>Ga0163151_10001151_pt1 | contig 45166 bp, 38 predicted proteins | sample OliLakLV19MP5IB2_FD_145596 | JGI IMG/M metagenome (GOLD analysis project Ga0163151, IMG submission 145596) | Freshwater microbial mat bacterial communities from Lake Vanda, McMurdo Dry Valleys, Antarctica - Oligotrophic Lake LV.19.MP5.IB-2 | ecosystem: Environmental > Aquatic > Freshwater >...
GGGGTCATGCTCGATTTCCTGCGCCGCAAAGTTCCGGAAAACTGGGCCACCTTCCGCGACACCGTCACCGATAATTTCCGCGTCATCTCGCCAAAGGATTTTCGGGTTATGGCGTGAACTGGGTATAGTTGATGCTCGGATTATCTGTTTCAATTGCATATTCATATCGACGCTTGAGTTCATCGGCGTCGATAACGTGAATTGTCGCGTCGAAGGCTTCGTTCTCGCTAAGCTTCGCAAGTTCTTCTTGAAACGCAAGAAGATCGTGTTGCGCCGCGTCGGTAAGCGTTCCCGTGGTTATGAGTTCAAAGGAAATTTCGTAATCTTCTTCCAACGCCGCCGCTAATTCAGGAAGCTTGCTGGCTAATTTGGGATTGGCCACGTTCTGAAGCCGCGCCAAGTCCTTGATTTGAATCCAAGAGGACAGGACTTCGCGCAACGGTTCGGCGTCAACGGTGCCGCTTTGGACGAACTTGCCTTGAACAATGCGGACAAGCGACTTGTCATCATCGACGATAAGGGCGTCAATCTGCTTGTCGTCCGCGCCGTCGGTAATATCGTCACGGGTTTCATTCATGTCGCGGAACAGTACGTTGCGCAGATACCATGCTACAAAACGTTGGCCGTCGTTCGTGAAACGCTTCTGAAAATAGTCCGCCGCAATCTGCTTTTTGATTAATTCGTACATGTGCCGCCCCTTGACGTGAGCCCTTCGGGTCCCGCATTTATTCTGATAGTCCTTGGGTTGAATAACTCAGTTTTTCAGGAATGGCCAGCGCGACAGGCGCGGAGCCATTCATACGCTCAAGCGACCGGCGCGCCGTTGCCGGTGTAAATCCCTTCAGGCCCGAATGCGGACGCAGATTGTTGTAATCGTAGCGCCACCTCTGAAGTTTGCCGCGAGCATCGGTGAGACTGTCAAAGACCTCTTCGTTCAAGAGCTCATCGCGCAGTCGCCCGTTGAAGCTTTCGATGAACGCGTTCTGGGTCGGCTTGCCTGGTGCGATGCAGTGCCAACTAACGCCGTTTTCGTTTTGCCAGCCAAGGATCGCTCTCGACGTAAACTCGGTGCCATTGTCGCTGACGATGGTTTGCGGTTTGCCGGAAGGCCGGATCAGGGCGTCGAGCTCGCGCGCAACCCGCACGCCGGAAATTGACGTGTCGGTAACGGGGCCTACGAGGATTATTGGGGTCAGAGTAGAGTAGAACTGCCGTTTGCCTTTCTGGTTTGCTGGCGGTCTTCCTATGGGGAGGGGAGTGGCGCGGCGCTTGGCGGCTTTTGCGATCTGGTGCTTGAAGCGAAGGCGACCTCAATGAGTCCACGCGGCTCCTGACCTCGATTTATTTGAGCGGCGAAGAGTTCGAGTTGCTATCGGCGCTGCCCGGCAAGCACATAAACAAAACGCGCCATCGTTTGGCGCCCATTGACGGCATAGTCGTGTCGGTCGACAAATTTGACGGCCCTCTCGACGGACTCATCTTGGCCGAAGCGGAATTCGACAACGAAGCAGCGATGACGGCCTTTCCTATGCCAGACTTCGCGCTCCGCGAAGTCACCGGCGACAGCCGCTACTCCGGTGGAACGCTCGCGGCCGACGCTATGCCGATCGAACACTGAGCACAAAGCACTCCGCTTCGGGAGACGCGTATCAAACTGACGCATTGCAACGTCCAATCACGCCGCGCGCACACTAAGCCTGCCGCGCTTCGCACCTTTGCGTTTGGGCGTCAAAACAATTTCCACGTCCTGCTCGAGGTCTGACATAAAACGAAGCAGCCGCGCGACCGACACCTCGCGAAATTGCCCAACCAATATTTTTGAGAGGTCAGGCTGAGCAATACCCAACAAACGCCCCGCGGCACTCTGCGTCAGCTTCCGGGCTTTCAGAATATCGTCCAATCGGCTGACGAGTTTTGCTTTCAACAGGTGCTCTTCGGCATTGGGCATGCCACCATCAGCGAACACGTTACCCGAACTCATTTCGAACTTTATTGATTTTGCCATTTGCCCTCCAAAAGTAAATCGTGAAGCTCTCGGGCCTCCTTGAATCGTTTGCGGATCAACTCGATGTCCGCTTTTGGCGTTGCGATGCCCGACTTCGACTTCTTCTTAAAAGCGTGGAGCACGTACACCGAATTCTCAAACTTCACCGTATACACAGTTCGATAGGCATCGCCGTCAAATGCGCTGATAATCTCGAGAACGCCCGCCCCGCCAAATCCTTTGAACACCTTGACATGAGAATGCGCCAATCCGGGTCTGAGCCAGGTACAAGGCATAACCGACCCTGTCCTGCACAGACTCCGGAAACCCAGCATAGTCTTTGCGAGTCGATGCCACCCAGAACAAAGGTTTGAGCGGCGGCACCGGATCCAAGATCGACATTATGGGAACATTCCCATACAAATTCCCCAATTACAAATCCAAATCCAAGAACTACGGCGCACTCGCCAATCTCTTTCCGCCACTTATTGGCACAGCACGCGCGGATGCAGCTGAAGTTTCCAATTGACACGCGCCAAAAATGTTCCATATATGTTCCAAACTTCTAACTTCAGCCCCTCAAGGCTGGAGTTCAGCTGCGACTTGAAAACAGAATAGGCACCACTGCGCCGTTCCAGAGAGATTATGGAGCGGTTTGGTTTTGTGCGTGCTTGGCGCGGTAAGCCGGTGTCGTCACGAGTCCCACGCGTGCATGTTTGCTGCACGCTAAATTCAAACGATCAAAAACCACTGCAAACCAGCCATTTTAAGGCGAAAATGCTGTAAATCCGGAACTTGAAAATTGGCGGAAATCCTTATCATGTACACATGCACGAAGAATCGAGAATCACCCCCCCCCTCATTGAATTTTCGCCATTCCGTTTGGTTAATCATTCTCAGACTTCCAGGCGTCAGATGAGGCAGCATGCAAAGAGTGCGTTTCGTGTCCTGCATGTCCTGCTTGGCGAACGAGAATACTACGAACCGCCCCTCCTTTGCCGCGCCGCGACATCGTTGATCACTTTCTCGCGGCGCGCGAACGACGCTTGGTTCAGCGCCTTCGCCCGCGCCGTCATCTCCGGTCCCGCGCGCTCGGGCGAGCCGCAATCGAACGGCGGCTGAGGATCGTACTCAAGATGGAGCTGGATCATCTTTGCTGCCTCCTCGCCCCACTCCTCGGCAATCACCGCCAGAGCAAAGTCGATCCCGGCCGTCACCCCGCCGCCGGAAATACGGTTGCGATCCTTCACCACCCGCGCATTCACCGGAATGGCGCCAAAGGCCGGCAGCATATCGCGCCACATCCAATGGCAAGCCGACTTGTAGCCCGAGATCAAACCGGCGGCACCCAGAACAAGCGAGCCCGTGCACACCGACGTCACATATTTCGCGTTCACGGCCTGCTGACGCAGGAAGGCCAGAGTCTCATCATCCGTCATCAACGCCGACTGTCCAGCCCCACCCGGAACACAAATGAGATCGAGCTGCGGACAAGCCTTGAACGTCGTCGTCGGCATCAGCGACAGTCCTGCGTCCGACGGAATGGGCTCAATCGTCTTCCAGATATAATGAACCTTCGCACCCGGCGCCCGCGACAGAAACTGCGCCGGTCCCGTGAGGTCGAGTTGCGTCAAGTTGGGATAAAGCAGAAAGCCAATATGGAAGGGTTTGGACATGACCGAAGCTCCGGGAAATTCTAACCCCTTGCTACCACAAACGAGCCCTTGAGCCACACGCCGGAGACGACTAGTTTGCCCCCCATGCTGCACCAAACCGCTTTCCAATCCTTCGCCGAAACCACAACCCCAGCTCAAGGCGCCCCCCGCCTCGCCGCTTTGCGCGATGAACTCAAGCGCCGGGGCCTGGATGGTTTCATCATTCCACGATCCGACGAGTATCAGGGCGAATACGTCCCCGCGCGCGCCGAACGCCTGTCATGGCTCACAGGCTTCACCGGCTCGGCCGGCGCCGCCGTCGCTCTTCTGAACAAGGCAGCAGTCTTCATCGACGGCCGCTACACCGTCCAGGCCGCCGAACAGGTCGACGCCAGCGCATTTGAAAACGCCTCGCTTGTTGACAACCCACCGCCCGATTGGATTGAAGCAAATCTCCCGAAGGGCGCCAAGTTCGCCTACGACCCATGGCTGCATTCCGCCTCTGCGGTCGAAGCTCTCCAAACCTCGGTTGCCAAGGCCGGCGGCACGCTGGTTGCCTGCGCGGACAATCCGCTCGACGCTATTTGGGACGATCAACCGGCCGCGCCTTTGGGCGCGGTCGCCATCCAGCAACTTGAACATGCTGGCGAGGCCTCGGACTCCAAGCGCGAACGCATCGCCAAATCCTTGCGCGATGCCAAAACCGATGCGGCCGTCTTGACCTTGCCCGAGTCCATCGCCTGGCTCCTCAACATTCGCGGCAGCGACGTGCCGCACACGCCGTTCCCGCATTCGTTCGCAATGCTCAACAATGACGGCCATGTCGAACTCTTCATCGACCGCCGTAAGTTCACACCGGGCATCGAAGCCTGGCTCGGCAATCACGTCACCGTCCGCGCGCCTGAAGAACTGGGCGCTCATCTAAAGGCGCAATCGCAGAAGCGCATTCAGATCGACCCCGCAACGGCGTCATCCTGGCTGTTCGATCAGTTGAAAGCGGGCGGCGCCGAAATTGTCCGTGGCCCCGATCCCGTCCTTCTACCCAAGGCTTGCAAGAACGCCACCGAACTCAACGGCACCCGCCGCGCCCATGAACGCGATGGTGCTGCCCTCTCGAAATTCCTGGCCTGGATCGCCAGGGAGGGCCCGAAAGGCAAGATCGACGAAATCGAAGCCTGCCGCGTGCTGGAATCCTATCGCGCCGAAACCGGCACCCTGAAGGATCTCAGTTTCGGCTCCATCTCTGGCGCAGGCGCCAACGCCGCGCTGCCACATTATCGTGTCACCAAGAAATCGAACCGCAGAATCCAGTCCGGCGAGATTTACTTGATCGACTCCGGCGGCCAGTATCTCGACGGCACCACCGACGTAACGCGCACCATCGCAGTCGGCACGCCCACGGCCGAAATGAAAGACCGCTTCACCCGCGTGTTAAAAGGACACATCGCTCTTGCCCGCGCCCGGTTCCCCGAAGGCACCACCGGCGTTCAGCTTGACACGCTCGCGCGTATGGCTTTGTGGGACGGCGGCTACGACTACGATCACGGCACCGGCCACGGCGTCGGCGCTTACCTCAGCGTTCACGAAGGCCCGCAGAACATTTCGAAGCGTGTCCTCAACGTGCCCCTGAAACCCGGCATGATCGTCTCCAACGAGCCCGGCTATTACAAAGTAGGCGCCTACGGCATTCGCATCGAAAACCTGATCGTCGTCACCGAACCCAAAGACATCGGCGGCGATCGAAAAATGATGGAATTCGAAACCCTGACACTGGCGCCAATCGACCTCGCCCTCGTCGAACCCAGTATGCTGAGCGAAGGTGAACGTCATTGGCTCAACGCCTACCACGCCCGCGTCCGCCAGGTGCATGACGGCAAAGTCGACGCCGAAACACAAAGCTGGATGACCGAAGCTACGCGTGCGATTTAGCACTATGGCCCCAATCTCTCGCCTCGACCACGTCGTCATCGCCGTGCCCAATTTGGACGAGGCGGCCGCCACCTATCGCAAGTTTGGTTTTGCACTCACCCCGCGCGGCTTTCACGAAGGCAAAGGCACCGGCAATCACTGCATCATGTTCGGCAAAACCTACATCGAGCTTCTGGGTGTCGTCGACGCCACCGGCGCCGAAGGCCGCCTCGCTGGGCGCGTCAAAGCCCGCGGCGAAGGCGCCATCGCCATCGCCTACGGCGCCGATGACGCAGACAAAACCTGCGCCGCCTTACGCGCCGCCGGCATCGAAGCGGAAGATCCCAACGACCTCTCGCGCCCGCTCGATCTCGACGGCAAGTGCGAGATGGTCCGCTTCCGCAACATCAACATGCCGGGCCTAAAACTGCCCGATACGATGCAATTCGTCTGCACGCACCTCACACCAGAACTCACCCGCGCCCGCCACGAATGGCAACTCCACCCCAACGGTGCCGTTGGCGTGGCCAAAATCAATCTCGCACTCGACAATCCGCAAAGTGCGAAACTGGAATTGGCCAGGCTATTTGACAAACTGGAGAACACCAAAATCGAAATACAAAAGCGCGATCAAGGCATTCGCGAAGGCATCGTGGGTCTCACAATCCGTGTCACCGAAATTGACGCAGTCGCCGCAATGCTCGACATGGGCCGCATCCCCCACAGCACGTCCAGGCAAAGCGTTACTGTCCCCGCGACCGCAGCGCACGGCGTAGCCCTGGAATTCACGGACGACTGATCAACGCCAACCACTCATCTTCGCTGATCACCTTCACGCCGAGCTTCTCGGCGTCTTTCAGCTTCGAACCCGCTTTCGGACCCGCAACCACCAAGTCCGTCTTCGCCGACACCGAGCCTGCAACCTTGGCACCCAGCGACTCCGCGCGCGACTTCGCTTCGCTGCGGCCCATCTTTTCCAGCGTGCCGGTGAACACAATCGTCTTGCCCGCCACCGCACTGTCTGCTTTCGGCCTTTCGGCCCCTTCGACGACGAGCAACGCCAACAGCCGCGCCACTTCCGCGCGGTTGTGTTCTTCTTCGAAGAACTCGGCGATCGCCTTCGCCACGACTTCGCCGATGCCTTCGATGGCGTTGAGTTCGGCAAACGCCGTCGATGCCTCGTCAGCCGCCGCCGTCATCGCCTCCACGAACACCAACGCCGACCCGTAATTCAAAGCCAACGCCCGCGCCGTCGCCTCGCCGGCATGACGAATGCCGAGCGCATATATAAACCGGTGCAGCGCCACCGTTCGCCGTGCCTCGATGGCGGCAAAAAGCTTCGCCGCCGACTGCAGCCCCCAGCCCTCGCGCGCCGCAATTGCATTTGGCCCGGCGCCAAATTTCTTCTCCAACAGGAAAATGTCGGAAGGATGCGCGATCATCTTGTCCGCCAAAAACGCATCGACATGCTTCGAGCCAAAGCCCTCGATGTCGAACGCATTGCGCGACACGAAGTGCTTCAGCCGCTCCGCCGCCTGCGCCGGACAGATCAAACCGCCGGTGCAACGCCGTGCAACCTCGCCCTCTTCGCGCTCGGCATGACTGCCGCACACAGGGCACACCTCGGGGAACTTGAACGCCTTCGCACCCTTCGCACGCTTTTCCAAGTTCGTGCGCACGATCTGCGGGATCACATCGCCCGCGCGCTGCACGACAACGGTGTCGCCGACGCGCACGTCCTTGCGTGCAATCTCGTCTTCGTTGTGAAGCGTCGCATTCGTCACCACGACGCCGCCCACCGTCACGGGCTTGAGCCGCGCCACCGGCGTCAGCACGCCCGTGCGCCCGACTTGAATGTCGATCTCAAGCAGCTCGGTCTCGGCTTGCTCGGCCGGAAACTTATGCGCCACAGCCCAACGTGGCGCGCGGCTGACAAAGCCCAATCGCTGCTGCCAATCGAGCCGGTCAACCTTATAGACCACACCATCGATGTCGTAGCCGAGCGAGGCGCGCATACCCGCGATCTTCTCGTGATACTTCAAAATCTCATCGACGCTGTTGCAGCGCTTCATCAGCGGGTTCGTCGGAAAACCCCACGCGCCGAACGCCGCGATCACATCCGTTTGCGTGCTACCCAGCAGCGTCGACGCCTCGCCCCACGTATAGGCGAAGAACTTCAACGGTCGCTGTCTCGTGATCGCCGCATCGAGCTGACGCAACGACCCCGCCGCCGCGTTGCGCGGATTGGCGAAGGTCTTTTCTCCGCGCGCCACCTGCTCCTTGTTAAGCTTGGCGAAATCGGCGTGGCTCATGAACACTTCACCGCGCACCTCGATCACGTCGGGCGCGTCGTGACTTTTGAGCACATGCGGAATATCGTCGAGCGTGCGCAAATTCGCCGTAACATCCTCGCCCACCTCGCCGTCGCCGCGCGTGGCGCCCAGCACGAACCGGCCTTTCTCGTAACGCAAGCTCGCCGACAGTCCGTCGATCTTGGGTTCCGCCGTGATCGCCAAATCCTCGTCGGCGCCGAGGCTCAAGAACCGCCGCACCCGCTCAATGAAATCGGCCACGTCTTCATCGCTGAACGCATTGTCGAGAGACAGCATCGCAACACCGTGCTTCACCTTGCCGAATTTCTCGGTCGCCGCAAATCCAACCCGCCGCGACGGACTGTCCGGGCGGATCAGTTGTGGAAACTTCGCTTCGATCGCCGCATTGCGCTTTTTCAGCGCGTCGTAGTCGGCGTCCGAAACGCAAGGTGCGTCCTCCGCGAAGTAGCGCTTGTCATGGTCCGCAATCTCGCGCGCCAGGCGTTCAAGTTCCAGCGCCGCATCTGCTTCCGGCATCTTCGAAACAGCCGCAGGCTTTGCACTCACGTCGCGCGACGCCGCTTGGGCAGGGGCTCAACTCCACCCGATATCAATTGATCCGCCGCCGCCCGCGCTTCATTGGTCACCTTGGCTCCAGCCAGCATGCGAGCGATTTCCTCGCGCCGCCCTGTTGCATCCAGCAGTTCGACCCGCGTTGCCATGGCGCCCGCCGCCATCGCCTTGCTGATGCGCAAATGATGAGCGCCGCGTGCCGCGACTTGCGGTGAGTGCGTCACCACCAAAACCTGCTCGCCTTGCGCCAACCGCGCCAGCCGTTCACCAACTGCATCGGCGACCGCTCCACCAACGCCTCGATCAACCTCGTCGAATATCAATGTCGAGGCCGATCCTTCATCGGCAAGCGAAACCTTCAACGCCAGAATAAAACGGGCTAGCTCACCGCCTGAAGCAATGCGCGTCAGCGCCCCAAACGGCGCCCCCGGATTTGTCGCCACCATGAATTCAGCCCGGTCCTGCCCCATCGGTCCTGCGGACTCTGGCGGCAATCGTTCCAGTTTCGTACGGAACAAGGCACTCGCCAACTTCAACGGCGCCAATTCTTTGGCAACCCGGATATCAAGCGCTGATGCCGCTTTCTCGCGTGCCGCGCTCAACAGTGTTGCAGCTTTATCGTAATTGCTGCGCGCCTCAACCCTCAGCCGTTCCAATTCCCGCGCGCGCGAGTTCGCGCTCGACAACGCTGCTAGTTTTGCCTCAACTTCAGCACGCTTGCCGATAAGCCCGTCGCAGCTACCGCCAAACTTCCTCGCCGCAGCCCTGAGTGCAAACAAGCGCGTTTCTGCACGCTCAAGGCCGTTGGCATCGAAGGCCAGACCCTTGGTAGCCGCATCAACTGTACGACGCGCCTCGCTGACTTCGATGACGGCACGATCAAGTGCAGCCACTGCTGCATCCAGCCGTCCCTGCGCCGCCGACTGCGCACGGCTCAAGCGGCGCAATGCCAGATTCAAGCGAGCTTCGACTCCACCATGTCCCGCCAAAGCATCAACGGCGTCATTGAGATCGCTGGAAATTTTCTCAGCGGCCATCATGACTGCCCGCATTTTCGCAAGCTCGGCCTCCTCGCCGGCCCGTGAGTCGAGGGCGCGCAATTCCTCGGCGACATGTTTCAAGTAGTCGAAGTCCTGCGCCGCACGCGATTGTGCGTCCGTCTCTGCGCGCAAAGCCTCTTCGGCCGCGGCCACAAGCCGCCATGCTGATTCAACGTCGGTTACTTCGTCACCGAGCCGCCCAAAAGCGTCAAGCAAATTGCGATGGCCCGCTCCATCGAGCAAACCTCGATCATCGTGCTGCCCATGAATCTCAAGCAGCATCGCACCAGCTTCGCGCATCAACCCGATCGAAACAGGCTGGTCATTGACAAACGCCCGGCTGCGCCCGTCCGCGCCAATCGTTCGCCGGAAGATCAGCGCACTGTCGCCGTCCAAACCATTGCCGCGGAGCAAGGCGCGCACCGGATGATCTCGTGGCAGATCAAACACTGCCGTGACTGTCGCTTGGAAGGAACCTGCGCGAATAAATCCACGCTCTGCCCGCCCGCCAGTCGCCAGTCCCAGCGCATCAAGCAATATGGACTTACCTGCACCGGTCTCGCCAGTGAGCACGCACAACCCGGGTGCGAACTCCAAATCCAGCCGTTCAATCAGCACAAAGTCGCGGATTGAAAGGGATGTCAGCATCTGAAGCGTGGCGCCGTATTGGAAAAACTAAAACCAGTCGAAGAGACCGCCTTCGTCGTCTTTCTTGTCTGCAGTCTCAGCCGCCATCCCTGGATCAGAAGCCAATTCCGGTGGCGCGATGACTGGCATCGGTTCTTGCGGCGCTGCATCTGGCGAAGCCGGCCGGGTTTGTGCAACCGGCTTCCCGGCGTTTGGGATGCTTCCATATTCCTGCATGACAGCGTAGGTGTCTTCATACCATTCGCTGCCAGGGTAATTGTGTCCGAGCACCGCAGCAGAAGCTTGCGCTTCCTTGACAACGCCTAAAGACAAATAGGCTTCGACCAAACGGTGTAAAGCTTCGGGAACGTGGCTGGTGGTTTGATACTTTTCCACCACAGTCCGAAAGCGGCTAATCCCTGCCACCATCTCGCCACGTTTCAAATAGTAGCGGCCGATCGCCATTTCCTTACCAGCCAAGTGATCCCGCGTCAGATCAAGTTTCAATCTTGCATCGCGCGCGTAGTCAGTTTGCGGAAACCGCTTGATGAGTTCCCGCAACGCCGACATCGCCTGCTCCGTCCGCCGTTGGTCACGACCGACATCGACGATCTGCTCATAAAGAGAAACCGACTTCAGGTAGTACGCATAGGGCGCGTCTTTGTTACCGGGGTGTAAAGTGATGAACCGGTCCGCAGCCAAAATTGCTTCGTTGTATTTGTTGCCTTGATAGTGACAAAACGCCGACATCAAAATCGCGCGCCGCGCCCAAATCGAATACGGGTGCTGACGTTCCACTTCGTCGAACGCTGCCGCGCAAGGAATCCAATTTGCTTTATCAAGTTGTGTGAGCGCATTTGCGTAAAGCTGCTCTGGGGGGACCTCTTGGATTTCCCCACGCGGACGTGGCACATCCGTGTCATCTCCTGCACACGCGGCAAGAGGCAAAGCCAACGCGAGTACCGTTGAAAGACGTAGTGTACGCGAAAATCGAAAAAGAGGCATGAGCACCAGCCGGTCATATGATGAAACACACTCGTCCAGACTGCCAGGCCCTGCCCCGGCACCGTACGAAATTCTAGCCAATCTTTAGCGCATGCTGATCGCCGCCGCTAGCCGAACCTGATGACCAAAACGTCAGGAAGCGAACAGTTCCGCCGCAAAACCGGGCAAGGCTGCCCACTGCGGCGTGGTGATCGGCATGCCGTGATTCTACACTTACACTGGTCAACCACCGGGGCGCACCTCAGATTCTGGCTCACAAATGCCAAAATAATTCTTCGACCGTTGTAGGTTGCCGGTTAGTTCCACGAACATTCCACAAATGCGTAGGAGAAGTTGCAATCCAGATTTCGCGTACCATGAGGTAGCCACTATCTGTTCCGTTTAACAAAAAAAATGCGCCGCGCGTATCCCCCCGCAAGCGGCGCATTAAGCAATTGGCAACCATTACTCAGCAGCAGCCAGTCCACCAACGTAAATCGGACGTTCGACGGGTGGAGCTGTACGGCGTGCATGCAATGTCACAACTTCATAAGCGCTCTTGCGCGCGAACAACTCTCGCAGAAGGCGATTGTTAAGCGCATGGCCCGTCTTGAAACCTCGGAACTGCGCAAACAAAGGTGCTCCAGCCAAGGCCATATCGCCAACGACATCCAGCAATTTGTGCCGCACAAATTCATCGCCGTATCGCAAACCTTCTTCGTTCAGAATCCGGTCTCCGTCAACGACGATGGAATTCGCCAATGACCCACCAAGCGCATGACCATTTGCCTGCAAATGCTCAACTTCGTGGCGGAACCCAAAAGTGCGCGCCCGCGCAAGCTCAGCCTTGAAAGACGGAGCGTCAAGATCGAACGAATAGAACTGCCGGTCGATAACAGGGCAATTTTCGAACGCGATCTCCAGTTCCGCAGAGAACCCTACACCGGGGCGCAATTCAGCGTACTTGTCGCCATCGTCTACGCGCACGGTTTCACGCACGCGGATCACATGTTGAGGCGCGCTCTGTACGACCAGGCCAGCACATTCGAGCAAAAACACAAACGGCGCAGCGCTTCCATCCATGATAGGAACTTCCGCGCCGTCGATTTCGATAAAGAGATTGGAAACACCGCAGGCTGAAACAGCGGCCATCAAGTGCTCAACCGTATGCACCTTTACGCCATAAACATTACCAATCGTCGTTCCGAGCTTGGTATCTGTCACCTTGTCAAAGCGCGCTGGAATCACACCTGCGACGCCCGGATGATCAGTTCGGCGGAACACAATTCCAGTTCCTTCAGGAGCCGGAAGCAGTGTGACTTTGGACAGAATTCCAGAGTGCACCCCAACACCTTGGCAAACCATCCGGTTCTTGATCGTCTTCTGAAGTGACATTGCCCCTCACAACTAAACTCGAAACTGCCAGTCCAACTCGTGCCACGAGGTGCGCCCCGAATTTCCGGCCGTCCCCACGGCCTTCAAGACTGAACTGCTCCAAAAACAATGGAGCTACCCGTCCAACCACCTGTGCGAGTGTTGCTTACGCAACCCAGCACCCGCACGCGTGATTTCATCGCTGAAGAAAGTTCTAACAGTGTGTCCGAATCGCTCGAAATGACTTCTTATTTCCGATTATTACCGCTCAAATCAGCCGAAAAATGAGCGTGCCGTAACCCAAACCGCTGGCGCCACGGTTGCGTTTTGCAGCCTGAAGCAGAATCGGGAGCCAAAGCAAGGCAGCCTCGATCAATGTCGAGGCCACACCTTTTGGTTGAACATTAGGAGAAATTCAGACCAAGCCCGTTAATTCACCTGGCGGCGCAAAAACGCCGGTATTTCAAGCTGGTCGTCAGAAACAGCATTATACGGCTCATCTGATTTGTCTTGGCCCAGATTCGAACTTTTACTGGCCACGGGAAGTGAGCGTGACGACTCGCTCGCATAACCTTGCGGAGCAAGCCGCATTCCGCTGGGTGACGATCCCGGCTTTGAAATTGGATTGCGCTTGGCACTCGACGTCCCACCGATGCTAATGCCAAAAACGCTGAAGCCCCCTGATTTCTTCGTTTCTTGCTGAAACTGGGGTGGCAGAGGCGGCCTCTGTGAATGCTGCCGCGCAACGTCTGAGAACTGCCCGCCACGCAGCGCCGCACCCACGGATTCAATCATCTCCGGATCAAAGATGTGACTTTCCACCCCGCCGTAACCCCGCTGCGGCGGCGCACACACCGAGTGCTCCTGGGTTGAAAGACCTGCGTCGCCCGCCAACCCCGCACGAACAATTTCACTTTGCATGGAATGAACAGGATGTGATGGCGCTGGCACAGGCGACGCGCCGGTGCTGGACGCCGGATTGGTTGACCCGGCAACAATGGGCTGGGCAAAGGTTGGCATCGAAGTCGAACGGACGCCGCTGGCTTTCGAGACGGCCGCCGACACTTTTGCCGGCAGAGTCTGCATCCGCATTTCCGCTGAAATGCCTGTGGCTACAACAGATACCCGCATGCGCCCATTCAGACGTTCATCAAAAGTCGAGCCCACAATAATGTTCGCTTCCGGATCGACTTCGGCGCGTATCTTGTTCGCCGCTTCGTCAACTTCATAAAGCGTCAGATCCATCCCGCCGGTGATATTGATCAGAACCCCGCGCGCGCCTTTCATCGACGACACGTCAAGCAATGGGTTGGAAATCGCAGCCTCCGCCGCTTCAACAGCGCGGCGCTCGCCTTCGGCTTCACCCATACCCATCATGGCCGTGCCCATCTCGCTCATGACGGTTCGAACATCGGCAAAGTCAAGATTGATCAGGCCCGGCATCACCATCAGATCCGTAACCCCGCGCACGCCGGCATAGAGCACTTCGTCGGCCATTTCGAACGCTTTGGCAAACGTGGTCTTTTCGTTGGCAATGCGGAACAGGTTTTGATTTGGAATAACGATCAGCGTATCGACGAATTCCTTGAGCCGCTCGATCCCCTCATCGGCGGTGCGCATGCGCCGCTGCCCTTCAAAGGCAAAGGGCTTCGTCACAACACCGACGGTCAGAATGCCAAGTTCGCGCGCCAGTTTGGCGATAACCGGTGCCGCCCCCGTACCCGTGCCACCACCCATACCCGCCGTGATGAACACCATGTGGCTGGATTGAAGGATGCGCTTGATTTCGTCTGAACTTTCTTCAGCCGCGCCCTGGCCAATATCGGGACGCGAGCCTGCACCCAGGCCTTGCGTCAACACGGTTCCGATCTGCAGACGGTGATGCGCTTTGGAATGAACCAGCGCTTGCGAGTCCGTATTCGCCACCAAAAACTCGACGCCCTCAAGCTTCGACAACACCATATTATTGACGGCATTGCCGCCGGCTCCGCCGACGCCAAACACAAGTATCCTCGGCTTCAGTTCAGTGAAGTCTGCTGCCGAAATGTTGATGGCCATTTCTTATTCTCCATGCGTGCCACCTTCACCAAACTGAAAACACCACACCATTTCCCAAAGTCCCGCGCGTTTTCCGCGCTATTTTCTTGCCTAGTCTTGCGCCGCAAACAGTTAAAAATTCTCTTTGAACCAGCGCTTTATTCCGGCGAACCCCTGCGAAGCAGAAGCACTAGCATACGCCAGTTGTGGAAAGTCTGCGTCCTCTTGAAAATTTTGCACTTCGTTCGGACGATGTGCCGCCCAGGACGCAAGTCCGGCACACGCCGCAAATTGCGCACCGGCCGCAACATCCACCAGCCCCGCCAGACGCACCGGCCGGCCAATCCTGACCTGTTTTGACAGCACACGCGACGCTATTTCCCGCGCCCCGTTGAGCTGACTGGCGCCCCCGGTGAGCACGACGCGCCGTGCAGAAATCGATGACAGGCCAAACTCAGCAAGCCGGTCGCGGACAATTTCGAAAGTTTCTTCAATGCGCGGCTGAATGATCCCGGTCAAAACCGAGCGAGGAACCTGCGCGTCATCGTCACCGTCGTCTTCGCCCAATTGCTGCACCGCGATCATGTCCCGACCGTCATTGGGACCCGACAAAGCACTGCCAAACAATGTCTTCAGCCGCTCCGCCTGCACCAGTGAGGTCGACAATCCGCGGGCAATATCGCTCGTCACGTGATTGCCCCCGACGGGCAAAACATCAGAAAATACAAGGTGTCCGTCGAAGAATACCGAGATCGAGGTCGTGCCGCCGCCCATGTCGACCACGGTCGCACCCAGATCGATTTCATCGGCAACCAACGTCGCAAGCCCGGATGCATAGGCCGAAGCTGCCATGCCCGCGATGCCAAGGTGGCAGCGTCCAATGCAAGCCTCAAGATTGCGGATAGGCCCGGACCCGGCCGTGACCACGTTCATGCTCACGCCCAGTGTCTCGCCAATCATGCCCAGCGGATTACGGATCCCCCGGCTGCCGTCGATGGAATAGCTGCCCGGCGTGCAGTGAATAACCTCGCGTTCGTTCGAAGGAATTTGTGCCCGCCCCGTCGCGTATGCCCGGCGTAAATCCTCTTCACCAACTTCATGTCCGGCAATCGAGACCTCGACATTGATCGTGCGGCTCTGCGGTTGCCCGCAGGAAATGCCTACGATCGCTTCCTTGAGCGTGACCCCGGCCATCTGTTCGGCCTGCTCGACGGCAGCCCGGATAGAATCTTCGGCAGCGTTGATATCGACGACTGCGCCCGCCCGCACACCGGTGCTGGCCTGTTGTCCAACACCCAGAACCTTCAGCAGCGGCGCTCCGCCTTCGCGTGGAACCACAGGCTTGACAATCAGACAGGCCACTTTCGTCGATCCGACATCCAGTGCCCCGATAATACCGCCCTTGAACGGCCGCTGTGTGCTCCGTCCCCTTGCCTTGCCAATGCCAACAGCCATTAAGTGTCCCTACCACCAGAAATCTTGACCGGTGCGATCAAGGGCGAACCTGGCGGTAGCTTGACAATAAACCGGTCTGCAAAGCGAAGGTCGATCGCTTTGATGTCTCGCGCGAGAATTCTGTCTTCGCGATCGAGCCTAACAAGTTCTGCCAAGGCCGCTTCGGCGCCTTCTTCTGGCAGTCGTACTTCAACACCGTTAGCAAGCCGTAAATCCCAACGTCTTTCACCTACTCGCACGGCGGCCTTCACACCTGACATGAAGTTTGGTTGCGCCGCAACAAGTGCAAAAAATGAAGCGGCAGCTTCCCCCGCACCTTTGCCCACGATCAACGGCAAGCTTGCAAACTGTTCGGCGCGTTGCCCTTCAATTTTTTGCCCCTGCGAGTCGATGACAAATTTAACGCCGTCGATTTGCCAGCGCGCCACCGGCTTGCGTTCGCGGATCGTCACATGGATCCGTGATGGCCAAATACGCCGCACTTCTGCCGATTTTACCCAGGGCAAGGCTTCCAGCCGCGCTCGCGCCTCGTCGACATCGACATAGAGCATCAAATCACCGCGCTTGAGCCCAAGCCTGCGGCCGATTTCAGTGGTCTCCGTTTCAATGCGCCCATCAACGATCACCGTGCCGACCGTAAATCCAGCCTCCGCCATCATGTCATCGGCGCCGCTTTTCAACTGCGCCAGCGCCGAAGACACATGTCCGCCAGAAAATAATCCTGCAATCGTCACCGATACGAAAAATAAAATCAGCAACGCTGTCCAAAAAAAAGCCCACCGCACCGCAACCTTGAACGAATCCACCCAGCGCAGGACAACCCCGTCACGGGCGCCGCCACGCTTGGAACGATTGATCCGCGGCTTGCTGCGCGAGGCCGTAGGCTTAGCGCGGCGCTTTGGCGGCGCCGGGGCATCATCGAATTCGTCATCGCGCCCCATCGCGGAGCCCACTACCGACCGCATGAGGCATCCTCAACCAGCCACCGGCACAAGGCACCGTAGGAAATTCCTTTATACGCCGCCTGCTCTGGCGCCAGCGATGTCGGCGTCATGCCCGGCTGTGTATTCGTCTCAAGCAGGATCAACCGGCCCGGTTCGCCCGCTGTATCATCATAGCGCAGATCGGTCCGGCTCACGCCGCGGCAGCCCAGCGCCACGTGCGCCCGTTCCGACAGCTCCATCGCCTGCGCGTAGACCTTGGGATGAATTTTCGCCGGCACAATGTGCTCTGACCCGCCTTCCGAATACTTGGCTTCGAAATCGTAGAATTTCGTGTGCGCAACGATCTCAGTCACGGCTAGGGCTTGGCCCGCCATCACCGCCACCGTAAGCTCGCGCCCTGGTACGAATTCTTCCACCATCACCTCATCACCCAATGTCCACTCAGCGCTGGTCAAAAGCTCCGGCGGACGATTATCTCCCGGGCGGATTATAAAGACCCCAACGCTTGACCCCTGATTAACGGGCTTGATCACAAATGGCGGCTGAATGGCAGTTTGTTTCGAGACGTCGTGGCGGGAACACACGATGTCTTTAACGATGGGCAGCCCCACCGACCGGTAAACCGCTTTCGTGCGCTCCTTATGCATCGCCATCGCCGACGCCAATACGCCCGAATGAGTGTAAGGAATATTTAAGACTTCAAGCAGGCCCTGCACGCAGCCATCTTCGCCCCACTGACCGTGCAAGGCGTTGAAACACACGTCGGGCTTCAGCTTCTCAAGTACTTCGGCGATATCGCGCCCCACATCGATTTCGGTGACTTTGAACCCTTCGTCTCGCAAGGCCGCAGCGCAACCCTTGCCGGTGACCAAACTCACCGGCCGCTCCGCCGACCACCCACCCATCAAAACAGCAACGTGATGTTTCTCAGTCAAAGCCAGTCTCCATTACCAATGCGGGGCGCCGAAACCAAAAAAGGGCGGAAATAGCGAAATGGTCTGTGTATATACCAACGCATGCATACGCGCATATAAGGTCTTTACCATCCATTATTTCCGACAAATTGAACGGTTATCAGAGGTCGGCTTATATGAACATTTCTGCATGTATGCATGCACGCACTGTCGTGGGTGCGCGGATTGCCACTCTGCCGGCGAAGGGGGTGTGTATGTCGAAATGCATGCAGATATACATATAAGCTCATTTTCTGGCAGATTCACAACGATTTCAGGTCCTGAGCTTTTCTGCAAGTTACCTGCACGCCGCACCTTGTGCAGATAAACTCGTCGCCAAAGCGCCAAGGCTCCACGCCAAAAAGTCGAAATTTTTACCGCCATTATCAAAGACATGCGACGACCTAATCCCATTTAAACTATAAGCTAAAACACTATAGAACTAATATAGAACAAATATCCGGGCAAGTCAAATGGGCATCCGAGGCTGTGAAGGAATATCACGCGGAGCCGCAGGGAACGCGGAGATCGGCTGATTCCAATCGTAAATCTCCGCGGCTCCGCGCCTCCGCGTGATTTCTTCACACGCTCTCCTGCCCGCCTCAGCCCTGCCAGCGGGCCTCGTCAGCGGCACGCGGCGGCGTTCTCAGTAGTTTACGGATTATTCAGCAATGCGGCGATGTACCAAAACCTGTTATACTCACTTAGATTTTTATGAGTATAATACCGGCCATGCACGTTCCAATCCCCCTTCAGACCGTCTACGCCGAACTGGTTGAGCAAGCGGCAATCCATGAGATCGGCCGCGAGTTTCCTGCCTATGGCGGCTTCACAAAAAAGACGGTCAAGGGCCAACGATACGTTTACTGGCAAGGCCAGGTGGGAAACATACGCCGGCAAAACCTTGCGCGGCACTTCCCCCCATCGTCTGCAGCCGCTAACGCGGCGCAGCCACTTCCCCCGCAAGCGGGGGCAGACAGAAAATCTGGTGTCTTCCTCCGCTTGCGGGGGAAGTCCCTGCGCCCGCCGAAGCCCCTTGGCGAAGGTGGGCTGCAGGGGATGGGGGTGCGATACGCGGCAAATTCTTCGCCGAAAGAGCCGTGCACTCGCCACCCGTGCACCTTGAACCCGAGGTTCTGAAGTTCTGCAAGCCAACGCCCAAGCGCGCGGTGTGTCGCTCGAAGCTCTGGTCAATCAATTGCTTACAAAAAAAATCGCCCAGATCAAGGCCGCCGGGTAGCAGCAGGACACCTCGTTCGATTTACTCCCGCTCGCGGGGTCAGTCACGCTGCCCCACCCGCTTGATCTCCCATTCAAGCTCAACCCCACCATGCGCCTTCACCCGCGCCCGCACTTCTTCGCCCAAAGCCTCGATCTCACTGCCGCTGGCCTTGCCGTGATTGATCAGGAAGTTGCAGTGCATCGTCGAAACCTCGGCGTCGCCCTTGCGCAATCCTCTGCACCCGGCAGCATCAATGAGCTGCCACGCTTTATGTCCCGGCGGGTTTTTGAAAGTTGAGCCCCCGGTCCGGCTCTTGACCGGTTGCGTGGCGGCGCGAGAGTCCGTGATCTCGTTCATCCGCGCTTCAATCACGGCCTTGTCACCAGGCTGTCCCTGGAAAACGCCCTCGATGAAAAAGAGCTCAATCGCCGGATTGGACCGGCGATACTCAAACCCCATGCCGGCATTCGACAGTGTCACGCGGGCACCCATCCGCGTCAGTCCAACGGCCTCGACCAAAACGTCCTTGACCTCCCGCCCATAGGCGCCCGCATTCATCTTCAAGCCGCCTCCGATACCCCCCGGGATGCCGCGCAAGAATTCAAGACCGGTTAGCCCCTCACCCAGCGCCGCTTTGGCCAGCGCAACATCAAGAACGCCAGCCCCCGCACGCAGCCGGTTTCCGTCCTCTCGCGTCACGTTCATGAAGCCGCGCCCAAGACGTATAACCACGCCCTCGATACCGCCATCACGCACCAGCAGATTGGAACCGACGCCCATCACCATCACCGGCACATCGCCGGGGCAGTCCGAAAGGAACGCCGCCAGATCGTCCGCATCACTCGGGATATAAAGGACATCCGCAGGACCGCCGGCGCGAAACCAGGTCAGATCCTTTATCGCCGCATTCGCCGTGTACGGACCCTTCACACGCGGCAGCCGCGCAATCAGGCGCTCACTCATCACTCAGCCCTTGCCGTCGCTCAACGACTGCAATTGCCCCGGCAGCATGTTTGCCCAATTGGTGACCGTACCGGCTCCCAGACACACGACGTAATCACCAGGCCTGGACAATTCAGCGATCAGTTTTGCCAACACCTCTGGTGACGGCAGCGGAATGACGTGGCGGTGCCCGTGCGCCCGCATGCTTTCCACCAGCGCGTCACGCGACACCCCATCAATTGGCTGCTCACCAGCCGGGTAAACGTCCGACACGATCACCGCATCCGCACCATGCAGACAGGTCGAGAACTCCTTGAACAGATCATGCAGCCTCGAATAGCGGTGCGGTTGCAACACCGCAATCACCCGCCCCGACGCCACCTGGCGCGCCGCCTTCATCGCGGCCGTCACCTCGACCGGGTGGTGCGCATAATCGTCGATAATGGTGACACCGTTCCACACGCCGGTTTTCGTAAAGCGCCGCTTGACACCTTCGAATTGCGCCAGCGCTTCGCGCACCGTGACATCGGGAATGCCAAGCTCGCGCGCCACCGCAATCGCCGACAGCGAGTTTTGGACATTGTGTTCGCCCGGCATCGGCAGTGTCAGCCCCGCCAGCGTCCGCGACCCGCCTTTCACCCGATCGGAGAACAACACATCGAAATGCGAAACCCCGCCTTCGAAACGCGCATTGATCGCCCGCACATCGGCTTGCGGCCCAAACCCGTACGAGATCAAACGCCGGTCGCTCACCCGCCCGAACATGGCCTGCACTTCCGGATGATCGATGCACAACACCGCAAAACCGTAGAATGGAATGTTCTCCACAAACGTATCAAAGGCCTGCTTCAGGCCCTCAAAGCCTTTGTAGTGATCCAGATGTTCGGGATCGATATTGGTGACGATGGCAATCGTCGCCGGCAGCTTCACAATCGTGCCGTCGGACTCGTCGGCCTCCACCACCATCCACTCGCCCTGACCCAGCCGCGCATTGGTGCCATAGGCATTGATGATGCCGCCATTGATGACCGTCGGGTCGAACCCGCCGGCTTCAAGCAAGGCCGCCACCATCGTCGTCGTCGTCGTCTTGCCGTGCGTCCCCGCAATCGCCACCGCACTTTTCAGCCGCATCAGTTCGGCCAGCATCTCGGCCCGTTTTACCGCCGGGATATGCCTGGCCCGCGCCGCCGCCAATTCCGGATTGTCCGCTTTCACCGCCGATGAATAGACAACCACCGCAGCATCGCCCAGATGCTCGCGCGCATGCCCGATGGTGATCGTAATCCCAAGCCCGCGTAGCCGCTTGACGTTGGCGTTTTCCGCCGCGTCCGAACCCTGGATCTTGTAACCCAGATTGTGCATGACCTCGGCGACGCCGCTCATGCCAATGCCGCCGATGCCGATAAAGTGTAGCGGACCAATCTGTAGGGGAAGGCGGCTCATGCGAAAATCATCTCCGGCAGGGTTTAAGACGACACCTTCAGCCCACCTACCTCCTCAACAAGGTCGGCAAGCAGCACGGCAGCATCGCTTCGCCCTAGGCTTAGCGCTTTCGCGGCAGCGGTCTCAAGCAAAACCGGGTTTTCCATCAGTTCAGTGATTTTTGCCGCAAGGCTTTGCGGCGTCAGGTGCTGCTCGGCAAGCATCCAGGCCCCGCCGGCCGCTTCAACCTGCCGCGCATTGGCCGTTTGGTGATCATCCATCGCATACGGATAGGGAATAAGGATCGCAGGCCTGCCGACGGCACATTCTTCCGTCACAGTCGATGCCCCGGCCCGGCTGATGATCAATTGTGCCTCGGCCAGCAATTCGCCCATATTGTCAAAGAATGACGCCAGCGTCGGCTCGATGCCCTGCTCGGCGTAACGGGCCCGAGTGGCTTCCAGATCCTCCGGCCGGCATTGCTGAACAATCCTGAGACGCTGATGCAAATGCGGCGGCAGCAGGGCAATGGCGATGGGCACCAGACTAGCGAAAACCCTGGCCCCTTGGCTGCCGCCAAATACAAGCAGATTGAAGAATCCATCAGCCCCGGACCTGGCATAAGGCCGTAGGCCCTCCACAACCGCCGCCCGCACCGGGTTGCCCGTCACCGTCAAACGCGGTTGCAGCACCTCATCCATGTGCGCCAGCGCCGGGTACGCTGAGGCAATGCGCGTCACCGCAGGCGACAGCCAGCGATTGACCCGTCCCAGCACCGCATTCTGCTCATGAATGACGCTCGGTAACCCGCGCCGTGCCGCAGCAAACATCGTCGGCAGTGCGGGATAGCCGCCAAACCCCACCACAACGCAAGGCTTGATCCGCGCCAAAGCGAAATAGGCAGACACTGCTCCCCGGGCCAGCCGCAAAAAAGCCAGGCCCTTTCCGATACGTCCCAGCCCCGCAAACGTAGCCGACGCCACGGTCACGATCTCAGCTTGCGGGAAAGCCTGCGCATAATTGTGACCGCGATCATCAGTCATCAGCACCACGCGCCGTCCACGACGTGCCAGTTCCTGCGCCAGAGACTGCGCCGGGAAAATATGCCCGCCCGTCCCGCCAGCAGCGATCACGACCGGTTTTGACATCAGAATCTCCGGTATCCCGGCAGCCGTTCACGTGTCAGTGCCAGCAGCATGCCCACCGAAAGCGCCAGCGCCAGCATCGACGATCCGCCATACGAGACAAACGGCAAGGTCATACCCTTGGCCGGCAGCAGGCTCAAACTGACCGCGATGTTGATCGCCGCCTGCAAGCCGAACATCACGGCAAGGCCTGCCGCCGCCAACTGGATAAAATGATCGCTTTCGTCCAAAGCCCGCTTCAACGCCCGCCAGACCACCACGCCAAACAGCACAATCAGCACCGTACACGCCGCCAGCCCGAATTCCTCGCCTGCGACCGCAAAAATAAAATCCGCATGTGCATCGGGCAGCACGAACTTGACTGTTCCTTCCCCCGGCCCGACCCCGGTGATCCCGCCATTCACAAACGCATTGAGCGCTGTGTTGACCTGAAAACTGTCCCCCTGATCGGGGCTCATAAAGCGGTCAATCCGGCTCGCCACATGCGGGACGAAAACATAAGAACCCACTCCGCCTGCCACCGCCAGGCCGCCAAACGCTGCCAGCCATTGCCAGCGCAAGCCCGCCAGAAACAGCAAGGCCGCACACACCACCGACAGCAGCAAAGTCTGCCCGAAATCAGGTTGCAGAACCAGCACACCGGCAACCGCCGCAAATAGCGCCATCGCAATCAGCATGCCGGGAAATCCGGGAGAGCGGTTGCTCTCGGCGAGGGCCGCTGCAGCCAGCACAACAAAGGCAGGCTTCACAAACTCGGACGGTTGCAGCGAAAACGGACCGAAGATCAGCCAGCGATGCGCGCCCTTGATTTCCGGACCCAGAAACAATGTCGCCACCATCAGGGCCAGCGCACCGGCAAATACCACCAGCGCCAACCGCCGCACTTCGCGCGGCCCCAGCAGCGAAACGATGAAAATCATCAGGAACGCCGGTGCCACAAAACTCAACTGACGATAAACGAAATGAAAGGGCTCAAGACCGATGCGCCCAGCCACAGCGGGGCTGGCCGCAAGCGTCAACATCACGCCTGCAATGATCAGCGTGGCAATAGCTGCCAGCGACCACCGGTCAACCGTCCACCACCAGTTCGCCAGCATACTGCGGTCGGTTCGCGACAGAAGGGCCACTACGCTGCTCCTTGCAAACGTGCTTCTTCGGCCATCTTCTTAAAGATTCGTTTAAACTCGTTGCCACGTTGCTCGAAATCGCGGAATTGGTCAAATGAAGCACAGGCTGGCGACAGCAAAACCACCGCCTCGCCAGGGTCGCCGGCCGCATCCTGCGCCGCCGAGCGCATGGCTGATTCGAGGCTGCCCGACTTCACCGACGCAACTTTTCCTTCCAGCGTCGCCGCAAAAGCCTCCATCGCCGCACCGATCAGATAGGCTTTTTTGACCCTTGGGAAATACGGTTGAAGACTGTCAATCCCGCCGTCTTTCGCTTTGCCGCCGGCGATCCAGTAGATTCGCTCAAAACATGCCAGCGCCCGCGCCGCCGCATCGGCATTGGTTGCTTTGGAATCATTGATGAACCGCACCTGGCCGATCCGTCCTGCCGTTTCGATCCGGTGCTCAAGCCCCGGGAACGAACTCATCGCAGCCGCAATCTCGCGCGGGTCTTTGACCAGGGGCCGCACCGCCGCATAGGCCATCGCCACGTTCTGCCAGTTGTGCACGCCGGGTAAGTGCACGAGCGTGCGCAGATCCATCACTTCGCGCGACGTCGCGCCCGACGCGTCATAGAGCTTGCCGTCCAGCACAAACACGCCGCGCCCCACGACCTTGCCCACTGAAACGGGCGCCACCGCCACATCGCCGCGCGACGACAACTTTGTGCAAAGCTCAGCCGTCAACGCATCATCAACACCGATGATCGCGTGATCCCCTCGCCCTTGGCGTGCAAAAATCTTCGCTTTGACGCTGGCATAGTGTTCCATCGTCCCATGCCGGTCCAGATGGTCCGGCGTGATATTGATCAGCACACCCACGTCGGGATGCACCGACGGCGTCAGATCGAGTTGATAGGACGAAAGCTCAAGCACATAGGCCCGCTTGGCATCCGGTGGCGCCATCTCCAGCACCGGCCTGCCGATATTGCCGCCCGTCTCTGCATCATAGCCAAGCCGCGACAGCACATGCCCGATCAGCGCCGTCGTGGTGGACTTGCCATTGGTTCCGGTAACACAAACGATCTTGGGGCGCGCGTCACCCGCGCGCACGGCGCGAAAAAACAACTCGACATCGCCAATGATTTCAGTCCGGGCCTCGCGCGCCTGGACCACAAAAGGATGCGGCACCGGATGCGTCAACGGCACACCGGGGCTTAAAATCAGCGCCGCAATGTCATGCCAGTCGACGTCGTTGAGGTCCTGGAGTGGTATGCCGGCTTTCAGCGCCGCCTCGCGGGGCTCCGCCTTTTCGTCCCAGCCAATGACGATAGCGCCACCCCTGATGAGGGCACGCGCCGACGAAATCCCCGACCGCGCCAGACCAAAAACTGCGACCGTCTTATCTTGATAATGCCTGACAGGAATCACGTGTCACCGGATCTTCAGCGTGGAAAGACCGATAAGCGCCAGAATCACCGCAATGATCCAGAAGCGGATGACGATCGTTGGCTCCCGCCAGCCCAACTGTTCGAAGTGGTGGTGAATGGGCGCCATCCTGAAGACACGCTTGCCGGTCAGCTTGAACGACGCGACCTGGATCATCACCGACACAGCTTCAAGCACGAACAAACCGCCGATGATTGCCAGCACGATCTCGTGCTTGATCGCCACCGCCATCGTGCCCAGCATGCCGCCAAGGGCAAGCGATCCCGTATCGCCCATGAACACCATGGCCGGCGGCGCATTGTACCAAAGGAACCCCAACCCTGCCCCCAGCAACGCGCCACACAAAATAGCAAGCTCGCCTGCGCCCGGCACGAAATGGATCTGCAGATAATTCGTGTAATCCGCCCGTCCGACAATATAGCAGATCAACGCAAAACTCAGGGCCGCGATCATCACCGGCACAATCGCCAGCCCATCCAGCCCATCGGTGAGATTGACGGCATTCGACGCCCCCACAATCACCAGCAATCCGAAAACAATGAAAAACGCGCCCAGCGGAACAAGCGTATCCTTCAGGAACGGAACCGCCACGGTCCCCGACAAAGGCTCGGGTCCCGGCGCCGCCTTATGCAGCTCCATGATCAGAATGACGGCGGCAATTGAAATCAGGCTTTGGATGACCAGCTTCACGCCCCCCGACACCCCCGCCGATGAGCGTTTCGAGACCTTCAGATAATCGTCCCACCATCCCAGCAAGCCGAAACCAAGCGTCACCGTCAGCACGATCCAGACATAAGGATTGGCAAGATCGGCCCACAGCAAAGTCGAAACCAGCAGCGCGATCAGGATCATCAACCCGCCCATCGTCGGCGTGCCTTTTTTCTCCAGCAAGTGACGCTGCGGCCCGTCTTCACGGATAGGTTGGCCTTTTCCCTGTTTGATTTTCAGCCAGCGGATCAACGGCGGCCCGATCACGAACGCAATGATCAACGCCGTCATCACCGCGCCACCGGTGCGGAAAGTCAGATAGCGAAACATGTTGAACGGTTGGAACTGATCGGCCAGCGGCACCAGAAAATAATAGAGCATAGTTCCCCGCTTAAGAGCGTTGCGCTGCGCCCAGAGCCCGGAGAGCCTCGACCACAACGCGCATTTTTGATCCGTACGAGCCTTTTATCATCACCACATCGCCAGGCTGAATTGATTTCACAACCGCCTGCGCAATGTCGCTCGATGTGTCTGAATAGCCGCCACGCTGGTGTTCGGCAACGCTGTTCCACAAATGCCGCATCAGGAGACCGCAGGCAAAGACCAAATCAATGCCGTGCGCCTTCAAGGGTGTGGCAAGTCCGGCATGTAACGAATCTCCCGTTGGCCCAAGCTCCAGCATATCGCCCAAAACAGCTATGCGCCGCCCGCCTTGTCCAGGCAACGCACGGCCAAGCGTGGCAATGGCGGCCACCATTGAAAGCGGATTGGCGTTGTAGCTTTCATCGATGAGATCGAAATCCCCGCCCGCGCCGCAGATGCGTTCACGTGCGCCGCGTCCCGCAAGTGCATTCAGCGTCACCATATCTTGGGCGGCCCGTTCAGCATCCCCACCCAACGCCGAAATCACCGCCAGCACCCCCAGGCTATTCAAGGCCCAGTGTTCGCCCGGCGCGCCAATGCGATAGCTCAATAACTTTCCGAACAACTCTATTTTGAGATCCGATGCATCCTCGTGAAGGTCTGCCGACACAAGCCTGACGTCGCATCCGGCGGCTCTGCCAAAAAATATCAGCCGTGACGCCTGCGCGCGCCGTGCATGTGCCGTCAGCCGTTCCCGCCATTCAAGATCGCCATTGATGACGCCAACGCCTTCCGGCTCAAGGCCCGAAAAAATTTCCCCTTTGGCATCGGCAATCGCACCCACGGATGCGAAGTTCTCCAGATGCACCGCAGCGACCGTCGTCACAATCGCCACATGCGGACGCACCTGCGCCGTCAATGGCGTGATTTCACCGGCATGGTTCATTCCAATCTCGAAGACGCCGTAACGTGTCGCACGCGGCATCCGCGCCAGCGACAACGGCACGCCCCACATATTGTTATAGGACGCGGCCGACACATGCGTCGGGCCCTGCAGCGAAAGCAAATGCCGCAACGCCTCTTTGGTACTGGTCTTTCCAACGCTGCCCGTCACCGCCGCCACGCGCGCCGCCACCTCGAAGCGCCGCGCCCGTCCCATCGCCTCAAGCCCCTTCAGGGTATCGGCGACTTTGACAAGCTTTTCAGGCGCAACCCCAGGCACGTCGCACGACACCAGTGCCGCTGCTGCCCCCCGTTCAATCGCCGCGCCAACAAACGCGTGCCCGTCGCGCGCGTCCTGCAAAGCGACAAACAGATCGCCCGTCTCCAGCGTCCGCGTGTCGATTGAAATACCACCCACAACCGCATCGAGCATATGGGCGCCCCCGGTTGCATCGGCAATTGCTTTCAGGGTCCACAATGAACTCATCTTACGCCTTCTTCAGTCTCGAAATCACGCTTCGCACTTCATCGGCATCGTTGAAAGGGCGGACCTCTCGACCGACGATTTGACCCGTTTCATGCCCTTTGCCCGCAATCACCACAACGTCGCCGCGCTCAGATGCCACAATCGCAGTTTCTATGGCCTTCGCCCTGTCACCAATGTCTGCAGCCCCGGGCGCGCCTTGCAGCACAGCGCGCCGTATCAACTGAGCGTCTTCGCTGCGCGGATTGTCATCCGTCACAATCGCACGATCCGCAAACCCCTGCGCTGCAACACCCATCAACACCCGCTTGCCTGCGTCGCGATCCCCGCCACAGCCAAACACGACCCACAACTTTCCCGCTGTATGCGGCCGCAACGCTTTGAGCACCGTCTCCAACGCATCCGGCGTGTGCGCGTAGTCAACATAAACAGGCACCAGCGACGGTGTCGTACCAATTTTCTCCAGCCGCCCGTCAGCACCCTTCAGGACTTTCAGCGCCTCAAAAACGCCAGCCGCATTGCCCCCAGCCGCCAGCACAAGACCCGCTGCAATCAACGCATTCGACGCCTGAAACGCACCCGCAAGCGGCAAGCAGAAATCGTATCGCTGCCCATCCCAGATCACACCAAGCTCCTGACCGTCACCATGAGGCACACGCGAAGCAAGTCGCAAATCGGCAGCACCTTCACCCACACGGATAAGCCGCTGTCCGCGCGCCTTCACCGCATCGGCAAAACGGACCCCGGACTCGTGATCAGAATTGATGACACCGGTTCCAGACGCAGGCAGCACCTCCGTAAACAGCCGCAGCTTTGCCTGCTCATAGGCCTCGAACGTTTCGTGATAATCCAGGTGATCGCGCGTCAGATTTGTGAATGCCGCGGCCCGAAGCCTGACACCATCGACGCGGTGTTGCGCCAAACCATGACTTGAGGCTTCAAACGCCACATGCGTGACACCTTCATCGGCAAGATCGCAAAGCAGGCGGTGAATCTCTATCGGCTCGGGTGTCGTATGGCTGAGCGGGCGCTTACCGCGCGGCGCAACCACGCCAACGGTCCCAAAACTCGCCGCCGCAACCCCAAGCGACGTCCAGATTTCGCGCACAAACGAAGCGACCGATGTCTTGCCATTTGTCCCTGTCACCGCAACAATCGTTTCCGGCTGTCTCGCATAAAATGCGGCCGCAACATGCGCCAGTTTCTGACGGGGATTGTGCGCAATAATCAGCGGACAATTGAGTCCGGACCGCTTCAGCGCCTCACCACCCAGAATGGCAACCGCACCTCTGGCAATGGCATCCGCGACAAACGCCGAACCATCCGCGTTCGCCCCGGGCAACGCTGCAAACAGATAACCAGGCCTTACCGCGCGGCTGTCGGCCGTCAGGCCAAGGATCTCAAGGTCATCTCCTGAAACGCCGACCGGAACAAGAGCGCTAAGTCGCATGAACTCAATGCAATTCCTCGTACGATGCCATCGTCGTCGGCGCACCCTTGCTAGGCTCGATGGGCGCGACCGGCACATTGAGCATCGGTGCAATGCGGGCGATCACTTTGCCCGCAGTCGGAGCGGCAGTCCAGCCTGCTGTCGCAAAGCCCTGCGTGGCCGCGCTGGGTTGCGGCTCATCAAGTACGATCAGAACAAGGTACAATGGGTTCTTGGCGGGAAAGACCGCCACAAAGGAAGTCAGCAATCTCTTTTGGGCATAGGCTTGACCGCTCACTTTTTCGGCCGTACCCGTCTTGCCGCCGACCGGATAGCCTGCAACATCGGCCTTGCCGCCTGTACCCTGTGTCACAACCATGCGCAACAAGTCGCGCATGTGAGCGCTAGTGGCTTCGCTGACGACACGCGAGTACGGCACAACAGCCTTCGGATCACGTTTCAAGAGTGTCGGCTTGATATACTTGCCGCCATTTGCAATTGCGGCATTAGCCGCCGCGACATGTAATGGCGTCACCGCAATGCCGTGCCCATAAGACAGGGTCATCGTTTCAAGTTCACCCCAGCGCTTGGGTAAAATCGGCGTTCCCGATTCCTTGATCTCCGTGGTCAGCGGCGCCAGCAATCCCAGCCTGCCGAAATAGGCCCGCTGCGTTGGTGTCCCGATTTCCAAGGCCATCTTGGCAGCACCGATATTGGACGAAAACATAAAAATTTCCGGCACAGACAACAAACGGTTCTCTGGATGAAAATCCGAAATGGTGAACTGGCCAGACGTAATCGGATTTCGCGCATCGAACTGTGATGTCAGTGTAATCTTGCTGGTGTCCAGCGCCATCGCCGTTGTGAATACTTTGAATGTCGATCCCATTTCATAGACGCCCAGTGTCACGCGGTTGAACAGTGCGTCCCTGGCGGCAAGCGACGGCTCATTGGGATCAAAGTCAGGAAGCGAACTGAGCGCCAGAATCTCGCCGTTGTTGACATCCAGCACGACGCCGGCCGCCGCCCGTGCCCTGAACGAGGCCACAGCCCCCGACAACTCGTCCTCCAGTGCATGCTGCACCCGCAGATCCAGCGACAGCTCAACCAGACCGCCTTTATTGCGACGTTCGAGAATCAGGTCTTCGACACCCCGTTCAACCCCGGCCAGTCCGTGATTGTCGACATCGACATAACCCAGCGCATGCGATGCGGTGCGCCCGTTGGGATAGACCCTCCGCGGTTCATGCTTGAAGTAAAGGCCCGGCAGACCAAGCTGGCGTACGGAATCCTGCTGTCCCGGTGATAAATTGCGTTTGATCCAGACAAACGCCTGACGGGAAGCCAGTTTTTTCGTCAGCGAAACGACGTCGAGTGCAGGCACGACCGCCTTCAGGTCCCGTGCCGTTTCGGCCGGGTCCCAGATCACGCGGGCATCGGCATAAAGTGACGCGCCTTGCAGGTCCGTTGCCAGGATTTCGCCCTTGCGATCAACAATATCCGCACGAAAGTAAGACGCATCGTTGTCCACCCGCGCCGATCTGGGTGCGACTCCGTCGTGCAGGGTAGTCACCTCAACCAGCCGAACGAAAAGGATCGCAAAAACCACGCCAAAGGTTGCGATGGCATATGTCAGCCGCGCGCGCGTGCGCGCCATTGCAGCCTTTGCGGCGCCATCCAGCGAAATGCGGTCTCCAGGTGTATTGCTACCTCTATGCGTCACGGGAACACCTTATGGCGCGCCGGCTTTAAGTCGTCCGGCACTGCACGAAACGGTAATTGCCCGGCTTCAATCTCCCCGGCGACTGTGTCACTCGCGGGCGCCGCGCCGGCGGATCCTCGTTCCGGCAAATTGGCCAGCACAACAATTTGCCGCGCCCCTGTAGGACCCAAGGTCAAGTGCCGTCGCGCCAAGTCCTGCAGGCGTTCAGGCTGATTGAGAAACGACCATTCGGCTTTCAGCACCCTGATGGCTTCGGCCTCTTTGGTGATCGCGCCATCCAGATCTTTGAGTTCCCGCGTCTGCGCTTTCACCCGGTAAACGCCGTTGTACAGGGCAAAACTCACAAGCAGCAGCAAGGCAATCGCAATTGCGCCGCTGGCTCTGATCATACCCGCACCTCCGGCAGCACGCCCGCCTTGATCGCATCAAACGGGATCGACGGTCCGCTGGTCCGCACCGCGACACGCAGCTTGGCCGAGCGCGATCGCGGATTGCGAAGGATCTCCGGACGCGATGCGCTGATCGCGCGCCGGGAGGTCACGGCAAATGAGGCGCTGTTGGACTTGAGTTGCGCTTGCGGCAGATGCCGTGAGCCTTGCGAAACATGTCCCGTGCGTTCGGCCAGGAAGCGTTTGACCATTCTGTCTTCCAGCGAATGAAACGACACGACGGCCAACCGCCCGCCGGGCTTCAGCAAATTTTCTGCTGCAGAAAGTCCGCGCGCAAGCTCACCCAATTCGTCATTCACATAGATGCGCAGAGCTTGAAATGTGCGGGTCGCCGGATGAATGCCGGGCTTGGGGCGCGCCGCCGATCGCGCACACAAACTGGCCAGTTCGCCCGTGCGCGTAATCGGCCCCTTCACGCGCGCCGCCACAATGGCGCGCGCCACCGAGTTTGCTTTTTCTTCTTCGCCGAACACATAGATAATGCCAGCCAAAGCCTGTTCGCTATAGGTGTTGACGATGCCAGCCGCCGATATCCCGGTGCTGCCCATGCGCATATCCAGCGGCCCATCGTTCTGAAACGAAAAACCGCGCTCTGCCTGGTCGAGCTGATCGGACGAAACACCAAGATCCAGCACGATCCCGTCGACCGTTTCCACACCCTGCGAGGCAAGCAAATCCTGCATCGAACCGAACGTCCCGTTGAGGAGCGTCAGCCTGCCTGGAAATTCCCTAACAACTTCTTTCCCGCGCTCGATCGCCATCGGGTCGCGGTCGAGTCCAAACACGCAACAGCGCGCCGACCGCAAGATTGCCCGTGTGTAGCCGCCGCCGCCAAACGTACCGTCCACAATCACCTCGCCGTCGCGCGCACTGATTGCGGCCACGATCTCCGGCAGCAGCACTGATAGATGGACGGTCTCGCTCATGGCGTGCCACCGCCGGGTTTTGCCCTGAGCAGCCCACGCCGCTCCGCCGTCGCCCGGCGCGCTTGAACTTTACGCAACTCCAGGGCCCTGGGTTCCCACACTTCGAAATAATGGCCCATACCGACAAATGCCGCCGCTTCTCCAAGCCCCGCATGACGCATGAGTTCATCCGTAAATCCAACCCGGCCTTCGGAATCCAGATTCAACTCAACCGTATCGCCCAGCAAAGTGTAGGCGAAATCATCATGAATCTCACTTGAGGGATCATGCGCGTCGACATCGGCATGAAGCAGCGCCATCCAATCCTGGCCGCCGGCAATAATCGCAGGCCCCGAAGTTGACGCCCGCGCGAACACTGCCCGCACCCCCTGCCCTTCAAGAATTTCACGAAACTTGGCCGGCACCGAGACGCGGCCCTTGACGTCAACTTTGTTCACAAACGTCGCAAGAAAGGGTCGGGCCAAATTCATCGCCACCCTCCGTCCACCGGTAATGGACTATCGCTTCTTGTCACGACCCTGGCCCCAACCCATCAACCGCAGCATCTGCCGCTTTTGCATTTTATGGGATAGCATGGGCCTTCATGGGCGTCAACGCCTTTACGTGGTATTTCAAGGGTTTAGATTCCATTGAGGCTAAGAAAGTCTAAACACCATGTAATTGAGTCTGCATCGCTTCAATATAGAACATAAATCGAACAAAATCTCGACTTTAGTGCTTTGAAACACTCGAACCTCTACTGCTTGTGTAAAGTTGAGCCAGGACGCACTGTAAGGCCGGGTTCTGTCCATCCCGTTGCCGGAACTGGATGACCATTCCTCTGGGACGTTTGTTGCCAAACGCCTCGCGCCGCCTACCCGGATGACGAGCCAAAAACAGCTCATCTGCTACGCACATTTAGCCTGACCCCGGGCGCGGCCTGTTACAACGGTCGCCGTCTGACGCGCGTCGGACCGATGACGAGGACGCTTCCGGCTATCTCGTCAACGAGTGCGGGAAGTACATTGACCACCCGCATCGCTCGTTCGGCAGGTGAGAATTTATCGAGTGTCAGCGAGTGTCAGAATGACAACGCCGCATGAAGGGCGCCCACCGTTGATCGCGAGTAAACCAAAGCGGCGGTCTTCGGTGAGCATTATGCGATTCTAATTTTGCGCGAATTCGAGAACCGCTTCGTCGTTTGCGCCCTGAATGATGTCGCGTGCAAGAACGGCGTCGTGGCCGAGTGCGCGAACTGCCTCGAACACGTCACGAGGCACACATTCGTCGATGAGAAAACGCGCCACCGCTTACTCCGCAGCCACCAGCGTTGCTCCGCCGACCACGTCTGCCGCATATGAGGCGGCCGCGCGGACATCGTCCGTCGTCAAGTGCGGATACTGATCGACGATCTCGGCGGGCGTCGCGCCTCGCCCGAGTTCACGCAAAACAAGAGCGACGGTTATGCGCGTGCCGCGAATCACGGGCTGCCCGGCCATGATCTTGGAATCCTGACAAATGCGGTTTGCAGCAAGGTCGTTCATTCTCGTTCTCCTGGCGCCAGTCTATCACGCGACACTCCCGCACTCCCGAAAAATGTAAAGAGCCAGGGGGCCTATAAGCCGGGTTCTGTCCATCCCGTTGCCGGAACTGGATGACCATTCCTCTGGGACGTTTGTTGCCAAACGCCTCGCGCCGCCGACCCGGATGACGAGCCGGAAACAGCTCATCTGCCATCCCTATTTGGCGTTGCTCCTGGTGGGGTTTGCCCTGCCGCCGCTGTTGCCAGAAGCGCGGTGCGCTCTTACCGCACCGTTTCACCCTTCCCGCGACAAGCACGGAGGTTTGTTTTCTGTGGCACTTTCCCTGAGGTTACCCTCGCCGGGCGTTACCCGGCACCATATTCCCGTGGAGCCCGGACTTTCCTCCAGGGTTTGCACCCCAGCGATCATCCAGCCCCCTAGCTCAAGGGCATAAATGACAGTTCAGGCGGAGGGGTCAAGGATTTCGTTGTAGGCGTTTGCTGGCAAACAGGCGGCAATCATGCTACGATCCGTTCATGAGTGCGAAATCGCTTGTCAAACAGAAACGGCTCCAGACATCTGACCTCACCGAAAAAGGTGCGGCTGCATGGATTGCTGAAAACATGCCCGCGATCAACAAGGATCTTGCAGCTGCACGCAAGAGTCTCCGTGCCGGTCAAAGCCGTGAGTGGAATTTCTCCAAGTTTATCGCGAAGGCCCAAAAGCGGCCGGGAGCGCCCAGAGCTCGAAGGCGTCCCAAGAGTGTTTCCTGTCCGGCGATATCTGATTGTCTACGACGTCGTCGAAGATGTGGGTGTGCATATTTTGCGCGTCTATCATACATCTCGCAATCCGGGTGGTATCTGAGAGGCGGCCACCTCCAGATGAGCGTTACGATTAACGCACTATGAATATTGAAATTGCCGACAGCATGGATTTTACAAGACCACACGCCGCATTTGTCGCTCGGGAGGAAGAACAGCGTGCGCGAACCAAAATTGCATGACGTTGTCGCATTGTTGCTCGATTTGCCCGGCGTCGGTCTCACCCGGGGGCAAGTGGGTACTATTGTCGATGATAGCAGCAATCAATTCGCGCTCGTGGAGTTCGCCGATGCCGATGGACGAACCTACGCGACACCCGCAAAGACTTGCTATTACTGAACTATGAACCAATCGCGGCTGAATGAAGCCTTGGGAGCGCAGGCAGCCTCACCCCTACCCGCCATCCAACCCCTCATTGAAGACGCGCAGCAATGACTGCGTCAGGGAGTCCGCGACACCATCGAATTTCTCGGGCCGGAAATGCCGCTGAAACTCTCTAACAACATACTCTGTTGCTGCATCAAATTCGCCGTTCGACTCAAGACCGTAACCATACCGGGCAAGCTGAGACTGAAAAGCCAACACCTCGGCCCCGGACATTCCGCGTGACAGTGCTTCCACGTTCAGCGGTACAGCATCAACCCACACCCCAACCCCGGCTTCCGCCAGCCGCCGCCACGGAAACAGCTCACCCGGATCGGTCTTGCGCCCTGGTGCAACATCAGAGTGCGCAATGACATTGCGCGCCGGAATATCATGACGTGCGATAATCTCCTGGCTCAACGCAATGACAGCCTCGACCTGCGTCTCTGGAAACGCGCGATAGCCAAACTCATGTCCCGGATTGACGATCTCGATCCCGACCGAACGCGAATTGATATCAGTGTGCCCGCGCCACGACGACACCCCCGCATGCCACGCGCGCAAATACTCCGGCACATGCACGTATACGGTGCCATCCTCGTCGATGGTGTAGTGCGAGCTGACCCTAGCCGCCGCATCGGTCAACCGCGCGACAGCGGCCTCACACGATTGCATGCCCGTATAATGCAGCAACAGAATCTCGGGCCGCTTCACGCCCACGCGCTCGTCAAAATTCGGCGACGGCCTTTCGATGAAGCGCAAACTCATGCCCCAACCTTCAACGTCGCGCTGGCCTTGGCCACCAGCTCACCGGCTTCATTGCGCAATTCAGCCTCCGCGAAGGCAATCGACTTGCCGCGATGGCGCACCCAGCCCTCACCGGTCAAAATCCCCACATCGGCGCGGCCAATAAACGAGGTTTTGAGTTCAAGCGTTACCTGAGGCGTGCCCGGTTCCCGATGCGTCAGCCGCACCGCATGCCCGCACAGTGTATCCAGCATCGCCGCAAGATAGCCGCCGAAAATGCGCCCGGAGCGATTAACGAAAGTTTCGCCCGCGACAAACGAGGCTTTGACGTAACCGCGGCTGGCATCGGTTTCGATTACTTTTTTGCCCAGCGACCTGGCAGCCGGCGACTCGTGTTCACCCGTTTCCATCAATTGATCCCGCGCTCCGCCTTGATTGCCTCGTAGGCCCCATTGATCGAAGCCAGCTTGTCGGTTGCCAGGCGCACAAATTCAGCAGGCACGCCGCGCGCCATCAGTTTGTCCGGGTGATGCTCGCGCACCAGCCGGTGATACGCTTTCTTGAGATCGTCGTCCGTCGTGGACCGGTCTATCCCCAGAATGACATAGGGGTCGTCCCGGTCGAGGCCAAAATGAGACGCGCGAATGCGTTCAAACTGGGCTGGCGTCAAACCAAACAGATCAGCCACATTCCTCAGGAACTCGAGCTCGCCTGGATGCAAAGCGTGGTCGGCTTTGGCAATCAAAAATAAACTGTCGAGCAAGTCTTCCAATACGCCCAGCCGGTTTCTGAATAGCGAGGCAAGTTGCTTGGCATACGAATCGAATCCAGCCACGTCCTGCTTGGCGAGGTTGAACAATTGCCCCACATTGGCCTCTTCCTCACGCGGAACCGGAAAAACGCGCTTGAAGACTTCCACCTCGTCACGCGTGACTGTTCCATCCGCTTTCGCGAGTTTTGCGGCCAAGGCAATGACACCGATCGTAAAGGCGATTTCGTCGCGCTCGCGAATCTTGCGTTCGCCATGCCCATCTCCGTCTGACAGCTGCCGCCCAGCCTCACGATCAACGAACATGTGCCCGGCAAGCGCGCCCAGCAACGCCCCCAGCGGTCCGCCAATGGCCATCCCCGCTGCAGCGCCTGCAATCTTGCCCCAAATCGACATCTGTGTTCCGTCCTGCTTTAGTCTGACATCAATCGCGAGTTGAGCAAATTCATGACACTTTCGCACGGCTGGCACATCTGGATCGACCGCGGCGGTACATTTACCGATCTTGTGGCTGTAAGCCCAGAGGGCCAAGCGCGCACCATCAAACTCCTTTCGGAAGACCCCAACCAATACACCGACGCCGCCATTGAAGGAATAAGGCGTGTACTGGGGATAAGGCAAGACGAAGAGATCCCGCAAGATCGAATAGCAAGCGTGCACATGGGTACGACCGTGGCGACAAATGCACTGCTTGAACGCAAGGGCGCGCGCACCTTGCTGGTCACAACACGCGGCTTTCGCGACCAATTGCGCATCGGTTACCAGCACCGGCCCAAACTCTTCGTCCGGCGCATCGATTTGACGCCGCCCCTTTATGAGCGCGTGATCGAAATCGACGAGCGCATCGGTGCCGCAGGTGAACTCATCACGCCACTCGATCTCAAATCCGCCCGCCGCGACCTCGCCGCCGCGCGCGCCGCAGGAATTGAATCGTGCGCCATCGTTTTCATGCACGCCTACCGCTTCCCCCAACACGAACAGGCCGTAGCCGTGCTGGCGCGCGAGCTCGGCTTTACTCAAATCTCCACCAGCCACGACGTCAGCCCGCTGATGAAATTCGTCAGCCGCGGTCACACCACTGTCGCCGACGCCTACCTCTCGCCGGTCCTTCGCCGCTATGTCGACCGCGTCGCCAAGCCGTTGGGCGCGACCGCACGCGACGGCCACTTGCGTTTCATGCGCTCCAGCGGCGCCCTCGCCACCGCCGGACATTTCTCCGGCAAAGACGCCCTGCTCTCAGGGCCAGCCGGTGGCGTCATCGGCATGGCCGAAACCGCACGCGCCGCAGGCTTCGCCAAAGTCATTGGCTTCGATATGGGCGGCACATCGACCGACGTCTCGCGCTTCGATGGTGACTATGAACGCATCTTCGAAAACGAAATCGGCGGTATCCGCATTCGCGCACCCATGCTCGCCGTTCACACCGTCGCCGCCGGTGGCGGATCAATTCTGATCTTCGAAAACGCCCGCATGCGCGTGGGCCCCGAAAGTGCGGGCGCCAATCCGGGGCCGGCTTGCTATCGCAAAGGCGGACCGCTGACCATCACCGACGCCAACGTGTTGACAGGCCGCATCAGTTCCGAATTTTTCCCGCATGTCTTCGGGTTGGGTGCCGCGCAACCCATCGACACCGTCATCGTCGCCGGAAAATTTGCAGCCCTCGCACGCGAATTGGGAAAGAGCCCAGAGGAAACCGCCGAGGGTTTTCAGAAAATCGCCGCCGCCAATATGGCCGAAGCGATCAAAAAAATCTCCATCGCCCAAGGCGCCGACGTCACCACCTATGCACTACAATGTTTCGGTGGCGCCGGTGCACAGCTTGCCTGCTGCGTCGCCGAAGCGCTGGGCATGCGCACCATCATGATCCACCCCTTCGCCGGCGTCTTGTCCGCCTTCGGCATGGGCTTCGCGCAGGTTCAAGCGCGGCGCGAAAAAGCCGTCGAAGCACCACTCAGCGCCAGTTTGATGCCCGCATTGCAGCACAATTTTGCAACGCTTGCACACGCGGCCATCGACGAAGTCACCGCCCAAGGCATCGCCGCCACGGCCATCCAAACTACACAAACGCTGCAACTGCGCTACCACGGCACCGACACCACACTCGCCATCGCATTCGGTGAACTCAACGACATCGAAACCAGATTTGCCGAGGCCCACAGCCAACGCTTCGGTTTCTGGGATCAAGGCCGCGAACTCATCGTCGAAACAATGGCGGTCGATGCGGCCGGACAATCACAAGCTCCAGCACTTCCACCGCCACAAGCCAAACGCGGCGGCGCGCCTCTCCGGCCCCAGGCCTCGACCAAACTGTTCGTCGAAGGCCGCCGCCACGACACCCCAATCTACTTGCGCGACGCACTTGATCCTGGCGACAAGGTCAACGGCCCCGCCCTCATCATCGAACCCAACTCGACCATCGTCATCGATCCGGGTTGGAGTGCGGACTACCGCGCCGATGGCAATCTCGTGCTCAGCCAAAACCCGAACCCGAAATCGGCTGCACAATCATCCACGACTGCCGATCCCATCCGCCTGGAAATCTTCAACGCCCTGTTTATGTCCATCGCTGAACAAATGGGCGTTACGCTCGAAAAGACCGCGTCGTCGGTGAACATCAAGGAGCGTCTGGATTTTTCCTGCGCCATCTTTGATGCAGCAGGCAATCTCGTCGCTAACGCCCCGCACATGCCGGTGCATCTGGGCTCCATGGGCGACAGCGTCCGCGCCATCCTCGATCAGCACGAAGCTCACCTGGCGCCGGGCGACGCCTTCGCAGTCAACGCGCCCTATGCCGGGGGCACGCATCTGCCAGACATCACTGTCGTCATGCCGGTGTTTATGCCCCCCGGCAGCAAGCCCGCCTTCTTCGTCGCCGCACGCGGTCATCACGCCGATGTCGGCGGAATATCACCGGGTTCGATGCCGCCACACTCAACCCATGTCGATGAGGAAGGCGTGCTGTTCAACGGCGACCGCATCATGTCCGGCGCCCGGTTCGACGAAGCATCGGTGCGAACCATCCTGAGCTCAGGCAAATATCCCGCCCGCAACCCCACGCAAAACATCGCCGACCTCAAAGCGCAAATCGCCGCCTGCGTGAAAGGTGCGGACGAACTTGAAAGCCTCTGCAGCCAGCAGGGACACAGCGTCGTCGAGGCCTTCATGGGGCACGTCCAGGACAATGCCGAAGAGCAAGTCCGCCGCGTCATCGGCGCCATCGACAACGGCGCGTTCGAGCACGAAATGGATGACGGCGCCATCATCCGCGTCCGGGTGACGGTCGATCACCCATCACGCAGTGCCACCATCGACTTCACCGGCACCAGCGCCCAGCGGCCAACCAACTTCAATGCCCCACGCTCGGTCACAACGGCCGCCGTGCTCTACGTCTTCCGATGCCTGATCGACAACGACATCCCATTAAACGCCGGCTGCTTGCGCCCGTTGAAAATTATCGCCCCTAAAGGCTCCATGCTCAACCCGGACTATCCTGCCGCCGTCGTCGCCGGCAATGTCGAAACCAGCCAGGCCATCACCGACGCATTGTTCGCAAGCCTCGGCGTTCTCGCCGCCAGCCAGGGCACGATGAACAACTTCACCTTCGGCAATGAACGCCATCAGTATTACGAAACGATCTGCGGTGGCGCGGGCGCCGGACCAACCTTTGACGGCGCCAGCGCCGTTCACACCCACATGACAAATTCCAGGCTTACCGACCCTGAAGTGCTGGAATGGCGCTACCCTGTGCGGGTCCGCCGCTTTGCCATTCGTGAAAACTCCGGCGGCGCGGGCGCGCACCGCGGCGGCGACGGCGTCATTCGCGAAATTCAGTTCAACGAACCCATGCAGGCAGGCATCCTCTCGACCCGCCGCCGCACCCCGCCGTTTGGCATCAAAGGCGGCGCAAACGCAACGTTGGGCGCCAACCGCGTCGAACGCGCCGGCGGGAAAGTAACTGACCTCGGGGGCTGCGCCTCCATCACCGTCGCACCAGGTGACGTTTTTATCATTGAAACCCCGGGCGGCGGAGGCTACGGCAGGAGCAGCAAATCTTAAGGCACTCGATGATCGTCGATCTCTTTGTTGGCACGCTGACCCGGTACTATTCGGAACAATGGCAAAACAGCCGTACACGCGGCGGCGCAGACTCGCCGTTCAATACGCCAAAGGACCCCAACGCGGTCAACGATCCAGTCGAACTCCAGGGTATCGTCACCCAGTGGCGCGAAGATGCCTCGAACAAACTCAAGGAACACCTCAGCGAACCACTGGCCTGGCAGGAAGGCATGCTGCCGCCTTATCAGGTGGGCGACGTCGGCTTTCACGGCTATGGCGGTGTGATTCTGCTCACCGCCTACACCTCAACGGGCCTTCTGCCACGCCCAGCTGACTTCCAGAAAACCTGGAATGGCGACCCGGCCTTCGACGCCATGATGAAAGAGCCGAAGAAAAACACTTTGTGGGAGATCATCAACTGCAGCCTCTGGCTTCCCGCCAGCTTTCAATTCGGCATTGGTATGAAAGACCCATCAGGCCAGCCAAGCCGGGCGGGCTCAATTGACGTTTTGTGGAAGGCGCTTGAACACCTCAACGAGTCAAACTGGAAAGCGAGCCCCGAACACATTGCTGGATGGCGCGCCCATACCCTCGAAGAAACGGTGTCGTTTGAAACCCAAACGCAATACGGCTTCGCGGTGTTCTACGACATGTGCAAACTCGCTCGCGACAGTCGCAGCCCGATGAAATTGCACTACTAGGTGCAGGCCAAGTGACGTGCCAAATACGCAACACAGCGTATAGAAAACGCAACGCATTCAACCACCGCATGTAAATCGAAGTTGCGCGCGCAAAGACACGCTCGCAGCCTTAACTGCAAACCACCTTCGAAAATACTTACAGTTCAATGGCTTGCCTTGATGCACGTACAAATTTGCTGCACTGCCGTATCGAATTGTCTTGGGACCCGCGACAAATTGAGGCATAATCACGGCACCCTAAACGAAGGAGCCGCTAATGAGACAACAGCTGAGCTTAATCACGACGGGGATGGTGTTCGCATTTCTTGGTGCAATAGTGATTGGGATCCTATAGCTGCCACAACGCGAACCATCGGGGAATTCAAAAAGGGCCGGACGAAAGTCTGGCCCTTTTTCATTGCCGCAGGTTCAAGCGGCTTCGAGCGTTTCACCAAACCCCTCACGCCGCCTCCACCCGCCCCGGCACGTAGGCCAGCACCGGTGCCAGCCACCGTTCGGTCTCAGCCACACTCATACCTTTCCGCCGCGCATAGTCTTCGACCTGGTCGCGATCGATGCGTCCCAGCCCGAAATACAACGACTGCGGATGACTGAAATACAGCCCGCTCACCGACGACGGTGGCGTCATCGCGAAGCTCTCGGTCAACTCGATGCCGGCGTTCTTTGGCGCCTCTAGCACGCTGAACAATGTTGCCTTTTCGGTATGGTCGGGCTGTGCCGGATAGCCGGGCGCCGGGCGGATGCCTTGATATTTTTCGGCAATCAAATCGGCGTTCGACAATTTTTCATCGCGCGCATAACCCCAGAGCTCGCGCCGCACCCGCTCATGCGTGTACTCCGCCATCGCTTCGGCGAGACGATCAGCCAGCGCCTTGAACAGAATGCCGTCATAATCGTCATTCGCACCCTTGAAGATCAGACTGCGCTCGGCCTCGCCGTGCCCGGCAGTGACGGCAAAGCCTCCAACATAGTCTGCAACGCCCGTCTCTTTCGGCGCCACGAAATCCGCGAGCGCCAGATTGGGCCGCCTGTCGTCGCGCTTCATCTGTTGGCGCAGCGTGTGAAACACCGCCGAAACTTCGCGTCGCCCGGGATCGGCGTAAATCTCAATGTCATCGGACCCCACCGAATTTGCCGGCCAAAATCCCACAACTGCACGCGCCGTCAGCCATTGCTCGTCAACAATGCGTTTCAACATCTTCTGCGCATCCGCGAACAAACTGCGCGCAACCGGTCCATATTTGTCGTCATCCAGGATCAACGGATAGGGACCCACAAGTTCCCACGTGCGGAAGAACGGAGTCCAGTCGATGTATTTGGAGACCGCCCGCAGGTTGATTTTATCAAACGCACGAACACCCAGGAAACGCGGAATGGGCGCCGTATACTTCGCCCAGTCCACTTTGAGCTTGTTGGCCCTCGAAGCCTCCAGGGTCACCCGCCGCTCGGCCGACTTGCCACGCCCGTAGGATTCAGCAATCCCCGCATACTCCTTGCGCGTCGCCTCGATGAACGCGCCCCGCTGCTCCGGCGAACGCAAACTGGAAGCCACACTCACCGCGCGGCTGGCGTCGGTCACATATACTGTGGCACCGCTTTTGTAGTTCGGCTCAATCTTCACTGCCGTATGAATCTTCGACGTCGTGGCACCGCCGATCAGCAACGGAATGTCGAACCCTTCGCGCTCAAGCTCCGCCGCCACATGACACATCTCATCCAGCGACGGCGTGATCAGACCCGACAACCCGATCATGTCGGCGTTCTCGGCCCGCGCCGCCTCAATGATCCGCGCCGACGACACCATCACGCCAAGATCAACAACTTCGTAATTGTTGCACTGAAGCACGACGCCCACGATGTTCTTGCCGATATCGTGCACGTCGCCCTTCACCGTCGCCATGACGATTTTACCCGCAATCTGGCGCTGTTGGCCCGAAGCCAGCCGCTCGGTTTCCATGAACGGGATCAGGTGCCCAACCGCTTTTTTCATCACCCGCGCCGACTTCACAACCTGCGGCAGGAACATTTTCCCCGCACCGAACAGATCGCCGACGACATTCATGCCTGCCATCAAAGGCCCTTCGATGACATCAAGCGGCCGCTTGGCGGCAAGCCGCATCTCCTCTGTGTCGGCGACGATAAATTCGTCGTTGCCGTGCACCAGCGCGTGCTTCAGGCGCTCCTCGACCGTTCCATCGCGCCAAGCCTCGATCTCTTCGACCTTGGTAGCCCCGCCGCCTTTGAATTTCTCGGCGACTGTCAGCAACCGTTCGGTCGCATCGGCTCTGCGGTTCAAGAGCACGTCTTCCACCGCTTCGCGCAACTCGGCTGGAATGTCCTCATAAACAGTCAGCTGACCGGCATTGACAATGCCCATGTCCATCCCCGCGCGGATCGCGTGATAGAGAAACGCCGAATGCATCGCCTCGCGCACCATGTCGTTGCCGCGAAAGGCGAAGGAGATATTCGAGACACCGCCCGACACATGCGCATGCGGCAGCTCCGCCCGGATGCGCCGCGTCGCCTGGATAAAGGCGTTGCCATAATCGTTGTGTTCTTCGATGCCCGTTGCCACTGCAAAAATATTCGGGTCGAAAATAATATCCTGCGGTTCAAACCCCACCTGATCGACCAGGATATCATAGGCACGCTTGCAGATTTCAAACTTGCGATCCGCCGTATCAGCCTGCCCCTTTTCGTCGAATGCCATCACCACAACCGCAGCACCATAACGCTTGCACTTGATGGCATGCTCGATGAACGAGGCCTCGCCTTCCTTCATACTGATCGAGTTGACGATGGGCCGGCCCTGCACGCATTTAAGGCCCGCTTCGATCACCTGCCATTTCGACGAATCGATCATCACCGGCACCCGCGCTATTTCCGGCTCGGCCGCAATCAAATTGAGAAAGCGCACCATGGCTTTCTCACTATCGAGAAGTCCCTCATCCATATTGATGTCGATGATCTGCGCGCCGTTCTCAACCTGCGCCAAGGCCACGTCCAAGGCGTCTTCAAACTGTCCCTCAGTAATCAGCTTGCGGAATTTAGCCGATCCGGTAACATTCGTGCGCTCGCCCACATTGACGAAATTGATTTCAGGCGTCAGCACAAACGGCTCAAGCCCCGACAACCGCATAAAGCGCGGAACCTCTGTCACCCGCCTGGGTGCGTGCGGCCCGACCGCTTCGGCAATGGCCTTGATGTGACCGGGCGTCACGCCGCAGCAACCGCCAACAATGTTCAGCAACCCATGTTCAGCAAATTCGCCCAGCACCCGCGCCATGTACTCTGGCGTATCGTCATAACCACCGAACGCGTTGGGCAGACCAGCGTTTGGATGCGTAGACACCAATGTATCGGCCACACGCGAAAGATCGGCCACATACTGACGCAGGTCAGCCGCACCCAGCGCGCAATTCAAGCCAACCGCAAAAGGCTTTGCATGCCGGATCGAATGCCAGAACGCTTCGGTCGTTTGACCAGTCAGCGTTCGCCCGGACTTGTCGGTGATCGTGCCGGAAAACCAAAGCGGCAATCGAAACCCGATTCTGTCAAACACAGTCTCGGCCGCAAAAGCCGCAGCCTTGGCGTTCAGCGTATCGAAAATCGTCTCGATGATCAGGGCATCGACACCGCCTGCGATCAACCCCTCGATCTGCTCGCAATAGGCCGAAGCCAGCTCGTCAAATGAAATCGCCCGGAACCCCGGATCATTCACATCCGGCGACAGCGAAGTCGTTTTGTTGGTCGGACCAAGAGAGCCCACAACCCATCTCGGCCGCGCCGCCGACGACGCCTGATCGGCACAGACGCGCGCAATTTTTGCGGCTTCAACATTGATCTCATGTGCCAGGTGCTCGCAGCCATAATCGGCCTGGCTGATCCGCTGCGCATTGAACGTGTTGGTCTGAATAATGTCGGATCCCGCGTCCAGGAAAGCCGTATGAATCTCGCGCAGCACCTCGGGCTTGGTGATCGCAAGCAGATCGTGATTGCCCTTCAGATCATGCGTCGAAGTGGCAAACCGCGAACCGCGATAGTCCGCC
>Ga0163151_10001153_pt1 | contig 45163 bp, 50 predicted proteins | sample OliLakLV19MP5IB2_FD_145596 | JGI IMG/M metagenome (GOLD analysis project Ga0163151, IMG submission 145596) | Freshwater microbial mat bacterial communities from Lake Vanda, McMurdo Dry Valleys, Antarctica - Oligotrophic Lake LV.19.MP5.IB-2 | ecosystem: Environmental > Aquatic > Freshwater >...
TGCTGATGCTGCAGCTGCTGCCACTGCCGAGCCTCCTAAGCCTACTTCCTCTCTTGATAAATACACGAGCCTGTGGCAAACTCTTACTACAGAGGATGGGAAACCCGTACCACTTCCTGTTGACGCGTTGAAGCAGCCGATGTTTAACTTCGATGCAGGTAAAGTAACCGAATCCGCAGGAAAGATGGACTTTACTAGTGGCATTGATCCAGAACTGTTGACTAAAGCTACTAGCGGCGACCAGGAAGCATTTTTGGCGGCACTCAACCACGGGATTCGCAACGCTGTAATTGGTATGACCATGTCAAATGGCAACCTTATCAATACAGCACTGCTTCAAAACAACGAGAGGATCACAGCCTCTCTGCCAACTCATATCAAGGGAGTTCATCTCATGGAGATGGATCCTACGGACAACCCGGTGTTCTCACACCCAGCAGCCCAGCCTCTCGTACAAGCACTCAAGAAGATGGCTTTTGCGCGAGATCCTAATGCTGACCCCAAACAGATCAATCGTGACATTGCAGGCTATTTGTCGGAGTTTGCGTCAGAGCTGACTAGCTCCACTCCTACTGCTGTTGCCGCTAAGAAAGTGGCAGCATCAAAAGAGACAAACTGGTTGCAATTTGCTGGTGTTAAATAATCTTTTTAGGAGTTTCTTATGTCGATGAATAAAGCGCACTTGGACGCCGGAGCTAATGACGTCCGACGTCAAGGGCCGGGTGATTCTATCATGTCAATGTCGCAATCAGCGTCTATTGCTACTGTGGGTGATGGCACTCTTACTGCGACAGCGATGCTTGCCGGCATTGTTGATCGCACTGGACCTACTGGCAACTACATTGACACGTTGGATACTGCAACTAACTTGCTGGCAGCTATTGGTAATGCGTCTCCTGGGGATAGCTTCGAGTTCCTGTATCGGAACACCGTTGCGGTCACCATGACGCTTGCTGTTGCTGTCGGTGCTGAGCTTGGTGCTAACACTGCGATGATTGCATCTAACGTGCGGCGGTATCTTGTGACCATCATGTCTACGAACACTGCTCAGGTGTTTGCAGCTAACACGGTCAGTGGAACTGCTGTCATCAGTGGGCTGACTGCTGCTCAGGTGCAGAAGTTGCAGCCTGGGATGGGGATCAGCGGGTCTGGAATCACTGGTGGCACCAACGTGCTCTCGGTTAATCCAAATGCTGGTACTGTCACTCTTGATGCTAATGCTACTGCCACCGCTACATTGGCGGCGTTGACTTTCTTCCCGCGATACATCATCCGGGGTCTGCACACGTCTGCGCTGTAAGCAGTTCGTCCCAGTCTGTTCCAGTTTCTTTTCAATCTTTAGGAGTTTATCTCATGCCTGTTGGTGCTTTCAATACTGCGCTCATCCCCGATGATTTGGCTGAAAAGTCTTTCGCCGCGATGATTACGCGAATCATGCCAAACGGTTCCGCGCCGTTGTTTGGTATCAGTGCTCTGTTGTCGCAGGAAACTGCTAAGCAGATCGAGCATGGATTCTACAGCAAGACCATGCTGTTTCCATCAGTTAAGTTGTCTGTGCAAGCAGCAGTCTCTGACACCACGTTTACGGTAGTTTCTACGTCGAACATCCTGCCAGGTATGCTTCTGCGTGCGGATACTACCAACGAGAACATCTTGGTTACTGCAGTGCTTTCGCCTACCAGCCTTGCTGTGCAGCGTAGCATTGGCACTGTGACTCCTGCCACGATTGTCACCAGCACCAATCTGTGGATGGTAGGTAATGCTTACGAAGAAGCATCGCTGCGTCCAGCGTCTCTCATCATCATCCCGGAACGTGTTACCAACAACACGCAGATCTTCCGGAACACCTGGGCAGTTTCTGAAACGACGCGTGCTACGATGCTGATCGCTGGTGATGTTGCTGTTGCTGAGTCCCGTCGCGAATGCTCTGCATTCCACGCGATTGACATTGAGAAGGGCCTGCTCTTTGGTCAGCGCTTCTTCGGTACTCGCAACAACCAGCCGTTCCACACGATGGATGGTGTCATCAATGCTGTGACTCAGCGAGTTCCTGCAAACATCACAACGCTGGGCAGCACTACCAACTACACCCAGTTGGAAGCCGCACTGGATCCGGTGTTCAACCAGGTGACTGATCCTACCAGCATTGGCGAGCGTGCTCTCTTTGTTGGTGGTTTCATGCGTCGGGTGTTGCATCAGACCTTCCGGGCGAACGGTACGTACTTCATCGAAGATGGCCAAACCACCTGGGGCTTGCAGTTCGACAGTTTCAAGATCCCTCGCGGCCGGTTCAACATCGTCGAGCACCCGCTGCTTAATGCTTATGGGCAAGCAGCATCTTGGGCTAAGATGGGAATTGCGCTGGATTTGAACACCTTCTGCCTGGCTCACATGACTGGCCGTAACACCACGAACAAGGAGTTCAACGTCGATGGACAGACTCCTTCGGACAACGGTGTTGATGCTGTCGGCGGAACTCTTACCAGCGAGTTGACTTGCTTGGTTAAGAATCCTGCGGCTGATGGTATCCTGTACAACGCCACTGCTGGCGTGGTAGGCTAAGTTTCTCCAGTGAACGCATCTTAGGATGCTTGCAGGGAGGCTTAGCGGTCTCCCTGCTTTTTGTCAATCTGTCAGTTCAACCTTGAAAGTTCAACCATGAAAACCTTCCACTCCATCACAGCTGGTTCCACGTTTATTACTCCTAAGGGGGTTGTTCGTACGTTTGCAGGTAAATTTGGTGGCACTGGCACTTACGTTGCTAGCGACCCTGCGGAGATTGAAATGCTCGAGGGCATGGTAGCATCTCCTGCTGCTCAGATTTATGCTGAAGGTGAAAAGGCTGAAACGAAAATAGATCCGACTGTGGCACTTGCTGCTGCTGACGCCTATGCAAACACAGCGCTGGAAACTGATGCGAAAATCTCGGCACTGCGAGATAACCTTGGCGCCGTAATTGCGTCCGCCAAGAAAGCTTAAGCGATGACTGCCCTCTACAGCGCCATACTGGCGGATGTAATTGCTATTACCAACCGTCCGGAGTTGGTAACAGAGCACGCGCTTGCCATTAGAACTGCGACGCGTGCTGCTCATTTTGGCAATACATACTTCCTTGACGCTGTAGAGCTAGATTACACCTTGCCTGGTGGTCCTGCCTACACTGCGCAGCTGAATAAGACCACCATCGGTGCCGCAAGATTGCGAGCGCTGAACATGATACAGCTGATAGATGCTACTAGTGTCGTAGTCTATAAGCCAGAGATTAAGGTGGTAGAACTAGGAGATATCCTAGATGTAGAATATCGCACGATAAAGAATAACATCGCATACATTGCTGGTAATGTTATCAATATCCGCAGCTCTCTTGCTGCCAGCGGTTTCCGGCTTACGTATTTCCAGTCCCCCAATGTCACTGAGGCAACCTACGACAGTTGGATTGCTAACTTGGCACCAGACATTATCATCTATGCTGCTGCAGCTAACGTCAGCATGATGACAGGTAACGCTGAGAAAGCCAAGCTGCTTAACAAGTACGCCTTCGAAGATCTTCGTGAGCAGCTTGATGAGAACTTTTTGACTAGCAAACAACGGTAATAGTCATGGCATATACTCCTAATCCCACCAACGCAACTCAGCCTATTGACTCTGTTAAGGCGCGCACAGCTGCTGCTGAGTTCCGTGCACTTAAAGGTTATATTGCAACCCTTTCTGGGCTTACTCCCGCAGTCAACGGCCTTACCAGCATCAACGGCGGCCAAATTGCTGGAGTTCGTAACAGGCTTATTAACAGCTGTTTCAACATCTGGCAGCGGGGTACTAGTTTTGCAGTTGCTGGAACTACGGCAGTTTATGGTCCAGACCGCTTTTTTGCAAACAGTGAAGGCGCGCAGGCCTGTACACTCAGCCGTCAAACCCCGTCACTGGGATTAAACCAGTATGGAGTTCGGTTGCAGCGTAACGCAGGAGTTACCGGCATACACCCCATGCATCTTCGACAGATCATCGAGGGTGCTACTGCTATGCAACTGCGCGGACAGACTTGTACACTAACAGCTACTGTCACTTTAGGTGCAAATTTCTCAGGAACCGCTCTTAAGTTTCGTGTACAATCGGGCTCGGTAGTTGACGAAGGTTCAGCGTCTCTGATAGCAGGCACCTGGACAAGTTTACTGACTCCGCTGGATTCATCAGTGGCGGCCAGTACCATACAGGCGCGACTTTCCCAGAGTTTCGAGTTTAACCCACTTATTAAAGAGGTAGCAGTAGGCATCACTTATACTCCTGTTGGGACAGCCGGAGCTGATGATTGGGTGCAAATAGATGACATTCAGCTGGAAGTTGGCAGTATTAAAACTAGCCAGGAGTATCTCCCGATAGGTACGGAGTTGGCATTGTGCCAGCGCTATTACGAAACCTCTACGCATAATCCGATTTTCAGTGGCAATGTCACCTCCGGGGAGAACTATTATCATTCCCAGGCGTTTGCTGTGCAAAAGCGGGTAGCCCCTACTGTAACTTTTAGTTATGTCGGAGCTAGCTCATTTGCTGCGTCAGCTCCTACTGGCTCATCTATAACTGTTACTGGATTTAATGCACTAAAACTAGCTACTGCTACAAATATAGGGTTCTATCAATATAACTGGACAGCTTCGGCAGAGCTGTAATCACTATGTACAAACTTGCACGCGGCAACCTCATAATCCGAGAATCTGATGGAGCTATTATCCCAAAAGACTTGGGAAATGTAGACTATGTTCAGTTTCTGACGTACGTAGAAGCTGGCTTTCCCGTGAAGCCCGCCGACCCTATAGTAATTCCAGAAGTCATTCCCAGTGCAGGCGAGGTTGCTTTGCAGGAGATTGCAGCATTGAAACTCCGCATCAAGTCTGTAGAAGATAAGCAGAAAATCTAAGGCTAATCATGGCTGTTCAACGTTTTCGGGGAGCACTTAACGCAGCGGATTTTCCGCTAGTCTCTTCTATGCAGGGGCGGACAGTAGTGCAGCCGCAGTTGGACAATAATGTCAGAACTACTCAGGACTTCTACGGCACTTCTGAATCGGCAGACTACAGTATTCCACAGCTTCTCTACTGTGAGAACGTAGTACCGACTGCTGAAGGTATTCAATCAGTGGGCTACGAAGAAGCAGTGGAAAGCCTACTAGGGGCTGTAGATTTTGACCAGGTAATAACCTTGCGAGATGCAGATGAAAACAACTTTCTCTTCTGTCCTGCTGAAGGTAAAAATTACATCTACACAGCAAATGAAGCTGCCTGGGTTAGTACCAATCCTATTGATGCTACAGGCCGCGCAGTCTCTCATGCTTACGTCAATGGCCGTACTTTTATCTGCTATAAAGGTTTAGGCATTTACGAATATGCTGTTGTGTCAGGCACTTTCAGCCTCCAAGTCGTTGTTGGAATTGCAAATGCTGCCATTGATTGCATTGGCGCAAGCAACAACTACCTGCTAATTGCCAGCGGTATCACAGTATTCTGGAGCAGTCTGATTGACCCTCTAGACTTTGTTCCTAGCATTCTCACTGGTGCAGGATTCTTAATACCCCAAGACGTCAAAGCTAATATCGTAGCAGTCAATGGCACGTCTGGTGGATTCATTGTGTACACCGGCAAGAATGCGGTTGGTGCCGTGTACACTAATAACATCAGGGCACCTTTCTCGTTCAAAGAGGTAGCAAGTGCTGGGGGTGTTTCTACTCCTGAGCAGATTGCAAGTGACCAGAGTGCAGGTCCCCAGTATGCTTGGACAACTGGCGGTCTGCAAAAGATTGTGACTCAGGGCGCAGAGACACTGTCAGCAGAGATCAATGATTTCTTAGCAGGCCGCAAATGGGAGTATTGGGTCACCGGCACCCGAGAGCTAGTGGAAGTGATTGCGGGAGCTACAGAGTTTCGTGTCAAAGTAGCCTACATTGCTAGTCGCTATCTCATAGTGTCTTATAGTGTAGACTCTAGTGACACTTACCAATATGCTATCCTGTTTGACACTGTGCTGAAACGCCGTGGCAAACTTAAATTTGACCACGTCGATTGCTTTGCTTATCCGTATCCCAACGCCTTCGGAGATTTGGAATACGCAGATCTGGGAACAGTAGCCTACGAATCATTCGGAGAAGTCTCCTATGACAGCCTCCGTGAAGGGTTATCTTCAAACCCTCCAAGCAAGAAAACAGTAGCATTCTTGCAATCTAACGGCACTGTCAGTCTGTTGGCAATGACGTATAACAAGGATGAAGCTGTTCAACTGGGAGTAGCAATTTTCGGCAAGTTCCAGCTGCTTCGCGCCCGAATGGCGACACTGCAATATTTTGATGTTGAGGGCGCCTACAGGAATGCAACTAGTGGAGTCCCAAACATTCGTGCGTCTGTGATGGCAAGCACTGATGGAAAGAATCTAGTTGTTCCAAGCGACATGACATTGACCAAGAACAGCAAATACTCCCAGCGATACGCTAAGCGAATTACTGGCTTGAACTTTGCCATTGGTTTTGAAGGCTCGTTTGCTTTCTCTAGCTACCTCCTTGAGATGACTGCTGAAGGAGACAGGTAATGCCAGATAGCTTTAAGATTCAAACTGGCTTGCCACTGTTGCCAGATGACGCTGTCCCTCCGCGCCTTTACGGCGCATTCTTATATTTGCACCAGGCAATTCAGAATCTCCAACGGGGGATTTCTAGATATACTGGCATTGATGCTCCGCCTGTAGAAGATTGGGATCAGCTGACGTATCCTGATACTCTGTTGGATGTGCAGCTGACAAGAATGTATCCGATCGCCGGAGCAGTAATATCTCGCGGCCAAGTAGTCAATCTTTACAGCAACGCAGGAGTGCTAAATGCGAGACTTGCTGTTGCGACTGGAGCTGCTACTATGGCTCACGGTATTGCTAATACTGCTGCAGGCATTGGCCAGCGAGTTGAAATCAATTGGCTTCGAGGTGTTTTAGATTCTGTAGGAGGCATGACTTTAGGAACCCTGTATTATCTGAGCACTACGCCAGGAGCTGTGCAATCTAGCGCGCCCGCAGCTGTAGGCCAGATTGTACAACCTGTAGGTTTGGCTTTAGCAAGTGCTACACTGCTAATGGATATCCCACTGCAATTTAGACAGCTGTGACATTATCATGACAAAACCTCCGCACATTGACACTATTGAGCTAACTCCCGAGATGATCGAGCGCGGCATCCGTGAGCAGGAATATGCGATGGCGATGGTGCGGTATCGGGACAAAACCATGACTGATGACGAGTGGCACGAGAAGCTGCAAGACCGGCGCTTTGCAGCGTGGCTGGTAAGCCCGTAAGGAGTCCGATGAATGATAAGGACGACTACACGCGTACTAGGAACGAAGCTCGACTTGATCGAATTGCAAGGTGGATAAACACATGGCACGAAATCAGATACTTCGGAAAAGCGCTGGGGAAACTCGGCGAGTGGATTATTCGGATACTTATCAGCGCCTGGCTGATGGTGGAAATCTGGAACAGGGTCTTCGGAAAATGAAACTGTATCTTGTGCTGTTCGACTCCATGTTGGTAATGAGCTGCGTCTTTATGATAGTAACATCATGAGCGAGGCAGTACAACTGGCGCTGATCGGCATGATCCAAAGCTGGGGCACTGCGTTCTGGCAAAACATAGCTGTCATTATTCCAGCCGTTGTCGGTGCTGTTATTTTGTGGGTGCAGAACCGGCGCAACGACAAGCGCTCGGAAGAACGTGCCAATGGCATTTCGCATCAATTGGGCAAAGTCGGTGAGGCTGCAGTCACAACCGCAGAACAAGCTGCGCTGATGGCGAAAGGTGCGGAACAGAGGGGTGTTGAGATTGGCATCGAAGCGGAACGACTGCGAGCATCGGATCTGCAATCGCTGCGCACCAGATTCCAGCCCGAAAGCACTGATGTGTTTATGGCTCGTACTGATTCACCCACTAAGGAGTAACCAGCATGACCTTATTTGAAGTAATTCGAGATATCATCAATCCTGCAGCACTGCTGCTACCAGCATCCATGGACTCGTCTCGGGCGCGAGTTATGCTGATAGCAATCGCTCTGCAGGAATCCCGATTCACGCACCGGCTGCAGATCATGGGACCAGCCCGCGGGTTCTGGCAGTTTGAGAGGGCAGGTGGAACGCTTGGAGTGTTGCAGCACGCAGCATCAAAGAAGCACGCGTTCGAGGTCTGTGCTGTTAGGAGCTGTCTTCCAAACTCGCGAGCCGTGTATATGCAAATCGCTACTGATGATTTGCTAGCGTGCTGCTTTGCTCGCCTACTGCTGTACACAGACCCGCGCCCCCTGCCGCAGATCGGCGATATCGAGGGATCCTGGCAGTATTACCTTAACAACTGGCGTCCAGGGAAGCCGCATCGGCGCACCTGGAACGAGCTATACGACGAAGCTACTATGTTTGTAGCTGTTTCGGAGATGTGACATTCCTTACTTGTAGTTTTCTAGCCTTCATGAGATACTACAAACATTAGATATTCCGTTTAGGAGAAAGCTCATGGCTATTCAAGAGAAAACTATGCAAGGCGGTGGACTGCCTGAAATTCTAATGCAATTGCTTGGCAGTAAAAGCAGTACCAAGCAGTCTACCAAGGCTAATACTGGGCCGTTGCAGCAGGTATTTAATCAAGCGTCGCAGCCTATGGATCAAGGGCTGTATGATAACCTGATTGCTAGCATCATGCAATCAGGGGCGGCGCAAGTACCGACACTGACAGCTGCCTTAGCTAATGCTACTGGCGGCCGCTCTAGTGGTAATAGTGCACTAGCACTCGCATTGCAAGAGCAGATGCTCCGAAGCTCCAAGGACTCTGCCACTGCAATCCTGTCGCAAAAGAATGCACAGCAGCAGGTTGCAGGAAATGCAGCAGCTGGGATTGCACAGGCTACCAAGAGCAGCACTACTACGGAAAAAGCCGGCACTGGTGGGAATCCCTTGGCCCTGGCACTTGGCGGATTTCTTCTGAATCAAGCTGACAAGCGTGGCTGGATGGACAAACTTGGTGGTATGTTTGGCGGGACTGCTGCGTCTCCCACTGCCATGGCTAGCAATTTCCCAGTGTCTGCTCCTTCATTCGGCACAGCAGACTCTTTGCAGGGTACTCCGCAGTTTTCTCCTAACATGCTGACTAGCGTCCCTGGCAGCGACTTTGGATTGGCTGGAGAGTTTACAGCGCCCACTAGCGGCGGGATTGACTTTAGTAACTTTGGCGGCGGGGGAGATCCTGGGTTCAGCGACCTTCTCAGTGGGTTTGATTTTGGCGGTGCCAGCGATGCTTTCGGCTCATTCAATCTGCCAGACTTTGGTGGCGCCTTAACAGGTGGAGTTGGAAGCTTCGGCGATATCTCGATGCTTGATGAAAACCTTTTTAACTTCATCCCTTCGTTTGCAGATGGTGGTGTAGTGCGGAATCGTGCTAACATGGGACCTGCTCAGCGGCGCCAAGGTCAAGCAGCTATCAATGAGGTAGTCACTCCGACGCTTGGATCTTCTGCTAGTACGGGCCTAGGCAGCAACACGCTTATGGAAATGATTACTCGTATGAATGGTGCGGCTCAGGCAAACCCTGCAAAACAGGGGGCTCCTATGGAAGCTACTAGTGGCATTGGGGATACTACTCCAGGACGCACGACTGCTGGCGGTGAGCTTAACCGCCTGTCTGGAAATCCTTTAGGGCAGAAAGTAGGTACCGCATTTGCCAGTGCTATTATTGGTATGATGGCCCCACAAATAGCTTACGGGGTCACAGGATCAATACCTGCAGCACAGCTTGCTAATCCTCTCGGGCGCGCAGCAGGACTTCCAATAGGTAGCCAGCTTGGTGCATTAATAGCAATGGCTAGAGCTGCTATGGCTGAGCACGACGCGACTACAGCAATCGAGTCTGCAGAAGATCCGCTTGGTGCTTTCCTTGCAGGACTTGCAGGTACTGGTGCTCTTGTTGGCGATACCAGCGGTCTTAGCAGCGCCAACCGTGCAGCAGGTGCAAATGCTCTTAGCAGTGTCACTGGTATGGATGAGATCAGTGCCTTGCTGGCGACTAGTAGTGGCTTCGGAACTATGAATCCAGATCGTGGAGACGGTCCAAGCATCGGAGGCTTTGGCGATCGTGGCCCTGGAGGATCTTCTGGAGAAGCAGGAGCAGTTGCTGGTGGAGCAACTCCTGCAGGGCCTGGAGACTTTGCAGATGGTGGTATGATTACAGGTCCAGGTACTGGCACCAGTGACAGCATCCTTGCCAAGAATAAAACTCCCGGTGGAAAGCCGATCAAAGTTTCCAACGGAGAAAGGATCATACCAGCGGACACAGCGCTCCGCTACAAAGATCTGTTCGATCACTTGGTTGCAATGAGTCACACTCCTGTAAAACGGTAGTAGCATGAAGTTCAGTCCTGATGAGGTCTTTGCCGAGATTGAGCGTCAAGCTCCTACTTTTGGCATTGATCCTAAAATAGCTAAAGCATTCCTACTGGCAGAGAACACTGCTGACGGAGTGCTTAAGTCGGGGTCTGAACTTCGTGGTGATAGAGTATCAAAAGCCAAAGCTCGTGGCTTATTCCAGACTCTGCCTTCTACTGAAGAAGCACTGAAGCGTCAAGGTTTTCTACCTTCAGGCTGGCAGTTTAATTCTGGAGACATGCTAGGTCAAGTTACTGCTGGCCTTGCAGCGATGAAAGAAATGAGAAGTCGTCAGAGTGATCCAGATGATGTACTGGAGCTTGGCGCTATGTATAACGGAGGCACTGCTCCTTGGAGAGCCTACCGTGAAGGGAATCTTGCCGGTATCCCTAGAGATACTCAGGGGTACTTTAAGAAGTTACAGACAGCATTAGGATTGGAGCAAAAACCTATGGGCGCACAAGCAATCGAGAAGGCAGCAGCAGCCGGTGTAGCTAGCAACCCCGTTAGCACCAGTGCTAGCACTTCTCGGACTACCTCCACACGCAGTAGCCTCTTTGACCCTACTGCGTTTGCGGCTGCTATGAATTCTACGATGGAACTCATTCGGAGTGGTGGCAGCATTGACACTGCTATGGAGGAACTGGGGCGAGCAGCAGCTAGTCGCAAGGAGGCTGAGGCTGCACAGCAGGCAGCCATCGGACAATATTCTATTGATGCTGGTGCAGCTGTAGTAGCAAAGACAGCGATTGATGCTACTAACGCAGCTCAGCGGCGCGACACTCTGCGAATAGCGAATCTTGATCCAGCTGAGATCAACAACAGGTTCAATCAAACTAGCGAGCTAATCAATCGGCTTGACCCTTTCCGCGAACAGCTTGGTACTGAGATTGACCGCCGCCAAAGCATCGGCTTCTTTGATAATCCGCTTGAGTTCTTAGTTAACTCAGTGCGCTTGCCTGGCATGATTGGTGAATACAACACAGTTGTAAGAAAGCAAAACCGTGCTGCAGAGTCTCTTAAAGAGCTTCAAGGTCTTGCAGGAACTCAACAGGCTCTTACCGCTTCTATTGATGCTGATGTTATTACTGCGGCGGGACGCTTTGCTGCAGCAACAGAAGCAAGCAAAGCCCAGGAAGTCCTGGCACGAGCGCAAGCTGAGGCTGCTGGTGCTGTTGGTCGTGACGCTGCTAATGCTGCTGCCTTGGCAGGCCAACGGGCTACAGCTGCACTGTCTCTTGCTCAGCTGACTAAGCAGATTCGGATGGACAATGAAGGCATGAGTGAACGCGACGCTGCCAGGCAAGCAGAGAAAGTGCAAGTCGATAAAATCAATGAGTACATGGAACTCATTGGCTCTGAGACCAGGTATACTCCTGAGCAGTTCAAGATCATTGGATCTGAGCAGCGCACTCGTTTGATTAATGCTGCAGGCACTGGCGTCATTGCTAAGACGTTCTCTGAAGCTGCAGCTAACATCGATCAGATGGGAAATCACAATACGATCGCAGCAACTGGGGATGCCGCTGCGATGAATTGGTTCCGAGCAACTATTAATGAGGCTCAGAAGACAACAGCAGAAGATACAGCCACGGCTGTTGCTCAATCCCGGATAACAGGAAAGCCTGTAAAGACTGAAGAAATCCGGCAAGGAAATCTTGACCGACTGCAAGAAGTCTACCAAGCGCAAACTACTAACATGCGGACGGCGTCTGAGAACAATCCTATCAAGCTTGCGTATCCAGCAATTGCTAAGATGGAGCAGTTCAATGGAAATCCTATTGCTGAGTTTATCAAGCAATACGGCCCACTGGCTAAGGATCCACTGTATCAGAAGATTGATGAGAAGGTCATCCTTGATCGTATCACTGTGGGGATTGAGCAAGGGAAATACACTAGTGGCCAAGCCGCCCAGTTCATCAGTGACTTTTATCGAAAGGCTATTGACATTCAAGCGCAGCGCACCAAATATGCGCTCTTTGGACTTGACAAGCCTATTAATGGCTACACAGTGGCTATTCCTGAATCTGGATTCTTTACCCTAAAACGTAACAGTCAAAACGCGGGAGTAATCAACATGGCAGATCAAGCACAAGTTGAATTATATCTCATTCGTAATACCGCCGCTCGTGTCCGTGCTACCGATGCTGGTCCCAAGAACCTAATGGGTTCTGGTGTTGGAGGATTCCGATAATGGGACTCTTTTCTGACTCTCTAGTCTACGCAGCAGACTCTGCAGCAGTTCAAGCTGGTGATCTGTCATTTGGGCAGAAGGCTGGAGCCAGTCTTAGCGGTGCTGTAATCTCTGGGCTTGGTAGCATTTATAACACTGGAGCTGCTGCTGCTAATGCGCTTGGTGCTAACATAGAAGAGCTCAGTACGTACAACACGTTGCAGCGTTTGGATGACGATTGGGCAACGTATTATAAGGAAAATGCTACTGCCATTGATGTTGGTGGATTTATAGCTGCGTCTCTTATTCCTGGAATGGCCGCAGTCAAGGGACTTAATGCTGTTCGGGCCGGCGAAGCTACTGGTGCTTTTGGGCGAGCATTAAATTTTACTCGCACGCGGCAGGCAGCTTCGCTAGAGCGAGGACTTGCAGAGCTAGCAGTTGAAGGCGGCTCCGTGTTTACCCGGATCAACAAGAACAAGATGGCTACGCTTGGTTGGGGGTTTGCAGACCAGACGCTGCAAGCTGCTTTCTTTGAACTTGGCGTAGCTGTTACTATGAAGCAGTCTCCACTGCTTGCAGATGATAGCTGGTGGGACATTGGTAAATTCATGGCTACAGGCGCTGCTCTTGGCGGTGCCATCGGCGGTGGACTCACAGCTCTTGGAATCAACAAGGCGTTTAAGGTAGCTGTCAAAGAAGTCAGCCGCCGCAGTAATGACTACACGGCGCTTAGCGGTCTTGGTAAGCTCGGGCTGGATACTGGCGACGAGGCCATTGGAATTCTTGATTCTATCCTGCGGCTTCCGACTGAGGTGCTTGAGCGCGACAAGTTCCTGGAACTGACATTTCCTCTTGGCTCTGGCCCTGTCACGCGCAGAGTAGATTTGACAACCGTTCTTACTAACGTCACAAGGAGCAGCACCAAGCGAGCAATGGAAGAGTTTGAAATCAAACTGCGGGAAGTAGTCGGCGGCAATAAAGCTGGTGTTGGTGGCGTAGAACCTGAAACTGCACAAGCATTCTCTCAGTACGTTCTTGGGCGATACGTAAAACTGAAACAAGCTAATGCATCACCGTCAGCCATTCGTGAAGATATGGGGGATGTTCTTTATAATCTCCGCAACGTCAAAGCTGTGACTGATGAACCCTTCTATGATGCATCCGACTTGTTCTATTTCAGGAAATCACTGACCCCTGAAGAAGTTGCCAAAGTAACCAGCATTGAAGACTTGCGAGATTTGCAAGTTAGGAACACCCCGTTCGGTAAAGCTGAGCAGGCGTATAATAAACCCTACATCTTTACCGGCACTAAAGAACAATTCAAGGCAGAGAGATTAGCAATTATTGGAGGTAAGGGTGATGATGCGTTTCCTACTCTTGAAGCTGCTTGGAAAGCTGGTTTTAATATTGCTAAGACTCCAGATGGCGCTCTTAGAATTAACCAAAAGTCCCCACTCTGGAAGCAGGTACAAGATCCAGTCTTTGACGCCCGGCGATATCTTAATACTCGCACAGGTGCAATCAGTGAGGATGCTGTGCTGACCGCTGCTGACAGAATGCCTGGCGGCAAGGCACTCAAGGTAGATCCGGGCGGTGTCACTCTGGATATGCCGGAGGGCCTCAAGCGCGTAAAAATGAGCGAAGGCTACAAAGCTGGAGAGTCTATCGCATACGCCACTGCTAGGCATGCGTGGGCCTCAAAACTCAGTGATGACCAGCTGCCTGCAATCATTGATGCAGCTGATATCTCCCTGCTTCAGCGGCTAACTCTGCTGCCACCAGGTGCTAAAGATGCATTGCAGATTCGCCTGCTTGATGGCACTCTTGTCTCAGGAGAAGATGCTACTCGTGTATTGCTGAATAGCAAAGTTGATGGCTTGAAACTAGAATTCTCCACTGGGCCTTCTGGCAGCAAAGACATTAGAGAACTGGCTTATCGCTACGCAGTCTCTGAGTCTTGGCTGGAAGCTCTTATTGCTAAAGAGTTTGGGGCAAGTGTGAGAAGCTTAGACGAGCTATCCAAGGGGATGAATCGTAATCTTGAGGACTTCTTGTTACGAGAGAATCTCTTGGCAACGTATGCCAAGCCTACGCAATTCCAATACATGGATGATGCGTTTGCTAAACTCCCTGCAAAGCAGAAGGTGAAAGAGATAGTAGAACTAGCTGGCCGCCATGGTGGACAATTTGTCACTGGCGAACTAGCTTACGCCTACCGCGTGCAGGCTGCTGTTAGAGCTAATCAGAATGCATCAGCTAGTGTGCTAGGTGCTGAGAAGCATGCCAGGCTAATCAAGCTGAATCAAGATGCCGCAGGACTTGCAGATTCTCTTGGATCTGGAGCTAGCTTCCTGGGATCAAGCAACGCTAGCTACGGTGACACCCTGCGGCTTGCTTCACAGGATACGGGCAAGCATGTCCACCAGTGGATTCAGGACTCTAGTAATGATATCACTAGCGCATTCGCTTCTATTGGCGCCAAGCTTCTCAGTAATCCCCGGGCGGGAGCTGAGGTAGGAATAGTGACTGCGGTACTACGGAACAGCCCTGAGAAGTTTGTGCGTATGCCAAGCCTCTTAAACGATTCTAACACTCTTATCATTCGCGAGCTTGATGAGTTTATAGGTGATCCTATCAAGTTTGCTACTAAGGAAGCAGAGTTTCTAGCAGCTGGTCGTAGGACTCGCATTGATGTGAAATATCAAGACGCCATGGATTGGCTGGTAATGCATCAGAAACTGACAAGTGAGCGCACGCAGAAGCAAAGCGTACTTGCGTCGGCGCGAGGACTCGTCAGTAACAAAGACTCTGCTGTATTTTACGCACCGCCAGTAGATACTAATTACTTCCAGCACTTTGCGTTTGTGCGCCCAGTGGAAGGCCGCGCATTCAGCACTAGCGAAGTGTCTATGATCTTTGGCCGCGATGCTGCAGAATTGCAAAAGCGGATTGCTCTTGTTGACCAGCAAAAGTTTGACGTCATTACTAAAGACGCAGGCGAAAGATACAAGAAGGCCAAGGGTGACTACGACTTTGACCAGACAATCAACGAACGTAATATTGATTCCTCGTTGCAGCGGACTGGTGCCTTGGCCAACTTCTTCCCAGAGACTAGGACGCAGAACATCATTGAAGACTATCTCCGCTGGCACCAGAATCAAGGGAGTCGGCTCATACGGAACGCGGTTGAGAGTAACTACTCACAGCAGGTAGAAGAACTGCGGGCGCTAGGGAAAAGCTACTCCGAAGATGCGACTTCAAAGTTCTCAGGAACTCTACGCGCTGCTAAGTCTGAGATCACTAATCCCTACGAGGATTATATCAAGACCATGCTGGATGTTTCCAAGCGTAGCGAGTATAGCTTTTTCCACCAGGCCAATGAATTTGTAGATGCTCTCGGGACTAGAGCTTACAGGGTGCTAGCTGATATTACTGGCAAAGCTCAGAAGGGTTTGCTGCCATACACTGAAGCTAATGCTATCATGCAGAGGCATGGCATTGGTGGCATGTACTCTGGCGGTTTAGATTATTTCACCAGTAACGTACCTAGGGATCGCAGCCTGGTCAAGGAGTTTGTAGCTAAAGCAAACACACTGCTTGCAAACCTAGTGCTGCGTTTCGACTTTGCTCAGTCTATCATGAACGTAGTCTCTACGCCATTGCTGCTCAGCACTGAGCTTGCGAGTATTAGAAGTCTGGCGGCCAAAGATCCTACAAACATCGGGGCGTTGGCAGAGTTAACTCGCGTAGCAGTTCCAGGTATGCCGGGCCAAAGCATCCCCAGTACTATGAAGTTGTTGCATCGCGCAATAGCAAATTTCCACGGCCCTGAGAAAACTGCGCTGGTAAAGCGATACTCAGACAATGGTGACATCAAAGATACTCTGGCTCTTTACCACTCTGCTATCAGTGACCTCGGCGTTAGTCCTAACTTCAAGGTGTTCTCTGATGGAGTCACTGCGGCTGCTGACAAGGTAGCGACACTGACAGGAAATAACTGGGCAGAAGAATTTACTCGGTTCGTATCTGCTGACGTGATGCGACAACTGACAGAGCCTCTTGTCAAAAGTGGTAGGCTTTCTCTGCAAGAATCTAATGCATATATCAGCACTTTTGTAAACCGCGTGCAAGGAAATTACATTTCCAGCCAGCGGCCCGTAGTCTTTCAAGGAGTACTCGGTGGAGCCATTGGTTTGTTTCAGACTTATTCCTTTAACTTGCTCCAACAGCTCTTGCGGCATGTCGAAAATAAAGATGCCAGAGCAGTTGCAACGATGTTCGGAATGCAATCGGGATTGTTCGGTCTTAACGGAACCCCACTATTTGACGCAATCAATACTCATGTCGTGGGTACCGCGGCAGTTAACCAAGGACACTACGACGCCTACTCAATTGCGCCTGGACTTCTAGGAAAAGAAGTAGGAGACTGGCTGATGTATGGCACAGTTTCTGCTATGCCTGGCTTCGGAGATAAGTGGCCAGCACTGTATTCTCGTGGTGATATCAACCCACGGCACATGACAATCCTGCCGCTGACCCCTACCGCAGTTCCTGCGATTGATGCTAGTATCCGTGTTGTAAGCAACATCATGGACATTGGTAAGAAGCTAGTAGGCGGTGCAGATATCAGTGAAACTCTGCTGCAAGGGCTGGAGCATAATGGTATAAACCGCCCGCTTGCAGGACTCGCGCAGGTGGTCGGGCGCCAAAGCACCACTAGCAAGGGGGCCTTGATATCAGCTTCTAGTGATATGGAACTCATTGGTACTGCGTCTCGCATCCTAGGTGCTAAGCCTATGGATGAAGCTATCGCACTTAATAATATGTACCGGCTGAAAGCATACCAAGCGTCTGATCGTGATCGCATGACTGCGCTAGGTGAAGTGGTGAAAACTAAACTCACTAAAGGCGGCACTCCTACTGAGGAGGAAATGCTAGAGTTCATGGGAAATTATGCCAAGATTGGTGGACGTGTTGAGAATTTTAATGCCACGCTGCAAAGCTGGATGAAGGATTCTAACATTTCTACTATTGAAAAAATGCGAGCATCCTTTAGGACTACTACGGGCCAGCGCTTAAATGAAATCATGGGCGGTGTCGGACTTCCTGGATATACACCGGAACCTGCCAGTGGTATAGTGACAGAGTAGAAATCCAGCCTATTCCAGATTAACAGTTTTAGGAGCTAACAGTTATGACTAATCGTACCGCGTATCGTAACCAGGGTGGAATGCCAACTTGGCAACAGATTAATGATCCTGGGAAAGCGGATGAGAATTTTTTGCGTTTGGTAAACGGCGTAGTGGTGGATGGGGCTGGGGATTTAATTACCACCTACGCATCCGGCAAGCTGTCTAAACTGGCAGGCAACCGCAACGAACCGCTCGACATAACTTATGCGAACGGGCGCGTGCAATACGTAGCAAATGCGCAGCCGCCGTGGATGTATCTCACCTCGAATGGCCCTGTAAATTTCATGCTGCAAACCGCTATTCGTGGAAGTGGCTTTGGGGTCGGTGGTGAGATCCATTGCATTAGCACTTTCGACAAGAAGTTTTACAAATACACCGCAGGCGCATGGACTGGCCCCCTATCCGCTGCTATTGACGCATCTGGCGGGCTTTTCACGCTGATGTATATGGATTCGCGGGGCAACTTGTTTGCAAGCTGGAGCGGATCGTCGAGTAAAGCGCTCTACCGATCTGCTGACGGCGGCGCCACGTGGACGACGGTGCTTGGCGCAGCCGATCTGCCGGATACTGATGACCACATCGGGTCGATGGCGGAATCTGACAACGGCTATTTGTTTGCCACAGGCTACAACTCGGTAGCTGCTGCGCCCACAGCAGTCAATAAAATCTGGCGCAGCATTGATGGAGGGGCTACCTGGGTCAACATCACCCCGAATCTTGCCTTCCAGTACCAGCGACACACGCACTCCGTAACTTGGGACATTTATCGCAAATGCCTCTGGCTCGGGGGAGGAGATAGCTCAGGGCAGTTCATTCAAGTTTCTAGCGACTATGGCAATACGTGGGCATCGTGGACCGCCAGTTTTCAATGCACGGCCATTGTTGCTGACGCTGATTACGTCTACTACTGTAGCGATCTTGCTGGCGATCATGGACTTTACCGGGCGCGTGGTGCTACTGTTGCGCAGGTGCTGGCGACAACCCCCCGCCGCGTGGCCAAGATCACCGACATTGCAGGCACTGACGGCACAGAGTTTGCCTGGTGGGGAGATACTAACGCGCAAGGGCAGGTTTACTTTCCGTACAGCAAGGGGGCTAAAGCTGCGGTGCTAGCTTCCTCTGATCAAGGCTTGTCGTGGACGGATGTGCTGGACACGCAAGTTTCGGGAACGCTGAATTTTGGGCCTGAGTTTGTACGTGTCAGTAAATACAAGAGCGGTTGGGATGGTTTCAACATCAGTGCAAGCACCACAGTGCGGTACTCTATCCGGTGGCGCGTCTATCCTTCGGCCATGGAGTGGCTTGTGAATAACGTGAATGGTGATGACGATTTCGGAGACGGCATCAGTACTGCGACAAAGACAGTGCCGGAGTTTGGTGTCAAACCTACTGCAGTCGTCAAGTTGTCTAGCAACTACTCTGCAAATGCCAGTCTAGGATTAAAGGGCTTGCTGCTCGACACCAATGGCTACTCGCTCGGAACTGCCGTTTCTGGAGCGGTTGCAGTCAATGAGACGTTCGAGGGCACATCGTCTCTTACAGTCACTGCAGCAGCTAGCGGAACGGTCGATCAGGTATCAACGACAAATCCGTTTGCAGGAACCCGCTGCGCTCGTTGTATCACTGCAGCGTCCGCTGGTAGCACGGCGCTCGTCGTCAAGGCGACGATCATACCCGGCGTCAGTGGTGACACCGTATGGGGTCGAGGCAACTTCCATCTTGCGACGGCCACGATCACGGCATCGACCATTATTCTGCAAATGCAGGCTGGCGTAAGCGTCATCATTGACACGACGGCGGGAGGTGGGGGATTGTGCGTGCAGACCAACGCTGACAGCAAGATCTTCCGGCAGGTGCTGGATGACTATGTTGCATTCCCGCAGGCGCAATACGTCAACGTCAAGTTGGCTGTGTACCTGCATGCAACAAAGGGAGAAATACGCCTGTGGCAGAACGGGATACTGGTTCTTTTTGTGAAGGGTGTAAATACGATTGGCACCTTCGTCGGCACTGTACGCATGGGCGTTACATCAGCGCAAATCCTAACGATGGACGTTGATAACGTCAAAGCGTCACTCAACGTCGATCCTGATCTTCCGCTGGCGTACATGCTAAACGGTGCCGGGCAGCTTTTGCTGCGTGAGCTTGAGCGCAGCGAGTATTAATTCCCATCCCCTGCCGGTACACTAGCAACTCTTAGCTAAGACCACAAATAGAAAAGCCCTCGATGTGAGGGCTTTTTTACGTCTGGAGATTTAGTAGCGCTTGTTATTCTGTATCTATGTGCTTCGCTTTAAACGCTGCAATAGTGTCGCCGATCTTATCATTCCTGCTAATCGCCTGAGCATCAGAGTACTCGAAATCCTTGTAGCGTTTAGCCAGCTTGGCCATGTTAGCATCAAGAATCTGCTGGCGATCAAGCTTCAGCGCCTGCCGCAAGCCTTCAAGATAATACTCCAAGTCTCCAAGCTCCTCAATAACATTATCCATATTCAGCTCTTTGCCGTAGATTGCATTCTTCTTGATTGCATCAAGCAACTCGCCAGCCTCACCACTGATTCCAATCACCATGTGAATGAGATCTACTTTGATATCACTGAGATCAAGATTGATTACGTGAGGATCTTTCTTAGTCTTTCTCACCATTTCGCTATGAGTAATCCTGGCAGGTTTGGGCGGTGCGGGCGTGGTCGGAGTGCCTGTTGCAAATTCAAGAGCTTCCCGCATGTATACCTCACGGGCGAGAATATCAGCAGTTTCCGTGCTTGACAAGCCTGCTGCAAATTCAATGTTTGCCCGTATCTCTGCCTTAATCTGGGCGAGCGCAGCACGCTCCGCATCAACAGCCATCCAAGATCCTGACTCTGACCCCGCTCGCGTCAGTTTATTCTTATCTTGTGTCCCTGCTTGTGCGTGATAGTCTTGCATGATTTTTCCATTGGTAATCCAGTCTGCGAATGCTTTGATTTCTGGCGGCGCATCAGGCCACAGATTTGCGCCACGTTGAATCAACTCCTTGAATGCGGGTACATCAGGAGTCCTAAGGAGCCAAGCCGCCGGGTCGCCTCGCAAGCTGTCGATTTGAACAGTAATATTAATCATCTCATTTCTTCCAGTAATTTGAAATCAACAAACAGCGCTTGCCTATTCATCGGGCGTTGCAGTGGCAGAAATCCTGTAACTCCCTTCTTAGAATCTGGTGGCTGTATTTTACCAGATTGCATAAGTCCCTGTAGGATATCTGTTAGGGCGTCTCTCTTGTCAAGATCGCGAGACACTACCTTCCAGAGATCCTCAAACGTCAGTGCTTTCTTAGCTTCATACAATGCTGTCATCACAGCTTGTGTAGCCTCACTATTCTTGCTCTTACCAAACTCGCCCAAAGCTTTGCTCATACCAGCCTCTGCATGTGTGAGCAGTGTGTTTGCCATCAGCACATCTTGCATGTCTATGTTGGTGCTACACCTCATGGCAGTGACAATAAGCAGTAGCTTCATCAGGTGTGAGAATCTCCTGGTAGAATAATATTTGAACCTGAAATCTTCTAGCTCCTGCCACGAAGAATAGATCATAACTAGCGCATCTTTGGCGGCCTTAGTTATTGTTGCTTCCCCGCGGACCTCAGCTTTAATCCTTCCAAGTAACTCGCAGATTCCTTCAGCAAGCTCTGCTGGTGGTTTTGGAGGGAACGCAATTTTTCTGCCACTAGGCTCTCCATGAATGAGAAGCAGGCGTGACATGAACCCTTGTCCAATGGATTGAGCAGGAAATGCTTCCTGCAATCCAGTATGGGTATTGCCCCCGAGGAGGGAGATAGTAGGCTGATAGATGGATACGCTCTTAGAATTCTTGAGCCGGTACTTATAACTTGCAGACTCATCATCCCAATCCCAGAGGCTACCGAGGAGTGAGAGAAAATCAAGATTTCCGCTACCGGTGAACTCATTAAATTCATCAGCGACAATAAAGACTTCTCTAGGGTGTCCGTCACCGCTAGTCGCGTTGTCGGTAATCTCAAGATTTCTAAGGACATCTTCAGATGTAATACTTTCAGACTTAGGAGATCTTCCTCCCGTTCGCCCATTGCTTCTATTTGCATAACTATCTCCTGAGTTGAATTCATTCTCTGGCAAACCTTCTAGGTCTAGAAGGAACTTTTCTTTCGTCGTCTTTTCCGCACTAAAGAAATCATAGCCACTAACTGCTAACAGTTTCCTGCTCAGCTTAATGGCGCTGGATTTTCTGGTACCTGGGTTTCCTATAAGCATGACATAGCTGTTAGGAAAGATTCTAGTGGTGCCGTGAGGAAACCAAAACTGCCGGCCAAGCATGGCGCCAATGCAGCTTAGTAAGCTCCAGCGATGATAGGTTTTCGGTGCCTCTGTGTCTTTGGTGTATTGGAAATACATCGCAAAGAGATCTCCTGGCGGCAGCGTCGCTGAACGTAGCAATGAAACTACACTCATTTGAGTTCGCTCCAGCGAGTCTTTCCAGCACTGATGTCGCTAGGGATAAACATATTTCTCGTGACCCCATCGGCGCCCTTGACTGCAACAGTTGTGTTCATTATCCCTGCTATTATCTCCGGTATATCAGATCGTATTTCTTTATACTGAAAGAAGATAGAGTCGTGAATCTGCGCTTTAATTCTAACCACACCTCGGAGGGCGCACTCGATAAGTCTCCCATCTTTATAGTAACTATTATATACGGAAGCTCTCCAGACATTGTAAAACTCTTCATTGATAATATCAACGGAAAGATTCTGCGGAGGATGCGCGACTGCGGCATTGAGAAGCGGCTTGTTACTTCTGCTTGGCTTGCCAAAGAAAATCCTAGTCCAGCCTCGCGGAGAAACAATGCGGCCTGTAGTGTTAACCTCTTTAATAATATGGTCATACCAAAGTCCTTTAACTCGGGGGTAGGTTTTCTCGTAAACATCTAGCATGTATCGGCACACTTGCTTGAGAGAGTACGATGCTGGCAATTTAAGAATGAGCTTAGCATGAGCGACTTTGGCCGGACCCATAGTTGCAAGCATCACGTTTTCACCCATGTTATAGTTTGCTCCGTGGTTGACACGCTTTGCTAAGTCCCGCAGATCTTTGTCTAACTGCTTGTGCAGGACTTCGTCATAGATTTTCTCGTAGGGTACGCCAAAGAAACTGGCAGCATTCCAGGAGTGGTAATCATGCGGCCCTTCAACAAGATCTATTAGGGCAGTCTCTCCAGCAAGATATGCAACACACCTTGCCTCTGACTGAGCCTTATCAATCTCTGCAAGTAGCCAGCCTGGATCAGACATGACGCACTGTTTAACAGCGTCGCCCCTGGGCACAACTTGGATCGGAAATCCACACCAGTAGTTGGAAGCTCCGCTAGCAAGCCTGCCAGTATCTGTACCTGCGGGGTTGAGTTTGTAATGGAGTCTCCCATTCCAGAACTTCTCCGCAACAAAATACGTTGACAGCAGCTTCTTCTCTTTCTTAATCTCTACAAGCTCTGTGAGAATTCTGTTATTCAAGGGATGACTGGCTTGAGCTTTAAGCATGTTGGCAGCATCAGTGCTTTCAAGATTCTTAAGCCCAAGGACAGTGAAAAGATTCATCACCTGCTTTGGTGAATTCAAATTGAAAGCAGGAGCTGCGATCATCTTAACAAACTCACGCTCACGGGAGTCTGCATCAATACGCTTTTTCTCAGCAACAATCTTAGCTCGCTCGCTATCCCACTTGAGGCCCTCTACTTCGCAGTGAAGGCTAGGGAATACTAATGGAAACTCTTTCAGGTAATTCTTAATAGCGTATGGTTCGCAAAGCTCTAGCAGCGCGAGATATGCATTAAGAGTAGCCCAACAATCACGAGCATTGTAGCGGTAGTAATCGCTAAGATCACCAGACTTGCCATCATCCTTCCAATAGCGTACTTTTCTGATTGCATATGCAGTAATGAAATCGAGTCGTTTAGGGTACTCCGACCACATGCTATGGAATAAATGCTGGGTATCATGGAGCCAATTATAGATAGGGCAACACCAGCGCATAAAATAGAGACTATCATATAAACCATTTTGCATCACCTTAGGTTGTGGGAGATTGTTAAAACGCTGGACCCACGCGTGGAAGAACATGTCTGTGAATGGAATTACCAGGCACTCTGTAGTATGCGTCTTAGGAAAGTACGCGCAATAGCCTACGCAGTTGATCCTACGATCTGGATCGTCTATCAGTGTCTCAATGTCTACGCTGATAAGAATGCTGTCTTGGCGCCAGACTTCGAAGATAGCATCGAGGTTGGCGGGAGTAGCAAGAGTCCAAGTGAACTTGGTTTGCGGAAAGAAGCTGTCAGGCTTGGTTAGCTTACTGATGAACCGCTTTGCAGCTGGCGTAGCATGCGGCTGCGTTATCAGATTGGCTAGAGGGTTGATGAAAACTACTGGGATCTTGGCGCCCGGAGTCTCTATTAGTGAGCCTTGGTAATCATCTAGCGTAATGCCGCGCCTGTTGTTCGGCGGTGTGAAATCTGCTTGAGCAAACAACAGTTTCTTTAAGAATTCTGCATCCGTACAAACAATGCCAGCAATGCCGCCAGTGCTTTTAGCAACAGTAGATTCTAAATCTGTGATGGTGAGCGGTGTACGCAGCAGTGATTTCCATGCTACGTTATCGCCTGCTGTGAGGCCCGCTAGTTTATGCTGGTAACTTCCGTCATCTGGAGTACCAAGGTGAAGAAGTGTTTTCATGGGGGCCAGTAGTTAAAACTATTTGGAGGATGCTGTTGGTTTCCTAACGGCCACTTGTTGCTTTATTCGCAAAGCTCATTGGACTAGCTAGTACTTTGAACAGCATCCACCAAATAGAATTGGGGAGAAGGTGAGCAGTTTGAAGTCATGCTCAGGACTGAAGCTAGTAGCAGTGCTGGCGTCACTTCGCCGAGCTTTTAAGGACTGTGCCAACTGCTACCAACCTAATCAAGCCACCGTGATATTCACTACGTTACCGTAGATCTTATCTGGATCTTCCTTGTCCTTGCGAGTCTTGACAAGACCAGAAATCTGCACACGCTTGACGTGATCCCGCACCAGTTCCCCGATGTTGGTGCATTCAAAGTGCTCGGAGAACGGCTTCAGGAACTTCTTCAAGTTACCAACGCCGAACTGGTTGTCCAAGAAGAACGCAGTGCTGAACTTGGTTCCAGGAAGCACTTCAACGCTTGCAGGATCTGCCAGTTCCACTGTTTCGATCACAGTGAATGAAGCTTCCACTGCTTGCTTGTTGACGATCTCCTTCACGTCAGTCGTGACTTCCAAGACGTAGCTGCCAGCAGGCGGCACTTCAAAGGAAGGCAAGTCTGCCAGTTGGTCAATGTCCATGCTAAACAGCGTATTGACATCAATTGCTTTATTATCAGCCATATTATCCTCGTATATATGAGAAGTTTAAGAACAGTTCAATTGCGACCGCATTGCGGCTATCAGGGCAACGCCCTAGAATCAATGATAGCGCCAGCCAGTTCTGGTTTCAGCTGGCGCTCATCTTGCAGAATAGAGTAGCAGCCAGCATAGCCTGCTACATCGAGAATAGAATCCTTGTGGTCAGGACTCTTGGAAAGCCTTGCCATCTTCACAGCAATCATGCAGAGTGCTACCAGCTCCGGTGTGATCCTAGCAGTCGGAGCAAGCTGCGGCGCCAAGATACCTTGCCACAGCATTGCAATCTGGGAAAAGTTCTGCAGCTTATCGCCGTAGTCTTGCTGGCGATCTCCTGTGATCGTAGCCTGCGCTCGCAGAAGCATGGATTCTCTCATTTGAATAACTCCAGTAGTGATGGCGTCTCCGCCGTTTCAAGAACCTTACCAGCCCTTGAGCCAAGAACAATGCTGTTGCTGTAGGTAGTGCTACTAGCTGCCTTGTGCTTCTTATTGACGAGTTCGCAATAAACTACGTCGTCAAAATACTTTGCAAATGTCTTGGAGAATTGCGAGGTACCGCCAATTGGTACTATCTTCTTCTTGCCATCCTCCATTTCAACCAGCTGCTCGTGGCTAATAACTACTACGTTGAAGGGAGCCTGCTGGAGAATCGAAAAGATCCTATCAAGGACACGACCCTGCTTGGCATAGTCATCCCAGTCTGGCTTCTTATCGTAATTATCTTTGAGGATAATGTCCCGCTGGATGTAGTTCATAATAGACATGGCCAACTGTGAGGCGCTGTCTATCACCATAACATCCTGGTTGGTGAATTCTCCTACGTTGATAGGCGAGCTAGCAGTAGGATCTGCTTTGCACTTCACGCAATTCACAGTGCCATGGGCATGGCAGATTTGGTGAGTGCCGCCCTTGATGACACGCAGTAGCGTGTCAACAGCAACTGGAAACGTCTGCGTATCTGGGATGTGGAAGTAATTAATATTGTCCAACCACTCCTTCTTAACCCTGGGAGAATTGAATAGCGTCTTGATGCCATCCTCAAGATCAAACCAGTGGAGCTTGTAGCTCTGCGACAGCTGACCTACCAGATCAGTCTTGCCTGTCTTGGGACCACCATAAACTAGGATCTTCCTAGAGAGTGATGGCTTGTAGTCTGAGAGTTTCATGGCTTGCCCCTAGATGAATGTATAAATTTTTGCGACAGAATAAACAGTATACACGAAGCTATTCCTTTGTCAACCCCGAATTTCGTTTCTTGTTAGGGAGTTTATGACTTCTCCCGCTGGGCTGCTACCAATTCGGCCAGCGTAAACGTGTAGTCTACTATCGGAAAGTCTGCCAGTGTTTGCAGCTTTGGCGGCACGACTCCTGGAAACAGCGAGGAGTTGCGCATCTGGCAAGTGCCATACCATTCGCACTTACGGCCCCACTTGTTGACGCAGGAGTCTCCGCGCTTAGGATAAAACTCCAATTCTTCATACTTTGCAAGTACCGAATGTGTAATCAGTAAGTCTTGCAACCACTCCGCCCGCTGTGCGCGGTTCTTAGGGAATGGCATCAGGGTGAACTCACGAGTCTTACTGGAGTAGACAATGTAGAAGACTTCGTAGTCACTACCTGGTAGTCCGAGTTCTTTAGAGATAGCATCCACAACAACACTATAGCCAAGAGCCTGATACGAATTAGCATAAGCCGCCTCATCAACAGTTTCTAACCCAGTAGTCTTACCCTCCCACACTGCCAGCCTCTTGCTCTCTTTGTGCTGCAAGATTGTATCAATGTGGCCCACATGGAAGTACCCGTTAGCAGTGTCTACTGCAAAAGATAGCTCAACAGCAGGCTTGCCGTTCGGTAGAGTCAGCACTTCCCACTCGCTGAGATGCTGCTGGTAGAACCAAGCAAACTTCTCAACAGCTAGTAACGCCCAATGGATACTCTTACCTGCGGGCTTGCCATTCTTGTCAGTTTTTTCTTGGTCGTAAGGTGCTCTCCATGCTGTGAACGCAGCAAACTGCGCAGCAACTAAGCTGCCTGTTGCTGCATAAGTTTGAATGCCTGCGCCAACTGCGTGGCCATAAGCAAAGTCGTAATTGACTACGACTGTTGAAGGCCCCGGTAGATCTACATCCTTGGCGCCCGAAGAAGCTCTAAGCATGCCCAGTTCGTAACGCCTTGGACACTCATGCAGCCCTTGCAGCTTAGAGTTGCTAGTCACGTTTCCATGAGCTACAATTTTCCTGTAGGCTTTATCGGAGGTATTCCCAGAGATGCTTGTAGCCGTGCCAATCGCGTTAGCTGTGGGACTGGCGCTGAAGAAATCTGCTGTGCCAGTGTCGGCCCCAGAAAAGATTTCATCAAGTCGATTGAAGATTGCAGTTCTTGCTGCGTCACTAGTGTTGGAGGTAGCCATGATGAGTGTACTAGCTCAAGTGTTGCACGGTAGATCTGGAAATATTCCTTCGGTCTACTCCATCGCTTGCAGGAGTCACAGCTGTAAGTAAGCCCCCCAGTTGTAGCTGGAGATTTGCAATAGAAGCAAAGATTTCCGCAAGCCTCGCCGTAAGTTCTATCCCAGAACTCGTGGGGGAACTGACCAACAGGTCGTAAGAGATTCCAGCACACTTCAAGTGCAGGACATTGGTTGTATCCAGTAACTCCTTCAAGTCTGAAATCCCACGGGAACTGCAAACTTCTTGCACGTACTGCGTGGGCGTAACTTGTGGCCATCGGTATCCTCGCTCAGTTGGCTGGTATTTTACTGGGGTCTCAGTGACTGGCGTAGGGTCTTGTATGCTTAGTTTTTGTGCGCTCATTGTTCCACCTGTATTTGTATTTGTCATTTTAATTCTCCCACTGTTGCATTCTCTATCAAGGCGTCTAAGAAGTTTGCACCGCCCAGACGTATAAATGTAGCGTGTTGCTCAGATGTAAATCTAGCACAGGTTTGCACACGCTTAGCAGCGCCAGCAGGTCTAGGCATCTTTGCTAGCTTGTCTATCTCTTTACGGAGCCACTCAGATCCGCCTAAGTCTTTCAACTTATCCCGGTTAGCTGGCCTAATAGTCAGCGTAACTCGGTACACTGGATAGCTCGGATAATTTAATCGTGGCATCATAAGTCTCCCATGTTGAGGCCAGTAGACTTCTTGCTTGCAGAAGCCTTACCAGCTTTGCCTGTCATAGAGCCGACAAGCACGGTGTTAGTGATAAGCTGCTGCGCTTCCATGAGCTTGGAGATCTGCTCCACACTAAGCAAATGCACTAGCTCCTCGTGCGAGATTAGCAGCTTGTGCATCTCTCCTACATGGCTCTTCATTGCAGGATCTTGCGTAAGCAGTGCAGTCTCAAGAAGGTGCAGACGCTGGAGGATCGCGTCCATCTGCGGACTCTGGATAGTTTCAGTAGTCATGGCTTGTTATACCCCTGGTTGCCCAGTAAGCCTCCGCTGTAACCGGATGCCTATGAGTTTAGCCTGATACGGACTGACTGCAACCACTGGCATCCAAGCATCCAAGTCAGGCGTAGTAGATGCCTGAACCTCAGTAGCATTTACTACATACACATCCCACGGCTGAATGAGAATGTAGTGTGTCACTCGCGGTGGCAGCTTGCTGCGACTACGCTTCGCTGGCTTAGCTGCCTCGCCTGCCATCTCATTGGCAAGCTGTTCTGATAGACTGGTCATAATAGTCTCCACAAAAAGAGTCACCGGAACTGCCGGCTCAGTGTAACGGCCCGAGGCCACGCTTCTTCCTAAGCAGATCAAGATAGATCTGGCAGATTTCATCTACTTTGCCACTGTCAAATTGCACTCGCACTTCCAAGCCTGCGTTCATAATAGCAGCAAAGTCCTCAGGCTTGTGCGCCATAGCCCAGCCTGCTAGCGGCCACAGCTCAGGCCACTGTTCGTAGAGTTCTCGCCGCAAAGCATTATAGCTTTCTGGAAACATCATAATCTTCTGATCGAAGTTTTTACTTTTCGAATCAGTAATATCATGCTGCACAGCGTCTGAAGCTACTGGAGTTACAATCATCTGCTTAATAGCAGCGACTTCGGCGCCGGACTGGTCTAGCAGTCGCGTAGCTTGCTTGTCCAGATTAGGTGCCAGGTGATGCACTTGCGGTGGTTTCTTGTTGTCAGTAGGCTTAGTCATGTCGTCCCTCTTGCAGCGTCGATAGCTGCGTCAAGTGTCTCCTGCGCCTGCTCCTTGCTGTTGATCCCGATGTACGGCACCAAAAACATTTCAACCAGTATGTGCGTTGGATTGAAGTCGCGCAGATAGATGTAACGCTCCGCATTAGCCCGCAGTGATGCTACCTCAGCGTCGTTAGTATTATCAGTAGGCTTAGTCATAACCTTTTCCTTGCCGTGTTTGTGGGAAGCAAGTTGTACAGCAGGCCAGACAACAATCCCAGTGTAACGCTCCGGGTCTTTAGTATTATCAGACATGGTCTTTTCCTTAGTGGCCGCTGCTCTGTATCGAACGCAGTTTACGAGCAATCAATACCGAAGCCGCAGCTTCAGAGATCTCTCGTTTAATCATGAGCGCTCCTGCCGGGCCAAGTTTCTCCAGCTGGGCTACTAACCCCTTAGAAGTTTCAGCTTCGTTTTCCAGCCAGGTAGCAAACTTGTCTCGCTCTGCCTGAGTAAGCAATAAATTCATAACCTTGTTCCATCCCATGAAAGTTTAAAAAATACTATCACGTACCCATTAGGATAACATGGTAGCTCCCGGATTTCTAGCTTGCCTGCAAAGCGCATCCCTAGTTTCTTCCTTGCAGCAGTCTCTATGCTCTTCTCTTTGAGCACTGCTTGGCGCAAAGTCTTGCTAGCAGTGCCATGGATTTTCACCTGCACTTCTTCCCCGACTGGTGCAGTTTTAATTGCATTCCAGATCGGCTGGTATTGTCTAGGCTTGATTGGCATTGGCATCAGAGACTCCGTCATCTACAATAATAGTGTACTCTACATCTACCCGCTTTCTCGGGCGCAAGAACATCTTAGCAGTCGCAGGTTCTACCCACTCACAGGAGACTACAAGATCCTCCATTGAATCATCAAAGAATCCTAATGCTATCATTTGCTGCTTGTAATCTTTGAACTTCCGTAACAAGGAAACTCTCAAAGACTCTGATTGTTTACGGGACATTACAAGAGCAATCTTGCGCTCGGTCAAGAGAATATCAAAGATATGTTCGAGCTTCATACTAAAAGAAAAACCGCTGGCCATTGCTGACGAGCGGTTTATTCTTAGATTGGAGACAGGCTGACACTAGTCACTTGGCTCGGGGCGCTCTGCCATTTCCAGTGCTGCCAGCCGTACTGGCTCGGAGCAGTTGATTCTACCCGTAACTTGAATTGCCCACCTAAGATACTCGGGGTCACACTCAAGAATCTGAACAGGAGTCTTGGCCCTGTATTTACCAAACCCTATGGGAGTGTTATTCCCTTCTTCAGGCGAAACTGCAAACAGGGAGTCACGCGGCTCTGGTTTAGCAAATGACAGGTCAGTGCTGCGCTTGTCAGGATCACTGTCAAAGTCCCAGGAACTAAGATGACCCTTGTTCACCCTGTTCTCCTAGTTTGCCGCAGTTCCAGCTGCCTAGCAGCAATCGCATTTGCAGTGCTGGCCTTCTTATTGGTGCTCCTGAATTCGCTTGGCGCCGCGCTTGCGCGAATCACACCCTGCTTAAGAAGGACTTCACGCACCATGTTCTGCTCTCTCTTGGATTTTGCCACAGTAAGATTCTCCTAGTGTTAATGGTTGTATGCAGGTGAGAGGGCAGTCAGTCTGGCCAGAGTCCAATCCCATCTTCGCGACTACTCGCTATTGCTATGCTGTGAAATAATGGCTGCCTCTCATAAAAGGAAAAACCCGGAGCCAATTTCTTAGCTTCCGGGTTTCTCACAAGGCTAGCAGTTACACGATAGGTTTTCGAGTCACTAGCCTGCTGGCGAACACATCACCAGAATCCTACAGATTACAGATTATCCATCGTAATCTTTTCTTCCGACTTGAGCAACTTCTCCAGACGGTTCTGGTAGTATTCCAACACTTCCATGTGCTCCTCGACTGTCTCCTCGCCAACAGTAGACACATACACAGCCAGTGCATTCAAGAACATTTCCAGAATCTCCTTCTGCGACTTCTGCTTCTTGAAGCTAGCAGTAAAGCAGGCAATGTGATTCTCGATATTCTTCTTGGGTTTGGACAATGCTTCTGGCATGACCTGCAAGTAAGAGTCCAAGAAAGCCTTGGTATCCTCGTCGCTCGGCACCGTGCTGGCACGTTCGCCTTTGGGCATGTTGGCAATAGCAGACCAGGACAGCTTGTCATAGTCCAGGCTGGCAGCAGTCACCACCGCATCAAGGCTCTTCTCGCGGAAGTCATTGATCTGACCGCGAGCAATCCGATAGACCTGATCTTGCAACGTAGAGAACAGCAGTTCCAGTTCCTTGCCGTAACGCTTGGTATCATTCAAGTACGACTGCAAAGTACCGATGCTTGGAATCGGAAGATCAATCTCGACAGAGGGATGCTTCTTGCCAGTACCGATCTCGTTACCCTCAGCATCGCGGAGTTTTTCCGTCTTGAAGTGGAACTTGTTCTTGACCATACTCACGCCAGCAGTAGTGGTCATTGGGGTCTCAACTGGTGCCTCGTCAGCATCCACAGGCAGGAAATTTTCGTTCATCACATTCTCCAGTAATACAGCTGTTGCTGCGGGTTAGTAACTCAGCCAGTGCGTTAAATTCCGCAATGGAAATACAGTATAGCATGGCACTAGCTGGCTGTCAAGAGGGTTTTTGCTTTGATGCTTAGAGTGTCTGTCGGTTAAACATCTCCTTGTTCATTAGTGCCAGGGTTCTATCAGACTTGATAGCTAGCACAGCTGGTATTAGCTTGTTTTCCCATGGATTATTCCCATACCACAGCTTAAGAACTACATGCTGCATACAAGTTACCTTGTTAATACGGAAGCTAATGCCAACATGCTTGGCTAACATTAGAAACAGCATCGGGAAGTCCGATTCTACTAGCGCAGTCCGCGGCCAAAGTGCCGACACCTTAGGTAGCTGGTCTCCTGAGATAACATAGACCGGGCTGATAGTGTAATATGGGGAATTCAACAGATCAGCAGGTAGGAAGAAACTGTTAGCAATCATAGCATTTGCTAACTCTGCCATAGTGTCTACAGGCTCTGGTGTCAGGTTGATACTGACAAGATCAAACACATCAAGCACACTCTTAGCTGTTTCTGTCTTGGCGCGCCACTTGCAGCTAAGTTCGTTTGAAAGTACAGTCATGATAGTTCCTTAGTCTTCGGTTTCGCCAGTGATAGGCGTGTCACCAGTTGATAGATCAAACAATGCAGGAGTGTCAGAATCTTCCCGCCCCAGAATATCTTCAAAGTCTGGTACTTCGTGAACAGTTCTAACAGTTACTTCACTTTGCTCTGCTAGCACATCGCGACGATGCTTGCCAGTATCAGTATGTGCTAGTTTCCACTTGCTGTGCGCCACAATCCACTTGACTCTGTTGCTGTAATCTGCCAGCACTGGCTCGTCTGCACTGATACTACCATCTGCTACGCCAGCTGCAATCGAGTCTGGTATCAGAATCTCAAAGGTACGTAACTTGACCTCTAGCAGCTTACGCTTCTGACCAAGCCGCTCCAAGAAAGCATGAGATACTGCTGATCCTAGTTCTACCTCATAGAGAATGATAGACTCAAACAGGTCGATATCTGCTAGTGTGAACTCACTGATTTCTGATTCAGTCTCTGCATCAAACAAGTCCCACATCCAGGAGTCTGTATCCTTAGCGTACTTTTGCGGGATATTCGCCAGGAACCAACGCCACAGCAGTTTTTTGCTACGTGGAGCTTTCCCTGCTAAGTCATCACGCAAAACCTTCAGTGCTGCTTCCGCTGCTACTAGCTTCTCCCGCTCTACTGCTTCCCTGACATGGGTTTCATATTCTTTCTTGACCAGCCAGCAATCCTGCAAGTATCCTGCTAGTGTGATACCTTTGTTGAATTCACTGATTCGGAGTGCTGGAAACTTGAACCGCTTAGATTCTAGATAGTTTTTCCAGTAGGACAATTGCAGTATTGACTGCCAGCCGTAGAGAACCTCACTCATGGTAGGCATCCAAACAGTGGTCTGGTCTACATCCCCAAGCTCATGAAGCATTGCAAGAGTAGCTACCCGCAACAGTGTTTCCTGCTTATGTGTCAGCTTGGAATCTGCTGCCTGATCTGGTGTGAAGTTACAGACATGGTGCCACAGCGATTTGCTGAAATTAAGCAAGGCTGTTGGTGGCAGTGAGAACAACGGATGCAACGCTTGGGTCTCTTTCCATTGACTAAGGTAGGGTATATGGCCCGCCACCTTGACAACAGTTATAGATCCTATTACTAGGCCTGTTCGGTTACAAATGATAGGATGATTTTGTCTTGACACCCAATCATTGATTTCAGGTATTTGTAGATTCAGATTAGATAGGGTCATAGTTGCTCCTAGAGTTAATCGGTTAACCGTATCGGTTCAATTGCAGAAAATGATACAACCTTCAGCTGTGCTGAGCAGGATGATTCCTACGAATATGACAGCACAAACGGCCGTAACAACGATGTCAATCAGGTTGTTTCTACGCCTGACCTGTTCGTAGTTAGTAGTTGCGTTGCCAAAACTAGCAAGCTCATTCTTGTCCTGCGTTGCTGCTAGTTCTTCTTCTAGTACGCGATAGCAGCGTGGGCAGTAGTTGACGCAGTAAATGTGTACTAGCGTGGGGCTAAGACTTCCACAACCATCACAGATTCTAGAATCCCGAGGGTCTACAGGCTTTGTTGGAATCATGATTCTTCCTCTATCAGGTTTTGCCGCTTCTCAGCAGCTTCTTGGTCAAACTTGGCTTTAAGACTTACTAGTTTCTCCTCCAGTGTATCTCCTTTGAGTCTAGGACTCTTTGCTGCTTTCGTTAGTGTCCCTGCTTTCATACCCCGGTCAGGCTCGCAGATTATGTACAGTTCCTTAGCTGCACGAGTGATTCCAGTGTAGACTAGTTCGCGCGAACACATCTGATGCAAGGAAGAATGCAGTATTAAGAACACACGCCGCCACTCGCTGCCTTGGCTCTTATGAACAGTGCAAGCATACCCGAACAGTGTCTCGTTAACTTCTCCTGCGGATTCTAAGGTGTAATCCTCGTAATCTTCGTCAGTCTCTGCACTGTCTTTGTCAGTCCACTTTGTGGGATCTCCACCATTGATGAATCTGACCTTGATAGTGTGACTGCTGCTAGCTTTGCGGTCTTCCACAGTAGTCATCGTAGACATGAGGCTTTGCAGGATTGCATCTACGTCAGTATCTGCATTCTCTAGCTCCCATGCTTCAGACTTGCTAGTATCTGGCGCTGCTCGCTTGATAGCACCGCCCCAACGGTCTAGTTTATACAGATCTGGATTTACTGGTCGCTTGCCACTGTAGTTGCGGTTCCATTGAATCCGCTGAATGATTGCTTCTCGCTTATGCACTAAAAGTTTGTCTCCTACTGCAAAGTAGTGTGTCTTAAAGCCTGCTACTACTTCATACACTTTAGCATCACGTTGACGGCCCATCCAGTCTGCTAGTTGCTGGTTGATCTCTAGCACTCCAAAGCTGACATTCTGCGGACACAGTATCATATCCTTGTAGGGATCATACTGATTCTGCTGGACTGCTGCCTTGCAGAAATCGCAAGCTAGCTGTAATGCATCGTCAAACTTTAGTGCTTTGCTCCAAGGATGGATTGTCAGTTTCCCTTGTTCGCCTTTGTCAATTACGATCTTTCCGCCAGTAGCAGATACTGGAATCGCCTTACCGTCTTTGACTTTCAGCGCCAGATCAATAATAGGAGATTCCAGAGCTTGTCTGTAGACTTCAGTAAGCTCGATGATCGGCAGTTCTAGCAGTTTCTTGCCTAGAATCGGACCGCCATATGTTGGTGGCAGTTGGTTCAAGTCCCCAATGATAACCCACTGGACACTAGCTGGGTCTGGCAGTGCATCTACTAGCTGACTCACTAGGTCGACGGATACCATCGAACCTTCATCAATGATAATGGTGCGTAGACTACGTGGCAGCTTGTTGAACCTGTTTCTGCTAGGTTCGAATCGCATAGTCTTACGGACTGTCCCATCCTCTGCGGTTAGCTCGTAGAATACTGGTGCATACTCTAAGAGCTTATGCAAGGTAATACAAGTAATATCATTGGAGAAGTGCTTTGCAATCTGGCGGACTGCCATGTTAGTAAAGCTGGTAAGCACAATCCCAGGTCTGCCAGGTTTAAGCCACTTAGTAGCTTCTTCCGGCCGAATGTAGGAGACTATGTTGTTAAGCAAGGCACTGTTAACCATGCCCTTTAAGCCGCTAGTCTTGCCTGTTCCTGCGCTGCCGATGTAGCAGAAACTCTTGCCGCCTAAGAATGCATGTATTCCAGCGTTCTGACGTTCATTCCATGGCTTACTATCGTCGATTCTCCAGCCTAGTGCAGTTCCAGTGTTTCCAGTGTTTCCGCCACTAACAGATAGCGGTGGCACCATGATTGTCCGCGCCCGAATTGCTTCTTTCTGGTCTGCTACCCTTGCAGCCGCTTGCTCTCTTAGCACCAGTAGTCTGGCCTTAGCCTTCTCCACTGCGCTTTCTGCGTTAAAATGTTCTGTCATGATTGGTTTGTTCAGATTAGTGGGAGGATTAGTGGGAGGAGGATTAGTGTGGTTGATTGGTGGGAGCAGTATTTGGACTGGACCGGTCAGTATTTGCTCCCTCCGGTCGGTGTTTCCTAGTCACCGCCCTTCTGCTTCAAGAATCAGCAGTGCAAAGTAGAGCTGTTCTTCAACAGTTAAGAGTGACCAGAACTCTTCTTTCTTAGGTGCTACGTACTGCTCATAGGCCAGGTAGATGTTACTATTAGTCGTAGTTGAAAATGCCGCCGGCATCCTATGTTCGAAATCACTATCTGGTGTCAATTGGGCTACAAATTCTTCCAGTGTCATTTCAGGTTCTCCAGTGAGTTAATAAATTGATAATTGATAAGAGTATCTCTACTCTCTCTAGTTACTACTAATAAAACTGCCAGGCACGCTTCGTCCTGACCCTTCTATTATGCCTGAATGAATACCTTTGTCAAGCCCCGATTGCCATATTAGCTTGAGATACTCTGGATGATTGCAGTACTTACAGCTTTTGCTCCAACTTCCTCATGTAATTCATGTAACACTGTAACACTGTAACATGGGTCCAGTATGCCCTATTCCGGTGTCTTTGCCCCTGTCCCCTATTACTCCCTTATTTTTGCAGTCCCTGCTACTCAACTGGACCCCCTGTCACCCTTGATGTCTATTTTATCCCCACATTAATTTAAAAAGAAAGAAAGAAATAATATAATACTAATAGAGGGATATATAGGGAGAGTAGGAGAGTGTGAGAGAGGCTACTAGTAATAACAGGGAGGGACAAAGAAGGGCAAAGGGTGTAATGGGGCACACGTTACAGTGTTACACTGCTACATGACTTACAAAAGGAATCCTGTTTAGTCTTCAATACTGGTAGAATCATACTTATATAATCATACTGCTAGAATCTACTCCCAACTAATACTATTAAGTAGCCGGGTTCCGCCGCAGAATATGTAACTAATTGTTTCTTATTACCAGAATCTCCAGGATTTCCACAAACCTCCCAATTTCCACACTTGTCTATTTTACATTCCAACCCCGGACTGCGCCAAGAGACTGCTAACAGCAGAAACTGCTGACAAAGCAAGACTCGTGCCAGCAGTCACTGCAAGCAAGAATCATGCCAGCGCAGCAACAAGCACGAATTGTGCCAGAAACCCGCTAACAGGGAGAAACTGCTAACAACAGCCTGAAACACTCTGTTACAAAATACTTCGATTGCTTCCGACAGACGGTACTTGACAGCTTAGAAACCCGTGAGAAAATCAAGAGAAAAAAAAGAAAAGGCCCGCAGTCATCGTGCTGCAACAAGCCCGCACATTAACAACCTAGACTCGCTTTGCGCTACTCGCTGAACTCGGCAAATGCCAGCAGCGCACCCGCAAGGCACGCAGATCGACTCACAAGACTGCGGAAAACTCCGACAGGGTTCTATCACCTAGAACAGAACAAACAGCTTAGAACCCTGTTAGGGCAATTCCGCCCACGACAACCGACCAACCTGAAAGCCTCAAATGACAATCATCAATGCAAATGAGATCACCATTGATACGGTATCAACCGCCGCGAAAATCGGCGAGATCATCGTATCGGCGGACAAGCGAAGTACCAGTGAAACACCATTAACCGATGCACAGCGCATTCGGCGGGTGATTCTTCCCGCAGGCCATTGGGGAAACCTGACGGCTGGAACTGTAGGACTTGACGACAGTTATAAGAAAGTGCAGGGCCTCACCGACATTCTGACCAACGGAATGCGATCAATCGCAAACTCCTACCTGAAGGAAATGCTCTCCGAAAACGATGGCATGCGAACCGCAGCACTCGCAGACTTCACAATTTCTAGTCTGCTTTCATGGAGCACGGAAACTGCCGCAAGCCGGGGCGCACTCACAGTGACGAAGGAAGAAATCGAAAAATGGTTTCCAACCTCGAAACTGTTTCTTGTCATGCAAACACGTGGAGTAACCGAAGGTAAGGGAACAGCTTACACAGACTTCATGGGCAAACGGCTGTCCGCATTGGCAGCAAAGAACCACGGCTTAGAGAATGACGAGGGAGCTAATAAGCTGATAGTTTTGTTGGAGGCTGACGCCGCAACAGCAGGAGACAGTATTGCTATCGAACTGGTTGGACGGCTCGCTAGCATAGCCAAGAAGTACTTGGCAAAGACAAAAGAATCTGCGACTGCTATCAACATGGACAACCTGTAAGAGTATGGACACCATGAACAGCGCCACCAACGCAATTCTTGCACGATACTGGCAACACCGTGCCGCAGGTCTGAAACCCTGCGAAGCGTGGAGACTTGCCACTACCGCTACCAACTAAGGAGAATGAGAAATGACAAAACAGCAACTAGCCTGCCGCAGGTGGCACCTGAATGCCGTGATGGCATGGGGTTACACCCTTGCTGAGGCCTTTGCCCTTTGCAAAGCCTATAACTGGTTTGGTGATACAGGGGCACAGACCACTACTGCAACCAACTAGGAGAAACCAGCATGAGCCAATTGCATGATGCTCATGTGCTGGCGTGGATAGTGGCTACTTGCCCATATACCACGCTGCCTTACCGCAAACAGGCATGCTACGTATGCCCTGCACTTAGCCTATGCATGAGCATGCACGGATAGTCCCATAGGCCCTAGGCCATCCTGATAGTCCCCTGCCTACCCCTAGGGGACTATCCGGGTAATCCTGCCCAGTAAACTAGAGAATCTGATATGAACCTGAAACAAGTGAACATGACAGTGGTGCCCCAACGCGATATCGACAGTATCGTATCCGTAGTGGGCAACGCCACGCATCATGTGTGTGTTGTTTTGCACCAGAACCAGTGCGATGCAGTGGCCAATGATGCCATGGCGGTCTCCGCCAGGGTTGAAGTGGTCCTGCAACTCCAGGCACTGCTCCAGGCTATCCAGCGCGCCAGCAATCGGCAGATTCGCCGCCTTGGACCGACAGGCACTAGGGACTAGACTCCCTGCCACTGCTACCAGTAGTCTCTGCCTGCCATGGCATGCTACTGGTAGCAGTGACTGCTAACAAAAATCGCTCGCTTCGCTCGAATACCAACAGCCAACAACAGGCTTCAGCTGGCGTCGCTTCGCTCCTTGCTTCAGCGGTACCAACAGCCACGTGACGGCTCGCTTCGCATCGCTTCCACTAGCTCCCCTGTATACCCCGGGAGGCCTTTTTACGCGTGGATTACATTTTCTTCCTAACCACCGAACTTCGTGCAGCTAAAAATTTACAAAATTTAGAATCTCCCCAGAACCACCAGCTTTCTTTCCTTCCTTGACACTCTTGGATTCTTTTTCCTTCTGCACTCTTGGATTCTTTTTCCTTCCTCTGTAGCAAACCCTAGGACTACTAAGGTATACTGGCGCCATGACCTCAAGTAACACTCCGACCCGGCCGCCGTCGCAATTGCTAGCGCTACTCGCTTCTGGTGTTCCGGCGGCGAATGCAGCGATGGCTCTAGGGTTGACCGAGCTAGAAGTAGCGACAGCATTAGCAGACCCGGAGTTTTCTGCGGCGCTTGCAGCTGAGCGTGGCGAGAAGCTAGAAGCAGCGATAGCTCACGACAGCAAGATAGAATCTGTGGAAGAGAAAGCGCTGAGAGCTTTGGAGCAGAAGCTGCCATTTGTGCGAAATCCTCTGGAAGCAGCCAGAATTTTTCAAATTTTAAATTCTTCACGCAAGCGTACTGCTACAGATTCTGGCGCACATCAGCAATCGCTGGGAGCACAGTCAGTAAACATTGTCCTACCAAAAGCAGCCCAGGTGCTCATTACTATGAATTCACTTAACCAGGTGATTGAGGTTCAGGGGCGCAGCATGGCAACACTGCCGTCGAGAAACCTACCCGGTTTACTCATAGATTTGAAAGACCAGGAGCGGGCGACTGCTGTCTTAGATCGTGTCGAGCCGCTGAAAACTATTATCAACGGGGTTGAAAGAGTCTTGTGAGCAAAGTAATTGCCTGGTTTTCTTGCGGAGCCGCATCTGCAGTCGCCACTAAAATGGCCTTAGCAAAATACTCTGAAGTTGAGATTAGGCGCTGCATTGTCATTGAAGAGCACCCGGATAATGAGCGGTTTTCAGCTGACTGTGAAAAGTGGTTTGGGCAGCCAGTTCTACGTTACGGAAATGCTGAATATAAGAACAGTGTTTTTGAAGTAATACGTAGACGGAATTACACTAATGGGCCTGGAGGCGCTCCGTGCTCTATGTTGTTAAAAAAGCAGCCTAGAAAATGGCATGAAAAGGCTGGAGACATAAATGTGTATGGTTTTACTTATGATGAAGAGGCTCGCTACGACCGATTTTTAGACGCTAATAATCACACCACGTCAGAAGTACCATTGATAGATGCTAAGATATCTCACGCAGGGTGTTTAGCTATCATTCAGCGCGCAGGCCTAGAATTACCTGTGATGTACAAACTGGGATTCGAACATAATAACTGCATAGGCTGTGTAAAAGCTGAAGGCGCAGGCTACTGGAATAAAGTACGAAAGCACTTTCCTGATAGGTTTCAGAAGATGGCAGAAGTGTCCCGGAGTATTGGATCTAAGATGGTAGTAGTTAAAGGACAGCGCATGTTTTTAGACGAACTGCCCCCAGGAATAGGAAATTATCAAGACGAAGCTAAGATTTCCTGTGATGTATTCTGCGAACAAGTGGCTCGCGTATTGTGAGCACTTCACCGGAAGCAATGGAGCAGCTCGTAGCAGAGGCTGGGATCCTAGACGTAGCGTCAGATCGCGCGAGTATCACAGAAGCTGCGCGCCAAAGTCTCGACTTCCTAGCAGCTTTGATTCTTACAGACATCTACGAATATGGATACCCTCCACTATTCCAAGCAATCTGGCAGCTGATTTGCACAGAAGCCATGCAGCCGAATGGCAAACCTAAGTACGCATTTGGTATTCCTCGTGGATTTTCAAAAACACTAGTCTTGAAACTCTACGTAGTGTGGCTAGTTCTCTTCTCAGACCGGCGATTTATCCTAGTAGTCTGCAACACTGCGAAACTAGCAGAGAACTTCCTCTCTGACGTTGCAGACATGCTGAACAATCTCAATATTGTTAACATCTTTGGGCGCTGGGATGCTACTATTGAGCAGGATACTCTTGCTTTCAAGAAGTTTGCTTTCCGTGGACGCAGCATTGTCCTTGCAGCTCTAGGAGCAGGCTCATCTCTGCGAGGACTTAACTTGAAATTCGTCCGTCCTGACTGTGTAATCATGGATGACTTGCAAAACAGAGACCAAGCAAGCAGTCCAGAACTCGCAAAAGAGCTGCTGATCTGGATGCTAGGTACCCTGATGAAAGCTTGTCACCCGCATCGGTGCATTTTTATCTTTGTAGGAAACATGTACCCTTTCGAAGGGAGCATACTCCGCAAACTGAAGCTGTCTCCTGAGTGGATCAGCTTCATTACTGGTGCAATCCTGGCAGATGGAGAGAGTCTTTGGCCCGAACATCGCAGCACTGAGGATTTGCTAGCAGAATTGCGATCAGACACCGACATGGGACACCCCCAGATCTTCTATTCAGAAGTAATGAATGATGAAGAATCCGGTACAGTCTCTGGCATTGACATTTCTAAGATTCACACTTACCCTCCAGAGCTGGAATACCTAGAAGCTCAAGGTGGATTTATTATAATTGACCCATCCCTAGGTAAAAAGCAAGGTGATGATCTTGGCATTGGTGCATTCTTGATCTATGATGGCATTCCTGTGATGAGAGAATGCATAACTGAGAAGATGGATCCGGGCCAGACCATCAGGCGCGCCACCATGCTAGCAAGCAAGTATAACATGCAGCTGATAATCTGCGAGGGTGGCGCTTACCAGGCAACTCTGATCTATTGGTTTGACCAGGTCTACACACAGCTTGGCATTTCTGGCATCAACGTCGGAGAGATTACTACAGGGAACATTCAGAAGAACTCTAGGATTATTGCGGGACTCAAGCAACTGCTGACAGGAAAGATCTACCTGCATCCTACTGTACGCAACGCGGTAATTTATCAAATCACTCAGTGGAATCCATTAAAGACTCGCAACAAGGATGAACTGTTAGATCTGATAGCTTATGCTTACAAGGTGATTGAGCTTTACCCCGAATGGCTGCCTCTGTTGATTTCTATGGACCCAGAGGATACAATGGGATCAGCAAGTCACACACACGATCTAGCACTTCCGTTTTAAGGATACACCATGGGTCCAATAGATAAGCTATCTGCACTTGACATAGAACGGTTTGTAGAAACGTTAGCGCGTACTCAAGACACCATAAATGACGTTGACGGTGTAATGCAATACAGTAGCGAGTGGACAAAGGGTGGAAAGGCTGTTACCAATCCTGCTAAATCTAGGGCGTCTATGCCAGTGTTTGATATGCAGGCGCACGACATTACTGCGAGTCGCAGAGCTGCAGCTGTTGAGCAAGCAGCCGCTCGGGCAGCTTTGGCACTTGGGGATTTTGATGATTTTGGCGATCCTAAGAAGCCTGGAACGCGCACTCCACGAATAGCAAAGCCTCCTGGAGCTTTAGGTGTCCCTCTTTTGATATTCTTGGAACTTTTGATGCAACACACTGGGCTTAATGTTGGAGAAGACCGAGCCCTTGCTGACAAGCGTAATGAGCCTACGCCAAAAGAGAAGACTGCTGCAAATAACGAAGCTAATAACCAGGCTGGTATCAATGCGCCTGGCATGAATCAGCTTTTACAGCTTTTGATGTCAAGGTAAAAACAATGGCTACCTCCCCTAACACCCCAATGTCGCTGCCACCGCTTGCTCAGGAGGCAGTGGTAAAATACATCAACAGCGCTTTCGAGATGTATCGCAGCTGTTATCCCATTCGTGATAGTCTCATGGTGCGCGACCGTGCATATCTGAGGACAACCGACACGAGTTTGGCCCAGCGTCGCGCCAAAGCAGCGAATGATGCAGGAGACCCTACTAAGCTCCAGAACATCGTCGTGCCAGTTGTGATGCCGCAAGTAGAATCAGCACTAGCAGACTTGCAAGAGATCTTTCTCACAGGATACCCAATCTTTGGAGTAGTCGCGCCGCCAGATCAGCTTGATGCTATGTTCCAGATGGAGACTCAGATCGGTGAGAATTCTATCCGAGCAGCTTGGCCCATGCATTTGGCGCAAGCAATGCGAGATGGTCTCAAGTATGACCTCGGGGCGGTAGAAGTGTGCTGGGAAAACAGGAAGATCTTTACAGTAGCTACTCCTTCTGAGAAGAATCTTCAAGCAGGGGTGGCTAAGGAAACCTACTACGCAGGCAATTTCATCACACGTAGAGATCCCTACAACCTGATCTTAGATTCCAGAGTCTCTCCTGAAGTAAATCACATCTCTGGCGAGTTTGCAGGCTACGTAGAAGTGGTCTCTCGGATTGAGACTAAGAAGCGCATGGAGAACCTGTCACCGCTGGGGTCTATGAATTTCAGGAAAGCATTGGAAGCGCCAGGTCCTGGAGATAACATCTTCAATGACACCAATGGCGACTACTTTGTACCCGATGTAAATCCTGAAGCGTTGATGCCAAGCAACATCACTCGCAATGATCACAACTGGATGAGCTGGGTTAATGCTACGTCTGGCAATAAGAAAGCAACTGGGATCAAGTACAAGAATTCTTACATCTGGAAAATCCTGTATGCTAGGATTCTCCCGTCAGACTTTGAACTCAATGTTGCCAACCCCAATCACGTACAGATCTGGAAGTTTGTCCTGCTGAATGGGGTGCCAATCTTTGCTGAGCGTCAGACTAATGCTCACAATCTCTTGCCGATCATAGTCTGCAAGCCTAGTGCTGATGGACTTGGCTGGCAAGCTAAAGGCTTTGCAGAGAATGCTACTCCGGCGCAGACCGTGGCTACTGGTCTCATGAGTTCAGCGATTGAATCTCAGCGGCGGAAGGTCTATGACCGTATTTTCTATGATTCCAAACGGGTTGAGAAGAAAGATATCGACGTAGTCTCATCTGTGGCAAGAATCCCAGTTAAGAATAACGCTTATGGCAAGAACATAGCTGAGGCCATTTATGCGGCGCCGTATCGTGATGATGGCGTAACTGAAGTCTTGTCCATGAGTCAGCAAATTGCTCAAACTGGTGACATAGCAAACGGCCAAAATCGCGTGACTCAAGGGCAGTTCCAAAAAGGTAACAAGACGCGCAAAGAGTTTGATACTGTGATGGGCAATGCCAACAGCCGTAGTCGCTTGCGTGCGCTTGCTCTTGAGTTCTCATTCTTTGTGCCAATCAAGGAGATTGTTAAGAGCAACATCTTGCAGTTTCAGCCGCCCGTGTCTATGCTGAATACCAACACTGGTCAAACTGCACAGATTGATCCAGAAGCACTGCGTAAAGCTAGCGTCAGCTTCACACTTTCTGATGGCTACATGCCGTCGGAGAAGTTGCTTAGTTCTGATAACCTTGGTATGCTTTTCCAGGCAGCTCCAGCAATGCCCCAGATTGCTGTTGAATATGATCTGATGGGAATGTTTATGTACTCTATGCAGCTGCAAGGTGGTGGCTGGATGCGTCAATTCAAGCGTACTCCTGAAGAGCAGCAAGCACAACTAGCACAAATGCAGCAAGCCACACAAGCTGCAGGAACTACAGGTTCACCCCCAGCAGCAGGTTCACAAGGAGCGTCACAATGATAGCAGCAGATTTAGACCACATGGTTCAGCGTTACAAGCTGACTTCCGCAGACTTGGAGCGAGCTAAAATGCTCTCGCCTGAGACTACTGCCAGACTCAAAACTATGGCTGCAGAGATCACCGAGGATCTAGCAGACTACCGATTTTCTGGTTCTCCAGAAGAAGTGCAGACTAAGATGCTTAGCCACGCACACACCCAAGGGCAGCGAGATACCTTGCTGCTATTGTTAGATGACAGCGCAAACGCTTACGGCACTGCCACTGAGCACAACTTTCACAACCCTGGAGTCCCATCATGAGTATCTTTTCAAACCTGTTCCCACGTACTAGCGGCACTGCACATAACGGCCCGCAGCCGCCACCTGCTCCGGCGCAAAAACAGGCTGAGTCTGCAGCTGCTGCCACTGCCGAGCCTCCTAAGCCTACTTCCTCTCTTGATAAATACACGAGCCTGTGGCAAACTCTTACTACAGAGGATGGGAAACCCGTACCACTTCCTGTTGACGCGTTGAAGC
>Ga0163151_10001154_pt1 | contig 45159 bp, 31 predicted proteins | sample OliLakLV19MP5IB2_FD_145596 | JGI IMG/M metagenome (GOLD analysis project Ga0163151, IMG submission 145596) | Freshwater microbial mat bacterial communities from Lake Vanda, McMurdo Dry Valleys, Antarctica - Oligotrophic Lake LV.19.MP5.IB-2 | ecosystem: Environmental > Aquatic > Freshwater >...
GATTGGCGGGTCGAGTACAATTCCGTCCGGCCGCATCGGTCACTTGACGGATTATCACCCGAGCAGTTTCTAGAACAAAAGACCGGAAGAGCTAACTTGCACACGGCTTAATAAAGGGGTCGGGTTAATCGCAGGATCTCCGGGAATGAAGAATGAGAGGGAGGGACAGGTATGATTCGTTTAATCAACTTTCTTATGAAACTGAGCGAGGTCTATCCAATCACGACGGGTGTCCTCGGCGTCCTCGTGGTGATCGGTTTCATTTCAATTGTTCGGTGGACAATTGTTGCGCTGACCGGTAGCGACACGCCGGTTAAACCTTTGCCAGTGCCCACCAAGGCACCGACGCCTTCTCTGTCAGCTTTCATTGCCAGGGAGGCCGTTCGGCTGAAGTTGGAAGACTTGTATCATCAGGGAAAGATCGCCAAGGAAACGTTGGAGGACCTCTTCACCTCCTTCCAGATGTGGTCTACGAAGCCATTACAGCCCACGGTCGGATCCCCATCATTAGCCGCCAGCATCATGGCAACGTCTTCATCGGTGAAAGAGACACCTCTTTCGGTCGAATCCAAACCGCAAGAAAAAATATCGGTGCCACCGTCGGATCTACTTCAAAAACCTTCAGGGTTTTTTAGTTCCGAGAACATCAAGACGATGCTCGTCTCCGGCTGTGCGCTTTTCATCTTCTCGGCTTATCTGTTTGTCCGATCTTATTGGGAACACATCCCCGCCGTTGTGAAGTTCTTCTCTCTTGTTATTGCGACCATTGGAATTCACTTCGGTGGGAAAACGCTCATTGGCAAGAGGGAGACGCCCAAAACGTCCGAGACGCTTCTGACCCTGGCGACGTTGCTGGTTCCGTTCAATTTCTATGCAGGAAATTACTTGCTGCTTGATGGGGCTTTCAGTGCCTATGCGTCATGGGCGTTTGGCGCCGCGGCTATGTGTTTAGCCGGAATCTATACAGCCTCTTTCCTGGCGACCACAGCCATCGGAACCATAATTGGCTTAGGTTTTATGGGCAGTTTCGTTTTCGGAAGCTTGGCGCTGCCTCTCACGCCTCAATCGCAGTACCTGGTCATGGCTGTGGGAACCTTGCTGCTCTTGGTCATGGGTCTCATTGTCGAAATGAAAGAAGACATTCAGAACGGGCTACGGTATGTCGTCAATGGGGCCTGCGCGTTAATTGTTCTGGGACTCGTTTCCAATGGATTGTTTCTGGATACGGCCAATCACTTGGGCACCGTTGCCGCCTTGCTAATCATCGCCGGAGCGTTTGCAATTGAAGCACGGACGGTAGGATACGCATTCGCTTATGGAGCGGGGCTTTGCTTCGCGGCCGCGATGGCGGTTTTCCTGCACCATTTAAATGTTCCGACCTATAAATATGGCCTTTTCTTCGTCCCAGCCGCCATTCTTGCGACGTTAAGAGCCTGGACGTTTGAGCGGCAGGGCAAGAAAGAATTGGCCGCGCCGTATTTTCATCTGGGCCAACTGGCGATTGCCGGATCTCTCTTCGCGATCACTCCTTACTTGGCCTTCTATGTGGAGAGCGGGTTCGTTACGCTTCTCACGATCCTTGTCCTGGCCACCACCGCGTATGCTTTGAACGGAATACTGTTTAAAAGTCCTGTTTTCACCTACCTGGGCGGGACTGTTGTTTTGTTTCTGTCATGGACATGTACTTGGCGTTACGACCTTCCTTTTACGGAGGCCGTGCTCGTTATGTCCGGGGTTGGATCGTTGTTCGTTCTTGCCGGCCTCATCGGCGGCTCGAAGTTTGATGACTTGCTCGGACAACCTATCTCGATAGTTGGGTTGGGATCCGTCACGGCCTGCCTGGCGCTTCTTGCCGGAAAGTGGGGCCTTCCCTTCCTGCAAGACGGAACATTACAGACGAGATTGGTCGCGGGCCAACTTACATCGGCCATTCAGGTGGGGGGACTGGGCGTGATCGCTTACGGGCTGGTGGCGGTGGTGCGGAAGCAGGCCGCCTTGGTCTTTCCCGCGCTTGCCAGTGCGACCCTGACCTATTTCTTCTTTCTGGAACGAATCTCCGTTCCCATCAACTTGCTCAACACAAGTTGGATTGTTCTCGTCTCGATGGCCATGTCCTATGGTGCCCACGCCGTCGGATGGAAACAGATATCCCGATGTTTCGCTGTTTGGGGCGAGATGGTGTTCGGTGTTATCTTGGTAAGTGGTCTGGCGTCTCGCCCTGACACAGCGTTGCCGGCCCTATTGGTTTGTTTGGTGGCGCTACTGCCGGGCCTCCTTACGAATAAGACTGACGTCGTGACCTGTTTCCTCTCAGCAGTTTATGCGGCTCACTATGTTTGGTTTAGAGGCACGATGGCAGGCGTCTGGGAGGAAAAGATGTTCGCCTATGGTGCGCAGCTCCTGGTGTTGAATTGCAGTGTCGTCTTCGGCCGAACACTCATTTCAGCCTGGCGGCCCGGCCACAACGTATTTCCCTACAGAGTATTCGCTCTGACCTTTTCCTGTATCAGCTTGTTAATGGTGATTCACGACAAAGCTAATGCGTGGCAAATTTACCTGGCCTACGGCGTTCTGGCGCTGATCGTCAGCATGGTTCACTACGAAGGTAGGTTCAAACAGGTTGGTAGCACCCTGTTGTTGATCTCTTATGAGTTGTTTTTGTGGTCGCAGAACGTCCGTTTAACGGAAGCCTATTCTGTACCGGCTGGGATGTATCTGCTTGTGTGCGGATACTTTGTAAGCGGCAATAGGGATCTTCGAAATGTCCTTTACGGGGCTGCTCAGGTCGTTCTATATCTCCCATCTTTCAGTAAAGCGGTGAATGAAACTTGGGAGATGCACGGAGTATTCCTCGGCGTGGAGAGCTTGGCGCTGATGCTTTTCGGAATTCATCAACGAAACAAGTGCCTGACGTTTGGGAGTCTGTTTGTGTTGCTGGGCAACGGTGTGGTCCAGTCGTTCCAGTTCTTAACGGCGATTCCAAGGTGGCTGTACCTCGCCCTGGGAGGGACAACGCTCGTCGGGCTTGGAGGTCTCTTCGAGTTCCAAAGGGAAAAACTCGTTGCTGCACGGAATCAGATGTCACAGGCCTTTGAGGGGTGGGACTGATGATTGACGTTCACGTTCATCTTGCCGCCTTCCCGGATGCCAAGAATGGCTGCTATATGTCCCCGCATTTTAAGAAGGGTGTGCTGGTCAAGCTCATCAAATGGAAACTGGGGCTGCAGGGGACCACGGCGGAAGCACTCAATGAGTCTTATGTCGCACGGCTGCTGGCCGATCTCGGCGCGTCGCGCTTTGTTTCTAAGGCCGTCATCCTCGCATTGGACGGTGTCTATGATGCGGACGGCAAGCTCGACGAAGCCCGAACGCACATGATGATCGGCAACGACTATGTCAGAGAGATTGTGGACCGATACCCGCACAAGCTCCTCTTTGGGGCTTCTGTGAATCCACGGCGGCGTGATGCCGTCGACGAGCTGCAACGCGTCATCGAAGGGGGCGCCTGCTTGATCAAAGTGCTTCCGCCGAGCCAGGTCTTTGATCCGACGGATAGGAAGTACCGTCCCTACTATCGGGTCTTGGCGAACAAGAAGGTGCCGCTCCTGTGCCACATCGGCTACGAGTTCAGCGTCAAGGCGGGCAAGCAGGAATATGGTTTCCCGGAGGGCCTTAGGTTCGCCCTGGACGAAGGCGTCACCGTTATCGGGGCCCACGCCTGCAGCTCCGCCGTTTTCTTCCAAGGGTCCTTTTATACGACCTTCCTCGAGCTGATGGAGAAGTACCCCAACTTTTTCGTCGATCTTTCGGCGGTGACGCTGCCGAACCGGGCATCCATCATCTTTCGTGTGCGAAGGCAGCCTGAGCTTTTCAAACGTTTTTTGTTTGGTACCGACTACCCGCTGTCGGCTTACGCGACTCCCTTCTTGGGCCACCTACCCCCCGGAAAACAGTGGCAGCTGTGGAGAACGAAGAACATTTTCGATAAGCAGGCGCTGGTATTGGACGCCATGGGGATTGCGGTTGATCCATCGGTTACCGAAAAGCTGTTGGGATTGTCCGGAAGGAGTGCGTCGTGACGAACACCATAACGGAAGCGGATCAACGGCGGGATCGGCGGTCGTTCTGGGCCCTGATGGGGACCCAGTTCTTTGGAGCCTTCAACGACAATCTCTTCAAGGTCGCTGTTGCCCTGCTGGTCGTCAAGTGGGTGGCGGATCCGGTGGCTCAAAACAATTGGGTCACGGTCTCCGGCGTCGTCTTTGTCGCTCCGTTTCTGTTGTTTTCGCTGGCCGCCGGACGGATGGCGGACAGATGGAGCAAGCCACGCATCATGGCGACGACAAAGGCCTTTGAGCTGGTGGTGGTTGTGGTTGCGATTTATGGAATGTTCCTCCAAAACATCCCCGTGATGGTGGCCGGCCTATTCCTCCTGGCTTTACAGAGCGCTTTCTTCGGCCCAGCGAAGTACGGCGTCCTTCCGGAGCTTGTGGACGAAGCGAAACTGTCCTGGGCCAACGGTTTGCTCAACGTTTCGACCTTCGCCGCCATACTCACGGGCACCATGGTGGGCACGTTTGCTGTCGGAAGCATCCCGACGATGGCCGCCATCATGTGCTTCGTTGCGGTGGCAGGGTTCGTTTCCAGCCTGCTGATGGAGAAGCTTCCGGCGGTGAACCCAAACCAACCACTCGCCTGGAACCCACTGCCTGACTTCTTCAAGAATTGGGCGCTGGTCAGACACAACAAGCCTCTTCGCCAAAGCCTCATCGCCGTCTCCTTTTTTTGGTTCGTCGGCGCTGTCCTACAGTTGAACACGCTCATCTATGTGAACGACGTGTTAGGAGCGTCGACGCACGTGTCTGGGTTGTTGCTCGCCTTGGTCGTGATCGGCATTGCGATCGGTAGTCTGTTGGCGGGGAAGCTCTCTCAAGAGAAGGTGGAGTTGGGGCTGGTTCCACTCGGCGCCATCGGAATGAGCCTGTTCACGGTCGGTCTGTATTTTTCGCGTGGCTCTATTCCCGCGACCATGGCCGACGCTTTCCTTCTGGGTATGTGCTCAGGAATATTCGTTATTCCACTTAATACGTTGATTCAGTCCCGCAGCCCGAAGGAAGACCGAGGGAGAGTGCTCGCGACCGCCAACTTTCTATCCTTCATCGCCATCCTGTTGGCGAGCGCTTTTCTGTGGTTTCTAGGAACCGTCGTCAAGGCCGATCCCGCCCAGGTCTTCTTGGCCCTCGGCGTCATTTCTTTCTCGTCGACCGCAATCATTTGCCTGACCATCCCCCAGGCTCTCGTTCGGCTCGTGCTTTATTTGCTCTCCAACACGGTGTACCGCATTCGCGTCATCGGTCGAGAGAACGTGCCTTTGCAGGGTCCGGCGCTCCTCGTTCCGAACCATGTGTCGATGGTCGATCCGTTTCTCGTCGCCGGTGGCCTTTCCCGGATGGTTCGGTTTGTGATGTTTCGAGACTTCTATGAGAAGCCGCTCATTCATCCATTTGTGAAACTCATGGATGCCATTCCGATCTCGGCCAGTGATTCACCCAAAGAGATCATGCGGTCCCTTTTGGCTGCGCGAAAGAAACTTCAGGAAGGGCACCTCGTGTGCATTTTTGCGGAGGGAGAAATTTCGCGATTGGGTGGTGCGCTCCTTGGATTCAAACGAGGTTTGGAAGTCATTCTTAAGGACCTCGATGTGCCCGTCATTCCGGTCCACATGGAAGGCGTATGGGGAAGCATCTTTAGTTTCCAAGGGAAGAAATTCTTCTCCAAGTGGCCCAAGCAAATTCCTTATCCAGTAACGGTCACCTTTGGAAAGGCTCTCCGAAATACAACGCCGGCTGAGATCCGACAGGCGGTCATGGACCTGGGATCCGAGGCCTTTCCGATCCACCGGAAGCAGGAGCCGACGTTATTTGAGGCGTTCTTGAAGCAGGCCACACGGTTCCCTAGACAAAACGTCGTTGCTGATTCAAGCGGACGCGAGCTGACGTACCGGAAGCTTCTAACGGCCGTGCACATGGTAGGCGGTAAGATGCGCACCCACCTCCCGCGGAAGAATCAAGCGGGCGTTAACGTCGGAATCCTTCTGCCACCGTCCGCGGTCGCGGTGATCGCGAATCTGGCCCTAACGGGGCAAGGCTACGTTCCGATTAATCTTAATTACACCCTTTCGCAGGAGACGATCGACAGCATCTGCCAGAAGGCCGAAATCACCCACATCATCACCTCGTCGAAGATGCTCGAGAAACTCGGATGGATCCGAGATGACCGGCATGTCCTCCTGGAGGATCTCCTCAATCAGTGTTCCACCAAAGACAAGGTCCGCTCTTCAGTCCTGTGCATCATTTTTCCTTCCTTCATTCTAAAACGGGCTCTTTTCAAGAATGCCTCAGGTCACCTGGATGATTTATCAACAATCATGTTCACATCCGGCAGTACGGGAATACCCAAAGGCGTGGTCCTGAGCCAAGCCAACATCCTGTCTAACATTCAGTCTCTCACCATGATTCTGAACATGACTGCCGCCGACGCATTCTTAGGCGTGCTGCCGTTCTTTCACTCCTTCGGATTCACCGCCGCTCTATGGTTCCCGCTGATTGGTGGTTTCAAGGCTGTTTATCACACCAATCCACTCGACTCGAAGACGATCGGAGAATTGTGCCGACAGCACAAGGTCACGTTCTTAATGGGAACGCCGACGTTTCTCTCTGCCTATGTTCGCCGAATCCCGAAAGAGGATTTCGCAACCTTAAGATTCGCTGTGGCGGGCGCGGAGAAGCTGCGTCCCGAACTCGCGAAGGCATTTGAAGAAAAATACAATGTGCCAATTCTGGAAGGCTATGGGTGCACGGAGCTGTCACCGGTCGTCGCACTGAACGTTCCCGACATTATGGACGGCGAGGTGTTTCAAGTAGGTCGCAAGGTGGGAAAGATAGGCCGTCCTATACCTGGGGTCAGCGTAAAGGTTGTCCATCCCGAAACCGGCGAGGCGCTCAAGCCGGGTCAGGCCGGCCTTCTCCTTGTTAAGGGGCCGAACGTCATGAAGGGTTACCTCGGAGATCCAGAAAAGACAGCGGAAGTTATCAGAGACGGATGGTACGTCACCGGAGACATTGCCACCGTTGACGATGACGGCTTTATCGAAATCACCGACCGTTTGTCCCGTTTTTCGAAGATTGGGGGCGAAATGGTCCCGCACATCATCGTGGAGGAGAAACTCCATGAACTGACCGGTTCCATGGATCGCCAGTTTGTGGTGACGAGCGTCTCTGACGAAAAGAGGGGGGAAGCATTGGTCGTCTTGGTGGCAGGTTACGATGGCAGCATCGACGAATTGTGGAAAGGCTTGAACGAGACGAAGCTTCCAAAACTGTGGATCCCGAGTAGAGAAAACTTCTTCGTCGTTCAAGATGTGCCGGTGCTGGGTTCAGGGAAAGTTGACATGCAAAGGGTCAGAGAACTTGCCAGGCAAAGCGTGGAGACCAAACTATGATTTCGGTCTACAACATAAAGCCAGGCTTTCAGAATCTCTTGCGGCCTCTCCTGGGTTCCCTCGTTAAAGCAGGCGTGACCGCAAACCATCTGACCCTGGTGGCCATCATGGGGTCCGTCTGCGTCGGCTGGATAACTGCGCTTTGTTACGATAATCCGGCCGTCTTATTCGTCATTCCTTTGTGGCTCTTCGTCCGGATGGCTCTGAACGCCCTGGACGGGATGGCCGCGCGGGAACACAACATGGCCTCCAAACTAGGCGCCGTCCTGAACGAAGTGGGAGATGTTGTCTCGGACGCGGTTCTCTATCTTCCTTTGGCGCTTTTTTCGCCCCGCAGCCTGTGGCCTATCGTTCTTTTTACAATCGGCTCTGTGCTCAATGAATTTTGCGGCGTACTAGGGCAGGCCCTCAAAGGGAAACGGCATTATGAAGGCCCGATGGGCAAAAGCGACCGCGCGCTATTCGTCGGCGCCTTGACGTTGGTGACGGGCCTTATCCCGCAGGTCACCGCCGCCTGGCCGTCGCTTTTTCTTGTCGCCTTTGTTTTGGAACTGTACTCATGCGTCAATCGGCTTGTCGGATTTCTTCGTGATTGAGCTGACGCCGGTTCATAAGGTGGGGCTGGGAGTTCTAGGCCTCTTGCTGATCTCGTCCGCAGGAACGGCCCTTCTCATGAAAGCAAAGCCCGGATCGGATTTCTCGGAGCTTTCCAGCCGAATCCGGGCGTGGTGGGTCATGGCGGGCGTCTTTTTCGGAGCGATTTTCGCAGGTCGAATCGCTTCTCTCGTCCTTTTGGCACTGATGAGCTTTTGGGCCCTGAAGGAGTATCTAACACTCCTTAAGACACGCCGCGCGGATCATCGGGCGCTCGTCTGGGCCTTTCTGAGTATTCCGATTCAATATTACTGGGCCGGCTCCCTCTGGTACGGGATGTTCATCATCTTTATCCCGGTTTATATGTCCCTCTGGTTGCCGATGAGGCTCGTGCTGGCAGGCGAGGCCAAGGGCTTCCTGGCGTCCGCCGCTGAAATCCAGTGGGGAGTGATGGCTTTCGTATTTGGCTTAAGCCATCTCGGTTATCTCATTGGGATGCCCGCCGTGGGCAGCCTCAATGCAAACGGACAATCTCTTTTGCTGTTTCTTGTGTTTATAACCGAGATGAGTGATGTGTTTCAGTTTGTTTGGGGAAAGACCCTTGGAAAGCACAAAATCATTCCAACGGTTAGTCCAAACAAAACTTGGGAAGGATTGGTTGGCGGAATTACAAGTGTCGGCATTTGTGGAGTGTTTCTAAGGTTTCTAACGCCATTTTCGGCTGTCGAGTCCTTTATCGTGGCCGCTAGTATAGCCATCGTGGGATTTTTCGGAGGGGCGACCATGTCCGCCATCAAGCGCGACTTCGGCGTCAAAGACTTCGGGTCGATTATCCCTGGTCACGGTGGCATGCTCGACCGCGTCGACTCCCTTTGCTACGCGGCCCCTGTTTTTTTCCACTACGTGTATTATGTCCACTATTAAGAGCGCCGCCATGCTCCAAGCGATTTTCTTCAGCCTCTTCGTCCGACCATTTCTAACCTTCTTCGTCGGGCTCAGAATTGCAGGGGCCGAGAACCTTCCTAAGACTGACCCTTTCGTGATGATCGCCAACCACACGAGCCATCTGGATGCCTTAACGCTGCTCAGCCTGTTCCCCTTGTCGCGCCTCCGCAACGTCCGACCATGCGCTGCTGCGGACTACTTTGAAAGCACAAAGATGGTGTCGTGGGTCTCCCACACCTTCTTGAATATTCTCGGCATCCGCCGTACAAACATCACCCGTGAAACCCATCCTGTTTTCCTGATGAAGGCGTGTTTGTCTCGTGGTGAGTCCTTGATCCTGTTCCCCGAGGGCACCCGCGGCAGCGGCGAGGAGATCTCCTCATTTAAGACAGGAATTGCCCATCTCATCGAAGAGGCGCCGGGTATCCAAATCCTTCCGGTGTTTCTTAAGAACCTTAACCGGAGCCTCCCGAAAGGAGAATTCATCCCGATCCCGGTCTTCTGCGACGTTCGCATCGGCGCACCCATGACCGTGCAGGGGTCAAGGCAGAAAATCGTGCGCTCGTTGGAAGAAGCGGTCAAAGCGCTGGCGGAAGGATGAAAGTGGCTATCCGAGCTGTATTGCTGGTTCTGGTGATCTCCTCGACCTCGTTCGGTGCATCTATTTTTGAAGCGGAGGACCAGCAGGATCTTGGCCGCCTCCTTCGCAAGCTTACGGCGGCTCATCCCGGCCATAGTGGCGCGTACGTTCTGGAAAGGGGGGAGGAGGCGCTTTTGGCTCGGGCCTGGTTGGGAGACCATGCGCAGAAAAGCATCGACATCCAATATTTCATCTGGAGCACCGATAACATTGGAATTCTGGCCAGCGAAGCGTTGGTTCGCGCCGCCGACCGGGGCGTCCGGGTGCGCGTGCTTGTCGATGACTTTGGTGTGGATGCGTCTGCGGAAAATGTCTTATCGGTGGTGTCGCATCCGCTCATTGATATCCGTATTTACAACCCGCAGACCACCGTCGGAATTTCAGTGTGGATGCGGTTGCTTAATGTGCTCCGTGATTTTCGTGCCGTAAACCAACGTATGCACGACAAAACTTTCATCGTCGATTCCTCGGTCGCTATTACCGGCGGTCGCAATATGGCCGACGAATATTTCGATTATGATCAGGCTTACAACTTCCGCGATCGGGATATCCTAGTGATTGGACCCGTGGTTGATGACATGCAGAACAATTTTGAAGCATTTTGGAACAGCCCGCTTTCTACCCCGATCGAAACCCAGCTTGAAGCTGAGGCAGCGACGCTGACCACGGATCGGATAAAAGTCGTGCTTGAGAATCTTCACCGCTATGCTAAAGATCCCGAAAACTTTGCCGATGAGGTGAGAGCAGCGCTTAGCAACCTTCCTCGGAAATTCTCGGCTGTGTTAGCAATGATCACTTGGGACGATGTGCAGTTCGTCCATGATAAACCCGGAAAGAACGAACATGGATGGAACGGTGGCGGGGAAACCACAAGATCCCTGATTCAAGTTCTGAGTGAGGCCAAATCGCGGGTGGTAATCCAATCGCCCTATGTGGTGATGCCAAAGGGTGGGTTGCAGCTTTTTAAATCGTTGGTCGACAAGGGTGTGAGGGTCAGCATCGTTACCAACTCATTGGCATCGACCGATAACCTTTATGCGTTCAGCGGTTACAGCCGGCAACGAAAAGAAATATTAGCTGCCGGAATCGAGGTGTACGAATACCGGCCGAACCCCACGGTTCAGCAGGATCTTTTTAGACGGTATTCAAAAATGCAGGAGCAGCCGCCCGTGTTTGCGATTCACGCCAAGACGCTGGTCGTTGATGGCACAACGTTGTTTGTCGGAACGTTCAATCTAGATCCTCGATCCGCCAACCTAAACACCGAGGTCGGAATCCTTGTTTCCAATCCAAAAATAGCCGCATCCGTCGAACAACAGATTCTTATCGATATGCTTCCGGAGAACAGCTGGAACGCTCGCGGGGATAATCCCGACTCTTTTGCTCCGATCAGCAAACGTTTGAAGATATGGTTTAAAAAGTTTTTGCCCTTGGAGCCCCTGTTATGAGGTACGTATTTGCCTTTGTATTTTCTGCCCTCATCGTTGTTGAGGCAACCGGCGCCCCCAACACCAGTTCACTCGTCAACGATGTCCAATCGCAACTCAACCTAACCGAAGTCAACCGCGTCGAGACACCTGAATCTGTTCGTGACATTCAAACCATTATTCGTAAGGCAAAATCAAAAGGCCTGGCCGTTAGCATTACAGGAGGACGGCATGCGATGGGAGGCCAGCAATTCGGCAAGGGTACGATTCTGGTCGATATGTCATCCATGAAGCGCATTCTTAAGTTTGATTCAAAGCAAGGCATTCTCGAGGTTGAAGCAGGCATCCAATGGCCGGATCTTGTGCAAAATCTACTCGATGTGCAGAAAGCTCAATGGCCGCAATGGGGCATTAGGCAAAAACAAACCGGAGCGGACCGCTTATCCATTGGTGGTGCGTTATCGGCCAACGTTCATGGGCGCGGCCTTAAAATGAAACCGATCGTCGATGACGTGGAATCCTTCACTCTTGTTGATGCCAATGGGAAGGTTAAGAAGTGTAGCCGAACAGAGAATCCCAAGTTATTTGGTTTGGCCATCGGCGGCTATGGTCTATTTGGAATTATCTCAACGGTTCAACTGAGGCTTGCTCCTCGTGTAAAGATGGAGCGTATCGTGGAAGTCATTGATGTGAAAGACCTGTCCAAACGCTTCGAGGAGCGCATCAGAGACGGTTTTCTCTATGGGGACTTCCAATATTCAACAGACCGTGACGCTGACAACTTCATGAGGAAAGGTGTTTTCTCTTGTTATAGACCAATGCCCGCTAATACACCCATCGCCGATCTTCAAAAAGAATTGGGCGAAAGAGATTGGAGAGATTTGTACTACCTCGCGCACACCGACCGGAAAAAAGCGTGGGAGCTTTACTCATCCTATTATCTTTCAACAAATAAACAGATGTACTGGTCTGATATCCACCAGCTCAGCGTTTACGTTGATGACTATCACAAAGAAGTAAGCGAGCGCCTTGGGGAAAATGAAAAAGCCACGGAGATGATCACCGAAATAGACGTGCCAAGAGATAAACACGCAGAATTCATGGAAGACGCTCGTAAATACCTCCGAGAGAACAAATCAGATGTTATTTATGGAACTGTCCGCTTGATCGAACAGGACGATGAATGTTTTCTGGCATGGGCCCAGAAACCGTTTGCTTGTACGATCTTCAATCTCCATGTCGTTCATACGTCAGAGGGGCTCAAAAAGGCTGAAATAGATTTTCGCGCTCTCATCGATCTGGCGCTCAAGCATGGCGGCACCTATTTTCTGACTTATCACCGCTTTGCAACCAAAGGACAAGTGATGAAAGCCTATCCTCGCTTTATTGAATTCCTCAAACTGAAGAAAAAATATGACCCCGATGAAAGATTTCAAAGTGAATGGTATCGCCATTATCGAGAGATGTTTTCTCAAGAACTTCATGAAACAAAATAAAGCCAGTGCGACAGCCAACCTTATCGCAGCCAGCACGATTTTCCTGTCAAAAGATCCGCAGCTGAATATTCTTGTACCTTCTTCCTGGTCTCAAACTTGCTCTTGGTTCGTCGAAGAATACTCTTCATTCGGATGCACACTTCTTAAATTGATCCCTCATCCTTGGTTCCGTTTTCTGATCAGACAGGTTGAACGGTTGGGAGTGCAGGGATTCATGGCTCACGTTATTTTGAGGAAACATTGTCTGGAAGAATTTACTCGTGAATGTTTATCGGAAGGTTTCAAGCAAGTTGTCATTCTGGGTGCCGGTTTTGACACATTGGCTTTTCGCCTTCATGGAAAAAACGAAGGGGTTCAATTCTTTGAAGTCGATTTTCCGGCGACTCAAGATGTGAAGAAAAAGGCACTAAACAAAAGAAATTTTCCGGGTGTGAACATGAATTTTGTGTCAGTGGACTTCACACAGCAAGACTGGAGTACAGAGCTAACGTCTCATCATTCGTTTAAACCAAATTTGCCCACCGTTTTTATCGCAGAGGGAGTCTTAATGTATCTCTCCGAACTGGAAGTTAAAAGGGTCCTTTTGTTCATGTCGGACGCGGGAGGGGCGAAACGACGCGTTGCTTTTACCTTTATGCGGATGCAACCCAATGGCTCTATATCATTCAACAATTCAGGCAAGGCTGTGGATCGTTGGTTGAGACGAAAAGGTGAAATGTTTCGTTGGGGTATAAATCCGGAAAGACTCGGATCCTTTTTAGAATCGGTGGGTCTGCACATAAGAAGGATCTTAAAGAGTGATGATTTTCGCCGACTTTATTTAGAGGAAAAAGGCCTTGCCGCTTTGACCCTTGCCGAGGGTGAGGCTATTTGTCTGGCAGAAAACGAATGAGACTGTATTGAGTATGCAACTGACAGAACCGACCACGCTGATAACTGACTATGTGTTGGGAGCGGTCTCGATGTTCTTGGGTAGTCGTCTCATCATTTTTGGCTTAGATAGGCGGCAACGATCCGTTCTATTTTGGGGAATTGCCTTCGTTGCCACGGCGATGGCTGCTTTGGTAGGCGGGACCTATCATGGCTTCCTTGGTCAGCTGGGAAGCTCGGGACAATTTGTCTTGTGGAAACTGACGATGCTCTTTGCTGGCGCCATGAGTTTCTCCATGCTCACTGGCTCTCTATTGGGCACGGTAAACCCATCCCTCTGGCCCTGGGTTATCGCTTTAACGGTTTCGAAGTTTGTTGTCTTCTTAATCTTTGTTACGAAGACGGACAATTTCTTGGTTGTCATTATGGATTACCTTCCTGCCATGGTGGGAGTTTTGATCTGCCACCTAATACAGGCTTACAAGTCACCTTCCCCAAGCCATCTTTGGATTTCTTGTGGCGTGCTGATTTCGGTCTTTGGGGCTTGGTTGCAGCAAGAGAATGTGGGGCTAAGTCCAAACTTTAATCACAATGATCTGTACCACGTCATCCAAACCGTGGGTATGGTTGCTTTTTTTAAGGGAGCGGCTTTGCTTCGTGACAAGGAGGAAGTCTGGCGGCAGGGATCGGTCGAACCGTCGGCAAGCAGGTTTAGCTAGAGCTCGCTACTTTGAGTAAAACATGCCGATCAGTAATCCGATCAGTGCATTTTCCGCCAAAACAAATTTCTCTCGTAAACTATTGATTATCCGACGGAATCACATCGCGGGATGGAGCAGCCTGGTAGCTCGCGAGGCTCATAACCTCGAGGTCGTGGGTTCAAATCCCACTCCCGCAAATTTCTAGAGGCGCCTCACGACCCATAAAGGGAACGTGAGGCGCCTTAGTGTTTCAGGGCTTTTCAAAGGATGCCTGACACCACTTGACCTTCCCCCCGAAAACTGTCGCATTTGCAGCTTAAGTCTCCGGGTGCTAGAAAGCGCCAAAGGGGACAGACATGACACGGAAGCGTTACACGGAAGAGAAGATTATCGCGGTACTCAAGGAAGGGCAGGCGGGGATTAAGCCAGCCGAGCTGTGCCGGAAGCACGGGATGAGCGAGCCGACGTACTACGCGTGGAAATCGAAGTACGGCGGTTTGGAGATCAGCGACCTGCGCCGGCTGAAGGCCCTGGAAGAAGAGAACCGTCGACTGAAGCACATGGTGGCCGACCAGGCGTTGGATATTCAGGCGTTAAAGGCGATCAACGCAAAAAACTGGTAAAGCCCAAAGCCAGACGGAAGGCGGCGACGTTCGCTGCTGAGAGCTTTGGGCTGAGTTTACGGCGGTCATGTCGTTTGGCGGGGCTGTGGCTGTCGTCGTACCGGTATCAACCCAAACCGTCGAACGACGAGACAATACGCCGCCGGATGCGGGAGATTGCCGAGCAAAGGCGGCGGTTTGGATGCCCACGGCTGCATGTGATGCTCAAGCGTGAGAAACTGGTGGTCAATCACAAGCGGACTGAGCGGATCTACCGCGAAGAGAAACTGTCGCTTCGCTTGAAGAAGCGGAAGAGACGGCCGGCGGCTGCGCGCATCGAGTTGCCCAAGCCGGAACGGCCCAATCAGCGATGGTCGATGGACTTTGTGCACGACGCGCTGTGGTCAGGCCGGAAATTCCGGGCGTTGACGATTGTCGATGACTGCTCGCGGGAAAGCCCGGCGATTGAGGTGGATACGTCCCTCGGTGGTCGACGGGTGTGTCGGGTTCTGGACAGGCTTGCCGAGACACACGGGTTGCCCGAGGTGATCACCACGGACAACGGTCCGGAGTTTATCAGCAAGGTGTTGGACCAATGGGCGTACGAGAAGGGCGTTAAGCTGCACTTCATCCAGCCGGGAAAGCCGACGCAGAATGCCTACGTGGAAAGCTTCAACGGAAAGTTCCGGGACGAGTGCTTGAACGATAACTGGTTCTCGACCATGCAGCAGGCCAAAGACATCATCGAGAAGTGGCGGTTGGATTACAACGAAGCACGGCCTCACAGCTCGCTCGGCGGCATCTCACCCAGCGAGTTCTTGAAGAAATTAGCAGTCAAAAACGAGGAAAGACTTAAGTTGGCGCTGTGACAAAAGACGGGGGAAGGTCAGTAGACATCTTCCAGAAAAACCGGAATTCGGTTCACGGCGTCTTCGATGGTCCGGTAGTCGTACAGGTAAACCTCTTCTTGCTTGAGCGTCTTCATGAAGCTTTCCATGGCGGCATTATCGTAGGGATTTCCTTTGGCCGACATGCTGATCTCGATCCCCGCCTGGGCCAGCAATCGAACGTAATCGTTGCACGCGTATTGAACCCCGCGGTCGGAATGATGGATGCATCCACGCTGCGGTTTTCTGTCCTCCAGCGCTCGCTGTAGCGCCGCGCAGGTCAACTCGGCGTCAATGTCGCTGGACAAGGCCCATCCAATAACCCGACGAGAATACAGGTCCATCACCACCGCCAGATACACAAACCGTGTGAGAAGGCGGATGTAGGTAATATCCGCCACCCATACCTGGTTTATCCCCGTCAAAGCCAGATTCTTGATGCGGTTGCGGTAGATCCAGAAACGATGGTTGCTGTCCGTGGTCTTGATCCAACGCTTTTTCACTCGGCATTGAAGCGATTTCTCCCGCATGATGCGGGCGACCCGCTTGTGGTTGACGACCATTTTGTGAGTCTCTTTGAGCTCTGCGGTGACCCGGCGGTAGCCGTAGCGCGGCCATTCCACACAGATGGCCTCGATCCGGTCCTGCAAGTCCGCTTCTGCTTTCAACGTCGCCTCTGCGGGGTCGTGGGGGCGGTGGTAATAGGTGCTTCGGGGAAGACCCATCATCGCGCACGCTCTTTTGATGCCAAGAGCGTCTTGGCCGTGATCGGCAACGTAGCCCTTCTGCGCTGCTCGTCCATGGTGGTCGCGGCTTTTTTTAAAAAGTCGTTTTCCATTGCCAAGCGGCCCACCATCCGCTCCAACTCGGCGATGCGTGTGAGAAGCGCTGTATCTTGCCGCGCGGGGCCCTCAATCAACGTTCCGACTTTGTACTGATGCTTCCATTTCCCAACAATGCTTGACGCTAGATTGTGCTCCCGGCACACCTGTGCCAGGCTCGCTGTCCCGTTCAAAAGCGATTCCACCACGCCCATCTTGAATTCCACACTGTGCTGTCGTCTCGTCTTCATTTTTCCTGCTCCTTTGTCGCAGGCTACCTCAATGAAAGGTTCCTCGTGTCCAATGATAGGGGTTCACTCCAGGAGTTAAGCAAGAGGCTCAAGACCCTGTGAAGATGAAAAGCAACGTGGCGATGATCGAAGTGGTTGCGAAGGGCCTGGGGTCTATTAAGGAAAGAGCTGTTTTTATCGGTGGGGCGACTGTTGCACGTTACATGGTAGCCACACACCACAAAGGGACTGGCATAAATGATAGATCGATCTATCATTATTGATAGATTGATCTATCAAAGTATGGTACCCTTCCGTATATGATCATTGTCCGCGATTTCGTCCCTATCCTTCTTTCCCGTGTGCAAGAACCCCATCCCCTGGTGCAGGTGGTCCTTGGGCCACGGCAGGTGGGGAAAACAACGGGTGTTTCACAGTTGATCGAAAAGGTGAAGGGCCCGACCCACTACGTTTCAGCCGATGACGCCCTTCATGCCTCCAATCGATGGATTCAGGAAGCTTGGCAGGCGGCGCTCCAAAAAGGGCCGGGCACCCTTCTCGTCATTGATGAGATTCAAAAAATCCACAACTGGGCCGAGGTGGTCAAGCGTCTGTGGGACGAGCAACAACAAAAACCAAAACTAAAATTGGTACTTCTTGGATCAAGTTCGCTTTCCCTTCAAAAGGGGCTAACCGAAAGTCTTACCGGCCGCTTTGAATTGACTAATGTTTTTCATTGGTCTTTCTCTGAATCGCAGAAAGCTTTTGGTTATGACCTCGATACGTACCTGCGTTTTGGAGGCTATCCCGGCGCCAATGCCTACATAAAAGATTATCCACGGTGGTTTGCTTATCTTAAGTCCTCCGTGGTCGACACGGTTGTGGGTCAAGACATTCTCAGTCAGCAGACCGTGGTGAGGCCCGCGCTTTTCCGGCAAGCCTTTGAAATCCTCTGCAGCTATCCCGCTCAAGAAGTGAGTTACCGGACCCTGTTAGGGCAGTTACAGGACCGTGGCAACACCGATCTCATTAAGCACTACATTGAGCTTTACGAGGGGGCTTATCTTTTCCGCGCATTGTCGAAATATTCAGCCAGGCCCGTCAAAATTAAAAGCTCAAGCCCCAAGATGATTCCTCTTTGTCCTGCTCTTTATACGGTGGCGGCGGGATCTCACGCGCTGGACGACCCGGACAAGAAGGGGCATCTCTTCGAAGCGGTTGTAGGGACTGATCTGTTAAGGATTCCAGGGGCGAGTGTTTATTATTGGCGTGATGCAGCGTATGAAGTGGACTACGTTGTCCACTATGAGGATCGCCTTTATGCAATTGAAGTTAAGTCAACGCGCCGACGCGTGGTTGAGGGTGTTGATGCATTCCTGAAGCGATTTAAGAAAGCCAAAGGTTGCGTCGTCACGCTGGAAAACTATCCGGACTTTTCAAAATCACCCCTGGAATTTTTGACCAAGGTTGCTGTCTCTTAAGATTCGATTCTTGAGGGATTCCTGCGAGGACTATCCTGTGTTTACGCTTACTGGCAGATAGAACGAAGAAGGGATTTGTGGATCAGTCTTCGGAACCGAACACGCCGCCGACAGCCAATTCTTCGAAAACGTAAGTTTCACTGGACACTTTTTGGACACACTTCGCTGAAAACAACTGATTATCAGCAAAGTTTTTATCTCTCTTAAGGACAAGGTTGCAGGTTCGATTCCTGTGCGGCCCAAAAATTTTTAAATCCCGTCTACCAGGCGGGCGAACATCGACACAAAGTCCTCGTTCGAGCACGGTCTTGACAGCGCCGCGTCGGCGCCCAGCTTGAGAACCTGCTTCTTCCAGGTCTGATCTCCCGCCGACGACACAGCCAGAATCTTCACCTTCTTCAACGCCTTGTTCAGGCGGATCCGTTCACAAACCTTGAAGCCGCTCACACCGGGCAGCATCATGTCCAGGATCACGATGGACGGAACCAGGGCGGAAACCTTCTCGCCTGCTTCGAACCCATCCACCGCTTCCTCAACCTTCCATTGAGAGTGGGACTTTTCCACGAGACGCCGGATCAGGCGGCGGGCCGCTGGGTCGTCTTCGACGACCAGAACCGTGGGGTTGTGGGATGACGTCAGGTGGGCGGGCACGGGATATCCGTGCTTGTTCAAAAATTTAACGAGGTCCTCTTCCCAAACACGCCGGTGGCCGCCGCCGGTGGTGAAGCAGGGCAGTTTTCCGTCGTCGATCCATCGGCCCACCGTGATCGGCGCGACCTGGCAGATTTTTGCGATGTCGTAGGTGCCTAACGCTTTCTTTCTCAATTGGAGATCCTCTCGTTCCTGAATTAAAACCGATTAATGATTGTAGCGGGGAACGCGAAGTCATGTAAGCGGCGAATGTCGTGAATGTTACGAATGTAGCGTATTGCGACCGGATTTTCGATTCCTCAACCGCATCTGCGAAAAAGATTTTGGTTGGTTCCGGGCGGGGGATCAATTAGGCCCGTAAATCCGTTCCTTTTTCAAGGTCGCCCCTTCCACGGCGGTCTGGAGGCCCCGGGCCGTTTTTTGCTACGCTTTCTCACTGCCAGGAAGAGACGGTTTGTACACACGACACCCTTCCAAAGTCTTTAATCATCAAGAATATTTTTGCGCCCGTAGCTCAGCTGGAAGAGCGTCTGGCTTCGAACCAGAAGGCCGCAGGTTCGAGCCCTGCCGGGCGCATGGGCAGGTGGCGGAACTGGCAGACGCGCGAGGCTTAGGACCTCGTGCCCGCAAGGGCTTATGGGTTCGACTCCCTTCCTGCCCACTCGAATGACGCAGACTCGTAAATAGATAGAAGGACGGTTCAATCAATGGTTCTTGGCCTCTCGAACGACATTAAAGTTAAAGTCTCCTCCGAAAAAGAATGCCTTCAGACCCTCAGCGTTGAAATCTCCAACTCCGTCGTTCTCGCGAAGATCGAGAAAGCGTTCGACGTCGTACGGGGCAAGGTAAAACTTCCCGGCTTTCGCCCGGGGAAGGCGCCCATCGAGGTCGTGAAAGAGAAGTTCAGAGACGCAGCCTACGAAGAGGCGCAGGACCTGCTCATGCGCGAAGGCGTCGCCGAGGCCCTCAAGACGAAAAAGCTGCACCCCGTCCAGACGCCCACCGTCACGTCCGCCAAGTTCGATCCGGCCAAGTCTTTTCAGTTCGAGTTCGAAGTGGAAGTGGCTCCGAACTTCAAGCTGGCCAATTACAAAGGCCTCAAGATTAACAAGCCGATGGCCGTGGTCACCGATAACGAGGTTATCAGCGCCCTCGAGAATATCGCCAACATGAACGCGCGCCTGGTCGAGTCTAAGGCCGACGCTCTCGCCCCGAAGCACTACGCCGTCATCAACTATGAAGGCTTCATCGACGGCAAGTCGATCGAGGGAGCCAAGGCCGACAATTTCCTCATGGACATGGCCGCTCCTCAGGCCATCGCGGGGCTCGCCGAGGGCCTGGTTGGCTCCAAAGCCGGTGAGAACCGCGACGTCACGGTTACTTTTCCGGCCGATTCGCCCGCGAAGGAACTGGCGGGCAAGAAAGCCGTTTTCAAGGTTAACCTCGTCGCGATCAAAGAGAAAGTCACCCCGAAAATCGATGACGAGTTCGCCAAGGATCTGGGAGTTGGGTCCGTCGACGAAATCAAGTCGAAGCTGCGCGAAAGCATGGAACGGGAAAAAGAGCAGCAGTCGCGCGCTGAAGTCGAGAAACAGGTCGTGGACCGTCTCCTCGAAGGAAACCCGTTCCCCGTGCCCGCGTCGATGGTCCAGCGCCACACCGAGTATCTTTTGAACCGTCAGCGCGACCGGATGGGCCAGAAGGGACTCTCCAAGGACGACGCAGACAAGATGGTGGAGAGACTGAAAGCGGACGCCCAGAAGGAAGCCGAACGCGAAGTGCGGCTGGCCTACATCATGAATGAGCTGGCCGACGTCGAAAAGATCACCGTCACCGATGCCGAGGTCGAGGCCCGGGTTTCGACAATTCTCGGTCAATCCCAGCCTCAGGAACGTATTCAGATTGAGAAGGCGCTGAAGGGCGGTTACCGGGAACGCATCACGACAGAAGTTCGCGAAGCGAAGCTCTTCACCTGGCTGATCGACAACGCGAAGGTCAAGGAAGTAGCGGAGGAAAAGAAATGATCATCCCGTCGATCATCGAACGGTGGAACCAGGGCGCGGTCGTCGGCTACGACATCTTCTCGCGCCTCCTGAAGGACCGCATCATTTTCATCGGCGGCTTCGGCGGCGCGGTCGACACTGATTCGGCCAACATGATCATCGCCCAGCTCCTTTATCTCGAAGCGGAAGACCCGGAGCGCGAGATCAGTCTCTACATCAATTCGCCCGGCGGCATGGTGACGGCCGGTCTCGCCGTCTACGACACGATGCAGTACATCAAGTCGCCCATCACGACGATCTGCATGGGCATGGCCATGTCGTTCGGCGCCGTTCTACTTATGGCCGGCTCGAAGGGCAAACGCTTCGCTCTTCCCAATTCGCGCGTCATGATTCACCAGCCTCTGCTTCACGGCGGCGGCGTCTCGGGTCAGGCCACGGACATCGCCATTGAAGCGAAGGAACTGGTGAAGACCAAGCAGCGCCTCACCGAGATCATCGCCCGCCACTCGGGCAAAACGTACGCTCAGGCTCACTCCGACATGGAACGCAACTACTACATGTCGGCCGAAGCGGCCAAAGAGTACGGAATCATCGATGACGTCATCAGTCCCAGAAAAGTGCTGGAAATTCTTAAGAAATAACGAGGGGCACTCATGGAATCCGGATTTATCGGCGACTCCCCGCAATGCGTTTTCTGTACCAAAGGTAAAAGCGACGGCCTCAAGCTGATCGGTGGCCAGGGCACGTACGTCTGCGAAGAATGCATTCGCAACTCTTACGCGCTCCTCCAGAAAATTTCAGAGGAAGAGCAGCGGCACGCCATCCGCACCCTCCCCAAACCTGCGCAGATCAAGACCGCGCTCGATGAATACGTGATCGGCCAGGAAAAAGCGAAACGCATTCTCTCCGTGGCCGTGTACAACCATTATCGCCGCGTCGAGCTCGTCGAAAAGGCCCAGAAGGCCGGCGGAAAAAATTCCGGCGACGTCGAACTCTCCAAATCGAACATCCTCCTCGTGGGGCCGACCGGGACGGGAAAAACCCTGCTCGCTCAGACGCTCGCGCGACTGCTGAAGGTGCCGTTCGCCATCGCCGACGCCACGGTCCTCACCGAGGCCGGCTACGTGGGCGAGGACGTCGAGAACATCATCCTTCGCCTTCTCCAGTCCGCCTCGTATGACGTGAAGCGCGCCGAGCGCGGCATCGTCTACATCGATGAGATCGACAAGATCTCGCGCAAGTCGGACTCGCCGTCCATCACGCGCGACGTTTCGGGCGAAGGCGTTCAGCAGGCGCTTCTTAAAATTCTGGAAGGCACCGTGGCTTCCGTTCCGCCGCAAGGCGGCCGCAAGCACCCGCAGCAGGAATACATCCAGGTGAACACGACGCACATCCTGTTCATTTGCGGCGGCGCGTTCGAAGGCCTTGATAATGTGATCCGTTCCCGCATGGGAAAGCAGGGCCTGGGCTTCGGCGCCGACGTTCAGACGTCAAAAAAGGTCCCGCAGGGCGAATTGATCAAGTTCGTCCAACCCGAGGACTTGACCGCCTACGGTCTCATTCCCGAGCTGGTCGGCCGCCTCCCCGTGGTCACGACGCTCGAGCCGCTCGGCCTCGGCGCGCTGGTGGACATCCTCACGCGCCCCAAGAACGCCCTCGTGAAGCAGTACCAGAAAATGTTCAAGCTCGAAGGCGTCGACCTGGAGATCACCGAGGGAGCGCTGCGCGAGATCGCTGGGATCGCGATCAAGAAGGGTTCAGGCGCCCGCGGCCTTCGGTCGATCATCGAGGATCTCACGCTCGACCTCATGTACGAGCTGCCGGACCAGAAAAACCTTCGCAAAGTCATCATCGACGAAGCCGTCGTGAAGAAAGAGAAGTTGGCGATCCGTATTTACGGAGAAGCCGACAAGCAGTCGGCCTGAAGCGCCCGGCACCGAGGCCGTCATCCCGTCCATGACCGAAAAATCAGCGTCATCGCTCATCCATCTCCCTGTACTGCCGGTACGTGACCGCGTGGTGTTTCCGAACGTCCACGTTCCGCTCGTGGTGGGGCGGGAGAAGTCGATGCAGGCCGTGCGCTCCGCGTTCGCGGGTGACCGCCTCATTTTCGTGGCCGCCCAGCGGCACATGAAGGTCGAGGATCCGGGCCGCGACGACCTGTTCGAGTATGGGACGGTCGCCGAGATCATCCAGCTCGTCAATCTTCCCGACGGAATTCTCCGCGTGCGCGTCCACGGCCGCTACCGCGCCCGCCTGGTCGACTTTTCCTCGCGAGAGGGCACCCTTTTCGGGGACATCCAGAAAGTCGAAGTGCCTTCGCTTGAGAACGAGGACTCCGTCCGGATGGAAGCGCTCCGCCGCCTTTCCGTGCGAAAATTTGAGGATTACGCGAAGAAGATCGGCCGCATTCCCGCTGAAGTCACGAGCTCACTGGCCGAGATCACGTCTCTCGACAAGCTATCCGACACGATCGCCGACGCGCTTCTGGTCAGCGTCGAGGAGAAGCAGGACTTGATCGAAGCCGCCAACGTCTCCAAGCGCATGCAGCGCCTGGTGGAAATCCTCGACGCGGAGATTGAGATTCTCAACATCGAACGCAAGATCCAGATGCGCGTCCATCGCCAGATCGAGAAGAACCAGAAAGAGTATTACCTCAATGAGCAGATGCGCGCGATCCAGAAAGAACTGAAGAAGAAAGACGATATGGGCCGCGACATGGACGACTTCCGCTCGAAGATCAAAGAGATCAAGATGCCCACGGAAGCCGAAGAGATCGCTTTGAAGGAGATCGAGCGACTCGAGAGGATGATGCCGTTCTCGCCTGAGGCCACCGTCGCCCGCGGCTATCTCGAATGGCTCACCTCGCTTCCGTGGACCAACGCGACGAAGGACAACGTCGACGTGAAGGCCGCCCGGACGATTCTGGACCAGGACCATTTTGGACTCGAAAAGCCCAAAGAGCGGCTTCTGGAATATCTCGCCGTCCTCAAGCTCACGCAGTCGATCAAGGGCCCGGTGCTTTGCTTCGTCGGTCCTCCCGGCGTGGGCAAGACTTCGCTCGCCAAATCTCTGGCGCGCGCCATGGGCCGCGAGTTCTCCCGCATTTCCCTCGGCGGCGTCCGCGACGAGGCCGAGATCCGGGGTCACCGCCGCACCTACATCGGTTCCATGCCCGGCCGCCTGATCCAGTCCATCAAGAAGGCCAAGAGCAAGAACCCGGTCATCCTTCTCGATGAAATCGACAAGATGGGCACCGACTGGCGCGGAGACCCCGCGGCGGCGCTCCTCGAGGTCCTCGACCCCGAGCAAAACAAGAATTTCGTTGATCACTATCTCGACACGGGCTTCGACCTGTCGAACGTCATCTTCATCACGACGGCCAACTCGCTGTATTCGATCCCGGCCACGCTTCAGGATCGCATGGAAGTCATTCGCTTCTCGGCCTACACGACCGACGAGAAGGCCTCCATCGCCACCGAGTTTCTCATGCAAAAGGAACTCAAGGAGCACGGCCTCCCCGCGAACGCCGTGAAGTTCGAAGACGAGGCGCTGCGCAAGATCATCCACGTTTATACGCAGGAAGCCGGCGTGCGCGAGCTTCAGCGAAAGATCGCGCAGGTCTGCCGCAAGGTCGCCGTGGAATGGGTGCAGGCGACCACCAAGGCCAAGAACCGCAAAACGATTTCCATCGGACTCAAAGACCTCACGCGCTACCTCGGCCCGGCCGAGTTCATTCGCGAGAAGATCACCGTCAATTCCGTCGGCGTGTCCACCGGCCTCGCGTGGACCGATCACGGTGGGGAAACCCTCACGATCGAAGTGACCACCATGCCCGGGCAGGGGAAAGTGCTTCTCACCGGCAAGCTCGGCGCCGTGATGCAGGAATCCGCGCAGACCGCGCTGTCGCTGGTCCGTTCTCATGGAGAGCGCATCGGCCTCAAGTTCCCGTCGTTCGGCAAGACCGACGTACACGTGCACGTGCCCGAAGGCGCCATCCCGAAGGACGGCCCGTCCGCCGGCATCGCGCTCGCGACCGCCATTTTCTCGTCGCTCTCGGGCCGCCGCGTTCGCAAGGAGATCGCCATGACCGGCGAGCTCACGCTCCGGGGTCGTGTGCTTCCCATCGGCGGCCTTAAGGAGAAGGTCCTCGGTGCTTTCCGGGACGGCATGAAGACCATTCTGTTCCCGATCGGCAATGAGAAAGATGTCCCGGAGATTCCGGAATCGGTCCGCAAAAGCCTGAAGCTCGTTCCCGTCGCCTCCATTGAGGAAGTGTTCAACCTCGCCATCGAACCCGCCGCGTCGAAGCAGGACGCGGCTCCGAAACGCCCCGTTCTCCGCCATCCGGCGAACTGATTCGCAGTCAAACCCCAAAGGAGAGCACTCCGTTCATGAAGAAGTACTACCTCATCACCCCCGGCCCGACCCCCGTTCCGCACCGCGTCGCCGCCCGTTCGGCCGAGCCCATCCTCCACCACCGGACCAAAGAATTTGGAGAAATATTCAAAGCCGTCCAGGACGGAATGAAGTACGTCATCAAGACGAAGCAGGACGTCATGATGCTCGCCGGCTCCGGCACCTCCGCCATGGAAGCCGCCGTCGTCAACACGCTTTCGCCCGGCGACCATGTGATCGTGGGCTCGATGGGTTCCTTCGGCGAGCGCTTTATCAAGATCTGCGAAGCCTTCGGCGTTCATGTCAACGCGATCCGCGAGGAATGGGGAACGCCCGTCAATCCCGCCAAGATCGAAGACGCGCTCAAAAAAGATCCGTCGGTGAAGGCCGTTCTCATTCAGCATACCGACACGTCCAGCACCACGTTAAATGACGTGAAAGCCGTGGCCGACATCGTTTCCAAAACGTCGGCCATTCTCATCGTCGACTCGGTCTCCGGTCTCGGCGGTGAAGAGTTGCACATGGACGACTGGGAGATCGACGTCCTCGTCACCGGCTGCCAGAAGGGCCTGATGACGGCACCCGGCATCGCGATGGTCGCAATGTCCGACAAGGCCTGGGCGCACCACAAGAACGCGAAGTGCCCGCGCTTCTCGGTGGATTTCTCCATCATCCGCGCCGCGATCAAGGACAACGAGACGCCGTGGACGCCGCCGGTCACCCTTTTCCTTTCGCTCAGCGAAGCGATCAAGATGGTCCGCGAGGAAGGAATCGAGAATACGTGGGCGCGCCACAAGAAACTTTCCGCGGCTGCTCGCGCCGCCGTGCAGGCGCTGGGCTTCCAGCTTCTGTCGTCGCGGCCCGCCAACGTTCTGACGGGAGCCATCCTCCCGGCGGGTTTCGACGGCACGCTCCTTTTGCGAAAGATGCTCGACGAACACGGCGTCTCCATCGCCGGCGGACAGGAGCACCTGAAGGGAAAGATTTTCCGGATCGCGCACATGGGTTACATGAATGCGTTCGATCTGATGATCGGATTCGGCGCTCTCGAGAAAACGCTTACGGACATGGGCTACAAGCTTCCGGAGCCGGGCAAAGCGATTAAGCTGGCGCAGTCGGCGCTCTGACAAAAAAGGGGATTATTCCAATGGTTAAAGTTCTCGTTTCCGATCCGATCGACAAGGAAGGGCTCACGCCACTCCTTTCCAACGCGAAGTTCGAGGTCAGCATCAAGCCCGGCATGAAACCCGACGAACTCCTTCGTGAAGTCAGCAATGCCGACGTGCTGCTTGTCCGCTCGGAAACGAAAGTCACCCCGACGGTTCTGGAGTCGGGAAAAAATCTCAAGCTGATCGGCCGCGCCGGCGTCGGCGTCGACAACATCGACCTCGCGGCCGCCTCCAACCGCGGCGTGATCGTGATGAACGTGCCGGGCGGCAACACCGTCTCGGCCGCCGAGCACACGGTCGCCCTGCTCATGGCGCTCGCCCACAACGTCTCGGCCGCCGATGCCAGCATGAAACTCGGCAAATGGGACCGAAAGCGCTTCATGGGCTCGGAGCTCGTGGGCAAGAAGCTCGGACTTATCGGCCTCGGCCGCGTGGGCCGCGAAGTCGCCTCCCGCGCCGCCGGCCTCGAGATGCAGGTGATTGCGCACGATCCGATGGCTGATCCGGAATGGTGCCGCCTCGCGGGCATCAAGCTTGTCCCGGTCGAAACCATCATCACCGAGGCCGATTTCATTTCCACGCACGTGCCCCTTACGGACACGACGAAGAACATGATTAACGCCGAAACGATCTCCAAGATGAAGAAGGGCGTCCGCATCATCAATTGCGCCCGCGGTGGCGTGATCGACGAGAAGGCCCTTTTGGACGCCCTGAACTCCGGCCACGTGAAAGGCGCCGCTCTCGACGTGTTCGAGAACGAGCCGCCGACGTTCTGGGACATCTGCAAGCACCCGAACGTCATCGCCACGCCGCACCTCGGCGCGTCGACGGAAGAGGCCCAGGTGAAGGTGGCTGTCCAGCTCGCCGAAGCCGTCGTTGAGTATTTCGAGAAGGGCGTTCCCCGCAACGCCCTCAACCTGCCCGCCGGCCTGACGCCGGAGATGAAGCCTTACATGATCCTCGCCAACCGCCTGGGCCGTTTCGCCGCCCAGATCGTCGACGGGCCGATCAAGCGCGTCACGGTGCACGGAGCGGGAACGGTCAGCCGCCACAACCTCGCGCCCATTGCGGCCGAAGCCATGGCCGGCATCCTGTCGTCTCGCACCTCGGGCATCACCGCGGTTAATGCGCTGACGAAGGCCAAGGACTTCAACATCGAAGTGAAGGAAGTCGCCGATCCCGACGCGAAGGAATTCACCTCTCTGCTCACCATTGAGCTCGAGACCGGCCGCTCGCGCCGCCGCATCGCCGGCACGATCTTCCAGTCCGACGTCCCGCACCTGGTGTCGATCGATGACCTTATGCTCGACATCGTTCCCGAAGGCTACATGCTCGTCCTCACCAATGTGGACCGCCCCGGCGTGGTCGGCTTCGTGGGCACGATCCTCGGCGCCGCGAACATCAACATCGCCGGCTACGAAGTGGGCCGCAAGGCGGCGGGCGGCGAAGCCGTGAGCATCCTGACGGTGGACGAAGTCGTTCCCGAGAAGGTCCTCGAGGCCATCCGAACCAACACCGCTATTCTTGACGCTCGACTCGTTAAAATTTAAAAACTGCGCATAACCGGGCCGGCCCGGTTCTGGCGAACCATGGACTCCGTTCTTCAAGTTCAAAACCTGACTAAGCGGTATACGCGCTCGCATCTCGGGCGCACCACCGTTTCGCGCGGCGTGGACGATCTCACGTTCTCCGTTCGCCAGGGCGAAGTGTTTGGTCTTTTGGGCCTCAACGGCTCCGGAAAAACCACCACCCTCAAACTGATCCTCGGCCTGCTGTTTCCCACGTCGGGAGAGGTGAAGCTGTGGGGCGGCCCCGCGCAGAGCGGCGAGGTGCGCAAGCGCATCGGCTACCTTCCTGAAGTCCCTTACTTCTACCGGAACCTCACGCCCGTCGAAGTTCTTCGCCTTTACGGCACCCTTTCGCAAATGGACGCCGCGCTCGTCACCTCGCGCACCGCCGAGGTCCTCAAGCTCGTGAAGATGGACCACGCTGCGAAAAAGCCCATGCGCGAGTTCTCGAAAGGCATGCTCCAGCGCATCGGCCTCGCCCAGGCTCTCCTTCATGACCCCGACTTCCTCGTCCTCGACGAGCCGGTCACCGGGCTCGACCCGCTCGGCATCCGCCAGTCGCGCGAGCTCGTTACCGAGCTCAACAAGCGGGGCAAGACCATTTTGTTTTCTTCGCACAGCATCTCCGAGCTCGAACGCCTCGCCCACCGCGTCGCCATTCTCTCGGATGGAAAGCTTGTGCGCCTGATCGAGGAATCCGACTGGCGCGACCACCCCGGCCGGCTCGAGGAAATTTTCATCGATACGCTTCAGAAGTCGGGGGCCGCACTGTGAACCGCCTGCGTTCCATTATTGCCATCGCCCGAACCACGGTGATCGAGCAGATCCGAAACCGCCTCTACCTCGTCATCCTTTTCTTCGGCGGGCTGGTGCTGGTAGCGACCGCGCTTCTCGGCGCGCTTGCCCCGGGCCACCGGACGCGCGTGATCTTTGATCTGGGGCTCGTCACGCTCGAGCTGTTCGGTCTCGCGACGGCCATCTTCGGCGCGGTCAGCCTCGTGCTCCAGGAAACCGAATCAAAAACCATTTATCTCATTCTGACGCGCCCTGTGAACCGGTCGACCTACATCCTCGGCCGTTTCGTGGGCCTCGTGGTCGCGGTGGGCTGCACGATGCTGGCGATGGCGGCTTTTCACCTGGGCGTGCTGGTGTGGGATATGGAATATTTCCGCGAATTCACCGAAGGCTGGTCGTTCGCGACCGTCTATCCCATGCTGCTGTTGATGTCGATGGGAAAGATGCTGATCACCGCGGCCATCGCTCTTTTCTTCTCGCTGTTCGCGACGTCCCAGGTTTCGGCCCTCGTGTTTACGGCTTCGTTCTGGATCGCCGGACATTTCGGGCCCGAACTGAAATTTCTCATTGAGAAAGGCTCGGCGGGCGGCCCGGCCGCGACGATCGCGAAGACCGTGGCGTCGGTGTTGCCGAACTTTCAGTACTTCAATTTCCGCGATACCTTCCAATTGCCGGGTTTCTCTGGCTGGGAGTTCATGGGGACCGCGGCCATCTATTGCATGGCTTTCACCGGCTTTTTCCTCGTCCTCAGCACCCTCTGGTTCTCCCGCAAGGAATTCTGATGCGCGGGGCGTTCCGTTTCCCGTCCACGCGCCCCGCCCTTTTCCTCCTGGCGGTTTTCGCTCTCCTGATTGGCTGGGCCGACGATCGCCTAGCCAAAGCCATGACCTGGCGCTTTCCCGCCGTCAATGAGCTCACCGTCACCGAACATTATCTCACCGACGTTGGATGCCTTCTCATCGGCGCCCGCCGTCTTGCCGCCGACGTCGCTTACGTCCAGTTCCTTCAGTATTACGGGGGGAGCGAACACGCCGAGGAAGAGGACGAGGAGCACGCCGGTCATGACCACGGCCCTGACGGCGTTCATCACGACGGCCCGCCGCCTGCCATGGGGATGGAAGATTACTTCAAGCGTCAGCGTGAGCACGACATGTCGCGCGGCGTCTACCCGCGCCTCTTGGAGCTTTCCACCCGCGTGCTGCGGCTCGATCCGTATTTTAACGGCGTGATCCTAGAGGCCGCGGGCGCGCTCGCGTTCAACCAGAAGCGGATCGACGAATCACTGGGGTTGTTGCGCGAAGCGATCGTTCGCGACCCGTCGTTCTTTCGTTATCACCTGTACGTCAGCGCCATCCTTTATAAACAGAAGGGAAACGACCCCGGGATGATCGCCCTCCTGATGGAAGCCATCAAGTATCCGGACTGTCCGCCGATGCTCGAAATGATCCTGGGGAACCTGCTCAAGCAGGTGGGGCGCCCGCTCGACGCGGCGCGGGTCTTCCTTCATACCTTCCAGACGGCGCACAAGGCCCATGATAAGGCCGACGCGCTCGGGCGGCTGAAGCTTGTTTTTTCCCAGCATCCCGACGTGGCCCGTCAGATTGGGGCGGAACTTCCCGCGAACTGACCCCGGGGAACCCGCGAGCGGTGATGTGCTATACTGCGCCCGCTTGCTCGGCCCACCTGAGTCCGGCGGTTTCTCGACGGTCCGATCCGCTGACCCGTTTTGTAGGTAGGTTGTTCTTTGCGTGCCCGTAGCTCAGCTGGTAGAGCATTCGACTTTTAATCGAAGGGTCGTGGGTCCGAATCCCACCGGGCACACACTTTTTATCTTTTTGCCCCCATAGTCTAGCGGCTAGGACGCTGCCCTTTCAAGGCGGAAGCTGGAGTTCGATTCTCCATGGGGGCAATTAGTATTTCCCACCTGTTTCACCTCGGTCCCGGTTATCTGTCAGAATCCGCGGATGAAGCCTTTGCGTCTGACCATCCTGTCTCTGGCGATGTTCGCGCTCATCAGCGCGATGTGGGGCGGGCTCTATCGCATCGGCTGGTACGTCAACCCGCTCGCCGGCGAGCTTCCCGGCATCCATGGCCCGCTCGTGGTGTGCGGATTTCTCGGGGCCCTCTTCGCGCTCGATCGTTCCCTGGCCCTCAAGAAGCGCTGGGGCGACGTGGTTCCCGTCCTCATTCTCGCGGGCACCTTTCTCCTTTTCTTTAAGCCCGTTTCCCAGGTATGCCCTGCCATCATTTTCGTGGGCAGCGTCGGCTTCACGCTCATGGCCTTCGAGGTCAACCTCCGGCAGTCAAACATCTATAACCGGATGATTCTCATCGGAAGCCTGCTGTGGCTCGCGGGGATCGGCATGTGGTTTCTGCGCTGGCCGGTGTACAACGTCTATCTCTGGTGGCTCGGCTTCGTTCTGTTCACCATGGTCGGACAACGCCTTGAACTCGCTCGCCGCGTCCGCCTGGTCGAGCCTCCGTTTCAACTGCTTTCCGTCGCGATCGCCATCGTCTTCCTGGGGCAGATCGCGTTGGCGGTGGGCCACATGAGCGGGCCCGATTCGTTGATGGAACTTGAGGGCGAGGCCATCCGAGACCCGCGCACGCTCTGGGGCATGCGCATTGCGGGGTTTGGCCTGGCCGCCACCGCCGCCTGGCTTCTGGTGTACGACGCGGCCTGGTCGCTCCTTAAGAGCAAGGGCAACGCGCGCTACTCCGCGATCTGCCTGATCTCCAGCTACGCCTGGCTGGCGGTGTCGGGCGTCATCTCGCTGCGTCACGCCGGTCTCGTGTCCGGCGTTTCCTACGACGCTCTTATCCATTCCTTTTTCATCGGGTTCGTGTGGTTCATCATTTTCGGACACGGTCCGATCCTCGCGTTCTCCTCGATGGGGATGCGTGCGCCCGCCATGGCCAGCCTGTACGTCCCCATCGTGGTTCTTCATGTGTCGCTCATCATGCGGGTGGTTGGCGACTTGACCGGCCGCGGCGCGATGGTGAAGAATGGCGGCCTGCTCAATGCGATCGCGCTGCTTCTGTTCATCGTTCTCCTGACGGCCCGGTTGACGCGTGACCGGATCCAGCAAAAAAAGGTTGCGTGATCATGACGACGAAGATCCTTATCGTAGACGACGACGAAGCCATTCACCGGATGGTGCCGCGGGCCTTTCCCAGCGAGGGCATCGAATTCGTCAGCGCCTTCAACGGCGCCGACGCGCTCGAGTTTGCCGTGCGCGAGAAGCCGAACCTGATCCTGCTTGACGTCAACATGCCTGAAATGGACGGCAACGAAACCATGAAGCGCCTCCAGGCGAGCAAAGAGACCTTCGGCATTCCGGTCATCATGCTCACCGGCAATGGCGAGGCCATCGACACGGTGGTGGGCTACGAGCTCGGCGTGCAGGACTACATCACCAAACCCTTTCTCCTGGACAATCTCAGGGAGCGCGTGAACAAGATTCTTTCGGGCGGCTGATGCCGGAGCTGCCGGAAGTCGAGACCATCGTTCGCGGCCTGAAGCCTGAGATCACCGGCCGGCGCCTGACTTTCGTCGCGGTTCACACCCCGTCCGTCGTTCGGGGAGACGCCCGCGCCGTCGAGAAACTGCGGGGCCGGACGGTGAAGACGATTTCCCGCCATGGGAAGTCGGTGTTCATCGAGCTCGTTTCTGCCGGGTCACCGTTGGCCACGCTGCGGGTTCACCTCGGCATGACGGGCCAACTCCTTTTCGAAACGGCCGACGTCGCGCTGGCGCGCCACACCCACGTTCTTTTCCGCTTCGAGGGAAACCCGCGCGAACTTCGTTTCCGCGACATTCGGCGCTTCGGCTGCCTGGAGCTGGTCACGCCAAAGACGCGTCCGAACCTGGGACCGGACGCGTGGCAATCGCCGCCGGAAGTGATCTTCGAAACCCTGCGCGGCCGTGCCGGCATGGCGAAGGCCGCCCTCCTGGACCAGACGCTGCTGGCCGGACTCGGCAACATTTACGTCGACGAGGCGCTGTTTCGTTCCGGCATCCACCCGCGCACGCCCCTCGGCCGGCTGCCCCTGCCAAAATTACGCGCGCTTTGTGACGCCATTCGTCTCGTGCTGGGCGAATCCATCGAGCTGGGGGGGACCTCGTTTCGGAACTACGTCGACATCGAGGGGGGCCGCGGCGGCTTCAAAGGCCGCCTGCGCGTCTACGGCAAACATGGTTCCCGCTGCCGCTGCGGGGACATCATCCGCCGGGACGTCGTCGCCGGCCGCGGCACCCATTTCTGCCCCTCCTGTCAGCCCCGCCTCCGCTCGCCATCCCGCCCTTCCGCCCGATCGACGCCCTGAAGACCTACTTCCGACGGGAATCTGAACTTTGGTTTCCGGCCCCCGTAGGCTTATTAAGGGCCTGAGGAAGGCGGGAGGATCATATGAACATGTCACGAATTTCCATTTTAACGGCACTTGCGCTGGCTCTTAGCGCGGCGGGTTATGCCGCCGGAGCCGGAGGAGCCTCGGGAGGCGCCGATGGAGGATCGGGCGCGGCCAGCAGCGGTTCATCGATGGGGGCCGGGAGCACGTCCGGTTCTTCGTCGTCCGATAACAGCGGCATTTTTACCACGCCGGACACCGGCTCGGGCGTGAGCGGAGATTCCTCCAACACGTCTCCTCGAACCGAGGCCGACATCCGGCCGGACAACGTGAATACCGCTCCCCGGGAGCAGCCTGAAGCCATCGATGCCGGTGGCACCGGTTCAACGAGCGGAACCGGCGGGACAGGGACAGGAACCCTGACGCCGGGGGCGAACGACGCGTCCCTTGACGGCGTGGGGGACAACCTCGCGAACAGCGATGACGCCAATGACCGGCTGATCGAGCGCGAACCCACCCGCGTTCGCAACGGGACAGCCGGATCGCGTCCGGTGCAGAACAATTCAACAGTGAGATGAAAGGAGACATTACATGTCGAACGTAAACGAGAAGTCCATCGAGGTCTTGAACGACCTGATCGAAACCTGCCGCGACGGCCAGAATGGATTCAGCACCGCGGCGTCGGACGTCAAAGACTCAAGCCTGAAGGCGCTTTTTAACCGTTATTCGGCCCAGCGCGCGGAGTTCGCGGCGGAGCTGGAAGCGCTGGTGTCCGGGCTCGGCGGAGAGCCGGAGGCGTCGGGTAGCATGGCCGGAGCCGCTCATCGTGGGTGGATCAATGTGAAGTCAGCCGTTACCGGGAAAGACGTTGGCTCCATCGTGGCGGAAGCCGAGCGCGGAGAAGACGCAGCGAAAGCGGCCTATCAGGAAGCCTTGCAGGAATATATGCCCGCAGAGATCCGCGCCGTCATTCAGAAGCAATACTCGGCCGTGATGGAAGCGCACGACACGGTCCGGCAGCTCGAAATTCAGACGCGCGGGTAGCCAACGCACGGCCGGTCCCCGCCGGCACCGTCCATCGATGGGGCCCTCCCCATGGTTGGACGGTTCTTTGGGCCTTCAACCGCTCAACCGATCCATGGAAAGCCCGTCGGAAATTCGTTAGAGTTCACGGGTTCCGGGCCATCCGGACGGTTAGCTCAGCGGTAGAGCGTCCCCCTTACACGGGGAGGGCCGGGGGTTCAAATCCCTCACCGTCCACTTCCTTCCTTCAGCCGCCCATTCCCGTTTTCTGGAACCGGAGCGACCGGACAATTTGCTCGAGATCGAGCGCATAACGGTCCGCTTTCGCCGGCTCCACTCCCGCCATGATGATGTAGCCCAGGCCGTAACGCACCGTCGCGAAAAGCCGGATGTCCATCAGCTGGCCGCCGGGAGAGACGCCTCCGTAACGGCCCAGGTAGCCATAGCCCGCCTGGTAAAGGACATTCCGCCCGGTCAGTTCCTGAAAGCCGGAGTCCTTGGCGAAGCGGTAGGCGAGGGTCTCCGGGGTGTTGGTCATGGAGCTGAGGATGACGGCCTGAAGCCGCCCCTCACCATCACTGTTGGCCGTATGAAACGTCACGAGCGCTTGCGGGTGCGTGAACAGCAGCGTCCAGTTCGAGGGGACCGACAGCGTCAGGTGGTGGTAATCGTTGCTGTAGTTGCCGCCCGCGATGGAGCCGCGCTCTTTCACGTCAACACGCGGAAGCAGGGCCTTCATTTTTTGAAACTCGCTCCCTTTGGTTTCCACGCGGTTCTGGTCCTCATCGCCGATCATACGCTTGATGATCGCGATTCGATCGCCGGTCTGCGGATGGGTGCGGAAGTAGAGGTCCCATCCATGCGAGGCCTCGCCATCGAGCTTCTGCAGTTTTTCGAGGAAGCGGAGAGACGCATGGGGATCGTAGCCGGCGCGGAGGATGTACTGGAGGCCGAGGTTGTCGGCCTCCAGTTCGTTTTCGCGGTTGTACCCGAGGAGATAAAGCGAGGAGAACAGGTTTGCGGAATTGGCCACCATCAGCATCGCCTCGGGCCCCGCCGTCAGCGCGGCGCCGATGGTGCCAAGGATCGTGAGCGCGTTCTGGCCCATTTCCCTTTGAATCATCTGCACGCCGTGCAGCGCGGCGACGTGAGCGATTTCGTGGCCGAGAACCATGGCGAGCTCGGCCTCGTCGTCCACCGCGTCGATGAGGCCGCGCGTGACGAAGAGGAACCCGCCGGGCGCGGCGAAAGCGTTGATGAGGTCGCTGTTGAGAACCGTAAAGTCGTAGTCGACGGTCGGCCGGTCGCTGACCTGGGCCAATTTCTGCCCAACGCGGTTGACGTAGGCGGCGACGGTGGTGCTTTCGATCACCTTGTACTGCTCGAGGATCTGCTTTTTTGTCTCCTCTCCGATCTTGCGTTCGGCCTGGGGCGACAGGAGGCGCGCGTTCCGCTTGTTCGTGGCCGGGTTGCGAACGCAGGCGGACGCCACGATGATGAGGAGAAGGGCGAGGGGGAGGGAGGCCCAGTGGTGGAAAAATAGTTTCATAATCTGCGGGCCATGTTCGACCAGGGCCGCCGCCGGTACTTTATCATTCATGCGCATCGTCTTCGCCGCCGACTTCGCCACCATCGCCTGGCTCCCGTGCGCGCTCTATCTTCTGGATGCGCGGCGGCCGGGATGGTTGGCGGTGGCGCTGGCGGCGCAGTGGTTCGCGGGTTACCCGCCGCTGTTCCTGGTCAGCGGTCTCGTTCTCACCGCCTACGCCTGCCGGCCGATGAGGGCGCTGAGCTTCACCAGCTCTGAGATCGATCCGTAGGGAAGCGGCGTCGACCGCAGCGCGTCGAGAATGATGAAGAGCGCGTTCGCGATGCGGGAATCACTGTCGAGGCCATCCACGTCGATCGCCATCGCCGGCGCCAGCACGCGCAGTCGCGCGGCCTGCCAGTAGTCCTCACCCCACGCCCGCCGCGCCACGCTTTCAAGGGCCGAAAGTTTTACCGAGGCCCCGCCCACCCGCTGCTCAATCACGCCTGCTTCGCTTCCCACCACCACGTCCACGCCGTCGGCGGGCTGGCCGGCCAGGAAAGTCAACGCGCGTTCGGCGAGCGCCGCTGACGCGGTCACGATCAGGAGACGCCGACCCTGACCTTTCCCGGTCGACGTGGCGATGATTTCCTGAAGCCGGTCGGCGTTTGAATCATCGAGAACCCAGACGGTTCCCGCCGGTTCGCGGCTCACGGTGAGAGGGAGGGGGCCTTCCCGGCCCGAGGCCAGCGCCGCGCGCGCGAAGAGCGCGAAGGACTGTTCCGTTGAAAGCGATTCGCCGGTCTGCCGTTTCCATTCTCCCGCCGCCGCCGCGGCCAGGCGATCGCGGTCCAGTTCTCCGGAAGTGACGGCGGCGGTGACGTGGGCGATGGGGTTCTGCCCCACGTTGAGCGGGGCCTCGGCGCCCCGCAGCGCGTCGTTGAGGGCCGCCGCCGTGGCGGCGACGTCCCCCTCGCGAGCGGCGAGCAGGGCCGACACGAGAGCGCGCGCCGCCGAGCGTTCCCGCCGGCCCGTGATGAAATTCCCCGCGAACGACGCGCTGCGGCGGATTCCGTCCGCGGCGCGCCGCAGAGCCCGGCGGAAGGCGCGGCTGCGGGTGAGCGCGACGGTCGCGACGGCGAGAAGGATGGCGGTGGCCGCGATCCGGAAAACAGGAACTTCGTCCGGCGCGTCGAAAAGGGGAAAGAAAATCGAAGCGAGGCCGCCGTTGAACCATCCCTGTTCCGACTCCGGTTCGGAATTGCCCACGGGAATCATGGCCAGCGCCTCCGCATACGTCACTTCGCGGACCTCGCCGGCACCATAGGCGTCCAGGAGACGGTTGAACTCATTCAGGCGTCCCTCGAACGTGGGATTCATGATCGGCGCTGGATAGTGGCCGAGCTTTCTCAGAACGTCGATTTGACTGAGTGAAAGGCGGCGGTAATCCTCGTAAGAAAGGCCCAACACGGTGATGAACGGCCGCGCCGCGTTCAGAAGCGCGAGGGCGGTTGCCGCCGACGAACGGAGAGCCGTAAGTGGGTTGGACTCGGCCGCCAGGTGCGCCAGCAGCGGCCGAAAGGTATGCGCTGTTTCGAAATCGCGAAGGCTGATCGGCGTCGTGTCAGTGAACGCAAAGGCCTCAATGAGATAATCACGGAGCATCCGGCTGCCGAGCGGGTCGAGATAGTGGACGATGTCGGCATGGGCCGTCGCTTCTTCGACGACGTACTCGATGGTTCGCTTGAAGCTGAAGTCAGCGAGCGCCTCCAGGGCGACGTCATGAACCGACTTCGGAACGGACGCGTCCCGCAGAAGAGCGATCAGCGGCACCGCGGCGAGTTGCCGGTACGCGTACCGATAATACTGGACGACCCCGTTGTAGGTCAGCAGGTCGACCAGGTAGGCCGCGGAGCGGACGGCGGGCGTTTCGAGTCGGAGCGGCACCTCTCCCAGGATGGGCTGGCCCTTGATGCGGCGGTCGTCGACGCGGTAGGCGTGGGGAATTTCGTTGGCGCCCATCGACGTGGTCTCGATCACCTCTTCCGCCTGTTCGGTGGAGAGGCTGTAGAAGCGGGCGATGGTTTCCGCCACCAGGCTGGGATATCCGGAGGGCGGCGTCATGCCGTACATGCGGGGCTTGCCGATGAAGATCTCGACGTCCACCGACTGCGGCGTCTCGCGCCGGAGGAGCTGCGCCTGTTCAAGCTCGTCCCAGGTACGGCCCTGCGCCTCGCTCAGCCGGGAAGGGTCGGCGCGCCGGAAAAGGGCGAGGTCAGGCAGCACCGATGTGGCGTCCTCGTCGAGATAGGTTCCTTCGTGGATCGCGAACATGGCCAGGAAGTCGAACGTTCCCACGCCCACCTCGTCCACCACCACCACCTTGGGGACGACCGGCATGCCCTGGTCGTCCTTGCGCTTGAGGCCGGAGAGGAACGGCGAATTCTTCATCTGCTGGTACACCGCGTTAACGGCGTTAATGTGATACGTCTCCTCGCGGGCCGGCGGCAGGCGGACGGCGGCGAGTTCTTGCGGCGAGAACGGACGTTCGGCGCCATTGGCGTCCACCCACACGGCGTCGGGAACCGTGGGCGCCGGGTCTACCCACGTCTTTCGGTCGGACATGTCCGGAATCGGACGGTTCACGCGGTGGACGCGCGCCACCAGCTTTCCGTCAGGCTGGAAGACCGGCAGCAGCTCATGAAGCATCCCGCGCGAGTCGTGCCACGCGACCGTGCGCCGGTAAAGAATCGTGCCGTCCACATTGGGCACCGAGGCGGGGTCACGGAGATAGTAACGCTCGCGAAGGAACTGAAGGGTGGCGAGGCGCACGAGGGTGTAGTTTTTGACGGAGCCGTCGTCGGTCATGAACGTCTTCGGGTTGATACGGCCGGTAATGCCGACCAGTTCGCCGAGGCGCTCGCGAATCGGGACAGTGACCGGGTAGCCCAGCGTATCGTGGGAGATGAAGACCATGTGGTCGCTTTCGACCTTCCCACGGAAAAGCCCCTTCAGAAATGCGACCGTGAAATGCGGTCCCGCGGCGCGGGCCAGGAAACCCCAGCGCTGGATGCCCCGTTCGGGGATGAAATGCGTGAACATCGGCAGGTTCTCGGCGAGCTTGAGAATGTCGTTGAGGGAGATTCGCGCCTCGCCGCGCGCCTCGCCGAACATCCCGTCCTCCCCGGGCGTCGATTCCACCTTCACGAAAAGTTTGGTGCCGTGGTCGGCCGTGTTTCGCAGCGCCACGAGCAGGCCCGGCATCTCCTCGGTGCCATCGCCGTAAAGATCGGTCACCAGGTCCAGGTAAGCGGGATCGAGGGGGTTCATGGCCCGCAGGAACATCCACACCCGCTCCTCGAGTTTGCGCGCGACTTCCATGGGATGAAGCGGACGGAAGCGCCCGTTGGGGTCAACCGCAAAGTCGAGCATGCCGAGTCCGCGCTGGAAGTCGGTGACGTTGGACGCCGTGATGTTGAGCTGAATGGTGATGGTTCCGTGCGTGCCTTCCGGTTTGTCCGGGTCCACCCATGACGTGATGATGGGCGAGATGAAATCGTTCTTCCGGCGATAAAGAGACTCGAGGTTGCGAACGAGCTGATCGAGCACATCGAGCCGGTCATCGACGGGGAAATTGTATTCGAGCGTCATCACGCCGCCTTCCGGCTGCTCGGTCAGATCAAAATTGTTCCGGTCCAGCCCCAGGTCGCGGACCGCATGCCAGACGATGCCCACCAGGTCTTCGTTCTGCACCTGGCGAACATTGAGCACGCCGGTACGGCGGATCTCCGCCATGGCCCGGATAATGGCCGGCGCGAGGATCTCGTCGTTCTTGTGGACGAAGAGCGCTTCGCGGAGGATGGGGAGGTCCTGCGCATCGGGCGTTGTCGCGACGATCCGCACGGCGGCGATCTTCTCTTCGAGGCTCGACGTTTTCGAGCGGAGCACGGTAGCGGCGTCGTCGAGAATGGGGGGCGTGGCCATGCCCAGCACGGCGCCCGAGTTGAAGGCCCAGAGGTTGTAGATCGCGTGCGCTCCGCCGAGCACGGGCAGGAGCGCGTACCAGGGCAACGGAAGGAAGAACTGGAGGACGCCGATGCCCGACGCCAGCGCGAAGAGGCGGAGGCGCTGGCGCGCGCTCAGCGCGCGCGGCGTGGGGTCGTTACCAACAAATCCGGTCCGATGAAGGACCGTGGCGAACAGAACGGCATATAAAAGTGAGGCGATGGCGAAAGCGGCGGGGCCAGAGCCGCCCAGTCCCGGAACGCCGGTGATAAGCAAAACCCCGAGGAGCGGGCGGGCGATGAGTTCTTCGATGGCTCCAACGACCATCACGAACGATGTGAGGATTCCGCGGCGATGGCGCGACCCCGCGGCCGCGCGTTGGACGGCGTCGTAAAGCCCTCTCCACACCGACCACACGCCGGTGGCGGGCGCGTCGCCCCCGCTGTCCGCCGGGGGCCCGGTGGGAGGCGCGTTGTCGACCGCCGGCGCCGCCGGGGCGACCGGCTGGCCCAGACCGACGAGCGCGTTCATCTGGTCAATGGGGATGTGATGGTGATCGTGAAAATAAATGGCGATTGCGTGGAGAACGTCGTCGTGCCGGACGCCGTCGCGAACGGTTTCGTAAACCTTGTCGGCATAAATGCCGATGGCGGCGGCGAGCGTCCGCGTGGGCATGTCATAGGAGAGCTGGAACATGGGGATCGATTCGGTCAACGGACGGCCCGTGGCGGAGGCGATGAGCTCGGGGACGGAGCGGATGTCGAGGAGCTCGCGCAGGATCTGGCGGGGAAGCCGGTGGTGCACGGCGTAATGGGCGACCAGACGCAACCGGTCGGCGCGCACGGGACGCGTGGCGTTTTTATCCTTCTCCCAATGTTTATAGCGACCGAGCGGAATGTTCACGGCGGTGGCCGCGGCGTCCTGCGTTTCTCCGGTGATCTCGCGGAGCTCCCGGATGATGCGGGCCATCGATTGGCCTCGAAGCGCCTCCAACGCCTCCCAGGTCGCCTGAAGTCCCACGGCGGCACGGAAATTGGCCTGCGACAGACCGATCGACGGGAGAATCCGTTCAGCGGCGCGGAGCGTTCGCGACGGAACCGGGTTTTCCTGGAGCCGCCATTTGCGGTATCCGGTTACGGACACGCCGAGACGAACCACCCACTCGTGGACATTGTAGGGACCGGACAGGCGTAGGAGCTCGAGAACTTCAAAGGGCGTCTTGTCCGCATAGGCGGCCTCGGTTTCACCGGCCGTCGGCACGCCGAGGAGCGACTTCAGATCTTCGCGCGTGAATCCCTTGCTCGCGTAATGATCGATGACGCTGCGTAATTCCTGGTCGCGGGGGCGGGTATCTTTCTCCCAGAGCAGGACCGCGGTCGCGCTGACGCCGATGCCTTCGGCCACGTCAGCGGCGGACAGGTCTCCGCGGAGACCGCGCATGACCTCGGGAAAGGGGCGGCCGCGCAGCTCGCGGACGATATCGGCCGGGCTGCCGATGCCCAGGACGCGTTGAACTTCCCGATAGTCGTAACCGAGCTCGGCGGCGAAATGGGCCGCGATCTGGCTGCGCTGTTCCGTGGTGGGAACCGTCGGGCCGGTTTCCCAGGAGTGATAGCCCGTTCCAGTGATGGACGGATTGGCCACCGTGCCCATGTCATCACGCGTGATCCATTCGTTCTCGCGGAGCGCGATCAGGACCTCGTTGACGGGAAGGCCGCGCAGGCGCGGAAGCAGGACTGAGGCGGGAAGCCGGCCGAGGGCGCGGCGAACGCTAACCCGATTCATCCGCCGTGTTTCAACGTAATAGCGCTCGATCGCCGCCAGTGACGTCAGAGGGTGATCGCGGTCGTTATTCTCGACGGCGTGGTAGCTCCGCTCGGAAATTCCGATGGCCGCGGCGATCGCTTCCTGGGTGAGGTTGCCCGAAAGTTCGCGAAGAAGGCGCAACCGCTCGCCGACGGAGAGATGGTCGGCGAAGCTGAGGCCGGGCTCGTGGAGGAGATCGGACAGGAAGCGTATTTCCCGCTTGAACTCCGCGAGGGTCGAAGCGAAGGCCTCGGCATCTCCGGTCTGGACGGCGGCGTTGGCGCGGTGGACCAGGCCCGTCGAGAGGCGATAGAGTCGAACGGCGTCTTCCCCGCGCGTAACCGCGAGGCGGGCGAGCTCTTCGAACTGAAGCTGAGCGATGGTGATCTGGCGAAGAAAGCCGTTCAGCCGGCCTTCCGCTTCGCCCTTGAGGAGCGCGGAGCGCTGAAGCGCGATGTCGAACAGCGCGTTGACCTCTGAAAGGGGCGCGTCCGAGTCGCCGCTCGAGAGCAGCAGGCGGAGTTCGTCGGCGGCGTACTGCGACAGGAGCTCGTTTTCCTCGAGATGCTCCATCAAGGCGTAGGTGCCCGGGCGCCCACGGCGGCCGGCACGGTTCATCACCTGGGCTTCTAGCCGTGGGATGGAGCGCGACGTGTTGATGACGGTGAGGCCCGCCGCCGTTCCCCAGCCGTCCACCTCGACGGGTTCATAAAGCGAATCGTCCAGCTTGATCTCGTGCCCTCGGCTCACCACCTGGGCGGCGATCGTGATCGAATCGGCGTCGCCCATCTTGTCCCACGCAAACTGGTCGCTCTTTTCATCCCGTCCGTCGACAATGCGAAGCCCCACGGGCCGCCCGGTCGCGTGCGGCAGCGCAGACTCAAGCCGGGCGTAGATCGCGCGGGCTTCGGCCGGGTCATGCGCGTTCACGAGGACCGGCCGGCCGGCGCGGCGAATGGCGACCGCCGCGCGGACGATCGCGGTCAATTTTTCGTCGACGGTCCGGAAATAGCGCGGCTCGCGTTCCACGAGCAGGCTTTCGAAGACCGGCTCGAAGACCACCGGTTCCACCTCAAACTTCTCTTCCAGCGCCAGGCGCGTGGCGCCGTCGAGGACACCGGCCACGCCGCTCCACTCGGGCAGCAGGTTGTAAAAGGTTTGCGTCGTCATGATCGATTGAATGGAGGACTCGTCGGCCACCCATCTCTCGTCACGGCCGGCCCGGGAGGCGAACGCTTCCTTGATCTCGACGAACGTGTGCAGGCCGCGCGCCCAGCGAACTTCCTGCTTGGCTTCACCCGTCATTGGATCTCGGATGACGATGCGGCGGTTGATCACGAAATACTCGTGGTCCTTGCGGAACAGGTACGTCGCATCGAGGGCGGCGAGCAGAAGATCTTCCAGACGGTCGGTTTCCAGCGGACGGACGTTGCGGTCCTCGAGAAGCCCGCGCAGCTCCGCCATGCGGCGGGCCCGAATGGCAGGCGAGGCAAAACGGACGTTGGCGGGTTGGACCTTAAAATCCTCGTGCGGGTGGAGCGACTGGGCGAACCCGTAGATGGTGCGGAAGAACATTTCGCGGCGGGGCGTCATGGACCTGAGGGGCACCGCGGCCACGAGCGGCTGTTGGGCCGAATCGATCAGCGGCGTGTCGGACTCCTCGGTGAGCACCCAGCCGGGCATCGCCGTGGTGTGGAGCGGAACGCCCTCGGTGGCATACCAGTCCTCCATCCAGTCGAAGATCATCCGGTCATAGGGTCCGTAGACGATGTCCGCCTCCGCGTACATGTCGCGCGTGGCCTGGAGCAGGTTCGCCTGCGTGTGGGAGCCGCCGTTGGTCGGCTTCAGATGAGGCGCGCGTCGGATGCGGACAAATTCCGGATCAAACCGGAAACTCGTCACCTCGTTGTTCCCGTGCTCCCGCGAATTCAGCCGAACGCCGACAACCATTCCCAATCGGCTCACGATCGCGCCGGCCACCTGGCCATCGCGCATCGTCAACTGGTTGTTCCAGTCGTGCACTTCCACCTTGCGCCCGGTGCTCGCGATGATGAAGGCGGACAACGCCACGGCGAGGGTCTTGCCTTCCGACGGGCGCATGCCGACGATGCGACGGTTTCCGATCATCGCCAGCATCGCCTCCACCTGGCGGTCCGAGGGAACGCCACCGATGAAGGGGCGGACGGTTTCGGACACGTCTTCGGATGCGGCGGCGCGCCGGGCGGCCTCGGAGAAGAGCGCCACGCCCCATCCGATTTTCTCATCGCTCATCTCGCCGATCTTGGCGGCGGCGAGGAAATTGGTTCCGTGCTCCCGAAGGGCGGCGTCGTCGAGTTCGCGCAGGACGCGCGTGTGCGTATCGCGCGAGGCGAGGACGGCGGCCAGGCGACGGCGCTGGTCGCCGCGCTGGCGGGCCATGGCGAGAATGCCGCCCGTTAGATAGGCAGCGGCGTTGTAGACCGCGTGCGCACCGCCCGAGATCAGCAGCGCGGGAACGAAACCGATCACGGGAACGAGCGTCACCTGGAGGACGCCGATCCCCAACGCCAGCGCGAAGAGAACCGCGCGATCGCGGTGCCGGAGCGCGCGCGGCTCGACGGAGCCGCGAAACAGACCGTCCGGATGCAGCGCAGTGGAAAAAAGGACAGCGAACCCGAGGATGGCCGCCGCCATGAAAGTGGAGTCGATTCCGACGACGCCCAGGGCGACGGCGCCGGCGGAGAGCCCGGCCACGCCGAGCTGGAGGAGAGCGCGAAGCGATACTTCTTCGAGAAAGCCCGCCGCCGCGACGAAGGCGGGCGGCGCCCGGCGGCGGCCAAGCTCGCGCGCGTCGCGCTCCAGCCGCGAATAGATTTTTCTCCAGATCGGTAGAAGGCCAAGGGAGAAAGGGGGGGCCGCGCGTTCGAATCTGGTGATGCGTTCGGCGTTCCTCGCCACCGTGACGGCCGCCGTCTTGCCGCCCCGGGAAATTTCGACGCGCCGGGCGCCCGCACCTTGTTCGTCGACGCGGACCTGGAAGCCCGCGTTCGGCCACAGGTCCCGGACGGCGCGCGCGGGGTCGGCGGCGGTGCCGGCGATCAATGCCGGGAGCTGGGCGGACCCGCGGAAGGGCGGCGGCGCGAGAAAAAGCTGTTCACCCTGGAGCAGGTCTTCAAGCGGGGTCTTTTCGCGCGCGAAGTAGCCGAGTGACGATGTGGCGCTTTCCGGTTCGATCTTCCGGATCTCGGGCGTCCAGACGAGGACCGGGTGGCCCGAGCGCGAGAGGCGATCGGCCAGGCCGCGCGTGTGAAATCCTCCGACCACCAGCGCCACCGCGCCGCGGGCGTTCTCCACGCGCTCACTCATGGCGGCGTCGCGCTCTTCGGCCCGCCGGTAAAAGTCCTCGAACGCCGCTAGCGTGGACGCGCCGTCACCGGGTTTCCATTCCGCCCATTCATCATTGGTCAGGGACAGTTCGATCAAGCGCTCCGTGAGGAAAAGCCGGCGGCCGCGGTCGACGAGGCGCCGTTCCTCATCGGTGGTGGTCAGGGCCGCGAACGCCGCGCGCTCCTGTTGTTTGAGCGCGGCCCAGAGGAGTTCGCCGTCGATGCCGTCGGCGAGGACCGTGTAGCGAACGTAGGCGGCGAAGGCGGGCGCGTCCGCCAGAGAAATTCGGTGAGACCGGCAGA
>Ga0163151_10001160_pt1 | contig 44974 bp, 36 predicted proteins | sample OliLakLV19MP5IB2_FD_145596 | JGI IMG/M metagenome (GOLD analysis project Ga0163151, IMG submission 145596) | Freshwater microbial mat bacterial communities from Lake Vanda, McMurdo Dry Valleys, Antarctica - Oligotrophic Lake LV.19.MP5.IB-2 | ecosystem: Environmental > Aquatic > Freshwater >...
TGATTTTACTTGAAAGTATGGTTTAACTTCCGATATAATACCGAAACTCAATATATAATAGTCCAAAAGAAAGGGACTAATCCCGAATGCTTTCGGGATGTAGTTCGGCATTACCATTCTACAAACCTAAAATAGTCTTTTGACTATTTTAGGTTTGTAGAATGGGTATAAAAAAACCCTTGAGCATTCACTCAAGGGTTTTTTGTTTATGGAGTAGCAAATATTATACTTGCTACTATATACTTTATACTAACTAACTTTCGCTGTGCGGCTTTCTTTTTTAGAAGCTAACAATGCATCGTACTCTTCTTGCGAACCTACTACTAGTTTGTCGTAATCACGCATTCCAGTTCCGGCAGGTATCAAGTGTCCTACAATTACATTCTCTTTTAGGCCTAGCATATCGTCTATTTTACCTTGTACCGCTGCTTCGTTTAGCACCTTGGTGGTTTCCTGGAACGATGCAGCACTCATAAAGCTTTGTGTGCCCAATGATGCTTTGGTAATTCCTTGCAGCACCGAGCTAGAGGTAGCAGGTTTTGCATCACGGTATTGAACCAAAGTTAAATCCTTACGTTTCAAGCTTGAGTTTTCGTCACGCAGTTTACGCATGCTCACTATCATACCCGCTTTCATCGCTGGGCTATCACCAGGGTCACTTACTACTTTCTTATCATATATCCAATCGTTTTGGTCTTTAAAGTCAAGGCGTTCTACCACTTCACCTTCAAGGAAACGGGTGTCTCCAGGGTCGGCAACGGTAAACTTCTGCATCATTTGACGTACAATTACTTCTACGTGTTTGTCATTAATTTTAACACCTTGCAAGCGATAAACTTCTTGGATACCATTGATTATATACATTTGAACCGCAAGTGTACCTTGAATTCTTAAAATATCCTGAGGCGTAATGGCTCCATCACTCATCGGTTGACCAGCTTTCACATAGTCGCCATCTTGCACCAAAATATGTTTGCCCAAAGAAACCAGATATCTTTTAATCTCACCTTCTTTCGATTCAATCATAATCTCACGATTACCACGTTTGATACCGCCATAAGTCACAACACCGTCAATCTCGGTAACTACCGCAGGATTTGAAGGGTTACGTGCTTCAAATAACTCTGTAACACGGGGAAGACCACCTGTAATATCTCGGGTTTTACCCACCATACGAGGTATCTTCACAATTACTTGTCCTGCTTTTACCTTGGCTTCAGTTTCAACCATAATGTGGGCACCCACAGGTAAGTTAAATTCTTTGATCACTTTACCACCTTTATCTTCTACACGAATCAAAGGAATTTTGGTTTTATCTTTACTTTCTATAATTACCGATTCTTTGTGACCTGTTTGCTCGTCAGTTTCATCTTTATAAGTAATACCTTCAATCAAATTATCAAATACGATTTTACCAGGAAGGTCAGTTAATATCAAAGCATTAAAAGGATCCCATGCACAAATCTTGTCACCTTTTTCTACCTTTTGGCCATCTTTTACATACAATACCGAGCCATAAGGAATATTATTGGTAATAATAACAGTACCAGATTTTTCATCTATAATTCTAACCTCACCTTGGCGGTTCACAACAACAACTTGTTCTTCTTCATCGTTATCGCCTTTGTATTTAACGGTACGCACATCTTCAATCTCAAGTTTACCCGAGAACTTAGCAACCATGGTCGATTCAGTTGCAATATTGGAAGCAGTACCACCACCGTGGAAAGTACGAAGTGTAAGCTGTGTACCAGGCTCCCCAATTGATTGGGCTGCAATAACACCAACGGCTTCACCTTTCTGAACGGTACGTCCAGAAGCAAGGTTACGGCCATAGCATTTGGTGCAGGCACCCACTTTGGCTTCGCAAGTAAGTAAGGAACGAATTTCAACCATTTCAATAGGCGATTCGTCAATTGCTACAGATAAGTCTTCGTTGAGCTCAGTACCTGCAGTTGCAATAAGTTTATTTGTTAATGGATGATAGATATCATGCAAGCAGAAGCGGCCTAATATTCTGTCATATAATGATTCGATTACGTCTTCATTTTCTTTCAACGCCGTTGCAGGGATACCACGAAGGGTTCCACAGTCAACTTCATTGATAACAAGATCCTGAGCCACATCGTGCAAACGACGGGTAAGGTAACCCGCATCCGCAGTTTTAAGAGCCGTATCGGCCAAACCTTTACGAGCTCCGTGAGTGGAGATAAAGTATTCCAGTACCGAAAGACCTTCTTTCAAATTTGATAAAATCGGGTTTTCGATAATCTCACCAGTACCAGAACCAGAAAGGTTCTTCTGTGGTTTAGCCATTAATCCACGCATTCCACCAAGCTGACGAATTTGCTCTTTAGATCCACGGGCCCCGCTGTCAAGCATCATATATACAGGATTAAATCCTTGATCGTCGCTTGATAATTGTTTCATCAACACATCCGAAAGACGGTTGTTTACACGTGTCCAAAGGTCAATTACCTGATTATATCTTTCGTTATTCGTAATAAAACCATTCTCGTAATTGTCTTTAATAGTTGCAATTTCGATATTGGCTTCTTTAATGTATTGTGTTTTTTCTTTAGGAATCTGCACATGAGAAAGGTTGAATGACAATCCACCTCTGAAAGAGTGATAGTATCCCAAATCCTTAATATCGTCCAAGAATTTAGCAGTACGTGCAGTTCCAGCTTTCTTAATGCTTTCACCTATAATATCACGCAAACTCTTCTTGGTCAAAAGTGTATTTACATAGCCAATTTCAGTTGGCACTACTTGGTTTAAAATAACACGACCTACACAAGTTTCTATAATTTTTTGTATTGATTCGCCATTTTCGTCCAAGGTAGTTACTTTCACTTTTATATTGGCATGAAGGTCAACTATCTTTTCATTTAAAGCTATAATAACTTCTTCAGGGCTATAAAATGTCATGCCTTCGCCAGCAACAGGATGCTCTTTGGTATGGTTACGACCTTTAGTAAGATAGTATAAACCAAGTACCATATCCTGAGAAGGAACAGTAATAGGAGTACCATTGGCAGGGTTTAAGATATTGTGCGAAGCAAGCATCAACAATTGGGCTTCCAAAATAGCAGCATTACCCAATGGTACGTGCACAGCCATTTGGTCACCGTCAAAGTCGGCGTTAAAACCAGTACAAGTTAATGGATGTAATTGTATAGCTTTACCTTCAATCAGTTTAGGTTGGAAAGCTTGTATACCAAGTCTGTGCAGTGTAGGAGCACGATTCAGCAATATTGGGTGGCCTTTCAAAATATTCTCAAGGATATCCCATATAATAGCTTCTTTACGATCCACCAATTTCTTAGCAGATTTGACTGTTTTTACAATACCTCTTTCTAATAATTTGCGAATAATAAATGGTTTGAAAAGCTCGGCAGCCATGCCTTTGGGAAGGCCACATTCATGCAATTTCAAATTAGGACCTACTACAATTACCGAACGACCAGAATAGTCAACACGTTTACCAAGTAGGTTCATACGGAAACGACCTTGTTTACCTTTAAGCATATCGCTCAAAGATTTCAAAGGTCTGTTACCCTCAGATTTTACAGCACTGGCACGACGGGTATTATCAAGCAACGAATCGACAGCTTCTTGAAGCATACGTTTTTCGTTACGCAAAATTACCTCAGGGGCTTTTATTTCTACCAATCTTTTCAAACGGTTGTTTCTTATAATAACTCTTCTATAAAGGTCATTCAAATCGGAAGTAGCAAAACGGCCACCTTCCAAAGGCACTAAGGGCCTAAGTTCTGGTGGTATAACAGGAAGCATGCGTAAAATCATCCACTCAGGTCTGTTTTCTACGCCATTTTGTTTGGCCGAACGGAAACCCTCGATAACTTTCAAACGTTTCAAAGCCTCACTTTTACGTTGTTGTGAAGTTTCGTTAGCGGCTTGGTTACGTAAGTCATAACTCATTTGATCCAAATCGAGTTTGGTAAGTATTTCCCACAAACCTTCGGCACCCATTTTGGCTACAAATTTATTAGGGTCTGTATCTTCTAGGTATTGATTTTCTTTAGGAAGCGTATCTAATATTTCAAGATATTCTTCTTCGGTCAATAAATCTAAATAAGTAATACCATCATTGGCTTTAATACCAGGTTTAATAACTACATATCTTTCGTAGTATATAACCATATCAAGTTTTTTGGTAGGTAAACCAATAAGGTATCCTATTTTATTGGGCAATGAACGGAAGTACCAAATATGAGCTACAGGAACTACTAAACTAATATGTCCCATACGCTCACGACGTACTTTCTTTTCGGTAACTTCCACACCACAACGGTCGCAAACAATACCCTTATAACGGATACGTTTGTATTTACCGCAATGGCATTCATAGTCTTTAATAGGTCCAAATATACGTTCGCAAAATAAACCACCCATTTCGGGTTTGTACGAACGATAATTAATCGTTTCGGGCTTTACAACTTCACCGTGGCTACGTTGCAAAATTGTCTCGGGCGAAGCCAAAGAAATTTTAATCCTCGTAAAATTGCTTTTTAGTTTCGGGTCCTTTTTATTATATGACATACAAAAATTTTGTAATATTAAAAATGATGGTTAATTAATTTGAGGGGTGTTATTCCAAGGTTACATCCAAGCCCAGCCCTCTAAGCTCATGCAATAGTACATTGAACGATTCGGGTATACCTGGTGTAGGCATATTGTCCCCTTTTACAATGGCTTCGTAAGTTTTGGCACGGCCTACAATGTCGTCACTCTTCACTGTCAATATCTCTTGCAAGATATTTGCAGCTCCGAACGCCTCCAATGCCCATACCTCCATCTCACCAAACCTTTGACCACCGAACTGTGCTTTACCACCCAAAGGTTGTTGAGTAATGAGCGAATAGGGGCCAATAGAGCGTGAGTGCATTTTATCATCAACCATGTGGCCAAGTTTAAGCATATATATAATACCAACGGTGGTTTTCTGATCAAACTGTTCACCAGTTAAACCATTATATAAAAATACCTGTCCATTTTCAGGCACGTTGGCTTTTTTGGTGTACTCATCAATATTTGCTTGTGTAGCACCATCGAAAATAGGAGTTGCAAATTTTACCCCAAGCTCTTTTCCAGCCCAGCCCAGAACAGTTTCGTATATCTGTCCCAAGTTCATACGCGAAGGCACACCTAGTGGGTTCAATACGATATCTACCGGGGTTCCATCTTCCATAAATGGCATATCTTCCTCACGGGTAATACGAGCTACAATACCCTTATTTCCGTGACGACCAGCCATCTTATCACCCACTTTCAGTTTCCTTTTCTGGGCAATATATATTTTGGCCATTTTCAAAATACCTGAAGGTAACTCGTCACCTACCGATATGGCAAACATATCACGTTTGTAACGGGCAATTTCCTCATTGGCTTTCATTTTGAAATTGAGTATAATGTTTTTCACCAACTCGTTTTTGGCTTTGTCTGTGGTCCAACCTGAGTTGTCAACTACATCGAAGTTAAGTTCATTCAATTGTTTGGCACTAAATTTAGTTCCTTTTGGAATCATCTCTTCACCATAAACTGTAGAAACTCCTTGCGAAGTTTTTCCGTTTACCACAGTGAAAAGTTTTTCAACCAAAATCACTTTTAGTGCTGCAATTTGTTTGCTATGCTTGTCTTCAATCTTAGCAATGCGAACTTTTTCATCAGCTTTCTGTTTGTCTTTTTTGGCACGGGCAAATAGTTTTTTGTCGATTACAATACCCATGGTCGATGGTGGTGCTTTCAATGAGGCATCTTTTACATCGCCTGCTTTATCTCCAAAAATAGCTCTCAAAAGTTTTTCTTCAGGCGATGGTTCAGTTTCTCCCTTGGGAGTAATTTTACCTATCAAAATATCGCCTTCATGTACTTCTGCACCTATTCTTATCAAACCATTTTCATCCAAATTTCGAGTTGCTTCTTCGCTCACGTTTGGTATGTCGTTGGTCAATTCCTCCTCACCACGTTTGGTATCGCGAACTTCAAGTTCGTATTCGCTAATATGGATAGAAGTAAACCAATCCTCTCTCACTACTTTTTCATTGATTACAATAGCATCCTCAAAGTTGTAACCTTGCCAAGGCATGAAAGCCACTTTTAGGTTACGACCAAGGGCCAGTTCTCCTTTTTCGGTAGCATAGCCTTCCACTAAAATATCACCTTTGCTCACTCTTTGTCCATTTTTTACGATGGGTCTATGGTTGATGCTGGTGTTTTGGTTGGTACGGCGGAATTTGGTAAGGCGATATGATTTTACTTCATCTTCAAAATTCGCCATCTTTTCTTCCTCACTCATATCATACTTAATGCGAATTTCATTTGAATCTACATAAGTTATAACACCTTCTCTTTCGGCAGTTATCATAGACCTTGAGTCACGTGCGATACGTCCTTCAAGTCCTGTTCCCACAATGGGAGATTCAGGTTTCAATAAAGGCACAGCCTGACGTTGCATATTCGAACCCATCAGAGCTCGGTTAGCATCATCATGCTCGAGGAAAGGAATCAATGAGGCTGCGATAGATACAATTTGGTTTGGAGCAATATCCATATAATCCAATTGAGCAGGATCAACCATCGGGAAGTCACCTTCTTTACGAGCTTTCACAGCTTTTTCAAGGAAGTTTCCACCTTCATTAATGGTTGCATTCGACTGGGCGATGGTCATTCCTTCTTCATCCTCAGCACTTAAATAGGTGATATTGGATGATACTTTTCCAGAAGTTACTTTTCTATAAGGGGTTTCAATAAAACCCATGCCATTTACTTTGGCATGAACACAAAGGCTCGAAATCAAACCAATGTTTGGTCCCTCAGGAGTTTCGATGGTACAAAGACGGCCATAGTGGGTATAGTGTACGTCCCTCACCTCAAAACCTGCACGCTCACGACTCAAACCACCTGGGCCAAGTGCCGACATACGGCGTTTGTGTGTAATCTCGGCCAACGGATTTGTTTGGTCCATAAACTGGCTTAATTGGTTGGTACCAAAAAAGGAGTTGATTACCGAACTCAAGGTACGGGCATTTATTAAATCAGTAGGGGTAAATACTTCATTGTCGCGGATGTTCATACGCTCACGAATTGTGCGAGCCATACGAGCCAATCCTACTCCAAATTGGGCATATAATTGCTCACCCACTGTACGCACGCGGCGATTACTCAAGTGATCAATATCATCCACATCGGCATTGGAATTGGACAAATCGATTAGGTATTTGATAATGGCGATAATGTCGTCATTGGTTAATACCTTCACATTCATGGATGTGTCTTTATTTAGTTTGCGGTTGATACGGTAACGACCAACTTCGCCCAAATCGTAACGCTTATCACTAAAGAACAAACGCTCGATAATACCACGGGCAGTTTCTTCATCGGGGGCTTCGCTATTACGTAACTGACGGTAAATCTGCTCAACAGCCTCTTTTCCGTTGTTTGATGTATCTTTTTGCAGGGTATTCAAAATGATTGCAAAATCATTATGATTACCATCTTCTTTATGCAGAATAACGGTTTTTACACCTGCATCTATTATTTGGTCAATATTTGCATCTTCTAGTTGTGTATCACGCTCAAGTATTACTTCATTTCGTTCGATAGAAACTACCTCACCGGTATCTTCATCCACGAAATCTTCGATCCAAGTGCGTAGCACCCTAGCTGCTAGTTTGCGACCCATTACTTTTTTCAATCCAGATTTGGAAACTTTTACTTCTTCGGCCAAATCAAAAATGTTCAAAATGTCTTTGTCAGTTTCAAAGCCAATAGCTCTTAACAAAGTAGTTACTGGGAATTTCTTTTTACGGTCGATGTATGCATACATTACGTTGTTTACATCAGTTGCAAATTCTATCCAGCTTCCTTTGAAAGGTATAATACGGGCTGAGTATAATTTGGTACCATTGGTATGGTAGGTTTGTCCGAAGAACACACCTGGTGAACGGTGTAATTGACTTACAATAACACGTTCAGCACCATTAATAATAAAAGTCCCTTTTGGGGTCATGTAGGGGATAGTTCCCAAGTACACATCTTGAATAATTGTTTGAAAATCTTCGTGTTCTTTATCGCTACACGAAAGTTTTAGTTTTGCTTTTAAAGGAACACCATAAGTTAATCCTCTTTCGATACATTCATCGAGACTGTAACGTGGAGGATCAACAAAATAGTCAAGAAACTCGAGCAAAAATATATTTCTTGAGTCCGTGATCGGGAAATTTTCGCTGAATACTTTGAAAAGCCCTTCATGATTCCTATTTTCAGGAGATGTTTCTAATTGGAAAAATTCCCTAAACGATTCGAGTTGTATATCCAAAAAATCCGGATAGTCGATAATCGTTTTTTGCGACGCAAAATTGATGCGAAGACTGCTGTTGTTGTTTTTTGTTGCCAAGGTAATAGTTTATATTAAAAGTCCTAAGACGGATTTTTCAATCCGTTGGCTGTTTTATCGTCCGATTGTTTTGAGAGGCCAAACGATGTAACCTCTATATACGTTAAATCAGACCCCTAGTGTTTTGAACACCTGAGGTCTGAATAACAAGTTTTTGCGAAACCAATTATTTGATTTCAACTTCGGCACCAGCTTCTTCCAAAGATTTCTTCAAGCTTTCTGCGTCTGCTTTAGAAACTTTTTCTTTAACTGCTTTTGGTGCTCCGTCAACTAAATCTTTGGCTTCTTTCAAACCAAGACCTGTAAGGTCTTTTACCAATTTCACTACGTTGAGTTTAGCGGCACCAGCCGATTTAAGGATTACGTCGAATTCTGATTGTTCAACAGCGGCTTCGCCACTACCAGCACTTGGAGCTGCCATTGCAACTGCTGCTGCTGCAGGCTCGATGCCGTATTCGTCTTTTAAAATTTGAGCTAATTCGTTAACTTCTTTCACTGTAAGATTAACTAACTGTTCAGCAAATGCTTTTAAGTCTGCCATGATATTTATTGTGTTTTTAAATTGTTTAAATTAATGATTGTATATATTTGATTGCGTTGGAAGCCGAGATTATGATGCCCTTTCTGAAAGAGTCTTGATGATACCGGCCAATTTGTTGCCACCGCTTTGCAAGCCAGAAATAACATTTTTTGCAGGTGATTGCAGTAGGCCAATAATTTCGCCAATAAGTTCGTTTTTGGTTTTAAGAGATATAAGTGCATCTAAACTGGCATCACCTAAAAACACATCTGAATCGATCCACGCACCTTTAAGAGATGGCTTTTCAGCTTTCTTTCTAAAAGTTTTGATAGCTTTTGCAGGGGCTTTAATATCATCTGAAAACATTAAGGCAGAAGTACCTTTTAATGTTCCAAATAATCCGGAAAAATCCCGACCGCTATTTTCCATAGCTTTTTGAATCAAAGTGTTTTTTGCTATCACCATTTTGATACCGTTTTTATGAAGTTCCCTTCTAAAACTGTTATCGGCAGAGGCTGATAAACCCGATGAATCGGATATATATATATTGTTATACTGTTTGAACTGAACAGTAAGTTCAGCAATTGCAGTTATTTTATCTTCTTTTTTCATTGTTTTCTATCTCCTTATTTTTTATTAAACGCCGGGAATTGATTTGGGATCAATGATAATTCCAGGGCTCATGGTTGACGACAAGCAAACCGATTTCATATAGGTACCTTTAGCTGATGAAGGTTTCAATTTAGAAATACTCACTAAAAGCTCAACGGCATTTTCATATAATTTCTCAGGCGTAAAAGATGCTTTTCCAATAGAAGTATGAATAATGCCAGCTTTGTCGACTTTGAAGTCGATTTTACCGCCTTTTACTTCTTTTACCGTTTTACCTATATCCATAGTAACAGTTCCAGATTTCGGATTTGGCATCAAGTTACGGGGACCTAATACTTTACCTAATCTACCAAGTTTTGCCATAACTGTTGGCATAGTAATTATCACATCTACGTCGGTCCAACCTTGCTCAATTTTTGCAATATAATCATCCAATCCAACATGGTCGGCACCTGCTTCTTTAGCTTCGGCTTCTTTATCGGGTGTGCATAATACCAATACTGTTTTGTTTTTGCCAGTTCCATGAGGTAATGAAACTATACCACGCACCATTTGATTGGCTTTACGTGGGTCAACACCTAAGCGGATATCTAAATCAACTGAAGCATCAAATTTGGTATAGGTTATATCTTTAACCAATTTAGAAGCATCGGTCAAAGTGTATTGCTTGTTAGCATCTACTTTGCCTATTATAGCTTTTCTTTTTTTAGTAATTTTTGCCATTTTCGTATGTCAATTAAAAGGGTGAATTGCCTGTAAGTGTTAATCCTAAAGAGCGGGCCGTACCTGCAATCATTTTCATGGCTGACTCGATATTAAAGCAATTAAGGTCGGGCATTTTATCTTCGGCTATGGTTTTTATTTGATCCCAAGAAACGGAACCAACTTTTTTACGGTTTGACATTTCTGAGCCTTTTTGGATTTTGGCTGCCTCCATTAATTGTGAAGCTGCCGGTGGGGTTTTGATCACAAAGTCGAATGACTTATCATTATATACAGAAATCAAAACGGGAAGTACTTTTCCAGGTTTATCCTGAGTACGAGCATTGAACTGTTTACAAAACTCCATAATGTTGATACCCTTAGATCCTAAGGCTGGGCCAATTGGCGGAGCTGGGTTGGCAGCACCTCCTTTAACTTGTAGTTTAACGTATCCTGTAATTTCTTTTGCCATGGTTGTATAAAATCTATTCTTTTTCTACTTGTAAATAATTAAGTTCTAAAGGCGTACGGCGTCCAAATATTTTCACCATCACCTTCAATTTCTTTTTGTCTTCCATTACTTCCTCAATCGAACCCGAGAAACCATTGAATGGGCCATCGGTTACTTTGATATTTTCGCCTACGATAAAAGGCTCCATCATGCTTTCGGGTTTTTCCGAAACTTCATCTATGGTTCCCAATATTCTGTTTACTTCGTTTTGACGCAAGGGTGTTGGGCCACCGTCTTTGGCTCCCAAAAAACCAACCACACCATTAATAGCTTTAATAGTGGGTGCGACTTCACCTGTTAAATCAGCTTCAATTAGAATGTATCCAGGGAAGTAATTTTTCTCCTTGGTAGTCTTCTTGCCATTCTTAACTTGGTACACTTTCTCCATAGGGATAAGGATTTGTGGAACAAAGTCCATCAAGCCTTCCCTAGTAAGTTCAGCCTCAATATAAGACTTAACTTTTCTTTCTTGCCCGCTTATGGCACGGACTACGTACCATTTAAAATCGTGAGCCATTTTTGTACCTGTTATAATTATTAATGTTAGTTTACGACAATGAATACAAGAGGTTGATAAGTTGGCTGCCCACCAAATCAATAATTCCTATTACTACAGAAAGTATTAAAGTAGCAACCATCACTAATACGGTACTACTCTGCAACTCTTGCCAAGTAGGCCAGGTTACTTTGTTTTTTAACTCGTCTGTTGTTGATTCTATTACTTCTGAAAACTTGCTCATAATTTTCTTGTTTTGTTTTTTGCACGGGCACTAGGATTCGAACCCAGATCAAAGGTTTTGGAGACCTCTATTCTACCATTGAACTATGCCCGTTTATGGATAAAGTAAGCCATAAACGGTTGCTTATGGCTTACTCTCTTTTTGGTTAATTACTTAATTATTTCGGTAACCTGACCAGCACCAATGGTACGACCACCTTCGCGGATAGCGAAGCGAAGTCCTTTTTCCATAGCGATAGATTGGATAAGGTTAACGGTTACAGTTACGTTATCACCAGGCATAATCATTTCCATTCCATCAGGTAGCATTACTTCGCCAGTAACGTCTGTGGTACGGAAATAAAATTGAGGGCGATATTTGTTGAAGAATGGAGTATGACGTCCACCTTCATCTTTGCTTAGTACATATATTTCGGCTTTGAAATCGCTGTGTGGGTTAACTGAACCTGGTTTGCAAATAACCATACCACGGCGGATATCGGTTTTTTCAATACCACGTAGCAATATACCAGCATTATCGCCAGCTTCACCACGATCTAATAGTTTGCGGAACATCTCAACACCAGTACAAACTGATTTCAAGTTTTCAGCACCCATACCGATGATATCAACTGCGTCGCCTACGTTAACTACGCCACGTTCGATACGACCAGTTGCAACCGTGCCACGACCAGTGATCGAGAATACATCTTCTACAGGCATCAAGAAAGGAAGATCGACTGCACGAGGAGGAACAGGGATATATGCATCTACTTGATCCATAAGTTCCATAATTTTTTCTACCCATTTGGCATCGCCGTTAAGTCCACCAAGGGCAGAACCACGAATGATTGGGATATCGTCTCCAGGAAAATCGTATTTGGTAAGCAATTCACGTATTTCTAATTCTACTAAGTCTAACAATTCTTCATCATCAACCATATCCACTTTGTTCATGAATACAACGATACGAGGCACACCTACCTGGCGAGCCAGAAGAATATGTTCGCGTGTTTGAGGCATTGGGCCATCAGTTGATGCTACTACCAAAATAGCTCCGTCCATTTGGGCAGCACCAGTAACCATGTTCTTAACATAGTCAGCGTGACCTGGACAGTCTACGTGAGCGTAGTGACGATTTGCTGTAGAATACTCTACGTGTGCAGTATTGATTGTAATACCGCGTTCTTTTTCTTCAGGAGCAGAGTCAATAGATTCGAATGAACGAGCTGTTGAAAGACCCTTGTCGGCTAGCACTTTGGTAATGGCAGCCGTAAGGGTGGTTTTTCCATGGTCAACGTGACCGATGGTGCCGATGTTCACGTGTGGTTTTGAACGGTCGAAATTTTCTTTTGCCATTTTAGTAGAATTTAATTGTTGTTAGTTTTTAATTTATGTTTTATTGTTTTGTTATTTCTTGTCTTTTCTTGTTGAGCCATTGAGCAGGATTGAACTGCCGACCTCTTCCTTACCAAGGAAGTGCTCTACCACTGAGCTACAATGGCTTTCGCCTTTTGCGTTTTTCGCAGCAGCCAAACTTGGTTAAAGTTTGGTTTAGAGCGGGAGACCAGGTTCGAACCGGCGACCTACAGCTTGGAAGGCTGTCGCTCTACCAACTGAGCTACTCCCGCAGAGTTATTTTAAATTCTTAAATATATAATATCTTCAAATCAAAATAAAGATGTGCAGCGTGGGGAGAGAAGGATTCGAACCTTCGTAGATTTCTCAGCAGATTTACAGTCTGCCCCATTTGACCGCTCTGGTATCTCCCCCTTGTTTTTTGGAGCCACTTGCCGGGATCGAACCAGCGACCTACTGATTACAAATCAGTTGCTCTACCAGCTGAGCTAAAGTGGCCTACACCTTGTTTATCAATACATTAAGAACTGAATCTAAGCATTCCTGCCCAAAAAAGGACTGCAAATGTAGACCTATTTGTATTAAAAACAATACAGGGGCTACGAATTTCTTGATAAGCCTTTGATAAAATTTAGCAAAAATGCCCTTTTTGCTTGATTTACAGGGAATAAAAATTTCTGCTTTTAATGTGGAAGAAATATAAACAGAAATTATCGAGATAAAAACTGTGATAAAATGGATTAACCTCGCACTGGGCAAGCTTTAAAAAACAATACTTAAGTCAATCGCCATTGGGATAAGATAACCTCTAATAATAGCAGTAGGTTGGTTGTTTTGCGTATTAAAATCCACCACTATATTATTGTTCACATTAAAAAAACCATATCGCAACATGGCACGAAACCCACACACATCGCCTGAATACTGATATCCCAAGAGACCACTGCTATTCCATTTTTGTGGGGTTACAAATTTGTCGAAAAAATCTTCTTTGTATCCTCCAGGGTCAAAATATACAGGGAAGGGGTCGTTAGCCCTGTAAAATTCCCAACTGATTAAATAATGGATATCAGCACCAAAAAGGACTTGGTGTTTTTGTTTATTTCGTATATCCCAAACTAACATTAAAGGCACCTCCAACCCAAAGGTAGTAATGCGGTTGAACCGGCCTTTGGCACTTTTGGTATAACTATCAATTCTGCCTTGGCTATTATATATGTATTTACCTGCTGTATCCTTAGGCCCTTCGTAATAATTATAATTGCTACCACGGTATGACCCACTTATCTCCGCCTGCCAGTACCAGTTTTTTATTTTGCGAGTATTGGTGAAGGGTTTAAAAAACTTATCGATCTTTTGGCGTGAATAAAGACTCACTGAAAACCCAGTATGTGGTTTTGTGGAATACCTTACGCTGTCACCCTGAACATTAAGTCGGTTACTCCGGTACCAACCCGTTGCTAGCCCAGCAACCACACCAAAGTGGTACTTGTCCTCCTCCTCCATTTTCTGGGCACTGGCAACAGTACCGAGGCAGCAGCTAATTATCAGATATAAAATAGTAGTTCTCAAAATATCAATGGGCAAATTTACAAAAGCTAGGCATAAAAAATACAATTGTCTTTTAACAAGATATCAATATTGTGAATTTGGTTGCTTTGGGTGAAAAATCTTTTTTGGAATATTGATTACTTTTAGGGTTAAAATACTTCACCCAAATTAAAGAATAAGCCTTTTGCTCCGGCTGCTCCAAATCCATAGGTAACGATTAAATTGATATTGGATTTTTTGTTAAGTTTAAGTCTGAAACCAGCCCCGTACCCACCTTTCAAATTATCGAATTGTGATGTATTCATATTGGTTACACTTTGCACATTGGCGAATACCACACCACCCCATAAGCCATTTCGGGTTACCGTAAAGCGGTATTCCGATTCCAGGTATAACATATTTTTGCTGCGAAATCGCCCTGCAATATATTGGCGGCCAGAGTTGGCATAGGTATCACCACCAGTGCCAGGAAGCGTGAAATAAGGAGGCTTGCTACCAAAAGTGAACCAATTGAAGTTCCAAAAAGCTAACAGGTTTTTAGAGTTTGCGGGGAACTTGATATATTTCCTGAAATCTAAATATAGCGATTGCCAATTATTGTCGCTGCCTAAGCTTTTGGTGCATTGCTTGTATATAATATTGGCATAATTACTATTTACCGGATTGTTGGCGTTACGACGGGCATCGTACAATATATTGACCACTAGCCCTGAAGCCACGTTTCGCTTACTGCTATCATATTGATTATATAATGTACTAAGCTGGTGCTTATTTGCATTTTGGTCATTTATTTTAAAATAATAATCGATGCTATATCCTGCTCCTGCTAAGAAATCATGTGCAATTTTTTTTTGAAACAATTGATAAAACCTAAAATAATTATAATAAATCCTATCTGCGTCTGCTAAGTTACTTTGCCCACCTAAACCATAAGTCTCTTGAGAATAAAGTTCATATCTAACATCACTTAATAAATTAAGTTTGTTACCTTTAGTCCAAATATTGGAAGATAAGAATGTGGACAATTGCCCTTTTTGAGCATACTCAACGCTCCCATAAATTACAGAAATATTTTGTTTGTGCACACTATCATTATAAAAAGAACAATTGATAGAACTCCACAAGCTAAAGCCTGTTTGCTGGGCATAGCCAATACTGGGGATAAATACAAAGTAATATACGCCTGGCTTTTTTATATTACTTTCAAGAGAATCTTTCTTTTTTCCGAACCATTTTTTTAATACATCTATTAAGTCTTTCTGTGCAACCACTGTATCGGTGTTTAGCGTATCTTTTAGCACAGGCTCTTTTGATTGTGCCTGACAAAAAGAATAACAAAAAACAAGTACAACACACCAGAATAATTTAGTATAGAGAACGTACCGGGCATCCTTATTATTTGTGCTTTTGGAAGAGGTATGTTTTGTCATGCAGCTAGTTTAACAATTATAGCACATCAAAGTTTTTATAATAGAAATTATTGCAATAAAGCTAAAGCGATATATATTATAGGTTCTCTAACAATTTTTCCATTTGCATGCCTCTGGAACCCTTAATAAATATAGAAGCATTTTCAATCGGATGTTTTTTTAAGTGCTCTGCTAAATTTTCTGATTTTTCAAACCATTCACAGTTTAGTAAGTTTTTTTGCACGCCGAATGCCTTGCCACATAAATATGTTTTATCGGGTTTTAAACTTAAAACTAATTTTGCAATGGCCGCGTGTTCTTCATTTTCAAATGCACCTGTTTCGTACATATCGCCAAGCATTAATACTTTGCTTTTGCCTGGTAAATTCATACCCATAAAATTTTTGATGGACACTTCCATACTGCTGGGGTTCGCATTATAGCAGTCAACTATAATATGGTTGCTATTTCTTTCAATTACCTGAGAGCGGTTATTGGCAGGTACATATTCTTCAATGCCTTTTTTTATTAATTCCAATGGTGTTTCAAAATATAATCCGATAGCGATTGCGGCCATCATATTTTCGGCATTATAAGTACCAAAGAGTGGTGAATTGATAATGGTACCCTCGATTGCTAATTTGATAGATGGGTTAATCGATAATACTTCGGCAGAATAATTCGCTTCGGCAATATCCAATCCATAAGTAATCTTATTGGAAAGTTTACTTGCCATCATAAGCACCTGCTCCTGTTGAAGGTTTACAAAGGTTGTCCCACCTTTTTTTTGCAAATGGTTAAACAATTCTCCGTTCCCCAATACCACTCCTTCAATATTGCCAAAACCCTCCAGGTGTTCTTTGCCAATATTGGTTATTAACCCAAAGTTGGGGTCAAATATTTCACACAGTTCAGCATTGTCGCCCACTTTGTTAGCCCCCATTTCTATTACCGCTATCTCGGTATCGGTAGGCATGGATAATATAGTGAGCGGTAATCCGATATGGTTGTTTAAATTGCCTTTGGTAACATGGGTTTTGTATTTTTGTTTCAATACACTATATAATAGTTCTTTGGTGGTGGTTTTACCATTGGAACCTGTAATACCTATAAAAGGGATAATGAAACTGTTGCGGTACCGGTGGGCTAATTGTTGCAAGAATTGTAAAGTATCGGGGACTAAAAAAATATTTTCATCGGTAGCAAATTCAACTTCTTGCACTACTGCATAGGCGGCTCCATTGTGCAATGCCTCTTGTGCAAATGCATTTCCATTAAAATTATTTCCTTTTATGGCAATGTACAGGCAACCTTTTGGCAGGGTTCGTGAGTCGATGCTTATAGAACCACAACTTTTGAATTTGTGGTAAAGTTCTTCTAGGTTCATAATTAATTGGTTAGTTTAAAATAGAAATGTCCTGCAATTTTAAGTCTTGTAACACATTTGCAAAGCATATTTTTTACAGGACTTGCAGTTAAATGGAAAAGGCAACTATGTTTTTTTATTGGTTCATATATGGTGTTGCCTTTTTCTTTGCTGTAGAATTTCGATATTCAAATTAATTATTCCCCGTATATTTGAAAAATATTTTATCATGAAAAAGCTACTCACCCTTGCATTCTTAATCTTTGTTTTTTGCCAATCCTATTCCCAAATCAAGTTATATCCCACACAACCCCCTATTTTCAAAAATCATAAAACGAATGATTTGTACAGATATCCGTTCTCTGGAGGAATAACTGCACCACAGTTTGCAACAATTGATGCGAACTTCGATGGGCGTAAGGATTTGGTGGTATATGATAGAGTAGGAGCCAGCCTTTCAGTATATGCTGATACTGCCAAAAGTGGAAGCCCGCTTTGGGTGCATGATGCCTTTCTTTCGGCCAAGTTCCCAAAGATTAGTAATTGGTTTCGCATGGTCGACTATGATAGAGATGGGGATCTTGATATTTTCACCAATCAGTATTCCGACTTTATTGTATACAATAATAAATCAACCGGCGGAGATTTGATTTTCGAGCGTAGACCCGATTCCATATATAGTTTTTTGGATTCAAACATATTTGGTTTTAATACCATCAATCTTCCCTGTTTCACATTTATGTATCCCGAAGTAAATGATATTGATAACGACGGCGACTATGATATTTTAGTGACTGATTTGCAGGGCGGGCTTTTGAACCTGTACCAAAATGTTCAGGTAGAGCGAAAGTTACCTAAAGACAGTTTAATGTTTATGGCGGTGGATTTCTGTTACGGCGGCTTTTTTCTGCCAACGGGCGACAATAAAGTAGGACTTGGTTATTCATGCGATAGGTATTACGAGCGTCATGCACATGCTGGCACAACAATTACTGCTTACGATTTTGACAATGATGGAGATAAAGATTTATTATTAGGCGATGCTTTTTTGCCAGAACTATTATATATTAAAAATGGTAAAAAGGAATATAATTGGGCCTACGATTCTGCCATTGCACAGGATACTATATACTTGCCTAATGAAGGCGGCGGGGCAAAATCTTTTACTTTTCCAGCTTCTTTTTTGGTTGATGTAGATGCCGATGATATATTAGATTTATTGGTAGCATCGAACGATGAAAAAGTGAACCAAGGTATCAATAATATCCAATTTTTTAAGAATACTGGCAGTAATAAATTGCCAAATTTCAAATATCAAACAAATAGTTTTTTGCATGATCAAACTATTGATGAAGGATATATGAACAATCCTGTATTTTTTGATGTGGATGGCGATTCGCTCATGGATTTGATAGTGGGCACAGGGGGTGATAATTTCAATAACCAAGACACCACATCGGTACTAAAATTATATAAGAACATCGGCACTAAAATCAAGCCAGAATATATATTGACCGATAGTAATTGGTTAGGTATGCGTAGCCAAAAAATAATCTGGCCCCATCCTGCCTTTGGCGATGTGGATGGAGATAATTTGCCTGACTTACTAGTGGGCCATGCAAAGGGAAAAATAATGTGGTGGAAAAATACTGGAACTGCATTATCACCGGTTTTCAGTTTGCAAAAAGACTCTTTTGCAGGTATTAATTTGGGAACTCCCATTGCACCAGCACTGGGCGACATAGACGGCGATGGAGATAATGATATGTTGATTGGAAGATATAATGGAGAGCTTAATTATTATCGTAATAATAGTGGAACGTTTACCTTGGTAACCGATACTTTTGGAAACATTAATGTATCAGATAGTTTTTTTGATTATACCTGTTATTGTTGGATGATGATGCACAATGGTATGGCAGTGCCAGTATTATATGATTTTGATAATAATGGCAAATTGGATTTAATGGCCGGAAGTTATAAAGGTAGTTTAAGACTGTATATGGATGCCCATAAATATATAAACGCAAAAGCAGAAGAGACCGACAGTTTTCAATTTAATTTTGTGAGTGATACCTTTGAAAATATTAAATATAATACATTTATTTCGCCAGCAGTAGCAATGCTCGATGGCGATTCGCTGCCTGATATTCTTGTAGGGACCCAACGTGGCGGGTTTTATTTTTGGGGCTCTCAAAAAATCACACAATTTAAATCCATCATCAATCCCGTTCAGTTAGCCGAGCAGTTGGCGTTTGAAATATTTCCCAATCCCGCACACGATAAAATTAATATAGTTCTGCCTTCGGATATTGGCAATGTATATATAACTTTATCGGATATAGCTGGCAAAATAATATTGAGAAGTAAAGCCAAAACAGGGAATTATATAAGCGTTGATTTGCAAAGCCAACCCTTGGGTGTTTATATCCTCAAAATAGAAAACGATAAAGGAGCAGCAGGGTACAAAAAAATTGTAAAAGATTAAATTCCTAAAGTTTCTTGTATTGGTATTACTTCTGCAAGCCCACTTACCCAATATTCACGCCCGCTATTTAGGTCGAGACATTTATAACGCTTGCGAGCTTTTTCACCTTTGCGGAACAAATAATTTTTGTTGTCAACCATTTTAAAGGTGGAGCCTGCAGCAAGTTCATCGAGCAAAATTCCTTTCTTTCGTTTGTCGTGGTTGCGTAGGCTTTTTATTAATCCGGGACTACTGCAACTCGAAGCAGCAGGGTCTGACATATAATGCATTAAGGCATGCTTAACATCGTCAGGAAAAATTTGCTCTTCGATAAAAGGGTGCATCAATACTTTGAAATGCATTTTCCATTCTTTTCCGTGAGGGCTCACACCGTTTTGATGGTTTTGCCATGTAAGCAAATGGGCAAGCTCGTGCAAAAAAGTAATAAGGAAAGAATAGGGGTTTAAGTCGTGGTTAATAGTGATGGCGTGGAAATGCTGATCGGGTAAGGGACGAAAATCTCCATATTTTGATGACCGCCTTCCCGTGATGCGGATATTGACGGGGTGTCGTTGCAGCAGGCTGTTAACACGTTGCACAGCCGCATCGGGGATAAATTGTTCAAGAAGATGAAAGTTTTTCACGAAAATTGTCTTGCAGGATTAAATAAAATACCTTTATTTTGAACTTGTTAATCATTAACCAATTCCCATGCAAATTTGGGTATAAAAAACTTTAATAACATGAAAAAAATATTCACACCCTTGGCCTTGGCCGCAATTGTGTTTGTTGCGGGATGCAGCAAAACAAGTTTACCTGTCAAATTTGACTTTACTCCTAAAACAGTAGAGTTCACCGTACCTGTTACCTCACAAGCTGGCGACATGACCTTTGTGCTGAACAAATTAGATTACAATTTGGATAGTTTGGCCAAGGCAAACAGCATTAGTCTTTCGCAGATCAAATCAATTAAATTGGCCGAAGTGCGTCTTGATATTATAGACCAAAATGGTAGTACTTTTGATTTGGTATCGTGGGCTGAAGCTTATTGTAAAGTGGATAACCAAGCTGAAATAAAAATAGCTTCTAAAAATCCAATTCCAGCCGACCATGTTCGCACAATTATGTTAGATGTTGTGCCACAAGAATTGGTTACCTACCTCAAATCAAGTTCGGCACAGTTTCGTTTGTCAGGGCGTACCAATGCCCCCATTGTTAACCCAATACAGATGCGTGCCACCGTTAGGTTGAACGTAGTAGGCGAACTTATTAATTAGTATATTTATAAATATAATAAAAGGAAGAGCAGGCCAGTTGGTCTGCTCTTTTTTGTTTATGGATATTATTGTGTCCACCACAATAAATATTTCATTTTTACGTTTCTAATATTGTAAACAATAACCCCTGTTTTTCATGAATCGAATAGCATATACCCTTGCCGGGTTGGTGCTTTTTATTGCATCATGCCAGAACGAAGCTGCCCCCATTAATATGGGATTGGCAACATAGTTAGACACCGTTTCTATCGACACCATTGCTAAAATACACAAAGACACTTTGGATTTGAGTAAAGTGATGGGTTACAAACCCTTTTCCTTTCACAAGCCGATTGCATCCCCCCGCCGCGGCGGGGCTATCGCAGACGGCTCGGGTGGGGATATAGAGTTGAGCGAAGAAAGTATCAGGGCCAGTGTGTTTTTAGTTGATATGGCAGGCAGTATTATAAAAACCGAATCCTTCACGGGCAAAACCTGTAAGCTCGATTTACGACGTGTGCCCGCAGGCAATTATATAGTGCGGATAAATGGCGAAGCTGCAAAATGGACTGATGCTCAAAAGATAATTGTAATAAAGTAATATCTGTTTTTTTTTGAGTGAAAGCTTCGTTGCCCTAAAAAGCAATGTGGCTTTTTTTATTTGTGGAAATATAATTTTACCCTTTGGGAATCAATTTATTGAGATAGTAAATTATTCAAAATTTTTAAAGTGTGCAAAGTGGTGTATTATTGCACTTTCGCAAAAACTAAATAAAATATAAAAAACATGAATCAACTATCTACAAACAATGGACACCCGAAGGGGTTGTACGTACTGTTTGTAACAGAAATGTGGGAACGTTTCAGTTACTATGGTATGCGAGCAATTTTCACACTTTTTATGACCAAAGCACTGTTATTCGACAAGTCTTTGGGTTCACAAATTTATGGAAGTTATACTGGATTAGTCTATTTAACACCTCTTTTGGGCGGCTATATGGCTGACAGGTATTGGGGCAATCGCAAATCAATAATCATAGGCGGTATTATGATGGCTATGGGCCAGTTCCTCATGTTCTTTAGTGGTAGTATGTATCAGGATCCTGGCACTGCTAGTTTAATCATGTATTCGGGACTTGGTTTTTTAATATTCGGAAATGGATTTTTTAAACCCAATATCTCTACCATGGTTGGGCAGTTGTATCCCAAAGGGGATAAGCGGATAGATTCGGCGTTTACAATTTTCTATATGGGAATTAATTTGGGAGCTTTTATCGCACCGCTTTTATGTGGTGCTTTGGGTGAAGTATACGATTCAACGGGCAGTATAGTGCCGAGTGAATTTAAATGGGGATTTTTTGCCGCAGGTTGTGGGATGGTATTAAGCATTATACTTTTTGTGTGGCTCAAGAATCATTATATTGTTACACCAGAAGGAAAGCAAATAGGCGTATCTCCTAATGTAAGCAGAGATGCGGCCGATATTGATACTCCAGCCGAGCTTAAATCGGAATTTACGATGGGACAAATAGGAATGTGGACTGTAATTTTTGCTGCAATTACTGCGGCCTCTTATTTTACGCATTTTTTCGATATGTTTGGTTCTATAATATTGGGGTTAACTATAGCTGCTCCGGGATTAATTATTTCCGATAAATCGCTTACTAAATTAGAGCGAGATAGGATTTGGGTAATATATATTGTTGCATTTTTTGTTATATTCTTTTGGGCAGCATTTGAGCAGGCAGGGGCCTCACTCACCTATTTTGCATCCGACCAAACAGAACGCGATGTAAACTGGCATTTCCCAAGGGAAGTAATATATGGAGTATTGGGCTTAATTGTTGTAATTATGAGTTGGCTGCTAAGCAAAACTGTGAAGATGAAAAATGAAAAGGCAGGGGTAAAAGAGTTGTTTATGCTACTCATGCTTGCCAGTATCGGGGGTTGTATATATGGTTTTATTAAAATACCAGAAACTGGATTAGAGATAAAAACAATTACAGCGAGTTCCTTTCAATCTATTAATGCAGTAGCCATTGTTATTTTCGCTCCCTTCTTCGCTATGTTGTGGACATGGATGGGCAAGAAAAACATCGAACCTGCATCGCCATATAAGCAATCTATTGGTTTGTTCCTTTTAGCTTTGGGATATTTGGTTATAGCTCAAGCACCTTTTGCCCCTGGTGTTAAGGTAACCATGTTATGGTTGGTTATGTTATATGTAATCCATACCTTCGGAGAACTTTGTTTGTCGCCAATTGGCCTTTCCATGGTTAACAAATTGGCACCCATTAAATTTGCATCATTGCTCATGGGCGTATGGTTCTTGTCTACTTCATTTGCAAACAAGTTTGCCGGAACCTTAAGTGCGTTATATCCTGAAGAAGTTAAAATAGAAAAATCAATTAATACGGAGGTAAATAAATCAGTATTGGATAGTTTGTCAAATTATAAAATTGATACCAACGTATGGAAGAAGGACTTAAAATTAAATTTAAGTACCTCCCTACCTATGGTTGCCGTTACAAAAATTGAGAATAAACAAAGCGAAATCGATAGTGTAACTGCTATAGCCAGTAATGGAAAATCAGTAGAGGTTTCCGATTATTTCCTAAGCATAATTAAGTCGACCAACGGAAATATAGACCGAGCCACCGTAAGTGCCGATGGTAGATATTTATATACCCATGATTCAGTTGAAACAAAGAAAGATGGCGGGTTTGTGAAAGTAGCAAAATTACAGGTTTGGGATTTGAAACCAGTCAAACCTTCTTTCATGGGTGTTCAGATAAACAATTTGAAAGATTTCTTTATGATTTTCGTTTTCATGGCAGGAGCAGCTTCCATTATTTTGTTTTTCTTATCGAGGAGAATGCTTAAAATGATGCATGGAGTAAGGTAGAGTTCACTCACTTACTTATAAAATTCACACCCCGTTTGGTATTTTCAAACGGGGTTTTTTCGTTTGAATAGGCGTGCCTATATTTGCAGCCATAAAAATGAACAAGTATAATTACAAGTTTCTCGCATACATATTTTTTGCTCTCTGTCTTATGTTGTCATGCGTTAGTAAGCGAAATTATTATTATTTGAACAAGAGTGGGTATAAGGCCCCGCAAGATTCTATTTTTAGCAATATTAAAACGAGTGCGGCCTTTGAGCATGTGCTCGACCATAATGACCAAGTACTTATTTCACTTGAGCCCAATCAATACCAATTAGGTTCAGGACAAAGATTAGGTTCAGCTTCAAACGTAAAAGTAGGATTAGATGGAAATATATCTATCCCATTTGTAGGCAAAGTGAAAGTAGATGGAATGACCATCAGTCAGCTTAGCGACACTATATATTCGCTGTATAGCAAAGTATATATAAATCCTTCTGTAAACGTGCAATTAGTGTCGTTTAATATTTCTGTGTTGGGCGACGTGCGGACGCCTGGGTTAAAAATAGTTGGTGTTTCTACCATCAATATTTTTGAGGCAATAGGAATGGGAGGTGATTTAAGCGAGGAAGCGAATAGGAAGACTGTCAAAGTTCTGCGTAAAAACAAAGCTGATAAAACAGATATGTATGAACTCGATTTAACTTCTGTAGCAACGCTATCATCGGAAGCGTTTTATTTGAAAAGTAATGATATTATAATTGTTCAGCAATATAATTATAAGAGATATCTAAATAAAGCACAACAATTTTACGGAGTGTTGTCAGCGATTAATATTATCTTAACTATTTCCTTCCGTTTTCTATAAAAAAGATATAATTAATGGCTAGTCAGGAAGAAAGTATACTATCAGGAATAGGGCAAAAATATAATTTTAGGCCCATTATATATTTGGTGATCAAATATTGGTATTTGTATGCCATTATTGTCATTTCATCAATGATTGTTGCATATCTCGTTAATAAGTACACCGTTCCTGTGTACAGAGTGAGTTGCTCGGTGATGATTAATGATAAGCAAAACTCATCGGCCCAATCCATACTGGGCGACAAAAATAGGAGCATGAACTTTGTGGAATTTGGGTCATCCATTTCCGACGAGGTTCAAATAATAACCTCACGCCAGCTCACCTCCGAGATATTGAGCAATCTGGATTTCTCGGTTAGCTATTACGAAATAGGACATATCTCAACTCAGGAAATATATAATCAATGTCCATTTAAGGCACATATACTTATCAAGGACAGCAGTGCGTATGGTAACGCCTTTTACGTACAAACCAAAGACGATAAGGAATTCAAGTTAGTTTTTACTGACCCTAAAACTGGTGATAATTCTTCCGGTATTTTTAAGTACGGTCAGATGATCAAGTTTAAATTTGGAGATATTGTGCTCACTGTAAACGATAGTTTGAAAAAAGTATTAAATTCAGAAAGCAGGGAATACAAGTTTTTTTTAAATAGCAGGGAAGCGTTAATTAAGGAATTTAATGAGGCCATCACCACAAAAAATGACCGTGAAACAAACTTATTAAATATTTTTATTTCATCGTCCAATGTGCAGAAGGGTGTTGATTTTCTTAATATGCTATGCAAAGTATATATAGAACAAAATCTGGAAACAAAGAATGAAATTTCGGAAAAATCAATTCAATTTATTAATAATCAACTTGAAGAAATATCCAATTCATTGAACAGTGTGGAGAGTGATTTGGAGAATTTCAAAGAGAGCAAAAATTTTGTGGATCTGAGTGATGAGACTCGGCAGTTCATGACAAATATCAACGATATTAACAGGCAGCAACAAGCTATACTATTAAAGCTGAACTCTCTTGAATTGTTGAGGAGTTATATAGTGCTTAATAAAGATTTAACATTATTGGCACCCACACTCGAAGATGTAAAGGATCCATCGGTATTGAACTTTGTTGAAGAATTAAGAGGTGCCCAAAGTAATCTAAAAGAACTTCAGGTAAACGTTACAGATGCCTTTCCCAGTATCAAAATTTTAAAAGATAAAATTTCGAATACAAAAAGATTATTGTTAGAAAATATTAATAATACCATTCTTACGACCAAAAGCTCAATTACCACCTTAAAAGAGCAAATGAATGTTTTTGAAGAAGAACTTCGACATGTGCCTCATACAGAACGTGAATTGCTGCAAATCAAAAGAAGGTTCTCCCTTAGTGAGAACGTATATTTATATATGTTGCAGAAAAGGGCTGAACTAAGTATTACAAAAGCAGCCAATATACCTGACAATAAATTGGTGGATGATGCAACAGCCAAAGGAATTATTAAACCTTTAAAATCGCAAAATTATACCATAGCTATTATGCTAGGTTTGTTTTTGCCTTCACTACTTATATATCTTATTAATATGTTGGATGATAAGATTAGGAACAGGTTCCAAGTTGAAAAAGCCTCACTCGTTCCCTTAATTGGTATTATTAGCCACAACTTCAAGAAAATTAATTTGGTGGTGAACAATAATCCCAAGTCGCATATTGCAGAAGCATTTAGAGCCATAAGGACTAACCTACAGTATTTTTCGACAGAGTCAGAAAAAAAAGTAATACTTACTAGTTCTACAGTGGGTGGCGAAGGTAAGACCTTTTTTTCAATGAATTTGGCGACAATATTTGCATTGTCCGATAAGAAAGTGGTGCTATTGGGATTTGACCTGCGGAAACCAAAACTGTACACAGATTTTAAATTAAAAAATGATATTGGTATTACCAATTATTTGATTGGCAAAGCCGAGATAAAAGATATCATTCAACCTACTCAAATAGAAAATTTATATTTTATACCATCAGGTCCTATTCCACCCAACCCTGCCGAACTGATTGCGAGTGACAAAATTCCTATATTGTTCGATGTTCTTAAAAAAGAGTATGACTATGTAATTGTTGATACACCTCCATTAGGACTTGTAACCGATGCTATTTTGTTGATGGATTATTCCAATATCAATGTGTATGTAATGCGTGAAAACTATTCGAGGCTGAATTTCCTACAAGCCATTAACGGATTGGTTGAAACGCGTAAACTAAAGAATACATGTATTGTACTAAACGACTCAAATATATATTCGAGCAGTTACCGTTACGGCTATAGTTATGGTTATGGCTCCGGTTATGGCTATGGTTATGGTTACGGTGGCTATGGTGGTTATGGCAGTTACTCGGGTTATGGCAGTTATGGTGGTCAATACGGAGGTAATAGTTATGGTTATGGATACGGCTATGGTTATGGATACGGCTACGGATACTACGATGAAGACGATCAACATAAAGGCAATGTATTTAAGAAATTTATTAAATATTTGCAGCGGAAACTCAACATAAAACCAAGACGCGAAGAATAATTAATTATGATGTTTCAAGCACTTTCCAATAGGGAAAAAAAATTGGCAGTAATTGGGTTAGGCTATGTTGGTTTGCCCATCGCTCTTGAATTTGCAAAGAAATTCTCTGTTGTAGGTTTCGATATTAACCCTGCTAGGATTGAGATGTTGAAAAACAGAATCGACCCTAGCAAAGAATTGAAGCCCGAAGAGTTTGACGATGCAGATATATTATTTAGCCATTCTATAGAAGACCTTCGTGATGTTTGTTTTTTTGTGGTGGCTGTTCCCACTCCTATCGACGAGCATACACATCCTGATTTAAGACCCTTAATTGGTGCCTCTACTACGGTAGGTAAAGTATTAAAAAAGGGAGATATTGTAGTTTATGAATCCACCGTATATCCTGGCTGCACCGAAGAAGATTGCATCCCAGTGCTTGAAAAACATTCGGGTTTGAAATACATGCACGATTTTAAAGCAGGATATTCACCTGAACGCATTAATCCCGGCGATAAGGAACACACCCTTACAAAAATATTGAAAATAGTATCAGGTTCCGATGCCGAAAGCCTAGAAACTATTGCCCAGATATATGGCAGTATTATAAAAGCTGGAATACACAAAGCACCTACTATTAAGGTGGCAGAAGCAGCTAAAGTTATTGAAAACACGCAACGCGATATCAATATCGCATTGATGAATGAGCTGTCTCTTATTTTCCATAAAATGGATATTAATACCTTCGATGTTTTAGAAGCAGCAGGTACAAAATGGAATTTCCTTAAGTTTACACCAGGTTTGGTAGGAGGCCACTGCATAGGCGTAGATCCCTATTATCTTACTTATAAATCCAGCGAACTTGGCTATCACTCTAAAGTAATTTTGTCAGGTAGAAGTATCAATGATTCAATGGGATTATATATAGCTCGTCAAGTAGTTAATGAACTCATATCACGCGATAGGAATATTAAACAATCCAAAGTATTGATTATGGGGGCCACATTTAAAGAGAACGTGTCCGATATACGCAATTCTAAAGTTGCGGATATTATTAACGAGCTCAAATCATTTATGGTCAATGTGGAAGTGGTCGACCCCTGTGCCTCTTCAGAAGAACTAGAACATGAATATAATTATAGCCTTGCCGAAAAAACGGCAAATGATTATGATGGGGTGATAGTGGCTGTTAGCCATAATCAATATCTAAACCTCGACGAAACTTACTTCAAGTCCATCCAGAAACCGAATGGTTTTGTGATAGATATCAAAGGAATTTACCGCAATAAATTCAAGGAAATTGGATATTGGAGCTTATAATATTAGTAGATGAAAAAACTTTTGATTACGGGTACCGCAGGCTTTATCGGCAATCACTTATTCAATCTTTTGTGTGGTAGTGCCGATTTAGAAATAACAGGGTTAGATGTTATTAATGATTATTATGACCCCAATCTCAAACTTCAACGCTTAGCAAAGCAAGGATTCGATATTGCTCATATTGAAAATGGAAAATTAATAGATTCAACTTCTGGGAAACACCATTTCATAAAACTTGATTTGGCCGATAAGCAAGGTGTTGACAAACTATTTGAAGATAGCAAATTTGATTATGTGGTGAATTTGGCTGCCCAAGCGGGTGTTCGTTACTCACTTTCCAATCCAGAAGTATATATTAAAAGTAATATTGACGGGTTTTTAAATATAATTGAAGCATGCAGACATAATCCTGTGAAGCATTTAATATATGCATCTACTTCATCGGTATATGGTTTAAACCAAGAAATGCCTTTTGGGGAAGAAGCTGTAACTGACCATCCCGTTTCGTTATATGCTGCTACCAAAAAAACAAATGAGTTGATGGCACACACCTATGCTCATTTATTTAATATTCCATCAACAGGCTTGAGGTTTTTCACAGTTTATGGCCCATGGGGAAGACCTGATATGGCCTTGTTTCTTTTTACCAAAGCTATATTAAGCGGTGAACCAATTAATGTATTTAATAATGGGAAAATGATGCGTGATTTTACGTATGTTTCCGATATAGTAGAATCAATAGCTAGGCTTATTGATAAACCACCACTTAGCAATCCAGATTACGACTTTACAAATACACGCTCATCGGAGAGTTCGGCACCATATAGGGTATTTAATATTGGCAATAATAACCCTGTAAACTTGATGGATTTTATTCATGCCATAGAAGAAGAATTGGATATTAAAGCCCAAATAAATTATATGCCACTGCAACCTGGCGATGTGAAACAAACCTATGCAAGGGTTGATAGACTTGAATCGCTAACGAACTTTAAACCACAAACCAGTGTGCAAGAAGGGATTCATAATTTCATTACTTGGTATAGGGAATATTATCAAGTTTGATTTAGGAACAATCCTCATAAATAGCGGTGCTTCAAATTGGGCTTAATATATTCTAAGTTTTGGGCTATTGTATATATACATAATAATTTATAATATATGATAAGTGTTGTTATTCCATTCAGAAATCGCTTTGATTTGGTAAAACGATGCTTGAATTCGGTTTTAAATCAATCATATAACAATTTTGAAATAATACTCATCGATGATGAATCGAAGGAAGTATTTGAGAGTGGCTTTGAAGATTCAAGAATACATTTAATTAGGAATGAAAAGAATATCGGCCCTGGTCTATCGCGTAACAGCGGAATGAAGTTGGCAAAAGGGACCTATCTAGCTTTCTTGGATTCCGACGATTATTGGCATCCTGATTTCCTAAGACTTACTTTTGAAAAGTTATCAAAGAACCCTACAAGTATACTGTGTTATACCTTCACTAATAATGTAATAGACAATCATGTTGTTTCAGTATACAAGAATAATAAATATGCTTTCGATAAAATTGTCCCGACTATTTTTATCCACGAAAAAGTATGGGCCAACTCCTCTTGTTTATGGAATTTTTCATTTATAAAAGGTAAAGTTTATTTTGAAGATATTAGAGCATGGGAGGATTATCTTTTTGATTTTACTGCGGCACTTCAATCAAACCATATTTCATGTGTTCCCAAACTCCTCTGTTACTATGATATGGGTGCCCTAGAAAAGCTTTCAAATTCGCAAGTAAATATACCCGACAAATTGATTGCTGTTACAAAAATCTCGAAGCTGTTAAAAACTTCGGACTTAAAGAGTGACCCTGCCATACTCAATTCTTTTATTAACTGTTATGGGCGGATGATTTCGAGCAGGGGGCTTGATAATACCCGACAGGAAATTTCAGAAAGCCTTAATGAGTTATATTCTTGGACAGGCAAAATATACTTACACCCGATATTCTCTATATTATTTCTATCCCGTTCACGCAAGTTAAGAACTTATTTTATACGGAGGAAACTATTAGGAATTCCGCACCCCAACAAACGAAAAACTGCATAATCTAAAAGCATTGACTTTTATTAAATGGATAAAAAATAAAGTTTATTTTTTTTTATATTAATCATATCATAAATTTACAGCAACTTGGCAAAATACCTACTCATATTATATATTGCCAATCGCAATTATATGATAGACATTGCCAAAAGATAACAAATAATATTTTTTTAACAACAGCAAATGAGTTCAAATGAGTAAACCTCTAATTTATTTAAAGCATAGTTCAAGACATCATGCTTCACATTCAGGCTATACAAAATTAATTGATTATATGGATTGCGAATATATTACAGGCATATATTCCAGGGTCCCGTATCAGTTCAGAAAATGGTTTGCTTATTTGGTCTCCGAAAAAAAGGGGATATATGATAGTTCTAGCTTTGGTAAGGATATTTCTTTAATAAAAAAAATGTATAGTCAAAAAGGTGGTATCGCCCACTATTTGAATGGAGAAAGAGATGTTCGTTTCGGTACTTTTTTCAAAGGGGTGAGGGGTTGGAAATTTACTGCTTCATTTCATGAACCCCCAAGTGCAATTCACGCAGAAATTAAAGATTTCAAGTATTTGAAAAAACTTGATGGAGCCATCGCTGTAGGAATGAACCAATTAAATTTGTTGAATGAAGTTTTGGGCGGTAAAGCTGTTCAATATATCCCCCATGGAATTGATACAAATTTTTTCACCCCCGTTCACGAAGAGTGGGAGCAATTTACTTGCTTGTTTGTTGGTATACACTTAAGAGATTTTGAAGTATTGTCACAATTGGCTTTTGAGTTAAAAAAACGCTTCCCTAAATTTAAATTACGTGCCGTTATACGCAAAGACTATATGGCCTTATTGCCCAAGATTGATTATGTGGAAGTATATTCAGGGATCTCTGATGAGAAGTTGAGAGAGCTTTACAGAAGCTCATCGTTACTATTGCTCCCCTTGAAAGATGTAACGGCTTGTAATGCAATTCTTGAAGCTTTAGCCTGCGGATTACCTATAGTAACTACTGATATTTTAGGGAATAGAGGTTATTTAGATGAAAGTTGTAGTTTTATGATAAAGAATAATAATATGCATGACACTATTGATGTGGTAACGCAACTCTTCAATGATGAATCTTTGAACAAACAAATGAGAAAGAATGCTAGAATTCAAGCAGCAAAATTCTCATGGGAACAAGTAGCCAAAGAAATGGTATTGTATTATAAAACCAATTTTGACTATTAGTTCTGATATTAGCAGCAGCTTCGAGACTGATAATACCGACACTCAATATATAATAGTCCAAAAAAAGGGGGACTAATCCCCCTCATCCCGATAATTATCGGGATTAAGCGGGGCTTTCGGGATGTAGTTCGGCATTACCACCGAAACTCAATATATAATATTCCAAAAGAAAGGGACAAAACGTATTGTAGTTCGGCATTAACATTCTACAAACCAAATCCGCCACAGGCTTAGAACTATTATTGTTTAAGAATTGGCATAAGGCATAAAAAAAGCCGAGCAATGTATAGCCCGGCTTTTGAATGATTGATATAAAATTAATATCTGTATGTGTCCTTTTTGAAGGGGCCATTAACTGGAACACCAATGTAATCGGCTTGTTGCGTGTCAAGTATTTCTAACTCTGCACCTACGTGGGCAAGATGTAATGCGGCTACTTTCTCGTCAAGAATTTTTGGCAATACATATACTTCGTTTTTATAATTATGGCTATTATTCCACAACTCAATTTGAGCAAGTGTTTGGTTGCTGAATGAATTGCTCATTACAAATGAAGGATGACCCATAGCACAACCTAAGTTTACCAAACGACCTTCAGCAAGCAAAATAATTTCTTTGCCATTCACCGTATACACATCTACTTGAGGTTTCAAAGTGTCTTTTTTGTGGTTGTTATTTAACCAAGCAACGTCAATTTCATTATCGAAATGGCCAATGTTACACACGATTGACTTATCACGCATGGCCTCGAAGTGTTTGCCATTGATAATATTTACATTACCCGTAGCAGTAACAAAAATGCTTGCATGATTTACCGCTTTGCTCATAGGCATTACTTGGAAACCATCCATAGCGGCTTGAAGTGCACAGATAGGGTCGATTTCGGTAACAATTACACGGCAACCAGCACCACGCAATGATTCGGCTGAACCTTTTCCTACATCGCCATAACCCGCAACCACAGCAACCTTGCCAGCAAGCATAATATCAGTGGCACGACGGATAGCGTCAACCAAAGATTCTTTGCAACCATATTTGTTATCGAATTTCGATTTGGTAACTGAGTCATTCACATTGATAGCTGGCATAGGTAAAGTACCTTTAGCAACACGCTCATACAAACGGTGAACACCAGTGGTGGTTTCTTCCGAAAGGCCTTTAATAGCAGCGACAAGTTCTGGATATTTGTCCAATACCAAATTGGTAAGGTCTCCACCATCGTCTAATATCATGTTTAAAGATTGTCCATTACTGAAAGCAGTAAGGGTTTGTTCAATACACCAATCAAATTCTTCAGCATTTTGACCTTTCCAAGCAAATACAGGAATACCTGCAGCGGCAATAGCAGCGGCGGCATGGTCTTGAGTTGAGAAAATATTGCAAGATGACCAAGTAACTTCCGCACCTAGTTCTTTCAAGGTTTCAATAAGTACCGCAGTTTGGATAGTCATGTGCAAACAACCAGCAACACGGGCACCTTTCAAAGGTTGTGAAGGACCGTATTCTTTGCGGATTGACATAAGACCTGGCATTTCTGCTTCGGCAAGTTTGATTTCTTTGCGACCCCATTCGGCCAGAGTAATGTCCTTAACTTTGTAAGGCACTGTGTTTGTATCTGTCATGTTTATTTTTTAAATTTCAGTGCAAAAATATAATAACTGTGAGCTAATTACAAAAAAAAAGTTTTTGAAAGTGTGCATTTTAGTTCTGAAACGGTTTGACCTCTTGAGCGAGTACTATATATAAGCTCAATGTTTAATTTGGCTTAGTCGCTCAATTTGCCGAAATTTGCCGCATTAAATTATGATTGAACATCAGCTTGCGGGCTATATAATACAAGCATTTGAAACCCTATATGGTGCAAAACCAGAGGGGGTTAAATTGGAAACCACCCGTCAAGATTTTGAGGGTGATTATACTTTTGTGGTCTTTCCTTATATAAAAATCAGCAAAAAAAATCCTGAACAAACCGCAGCGGAACTTGGAGAATATATTATATCCAATACCAAAGTGGTGTGTAGTTTTAATGTGGTGAAGGGTTTTTTGAACTTAGTAATTGCAGATAATATTTGGAGTAATTTTTTAAATGAACAATATAATAATCCATCTTTCGGTAAAGGTACTGTAGGAAATGGGCAGAAAGTGATGGTCGAATATTCATCGCCCAATACCAACAAGCCTTTGCACTTAGGCCATACCAGAAATAATTTACTGGGATGGAGTGTTTCCGAAATTTTAAAAGCAAACGGCTACCAAGTATATAAAGCCAATTTGGTAAATGATCGTGGAATCCATATTTGCAAAAGTATGATAGCGTGGATGAGTTATGGGAATGGGGAAACTCCTGAAAGTACAGGCTCTAAAGGCGATAAATTGGTTGGCAAATATTATGTAGCATTCGAGAAGTATTATAGAGCCGAAGTGCAAGAACTAATAGCAAAGGGTATTATAGAAGCCGATGCAGAAAAGCAAGCACCCTTAATGATAGAGGCCCAGGAGATGCTACGCAAATGGGAAGCTAGTGATGCCGAAACATTACGCATTTGGACTTTGATGAATGGCTGGGTCTATAAAGGTTTTGAAGAAACTTATAGTAGAATGGGGGTCGATTTTAATAATTATTATTATGAATCGCAAACTTATTTATTAGGTAAAAAATTTGTGGAGGAGGGTTTGACATCGGGAGTTTTCTACAAAAAGGCAGACGGATCTGTATGGATAGATTTAACAGCAGACGGACTCGATGAAAAATTAGTTTTGCGTGCCGATGGCACATCTGTTTATATAACACAAGATTTAGGAACTGCTCAAAAAAAATATGATGAGGTGGGCTATGATAAATCTATATATGTAGTAGCAAATGAACAGGATTATCATTTTAAAGTATTAAAATTAATTTTGCAAAAGCTTGGCAAACCTTATGCTCCGGGCGTTATGCACCTAAGTTATGGTATGGTCGATTTACCAAGTGGTAAAATGAAATCACGCGAAGGTACAGTGGTTGATGCCGATGAATTGATGGACGAAATGGTGCAAGCCGCCAAAGATAAAACTACTGAATTAGGAAAAACGCAAGGGTTTACTGAAGCAGAAATGAATAAACTATATCATGCTTTGGGTATGGGTGCTCTTAAATATTTTTTATTGAAAGTTGACCCACAAAAACGTATGCTTTTCAACCCAGCAGAAAGTATAGACTTGCATGGTAATACTGGCCCATTTATACAATATACCCATGCCCGTATATGTTCGGTAATGCGTACATTTGGTAAATTACCTCAAGCAGTTTTGGTAGAAAAATTTGATAAGTATGAAAAAGAATTATTGGCATTAATATATAAATGGCCAAGTATTATAATAGAAGCGGGCAAATTATATAGTCCGGCTATTATAGCAAATTATATATATGAAGTAGCCAAAGAATTTAACCGTTTATATCATGAATTACCATTGGTTCGTGAATCCGATGAAGCCATAAAAAACAACCGTTTAGCAATATCGCAACTTACTGCCCATGTTCTCAAGCAAGGATTAAATATATTGGGTATTGAAGCTGTAGAACGCATGTAATATGAAAGAGGCATTACAACATCCTATTTTTAATATTATAAGAGAAATTGCAGGCGAGCAACAAAAGCAAGTGTTCGTGATTGGCGGTTTTGTGCGTGATCTTATTTTGCAACGCCCCAGTAAAGATGCAGATATTGTAGTATTGGGAGATGGTATAGAATTAGCCCACGAAGTTAAAAAAAGATATGAAGAAAAATGTGATTTTTCCTTTTTTAAAAACTATGGCACCGCACAATTAAAAACCCAAGATTGGATATTTGAGTTTGTGGGAGCACGTAAAGAATCATATAGTCTTGAATCACGCAATCCACAAGTATTACCGGGCACTTTGGATGATGATCAAAAACGAAGAGATTTTACGATTAATGCACTCGCACTTAGTTTACATCCCGATAATTTTGGCGAGCTTAATGACCCATTTGGCGGCGTAGACGATATACAAAATAGTATAATAAAAACCCCGCTCGACCCTGATATAACTTTTAGTGACGATCCATTAAGGATGATGCGAGCCGTGAGATTTGCCACGCAATTAGATTTCACAATTGAAGAAAAAACTTTTCAAGCTCTTGCTGCAAATGCACACCGTTTAGATATTATATCTATGGAGCGAATTAGCGATGAGCTAAATAAGATTATTTTATCTAAAACACCATCTATAGGTTTTAAAATTTTATTCGATACAATGCTTTTGCATCGGTTCTTTCTCGAAATGGTTGCCCTGCAAGGCGTAGAAACTATTAACGGACTTTCTCACAAAGATAATTTCTATCATACTTTACAAGTGCTCGATCAAATCAGTGAATTAACGGAGGATCTTTGGTTAAGGTGGGCTGCAATTTTGCATGATATTGCAAAGCCAATCACCAAAAGATTTGAACCCGAAGGTTTCACCTTCCATGGCCATGAAGATAAAGGTGCACGCATGGTGAAACAGATATTTAAGAAACTGAAATTACCTTTGAATGAAAAGATGGAATTTGTGGCTAAAATAGTATTGCTACATTTGCGTCCCAAAGCACTGGCCGAAAGTCCACAAATAACCGATAGTGGTTTTAGAAGACTCATAGTTGATGCAGGAGAGGAAGTGGATAGCCTCTTTACTTTATGTTATGCAGATATCACTTCTAAGAACAAAACTAAGGTAGAAACTTTTAGAAAAAATTTGTACGAGGTACGCGAAAGAATGCGTGAGGTAGAAGAGCGTGATAATCTTCGCTATTGGCAGCCACCCATTACAGGATTGGATATTATGGAAACATTTAATATAAAACCTGGACGTGAAGTAGGCGTAATAAAAGATGCGATAAGAGAAGCAATATTAGAAGGACAAATAGATAATAACCGCGAAGCTGCTATTGTATTTATGATAGAGAAAGCAAAAGAGATTGGGCTTGCTCCAATTGCAGAATGAAAAGTATATTATAATAGAAAATGAAAAATACAAAAACGATATTAGTTATAGTTGCAATAGTAGGGATAGGTTTTTTTCTATATAATATATGGCAAAAGAATAATGTAATGCCCATTAGGGAAATACCTGTTCTCGGTGATTCTGGACACGTAGTAAAACCTTTTTCATTCATCAATCAAGATGGGAAAATAGTTACACAAAATGATTTAAAGGGGAAAGTATATGTGGTAGAATATTTTTTTACCACATGCCAAAGTATATGTGTGCCGATGGGCCAAAATATGATGAAAGTGGATTCTGCTTTTAAAGACAGGAATGATTTTATGATATTGTCGCATACGGTTGATCCGGAAACAGATTCAGTTGATATACTTAAACAATATGCAGAAGCCCATCATTCAAGCAAAAACTGGATGTTTTTAACAGGCACTCAAAGAGATTTGTATACAACGGCTGCCGAAAGCTATTTATTAGATTCGCCTGCAAGAGTGAAATCACCTGAATATTTTTTACATACCAAATTTTTCATGTTGGTCGATAAACAAGGGCATTTGCGTGGTGATGCTTATGATGGAACTGATTTGAATAAAGTATATAAATTGATAGAGGATGCGAAGATGCTGTTGAGAGATTAATATATTATCATGATAGCATTTTATACTCCAGAATGTGATGAACTAAAAGAAGGTGAAATAATTACTTTAAATGCTGAAGAATCGTGGCATGGAGCCAAAGTATTGAGGATAAAAAATGACGAAAGTATTATAGTATTAAACGGCAAAGGTTGGATAGGAGAGGGGAGAATACAAACTGTTCACGACAAACAAACCGCAGTAATTTTAGATAAAGTATTATATCATCATCCTGCAACTAATAGTTTGAGCATTGCTGTATCAGTTTTAAAAACCAATGAACGCATGGAGTGGATGTTAGAAAAACTAACAGAACTTGGCGTAGCTAAAATTTCGTTTATTGAATGCAAACGCACGGAACGCAATAAGCTAAATTTGGAACGAATGCAGAAGATTGCAATTGCTGCTTTAAAACAATGCAAACGCTCGTGGTTGCCCGTTATAGAAGGTGTGATGTCGTATGAAAAATATATGCAGCAAGAATTTGTGGGTGAAAAATATATAGCTTTTTGTGATGCCAAAGAATATATAAAATTTAACGCACAAAAGTCAGCGACAATTTTAATTGGCCCTGAGGGAGATTTTAATGAATCAGAAATTGTTTTGGCAAAAGCCCAAGGATTTAAACCGATATTAATCTCCAAACAAATATTACGTACTGAAACTGCGGCTATGGCTATAGCAGCGGTTTGGGATTTGGGAAATTAATCCTCGATATTTTGTATTCGGGCATCGCCCCACAAACCTTCGATGTCGAAGAAATTTCGTTTTTCTTGTTGGAACACATGCACCACCACATTGAAATAATCGAGAAGGATCCATTCGGCATTGTCCTGACCTTCGATATGTAGGGCATCTTCACCTGTATTCTTTTTTACTACTTCGTCCACACTGCGGGCTATGGCTTCTACTTGTTTGTCTGACTCACCATGACATATTACGAAATAATCTGCTGGAGCTGATTTGAGGTTAAGCATGTCTAGAACTACAATGTTCTTTGCTTTCTTTTCCTTCATGCCTTCCACCACGCTGTCTAAGAGCTGCTGTGCGGTGGCATTTTGTTTTTGTGCTAACTTGATTTGACCCTTCACTAAAAAATATTAAATATTTTGCAAATATCGTGTAAAAATGTAATACAAATACCACACATTTGCAACATGTTACTTACCACAGAAAAAATTGTGGGTCACGAGCAAGTTTTTTTGCAGGAAACAGACTCCACAAATCATCAGTTGCAAATGCTCCTCAAGAGCGGGCCAGTAAAGGAAGGTTTTACTGTGAGTACCGCATATCAGAATGGTGGACGTGGCCAAATGGGCAAGCAATGGCACTCATTGCCAGGGCAAAATATTTTAATGTCGTTTGTACTTTATCCAACTTTTATTAGAGCCGAAGAGCAGTTTTATTTGTCGATGGCCATGAGTTTGGGGGTATATGATTTTTTGGCGGAACTTATTGAAGGGGTTTCGATCAAATGGCCCAATGATATAATGGTGAATGGTCAGAAAATTTGTGGGATGCTTATTCAGAATACTTTAAGTGGCGATTCCATAGCCAGTAGTGTGATAGGCATCGGAATTAATGTTAACCAAAGTCAATTTGAACCTGAATTATCACACGCAACGTCGTTAAAAATATTGACAGCAAAGGAGTATAACTTAACAGCCTGTCAGTTGCGTCTAACAGATAGCATCGACGAACGATACAAACAACTTCGTGCCCGTAAGTTTGAAGCACTGAAAGCAGATTATTTAAAACATCTTTTTGGAATGAAGGAGCCTCATAGTTTCTTGATAGAGACTCAATGTGTAAAAGGTATAATAAAAGGTATTGATGAATATGGTTGTTTGTTGGTGGAAATTGAAGGAAACGTTTTGAAATTTAAAAATGGGGAGATTGGTTATATATATTAGGTAGCTCCATAGTTTACAAGTAGTTTGTCACGTCTCCCGATAGCTATCGGGAGAAGGAGACATCTGCTGCTAATAAGGCCAGGTGCAAGGCTCAAGCATAGTACCCGCCGTCGGCGAGCCTCGCATACTCGGAATGACAAATCGGAATCAATCACCAAACAAAATATCTTCATATAGTTTCACATAACTCTCTGCAGCTTGTTTCCATGAAAATTTCTGTGATGCACATTTAATCTCATCCTCAATCTCAGAGTCATTAAATTTTTGAAGATAGTGATCATAACTATTCCTAAAATCAGTTTTGTTTTCTGGGGTTATATATAAAGCCAAATCTCCTGCTATTTCCATAAATGCAGGAATATTATTTAATACCAAAGGCTTGCCCATACTCATGGCTTCCACTACTGGAATACCAAAGCCTTCGGCTATAGAAGGGTTAATATATGCTTCACAATTTTTATATAAATATAGTTTTTCTTCTTCGCTCACTTTGCCAGTAAATATAATGCTATTTACGATATTTAATTGGGTGGCTTTTTGCTGTAGTTGCTGTTTGTATATAGTTTGTGCCTCGCCAGCAAGTACAAGGTTTAATTCAGGAATTTGTTGTAATAGTTCGAATATGCTTTCAATATTTTTTTTAGGTGATATAATTCCAATAAAAAATAAATATCTTTGGGGCAAATCTATTGCAGGTTTTTGAGTATGTAGTATATTTGATAGTGAATTTCCATTATATATAATATCGGCCCTGTAATTATCGCCTGTTAAATCAGCAAAGAGTACATTGGTAGCTTGCGAGATACATACAACCTTATCGGCACGTTTTATATTACTTAGAAATCGGCTTGTATAATATGTTTTTTTGAAACTTTTATATTTGAAAAGAAAATTTAAATCGTGAACCGTGTATAGCCATTTCAGTTTTTTATTACTGCTTTGCAAAGAGCTAAGTTGCCAGCAAGCATGCAGTAATGACGTGTTTTTGAAATTGTTTACGGGAAATTTATGGGTAGCATTCAGCATTATATATTTATGTTCAGGGCCGAATAAATTAATTTGCTCCTTATGTACCAAAAATTGTATCTCAAAACGTTCTGGCTTTATCAACGAAATTTCTTTACCTAAATTATAACAAAAATTGCCCAGGCCACTTTCCCTATTTCCTGTTTTAGTGGCGTCAAATATTACAATTAGCTTGGTCGTCATCACATCAGTTTTATATAATCTTCTGCAATATCATTCCAATCATGTTTCATTGCCCAGCTTTTCGAATTAGTATGATAGTGATTGTAATTCCCCATTATCTTTTGTAAAGCTGTTGCAATTAGTTCTGGATTTTTGTTGGATACTTTGTGGCCTGTACTTCCTTCTTCTATTGCGTCTTCAATACCGCAGGCTGTTGCACCAATGGCAGGTTTGCCGTAATAATTTGCTTCCAATATCGCTATTCCAAAACCTTCTACATCACCATCGGGTTGTTTCTCACTTAGCATCACAAACACATCACAACTTTGATAGGAAGTATATAGTGTTTGTACATCAACCTTGCCGTGGAAAGTAATATAGTCGCTCACTTTTAATTCGTTTGCCAAAGTCTCAAATTCTGATTTCTTTGAAGGCAATCCAACTATGTGATAATGTACTTTGGGATACATTTTAATAATTTGCGGCAAAGCTTTAATCACATTTTGTTGTCCTTTTCTGCGGGTAACATTCCCCACAGTAAGCAAGGAGGGATTGCCTTTCCATTTGGTAGGTTCAGATACAATATATTTTTGCAAATCGGCTGCGGTGATCGCATTTGGAATTACTTCATATTTAGTTTTTTTATTTTTCGGCTCGATTTGTTCTTGTGTATATTTAGAAACAGATATAACCGTATCGAATTTTTTCAAAGCCCATTTGGTGAATCTTTGGTGTATGGCATTGGTATCAGTAACTTCGGTTCCGTGAATGATGGCTATATATTTTTTCTTTCTGTAAAATATTTTTAATAAGCCAGCCACCCAAAGTGAAAACATGCCCGAACAAAGTATAATATTATGATGAGAAACGATAGAGAATGCTGCCAAAATTCTTCTGAACTGAACAGGCAAAACGCCTTCCCGATTTATATAATTCACCTCCAAATGTTGGGCAGTCGCAAAATTTTGACTTTCAACGTGAGTAGCATTTTCTAAATTGGTAACGATGGAAACTTCATAACCTTTTTGCTGTAATGTTTTGATCAGGTTAAATCCATGGTTACCAATACCACCAGGCCCTGGAGGGAATTCGCTGCACAAAAATAGAATCTTTTTCAAAGGCCGTGTAAAATTTTATGCAAACATAAGGTGCAATATCTGATGATACTTTAGTCTTTTTTAAATTCTTATTTAATTAGGGTTACTTAGCGTAAATTTGCATATCAAATCCCTCACGCATCAAATCTAAATGACTGACATGAATAGCCTTACAGACACCTTTGGTCGAGCCCATAATTATTTAAGGGTTTCGCTTACCGATGCCTGTAATTTTCGCTGTCAATATTGTGTGGCTTCGTTTGGCGAAATCAACCACCCTTCACCACACTTGATGCAAGCTGATGAGATAACAGCTATCATACAAATATTTTCCGAGTTGGGTGTAGATAGGGTTCGTTTTACAGGCGGTGAACCGCTAGTGAGAAAAGATGCTCTCCATGTTTTTAATAATATAGGAAAGTTGCCACTTAAATTGGCCATCACCACCAATGGCGTTTTCCTCGATAAATATATATCCTGTTTTGAAGAAATCGGCTTGCGTTCCATCAACGTGAGTTTGGATACTTTAGACGCAGATAAATTTAAAACAATTACCAAAGTGGATGCTTTTAGTAAAGTGATTGGTAATATCGAAAAATTAATTCAACACGATTTTCATGTTAAAATAAATGCAGTGGTGATGCAAGGCATGAACGAAACAGAAATTTGTGATTTTGTGGAGCTTACCCGTAATCTCCCTGTGCATGTGCGATTCATAGAATTTATGCCTTTTAAAGGGAATGAATGGGATCATGAAAAAGTATATAGTTACAGGGAAATGATGGAGCAAATAGAAGGGAAGTATGATATAGAAAAACTAGAAGACAAACCCGAAGATACCGCAAAAAAATATCAGGCAAAAGGATTTGCAGGAACCTTTGCCGTAATAAGCACCGTTACCGAACCTTTCTGCAGTGGGTGCAACCGGTTAAGATTAACCGCTGATGGCAAGATGAAAAATTGTTTGTTTTCGCAAACCGAAACAGATTTACTTTCCGCATATAGAAAGGGTGAAGATATTCGACCACTTATTATACAAAATGTAAAATCAAAATTTGCCATGTTGGGTGGTCAGCAATTGAGCAATGAAATGGAAAATCGCAGTATGATTTCTATCGGCGGATAATTATATAATATATGATTAGTGTTAACGAAGCAGTAGCATTTATTAAAGAAAATATTCCAGGGCTTATTTCGGTAAGGCTTGGTGTTATTGAGGCTTGCGGGTTTATATCGGCACAAGACATATATTCTCCACTTGCGTTGCCACCCTTTAATCAAAGTGCAATGGATGGTTATGCAATCAGATTTAAAGATATAGAAAAGAATAATTTTAGGCTTGCGGGCGAAGTTGCTGCTGGGGGATATTATACAAGTATGATAGAACCCAATTCGGCTATTCGAATTTTTACTGGTGCATCTGTACCCGAAGGTGCTGACACGGTGATTATGCAGGAGCATGCAATTGTATCGGGTGGAAATATAGCTTTTTCGCCATTACCTGCTAAACAAGGAATGAATGTTAGACCCATAGGTTCACATATACAAAAAGGGGAAATAGCTTTTGCCAAAGGGCAGTTAATTACACCTGCTGCGGTGGGGCATTTAACGGGCTTGGGTATTACAGAAGTATTCGTATATAATAAACCCAAGGTAGCTATTATTACAACTGGAGATGAATTGATAGAGCCTGGTTTGGAACTTGAGGAAGGAAGTATATATGATTCTAATAAACCTATGTTGGTGGCTGCTTTGGCAAGTTTAGGAATAGAACCTATTTATATAAATCATGTTCCTGATGAACCTGAAGTATTATACAAAGATATACAAATAGCATTTGAGAAAGTAGATATGCTTTTGGTAACGGGTGGTGTGTCGGTCGGTGATTATGATTATGTAGTTACGATGCTAGAAAAAGCAGGCGTAAAAAAAGTATTTCATAATGTCAAACAAAAACCCGGCAAACCCTTATATTTTGGAACACTGGGAGATAAACTTGTATTTGGCTTGCCAGGCAACCCCGCCTCGGTGCTTACCTGTTTTTATGAGTATGTTTCCATAGCTTTAAAATCAATGATGGGTTATGATAATGCAGTATTAAAAAAATCCTTTCTACCGCTAAAAAATTCATATACAAAAAAGAAGGGACTCACCCATTTTCTCAAAGGAATTGCTGATGAAAATGGTGTTGAAATATTATCAGGTCAAGAATCTTATATATTACATTCGTATGCTTTGGCAAATTGCCTCGTTTGTATTCATGAAGATGTGGAAGAAAAAAATGCGGGAGATATTATAGAAATTCATTGGATTAATTAATACTATGCCAGTTCATTTTGATATATATATGATTATATTGATTGGACTCGTTTCAATTATGTACTCATCAGTGGGGCATGGCGGTGCCAGTGGTTATTTGGCCGTGATGGCCTTATGGGCATTGCCAACAGATTATATGAAAACTACTGCATTAATTTTGAATATTGCGGTATCGTCTATTTCCTTTAGTCAATATTATATTAAAAAATATTTTAATTGGAAATTGTTTTATCCTTTTGCTCTGGCTTCAATTCCTGCGGCATTTATAGGTGCGGGTATTCCCATAAATCCTGTAACATATAAGAAAATTTTAGGTATTATTTTGTTATTCCCTGTCATCAAATTAAGTGGTATTCCTATACCCATCAAAAAAATTAAATTGGAATTGAATATATATATTGCCTTGCTCATTGGTGCTGTTATTGGTTTCTTGTCGGGACTGCTGGGAATAGGGGGCGGTATATTGTTAAGTCCTATTATATTGCTTTTTGGATGGGCATTGGCCAAGCAAACAGCGGCGGTATCGGCTTTGTTTATATTGGTTAATTCTGCTGCAGGATTATTAAATGAAAAAACCTGGCCACCAAGTAATATAATTTTTACAAAAGAAACCTATGCGTTATTATCAGTTGTAATTTTTGGTGGATTATTGGGTGCATGGTGGGGTAGTGCAAAAGCCCATGAAGTTTCCATTAAGCGACTGCTGGCTATAGGTCTTGGTATTGCATCAATTAAACTTATATTTGCCTAATGAATAAAGCCATATCTATAAAGTTTTTTGGAATGTTGCAAGAGCAAATAGGAAGTATGATAGAAGTGGATGAGTCTGTCGAAAATGTGGAGCAACTACGTGCAATACTCGAAAAGAAATATATATATTTAAATGGGATTAATTATTTGGTAGCAGTTAATAAAAATATAGCAAGTAATGAAATTATAATAACATCAGATTCAGAAATTGCAATTCTACCTCCATTTTCGGGTGGATAATTTATATATATAATGAATACG
>Ga0163151_10001167_pt1 | contig 44907 bp, 34 predicted proteins | sample OliLakLV19MP5IB2_FD_145596 | JGI IMG/M metagenome (GOLD analysis project Ga0163151, IMG submission 145596) | Freshwater microbial mat bacterial communities from Lake Vanda, McMurdo Dry Valleys, Antarctica - Oligotrophic Lake LV.19.MP5.IB-2 | ecosystem: Environmental > Aquatic > Freshwater >...
GAGCATCGCCACGATCCCCGATGGCTTCGTCGTGTCGGTCGGGGGACTTGGGATCCGGAACGAAGGCGAGGGTCGCTCGAAGATCCCGCTGCTGGGCGACATCCCGCTGCTCGGTGAGCTCTTCGGGACACGCGAGAGGACTTCCAGCGAGGCGCGCTTCTACGTGTTCTTGCGCGCGAGCGTCATGCGTTCGGCGACCTTCGAGGATTTGAAATACGCGAGCGGACGCGATCTCGCGGCAGCCTCCGTCGATGACGGGTTCCCGCGCCTTGCGCCGAGGATCATGCGATGAGGTGGTTGCTATTCGCTGGGATCGGCCTGGCGCTTGGCAGTTGCCGTTCGGCGACCGTTGGTCCGTACACGCCGCTCGAAGAAGGGACGCGTTCGACGACCGCAGCCGAGATCCTCAATCGTCAGGCTGCCGATCGCATCGAGGACGATCCCGCGCGCGCAGAGGAATTGCTGCGCGAGGCGCTGACGAAGGATCTCTACTTCGGGCCGGCGCACAACAACCTCGGCGTCGTCTACCTCGCTCAGGGCAAGCTCTACGAGGCAGCAAACGAATTCGAATGGGCGAGGAAGCTCCTCCCCGACTCTCCCGATCCGCGCATCAATCTGGCGCTGTGCATGGAGCGCGCGGGCCGCACTAGCGACGCGCTCCAGGCCTACGACTCCGCGCTCGAGGTCGCGCCGGAATCGCTAGCGGCCATGCAGGGGGCGGCTGCGCTCTCGGCGCGCGGCGGGCGCTCGGAGCCCAGACTCCACGAGTGGCTCACCGCGGTCTCGCTCCGCGGTGACTCGTCGGAGTGGCGCGAATGGGCGCGCGGGCGCCTAGCCTCGCATTAGGAGCCTGCCGCCGATGGGCGAGCCCCGTCGATCCGCAACGCCGCACGAGTCGCGCCTCGAGCAGACGTCCGATGCGCGGGCACGAGCGGGATCACAGTGCGCGTGACTTCGCCGACGCCTTCTTGACCTTGCACTTCGCGGGCGAACGCGCCTTCGGCGTCGTGGAACGTGTCGGTGTGGGTTTCGTGCGCCGCACGGGTTCTGCGATCGGCACGCCGTCGAGGGCCTGCGCGAGTTTCTTGGGCGCGACAGCGCGGTAGCTCTCCACGATCCATGACTTCAGGAGGTCGACGGGCAGCGTGTCGCCGCGCTCGTACTTCGCGGTCACCCAGCCGTGCTTGCCCATGCCGTAGCCGGAGGGTCCGCATTCGGATCGATCCAACGCCGCGATCGACGACGTGGGCAACTTCACCGAGAGGAGCAGTGTCTCGCCGCGTGCGCTGTCGCGACCGAAGAAGAGGAAGATCTTCGGTCCGACTTTGGCGACGCGCTCGCCCCAGGGGTGGTCTTCCCACGCGCTCGGGAGCGAGAGCGCGTGGGCCAGCAGGAGTTCGGCGGCGCGGGCGAGGTTCATGGCGGCTTGGAATGTAGCGCTGGCACAGTGGTCTCGCGGGTCGGTAGCTCTGGCGCACGGGAGCGAGCTTGGTATGCACGGCTGTGGAAGGTCCGACAGAGGAATCGCGGGCGGATGCGCGCGTCACTGGTGGTGAGCGGCGCAGGCGCCGCTCACTGTCCATGAATCGAAAGCGTCCACGACGCCAATAACCCCACATCTCCCGCCGCCAAGTCACGCACGCGCAAGCGCCACGCCCCGAGGATCGGCTTGCCCGCGAACGCCGTCAGCGACTGATTCGGCAGGGTGATGTCCGGGTACTCCGTGTTCACGTCGTCCGTCGAGCCGCCCGTGCGGTCGTGGAGCAGCACGGTCGTCAGGTCAGGACCGACCAGCGCGATCTCGAGGTCGCCCGAGTAGGGATGCGTGACCCGCACGCGAGCCTGTACCGAGGACACGGTCCCGGACTTCGTCACGTTCAGCGTGCTCGTCGTACCCGTCGTGTTGTCGTCGGGAATCGCACTGTTTTGGTTCAGCGTCGATTCGCCGTTGAACGTGATCTTCCACGTGTAGATCTTGCCCGTGTCGCCGGCAGCGAGATCCTGCACGCGCAGTCTCCACGCGCCCAGGGTGTTGCGACCGTTGAACACCGACAGGGCTTCGTGCGGAGCGGTGACGATCGCGAACGAGGTCGTGACGTTGTCCGCGGGGCCGCCCGTACGGTTGTGCAGGATCGCCGACGTGTTGTCGGGAGCGATCAGCGTCACGACGAGGTCGCCGGAGTACGTGTGATTGATGTCCGTGGAAACGGCCACCGAGGACACGACGAGCGAATCGGGGACCGTTATCGTGCTCGAGACGCCGGTCGCGTTGCCGTCCGGCACCGAGAGGTTCGGCGTGACCGAGAACGTGCGCACGACACCCGTGCCGGCGCTGCCCGGTTGCACGGTCAGCGTGTACCTCGTGTTCCGGGTCATGCCGCCCGAGACGCCGGTCACCGTGATCTCGTACGTCCCCGCGACGAGCGCGCTCGTCGTCGTCATCTTGAACTTCGACGTGCCGTTGCCGGCCAGGACCGGGTTCGTCGCGAACGAGTAGGAAACGCCGGGAATCGCCGGCCTCGCGGCCAGCGTGACGGGCCCGTTGAAGCCGTTGAACGGTGACACGCGGATCGTCGAGGAAGCCGACTTCCCGGGAGTCACGACACCGGAGTTCGGCGACGCGCTCACCGAGAACTCGGGGGACGGCGCGACGCTCGATCCGTTGTACACGAGGAGAGCGAAGTCCTGGTCCGTCGTGTCGGCATTGCCGGGCACGCCGTCGCCGGCGATGTTGCTCGCGCGCACGACGATCGAGAAAGGACCGGTCGTCCAAGCGGGAAAGAACACGCTTTCCAGGTTGTTGCGCGCATCCCGGCTGCCGCCGGCCGTCGAGTTCGCGCCGCTGAAGACGTTGCCGCGATAGAGCGTGCCGTTCAGCGTGACCTCCAGGTCGAGGTCGTTCACGTGCGCGCTGCCCGTCGTCGCCCCCGGCGCGTCCGTCCACGCGAGGACGACGCGGAACGGAGTCGCGGGCGCGGCGATCGAGCCCGACATGGTGTGCGTCGCACCGGTCGCGCCGAGGACCACCGACTGATCGACGCGCATGCGCGCGGCAGGATCGAACGCACGGCCGAGGTTCACGCGCCCCATTCCTTGGCTGTTCGACCACAGCGAGTCGTTCGCGCCGACGCCGCTCATGTGCGCGGCGCCCGCGACGAGCACGGCCTTCTGCATCGCCGGACTCGGTGCGGTCAAGCCTTGGTTCTCGAACCACTGGCGCACGAGCGCGCAGGCTCCGGCGACCGCCGGCGTCGAGTGACTCGTGCCCGACGACCACGCGTACAACGTCTGCCCGTTCGGGAAGTACGGATCGCACACGCCCGATCCGTCGTAGCCCGAAGCGCGGCTCGCGGCGCCTTGCACGTGCGTGCCCGGCGCGAGGAGCTCGGGCTTCTTGCGCCCGTCGCGCGTGGGTCCGCGCGAGCTGAACGTCGCGACGTCCTTCGCGTCGTCCGCGTCGGCGTTCCCGTAACCGCAACCGTCCGTGCCGGTCGGACGCCAATTCTCACCCGCGCCGACGGTGATGATGTTCTTCGCTGTGCCGGGCGGACGAACCGTGGAAGCTCCCGAACCGTCGTTTCCGGCCGCGAAAACGATCGTCAGCTCCTGGTTGCCCGCGACGCCGGTTTGCGCGTCGCGCACGGCGCGGTCGTGAGCCTGCGAGTCCGTGTCGTAGCTCGTGCCGCTCGTGGATCCCCACGAGTTGCTCGAGATGCGCGCACCGGCCGCGTACGCCGCAGCGAGTCTAGTTGCCGTCGGTTGGTCGAAGACTCCGACGCCCGCATTGTTGAAGACCTTCGTGTTCCCAAGCTTCACCCACGGTGCGAGGCCGAGTCCGTACTGGTATCCCGCCGCGTCTTCGTAGGCCGTTCCCGTCGAGCTGTTGTGACCGCCGATGATGGACGCGTTGATGTTGCCGTGCCCGCCGCGACCGTCGGCCGACGCGTCGCCGCTGTAGTTGTGGTTGTAGACCAGCCGACTCGCGCCGCTCGCGACGCCGCCGACGCGGAACTCGACGTTCACGTCCGTCGTGCTGCCGCGATCCACGCCGTCGTCGACGACGTCGACCGCGAAGTCGAACGCATTCGTCGGGCCGGGGAAGCCCTTGTTCGCGAGCCAGGAGAGGTACGCGGCGCTGGCCGCCTGCGCGCCGGACGCGTCGACGTTGCCGGCCATGATCTGGCCTTGGCGCTCGTCGAAGAGGCTCATTTCGAGCGCTGGTTCGATCGCGAAGACGCGACTGTCGCGCGCGAGCTCGTGCACGTTCGCGCCGTCGAGGACCACGCGCACGTTCCACCAGGCGAGCACCAGCTCGGGCTCGGCGAGCGACTCGATCGCGCGCGCACGCAGGTTCCGCGCGAACGCCTCGCCATCCGAGTCGGCGACGACCTGCACGATCACCGAAAAGGCTTGATTCGCGGCAATTCCGCGCAGTTCCGGCCGCAGCTTGAACGCCGGCTCGTACGCGCTGACCGCCAGCACGAACGGACGCGCGAGCAGTCCGTGGACCAGCGCGACCGCTTCCGGACCGCCCTTCACGACGTACGCGTCGTTCGCGACGTACGACACGACGTGCGCGCCCGTCGCGGCGAGTTCCGCGAGCCACTCGTCACGCATCGGGCCCGCGAACTGGACGAGATGCAGGCGCGATTCGCCATCCGTCATCGGCGCGGTTTCCTGGACGAGGTCGCCCAGCGGTCCACCCGACACGATGCGACCGCCGAGCGCGCCGTCGACGACGTAGCCGTTCAGCTCGACGTGCGTGCGTTCGTCCACGATCGCGGCGCCGATCGCACGCAAGCCCTCGATCCCACCCGTGCGCCGCGCGTCGGCGAGAACGAAGCGAAACGATCCGTAATCCTCCACGGCGCGCACGGCGTCGAGCCCGAGCAAGCGCTCGAACGCCGCGTCGTCGACGAGTACGCGGTGGATCGGTCCCGGTGCGACGTATTCGCGCGGACCCGGATCGGCGGGCGACGAAGCCGGTGATTGCGCGGCGAACCCCGCGCCGGCGATCAATGACGAAACGGCGAACGATCCGATCGACGAGAGACGGGAACTGCACATCGAGGCCTCCACGAGCGAGCGAACTGCGACCGGAACGCGGCGCACGCGCGCCACCTCCCGTCACGACGCTCGGCCCCCCCGCCGGTCGCGGGTCGACTCACGGAAAACTCACGCCTCGACGCGCAAGTCGTGATGACGCAAGGCGCTCGGCGCGAAGCGAGATCCGCCGGTCACCGATTCGCTCCACGTCGCGGCCCGCATCGTCCGTCGGTCACCGATTCGGTCCACCTCGTGGCCCGCATCATCCGCCGATCACCGATTCGCCTTACGTCGCGGCCCGCCTCGTCCGCCGGTCACCGATTCGTTTCGCGCTGCGGCCCGCCTCGTCCGTCGCGCGCTCGGAGACAGCTCGGACATCACGGACTCGAGGCAGCAGCAGAGCGGCGCAACTGGATTCGGGAAGCCCGTGCAGGGACCGAGCCTACGGGCCTTCCGACACGGGTCGCGCCGCTTCGCGAGGTGGGAGCCCGAGGACTCCAATTCGTCACCGGCTAGCCGTCCCGGCGCTAGGGCCTCACTCCTCGAGCAGCACGGCGAGTCGCGCCATCGCTCTCGCGAGGAGGCTGCGCGTCGCGAGCACCGACCGACCCATCGCGGCCGAAACCTCCTCGTGCGACATGCCGCCGATCCGCGCGAGCAGGATCACGCGACGCTGATCCTCGGCGCTCGGCCCGCTCGCGCGAGCTGCACGTTTCGCGCGCAGACGACCGGCCGCGGCGACCGCCATCGTGCCGATGGCCGCGGCTTTCGTCGCGCGCTGAGCTGCTCCTTCCGAGATTCCTCGCACCGCGCGATCCAGGGGTTCTGGGCGTGAACCTGCGCGAGAAGCGGCTGCGTGAGTCGGGCCTTTTCGGTCTCCGAGAGCGTCCGCTCCGGTTCGCGACGCCTGGACCGTGATCTCTTCACGAGACCCGACCGAGTTCTCGCGCGTCGAAGGCCAGGGCGAGCCCGTGCGCGCTCGTCCGCATGCGGATAGACTCTCGCGCCCAATTGCGCGCGCACCGCGCCCGGCGAGAACACCGTGGACCCCAAGTACATCCGCAATTTCTGCATCATCGCGCACATCGACCACGGCAAGTCGACGCTCGCGGACCGCATGCTCGAAATGACCGGCGCCGTGGACAAGCGCGACATGCGCGCGCAACTGCTCGATTCGATGGATCTCGAGCGCGAGCGCGGCATCACGATCAAGGCTTCCGCGGTCACGATCTGGCACGTGAAGGACGGGCAGAAGTACGAACTGAACCTGATCGACACGCCGGGGCACGTCGACTTCAACTACGAGGTGCAGAAGTCGCTGCAGGCGTGCGAAGGCGCGCTGCTCCTCGTCGACGCGAGCCAAGGGGTCGAAGCGCAGACCGTCGCGAACGCGTACCTCGCGGTCGAGGCGAACTTGACGGTCCTCCCGGTCCTGAACAAGATCGACCTGGCCCACGCGCGACCCGAGGTCGTGATGGAGGAGATCGAGAATTCGATCGGCATCGACGCGACCAACGCGGCGCGCGTGTCGGCCAAGTCCGGGTTGGGCGTTCCCGAGTTGCTCGACCGCATCGTCGAAGCGATTCCCGCGCCCAGCGGCGACCCGAACGCGCCCCTGCGCTGCCTCATCTTCGACGCCGTCTACAACGAGTTCCGCGGAATCGTCGTCTACTTGCGCGTCGTCGACGGCACGATCCGCGAGCGCGAGATGATCGCGATGCTCGGCACGGACAAGGTCTACGAAGCGGTCGAGATCGGTCGGTTCACGCCGTCGATGAAGCGCACGGGCGATCTCGGCCCGGGCGAGGTCGGCTATCTGATATCGAACATCAAGCAGCTCGGCGACGTGCGCGTCGGTGACACGGTCACGCGTCACAAGGGCCCGAAGGTCGCGATGCTGCCGGGCTACAGCCCGCCGATCCACATGGTGTACGCCGACTTCTTCCCGACGAACTCGGGAGACTTCGAGGGCTTGCGCGAGGGATTGGAAACGCTGTCGCTCTCGGACTCGTCGTTCTCGTTCGAGGCCGTGACCAGCGAAGCGTTGGGCTTCGGATTCCGCTGCGGATTCCTGGGCCTCCTGCACATGGAGATCGTGCAAGAGCGCCTGGAGCGCGAGCACGACATCGACATGATCCAGACGGCTCCGACCGTCACGTACAAGATCGAGCTCGAAGGCGGCGAACTGGTTGAGATCCACTCTCCCGGCCAAATGCCGACGCCGGACAAGTTCGTGCGGATCCTCGAACCGTACGCCCGCGTCACCGTCATGACGCCGTCCGAGTACATCGGCAACGTCATGACGATCGCGAACGACCACCGCGGCACGTACGTGCGCCAGGACCACTTGTCGCCGACGCGCGTGCAGCTCGTCTACGACATCCCGCTGGCCGAACTGATCTACGACTTCTTCGACAAACTGAAGAGCTCGACGCGCGGCTACGGCACGCTCAACTACGAGATCACCGGCTACCACGAGAGCGACCTCGTGAAGCTGCGCATCCTGGTCAACACGAAGGAAGTCGACGCCCTGACGTCGATCATCCACAAGGACCAGGCCGAAAAGCGCGGTCGTTCCGCGATCAAGAAGATGCGCAAGGAGATCGCGCGCCACCAATTCGAGATCGCGCTCCAGGCCGCGATCGGCGCGCGCATCATCGCGCGCGAGACGATCTCCGCGCTGCGCAAGGACGTCACCGCCAAGTGCTACGGCGGCGACATCACGCGCAAGCGCAAGCTGCTCGAGAAGCAGAAAGCCGGCAAGCGCCGGATGCGCCAGATCGGCAACGTCGACATCCCGCAGAAGGCGTTCCTCGCCGTGCTGGGTGGGGACGACGACGAAGAGCCGTAGTGGGCACGGGCCGGGCTTCTAGCAGTCCGTGGTGAAAGCCACGTCGCGAGGCCGAGCACGCTCGAGCGATGCAGGCCGGCGACGGAAAGACGGCGGAGGTGGCCTCCACGGCTACTGAGCACGACTTGCCTAGCCTGGCGCCGCAGCGCTCGAGCGTGCTTGGCCGCAGTAGTGACTTTCACCACGGGCTTCTTGCCGTCGGGGCTCGCAAGTCCGAATCGACCGTAGCGCAGCGCGAGGGTCGGCATCACCACTCGCTGCCTAGTACCGCCGAACGCGGTCTGTGGACCAGTTGAAGGTGCCCGAAAGCACGGCCGGGGTACGAAGGTACTGACGTGGCCGGGCCGCTCGCTCCCGTAGCTTGGGCGTTGGGAGTGATTGCCATGGTGAACTCGATCGGGCCAAGTCAACGGCGCACGCGCCTGCTCTTGTTTCTCTGGGCGTTTCTCGTCGGCCTCGGAGCGGTCACCAGAATCGCACTGGCGTTCCACAGTGGCTTGGCATCGCATCCGGGCGCATGGGCGCGCGCGCTGGCGATCGGAGCGGGGATCGACGCCCTCGTCGCGATCGTGCTCCTCGCCCCGATCGCTTTCGTGCTGGCCCTTCGATCGGGCGAGCAGGAGAGCCCCCGACTGCGCTTCGTGCTCGTCACGATCTTCGGGGCCGTGGCCGTGTTCGGCGCGTTCGTCGAGTTCTTCTTCTTCGATGAGTTCGACGCGCGCTTCAACCACGTCGCGCTCGACTACTTGCTCTTCCCGGGCGAGGTCGTGGGCAACGTCTGGGAGAGCTACCCGGTCCCGCTCTACGTCGGACTCGCGCTCCTCGCTGGCGCCGGGATCGCCTGGAGCGTCCAGCGTTTCCTGCGCGGATCGACCGTCGCGCCCCGCGCTTGGCCGAAGCGCGCTCGGCACGCATCGGCTGCGATCTTCGCCGGCGCCGCCGCGCTGGCACTGCTCTACGTCCTCCCGCCGCGCGATTCCGGCGACCGCTCGAACGACGAGGTCGCATCGAACGGGCTCGTGCAACTGGTGCACGCGTTCCAGACGTCGGGCCTCGACTACGCCAGCTACTACCGCACGGTTCCCGCCGCCGAACTCGAAGAACTGGCGAAGACCGAGGTCGGGCTGCCCGGGCTCGACGCTCCGGCGCGCACGTTCCGCGCTGCCGAGCGTCGCGCCAAGCCCCTCGACGTCGTCATCGTGCTCGGCGAGAGCTTCGGGTCGGAATTCGTCGGCAGCCTGGGCGGTCCGAGAAACTGCACCCCGGGCCTCGATCGCTGGTCGCAGAGCGGGCTCTACCTCACGAATGTCGTCCCCACCGGCAATCGAACGGTTCGCGGCCTGGAAGGCGTCTTGTGCTCGTTCGTGCCACTTCCCGGCGATTCCATTTGGAAGCGCGAGAAGTCCGACGACGTGGCCACGATCGCGCGCGTCCTGAAATCCGGCGGCTATCGGACCGAGTTCGTCTATGGCGGCGACGGCGCGTTCGACGGCATGAAGTCCTTCGCGCTGCGCAACGGCTGGGACCAGTTCCACGAGGACTCGCTCGTCGGCGATTCGAGCTTCCCCGACGACGCGTTCCGCACGATCTGGGGCGTGGCGGACGAGACGATGTTCGACACGCTGCTCGAGCGCCAGCGCGCGGCGGCGCGCGACGGCGTCCCGTTCTTCGGCACGGCGCTGACGGTCAGCAACCACAAGCCCTACCTCACGCCCGACAGCCCCGTGACCGGCCTGCGCGGGGACAAGCTCCTGGCGTCGGCCTGGCAGGCCGCGGTCCTCCTGGTGTCGAGCGCGCTCGCTTGGCGCTACTTCGGCCGGCGCGGGCGCGGAGCGAAGACGGCGACCGTGCTGGCCGTCGTCTGGGGGACGTTCCTCGTGTTTTCCTGGACCAAGGCGCAACCGCGGGACACGCGCGACAACGCCGTGCGTTACGCCGACCGCGCGCTGGCGCAGTACCTCGACCGCGCCAAGGCCGAGGGTCTGCTCGAGCACACCGTCGTGCTCTTCGTAGGCGACCACGGCGCGCGCGTGTACGGCTCGGAGGAGATCCCCGCCGCGAGCTACCGCGTCCCGGCGTTGATCGTCGCGCCGGACGCGAAGTACACCGGCCGAATGATCCCGCGTCTCTGCTCGCAGGTCGATCTGGCTCCGACGCTCCTGTCGATCGCCGGCGTGGACTACGCCGCGCCGTTCTTCGGGAGCGACCTCCTCGGCGCGAACGACGATGGTCCGGGACGCGCGTGGCTGATCCACAACCGCAACATCGGGCTGCTCACGGACACGAGCCTGACTGTGCTCGGATTGCGCGGCACGACGACGTTCTATCGGCGCGAAGGCCGCGAATCCGACAAGTTCGAACGCCTGAAGGGCAGCCCGGCTCGGCTCGCGGACGCCGATCGCGCGGCTGCTGCGTTCCAGGCCGCCTCGTTGTTGTACGAGGGAGGACGCTATCGTCTGCCGCATGTCCCGTAGTCGAGCCGACACGCTCCACTGGTGGTTGACGCGCGTCGCGGCGCCGATCGTGGCGCTGGGCGTGCTGGCTTTCCTGATCGGACGCTCAGCCTTCGACCGCGACTCCCTCCGGCCGTTCTACGACGTCGAAGTCGGTGCTTTCCCGTTGCGTCGGGGCTGGTTCTTCGAGGGCGTGCTCCACGTCGGCGGCAAGTGGGTCGTGGTGGCCGGCACGGCTGCGCTGATCGTCATCGCAGCGGCCCGGTGGCGCGATCCGCGCTGGAGCGCGAACGCGCGCCGCTTCGCCTACCTCGCCGCGTCCCTCCTCGCGACCGTCGCGATCACCGGCGCCTGGAAGGAACTCGCGGACCAGGTGACACCGTGGGACACGATCGGATTCGGGGGCCGGAAGCCCTGGCCGGGAACGGACGGCCGATCGTCGATCTGGGACCTCCTGGGTTCGCCCGGCGCACATGCGTCGTCGGGTTTCGCGTGGATGTCGCTCTACTTCGTAGGCGCGTCGCTCCGCACGCGACACCGCTGGCTGTGGCTCGCGCCGGGGCTTCTGCTCGGGCTGCTCTTCGCGCTGGGGCAGCACGCGCGCGGAGCGCACCAACCGTCGCACGAGCCGTGGTCGATCGCCGTCGCGTGGGCCGTGGCGTGCACGCTCGCGGCCTTGTTCCGTCGCCTCGGCTGGCTCCCGTGGAACGAGTTCGACGATTCGACCGCCGTCCAGGAAGCCACGCACGAACGCGCGCTGCCCTGGTTGGTCGGGACGAGCATCGGATTCTGCGGGATGGCGTTCTTCGCTACCGACATGTTCACGGAACAACTCGATTCGCAGCTCGCGGGCCTCCACGCGAGCTTCGAGTACGTCGAGGTCACCATCACCGCGGCCGGTTTCGGGATCACGGCCTGGCTGCTGACGGACAAGATCCAGTCGCTGCGCGCGCGCGAAACGCGGCGCGTCGAGGAGGAGCGCGAGCGCCGCTTCCAGGTCCTCGGTCGCATGGCCGCGTCCGTCGCGCACGAGGTGCGCAACCCGCTGCAGACCGTGCGCCTCATCGTGGACGAGCAGCGCCACGGGGTCCCCGGTCTGCGCGACCACCCGCTGGAGGCAGAGTTCGAAGCGAGCCTCGAGCGCATCGATCGCGCTGTCGACCTCGTTTACCGCCTGGCACGCCCGGAGAGCGGTGAATCCGACCAGACCGACCTGGCTCAGGCGGCGCGCGAATCGGTCGTCGCCATGACGCGGATCCATCCCGGGCGCGTGAGCTTCGAATGGGAGCGCGAACCGCCGCGTGCGGTCGTTTCGTCGTCGCGATCGGCCCTGCGCATCGTGCTCGACAATCTGCTGCGCAACGCGGTCGAAGCGTCGCCGCCGGGCGGCACCGTGCGCCTGGATCTCGGCGAGCGCAATGGACATTGGGCCTTGCGCATCGAGAACCGCGGCAGCCTGCACGCGCGTGCGGACACACGCGACCTCGGGCTCGGACTCGGGGTGCCGATTTCGCGCCAGATCGCGGCGAACGCCGGCGGCTGCATCGATCTGGAGGAGGCCGACGGCCGCGTGACGTGCACCTTGCGCTGGCCGCGCGATGCGGAGCCGAGCTCATGACGCAAGGGCGCATCCTGCTCGTCGAGGACGAACCGATCGGGCGCGACCTGCTCGCGCGCGGCCTGACGCGCCACGGATTCGAGGTCGCGACGGCCGCGGACGGACTCCAGGCCGCGGAGCAGCTCGGCGAGCCCTTCGACTTCGTGGTCACGGACCTCGTGATGCCCAACGCGGACGGGCTGTCCGTGCTCGCGGAACTGAACCGCCGCCAGCACCCGGCTCAACGCATCGTGGTGACGAGCTTCGCGGACAAGGATCGCCTCGTCGCGGTGCTCAACCTGGGCGCGGACTACCTGCTCGAGAAACCGTTCAGCGTGGAGGCGCTGCGCTCGGTCCTCGAACGCCTGAAGGCCGCGCCGGGCGACGGAACGGCCCACTTGACGCAGTTCTTCCGCCGCCGCCTGCTCGGACTTCCGCTCACGCCGCGCGAGCGCGAGCTGGTCGAGATGGTGCTGCAGGGCGACTCGAACAAGCAGATCGCGCGGAAGCTCGGCATCTCCGAGCAGACCGTGAAGAACGCGCTGTCGCACGCCTACGAGAGCATGGGCGTGCAGAGCCGCGGCGAACTCTTCCACGCCGTGTTCCCGATCTGAACAGCGCGGTCGAGCTCGGCAACGCCCGCACGGCTCCGAGCCCTGACGGGCTGTCGCCGAGAGAGATCGCCGCGCGCGCGTCACGCGATTTCCCGTCGTGACAGCCTCGCGGCGATCGAGGGCGAGCGCGAACTCCCGCGAAGTTGGCCTGGCAGCGATCGACGGAGTTCGAGCGTGCTCGCTAGACTCGCCGCCCCAGTTGCCCCCTTGAGCGCCGCCGAAGTCCTGAAGCAGAACCGCCGACCTTGGCGCGAGAACATCGAGGCCCTGACGATGGCGATCGTCATGGCCGTGATGCTCAAGTACTTCCTCGTCGAGGCGTACAAGATCCCCACGGGCTCCATGCAGCCGACGCTGCTCGGGAACACCGACACGGAGATCTTCGACCGGATCCTGGTCGACAAGTTCAGTTACCACTTCCGCGATCCGGAGCGCTTCGAGGTCGCGGTGTTCAAGTACCCGCTCGACCGCTCGAAGAGCTTCATCAAGCGCATCATCGGCGTGGGGCCCGAGCATCTGTCGATCCGGAACGGCGACTTGTTCACGCGCGCCGATGATTCGCAACCGTGGACGATCTTGCGGCGCACCGAGAACGTCCAGGACGCCGTGTGGAAGCGACTCGATCCCGCGGATGCACGTTTCGCGGCCTGGAAACAGCTCGACGGCACGCGCGGTTGGTCGGTCGAAGGTCGCGGCAAGGTCTCCGCGCGCAACGATGGTGCCGTGCGTCTCCCGAGCGACAACGGCACGGTGCTCGACAACTACCGCGACGGTTATCCGGGCGAGATGGGCAGGAAGCTGCAGCGCGCGCTCGCGTTCCCCGGAGTCCACCCGGTCGCGGATTTGCGCCTCACGGGCGAGGTCACGGCGCTCGCGGGGACGAAACAGATCGTCGTCGAGTTGCGCGAAGGCCGTCAGCTCCTGCGTTTCGTGATCCCCGGTCCCGCCGCGGACGCGGCCGCGCGACCGATCGTGCGGGCCGCGGAAACGGCGACGACCGATACCGCGCCGGCCGAGGCGGCCGCCGCGGCTCCGTGGAAGCTCGAAGCGGGACGAAGCGTCTCCTTCGCTGCGCAGAACGTCGACGACCAGATCCGGCTCGAGATCGACGGCGACGTCGTCGTCGCGCTCGAGATCCCGCCCTCTTCGAATCAGGCCTCGAGCTTCACGCTGCGCGTCGAGGGCGAAGGCGCCGACTTCGACGATCTCGAGACGTGGCGCGACATCTACTACACCTCGGGCACGAAGGGACGCGAGTTCCGCATCCCGGCGGGTCACTACGTGATGCTCGGCGACAACACGCAGGACTCGAGCGACTCGCGCGAGTGGCTCTTCTCGAACTATCGCTGGGACGGCCCGGGGTCGGACGGCGAGTTCGTACGCGGGAACTTCTTCCCGCCCAGCCCGCGCGATCCGTTGAACGGGAACCCCATTCAGGTGCAGGGCGGGGTTCTGGGCCCGCGGGTCTTCTTCCGCGACGAATGGGGCGAGATGCACACCTTCATCGCGAAGCCCGGAACCTTGGGTGCGCAGGAAGAAGCCCCCTACGTCGCCCGCGAACTCGTGGTCGGGCGCGCGGTCCTGGTCTTCTGGCCGCTGTGGCCGTTCACCGGGGACCCCGGGATCTGGCGTCTGAAGTTCGTGCGCTGACCGAGCTTGTCCACAAGGCGCAAAGCAGATCGGGAACGCCGGGGTGACCAGCTTCTCGACCGTTCCCAAGAACGGGACGGCCACGAGGTGCCCGATACGGGAGTGATTCGTCGGTCGAGTGGGGGCCGTAAGCTGTTGGAGCCACTTGGTTTCCGTCTTGGCGCAAACCTCACGAGGGTGGGCCTGGGAGCGGGCGTCGAGACCCAGCAATTTCGAGGGAAGTCCCTTACCCCTTGACGCCGTGCCACGGCACCCGCCTCTCCACGCGTTCTCCACAAGGCGCGAAGTCGCAATCGGCGCGCGCAATCGAACTCGACGCATCCCCCGGGCCGGGGTCGAGTCGGGGCGCTGAATGCGACTTGCTAGAACGCGATCCGGCCGAGCTCGCTGACGGTCGGGCCACGCGGGTCTCCTCGCGATCGGACTGCCGGACCGGGCACGGTCCGCCCGCGCCGGATCGACGGAAACACCGCCGACGTGGCTCGGGGGCCGACGCCGCCGTGAGGGCCATCGATCGCGCGGCGACGCCTGTCCCGCTCCAGTCGACCCCGACTTCCGCGCTCGCAGGGGCGCAGAGACGCGCCGCGGCGCCTCGACTTTGGCTGCCGACTTGAGGCCGGCTCGACTAGAGTGCGAAGCATGGTCGTCTTCCGCGCACCGCGACGCGGCGAACTCCTCCTCCAGGCCGACGGCTTGGTGAAGTCCTACCGCGGGCGCCGCGTCGTCGACGGCGTCCACTACCAGGTAGCCGCGGGCGAGATCGTCGGCCTCCTCGGCCGCAACGGCGCGGGCAAGACGACGAGCTTTCGCATGACCGTCGGTCTCGTGCTGCCCGACGCGGGCACCGTGACGGTGAACGGGGCCGACTGCACGCGCCTCCCCATGTTCAAGCGCGCGCGGCTCGGCATGGGCTACTTGCCGCAGGAGCCGAGCATCTTTCGCCGCATGAGCGTGCGCGACAACTTGCTCGCCGTGCTCGAGACGATGCCGTTCAACCGGCGCGAACGCCGGCTCGAAGCCGAGCGGCTCATGGGCGACCTCGAACTCACGCACCTCGCGAAGAACACGGCCGACACGCTGTCGGGCGGCGAGCGACGCCGGCTCGAAATGTGCCGAGCGCTCGCGACACGTCCGACCATCCTCCTGCTCGACGAGCCGTTTGCGGGCGTCGACCCGATCAACGTGCAGGAGATCCAGGGACTCGTCCGGCAGATGAAGGACCGCGACCTCGGCATCCTCATCACCGACCACAACGTACGCGAGACGCTGAAGCTCACCGATCGTTCCGCGATCATCCACGAGGGGCGGATCCTGCGCGAAGGCACGTCGCACGAGCTCGTCAGCGATCCGCGTGTGCGCGAGGTTTATCTGGGTCACGGTTTCGACGTTGCGGTCGGCGACAGCACGCCGGTGAGCACGGCCGAAGAGCGCGAGCTGTTCGGGCCGGACTCGAAGTCGGGACGCTGAATCGCGCGAGCGTTCGCTACGACCCGGTGCCGTTACGACCCGGTGCAGTTACGACCCGGTGCCGCTACGACCCGGTGCCGTACGACCCGGTGCCGACCGCGCCGTGCGCCGCGGGCGAACGAGCGAGAGGCCGAAAACGGATCGAGGTTACGCGCTCTCTCGACGAGGCTGCACTTCCGCCGCGCGTGGGCGCTGTCCTAATCTGTCCCGCTAGGCGTGGCTGTAGAAGTCCATGTCACTCACCCCGTCGTCGTGGGTGAGCTTGAGCTGACGACGGATCGCGTCGATCGTCCCTCGCGCCAAGTCCGAGTCTCGCGGCACCGGAGCGACGCAACGGCGGCCGCTCACCATGCGCTAGTACAGCGCGTGCGACCCCTTGCCTCGGCCCTTCTTTTCCTCGGCCCCGTAGTGCGTCAATGCCCTGACGAGCTCGCGCGTGCCGATCGAGGGCGGCTTGAACTTGCGCTTCGGCTTGCGGTCGCCCTTCAGGCCGGACACTCAGCACCGCGCGGCGTAAGCGGTTAGCGCGAAACCGCTGCTCGCGGGAAGGAGCGTGCCTCCCGGCAGGAAGCTCACCTGAGCGGGTATCTTCTGCTTCGCCGGGAACACGCGGATCAACACGTTGTGCCGCCAGCGTTCGGTCGCCTTGATGTTCCACACGTCGGCCGGTGCCGGAGAATAGAGCTGCGCGGCGTCGCCGCAGGCTACCCGGTACTGGACGTACGTCTCGACGGCCTCCTGGAGCGCCGCCCTGGCCGAGACTACGTCGCGTCCCTGGCCCACCACGTCCAGCTCCAAACAGTGCGCCAGTACCATCCCCTTGCGGTCGGTAGCCGGGTAGAAGGCGAAGGTAAGCGGAAGCTCCAGGAACTTCGCTACCAGGTCTTTCTCGGGGGTGCTGATCTGCTTCGTGCGCATCGTAAGTGCCGGGGCGGGCAAGCCACGGTGTATCGACACCCGCGCGCCGCGAGCCCAACCGAACCTATCATGGGCTGCCGGTTCAAGAGGCCCAGCGGAGGCCCGCACGCACGTTGCAGCCGGAAACACTGTAAAAACATCCGGTTTGGAACGGTTTAGCGACATCGCTCCGCGAGGAGTGAGGCACGCACCGCATCCCGCGCGCTCTCGATCGGACCAGTCTGGAGCACGGCGAAGAAGCGCACCCGCCCCTCCTTGCCAACGTGAGCGAGACACTTTCTTCCATCCGGTTTAGTGTCGAGGGCTGAAGGTTGCCTGCCGTTGTCCATCAATCCCACAGACGCCGCGTGCTTGCCCCGAGAGGATCTCACGGACACCTCGAGGACTCCGAGGGGCAAGCTCATCCGGACGACGCGGAGCCCCACGCACACCGAGCGACGCGCTGCGACGAACTCCCGCTCCCCTAGGCGATCCCGTAGCGCTTGAGCTTGCGGTACATCGTGCTCTTGCCGAGCTTGAGCATGCGCGCGGCCGCCATCTTGTCGCCGCCGTGTTGCGCGATCGCGCGCAGCAGCGCCAAGCGCTCGTAGAGTTCGAGGGACACCGGCTCGTCCGCGGGAACGTCCCAGGGCTGCGGCGCACTCGGAGGGCGCGGGACGGGCGTGATTTCGCGTGTCGGCAAGCCGGCGACCGCGTGCGTACCCGGCGTCGTCTCGCTGCGACGCGCCGGTCGCGGTCGGATCTCATCGCGGGAATCCCCGCCGTGGGAATCGCGAATCGTCCGCGGCAGGTCGTCGAGGACGATGCTCGGCGGGCGCGCGCGCGCCGAGGCCCGCTCCAAGCACGATGCGAGCTCGGCCAAGTTCCCCGGCCAGCGGTGCTCGCACAACGCATCGATCGCCGTCGGATCGATCTCGCGCACGCCGCGACCGCCGCCGAACTTCTCGACGAAGGCCAGGCTGAGCACCTCGAGGTCCTCCACCCGATCCGCGAGCCGCGGCACGTCGATCGCGTGTCGAGACAGCCGCTCCAACAGGTCGGCGCGGAAACGCCCCTCGACGACGGCGCCCTCGAGGACGCTGTTCGTCGACGCGATGACGCGCACCTCGAGCCGCTCGGAACGCTGAGAACCGCGCCGTTCGAGCTGTCCCGTCTCGAGGAAGCGTAGGAGGCGCTGTTGGAGTGCGGGGGGCAACTCACCCACTTCCTCGAGGAAGATCGTGCCGTCCTGCGCCAAGTGCATGTGCCCCGGACGCTCGAGCGAGCGCGGCGTGCGCGCCGAACCGAAGAGTTCGATTTCGAGTTCGACCTCGGCGTGCGCGCCGCAGCGGACCTCGACGAAGGAGCCGATCGACGTGCCCGACCAGTGGATGGTCCGTGCCACGCGCCCGCGGCCCGTGCCTCGTTCGCCGCGCAGGAGGATCGGCTCGTGATGCATCAGCGCGCGCGTGACGTCCTCGCGCAGCTTGGACGCCTGCGCGCTGCGGCCGATCAGCGCACACGCGCGATAGATCTCGCGTGCGGCCTCGACGAGCGGCGCAGCCTCGGCGCGCGACATGCCGGGCTCGAGGACTCGCAACACCTCGCCCGCGATCCTCCGCCGAGCCGCATCGTGCAGCTCGACCACGCGCAAGGGCGGCCCGCTGTCCCGAACTTGCGCGAGGAGCGGCAAGACCACCGCAGTCATCGGTCGCGCGGGGCGTCCGCGTCGAGCTGGGAGATCGAAGCGGTGGCCCTCGCGCATCTCGACGCGTGCGTCGCGCACCGAGGCTTCGAGCCCGCTCGCCGGTACGAGGCTTCCGAGGTGCGCACCCTCGATCCGGCTGCCGAGAAGTTCGCACGCGCCGCGGTCCGCATGTCGCACGAGCCCATCCGCGTCCACGACCATGACGCCGTCGGGGTGCCCGGTAGCCAGTTGGCGCAGCGCGGCGACCTGTTCCGCGGCCAGAGCGGAGTCGGTCTCGATGCTCGATGTCCGTCGTGTCGGTTCCGCGACGGGTGAAGGCGCTCCGCCCGCGATTTTCGCCGCGTTCAACGCCTGAATCGTGCCGTTCAACTCCTCGAGTCGCGATCGTTGCCGCGCCAGCGCGCGCAGCACGTGTTCCAACGCCGGCAGATCCTGTCGCGCGACGAACGCGTCGCAGCCGGCCTCGTACGCGCGAGTCATCTCGTCCGCGCCCGACGTGTCGTCGACGTAGACGACGACGGGGACCAGCGCGCGTTCTGGGATCGCCTTGAGGCGCCGACAGACTTCGCAACCGTCGACGCCCGTCGCGAGCCGGGCATCGACGAGCACGGCGTCGAACGCACCGTTGCGCGCCTCGATGAGGCCTCGTGCACCGTTCTCCACGACCACGAGCTCGTACCCAGCATCCGTCAGCCGGCTGCGCAGGATCAGGCGTCGGCCTGAATCCTCGTCGATCACGAGCAAGCGACTCATGACTGGATCACCTCGAGAGCAGACGCGCGGGGGGGGGCGCATCGAAACCGTTGCCGAGCGTCGGGAAGGACGACGACGGAGACCGAACACTCCGCGCCGCGAGCCTACTGCCGGAGGGAGAGCAGGAGAAGGCTCTCGCTGTCGCGTGATTTCGCTTCGAAATGCGACGTCGAAGGCGAGGACGCGCGCGACGGCGTCACGAGTCGCGGCTCGTGCGCGTGGCTGCTGGTGGGCGATGAGGGATTCGAACCCCCGGCTTCCTCCATGTAAAGGAGGCACTCTACCGCTGAGTCAATCGCCCCGAGCAGCAACCACGACCCCCCGCTATCCTGCCGCGCCCGAGTCGCAACGGCGAGACCCGTCTTCTGCCGAACGCCGCACTGTCGCGATTCCACCCCCCCAAACGATTCCCACTCCCACGATTCCTCTCGAGACACCACCTCATGCGCATTGCCGTCGTCGGTACGGGCTACGTCGGCCTGGTTGCCGGAACTTGCTTCGCCGAGAGCGGGAACACCGTCGTCTGCATCGACATCGATCAAGCCAAGGTCGACGGGCTGAAGCGCGGGGTCGTGCCCATCTACGAGCCGGGCCTCGAGGAGCTCCTGGAGCGCAACGTCCGCGACGGCCGGCTGAGCTTCACCACGAACTACGCCGAGGGCATCACACGCGCCGAGGTCATTTTCATCGCCGTAGGCACGCCGCCCGGTGAGGACGGCAGCGCAGACCTGAAGTACGTCTTGAGCGCGGCCCGGGAGATCGGACGGCACCTCACGGGCTATGCCGTCGTGGTGGACAAGTCGACGGTTCCCGTCGGGACGGCGAAGAAGGTCTCGGCGGCGATCCGCGAGACGGCGAAGCATTCTTTCGACGTCGTCAGCAACCCGGAGTTCCTCAAGGAAGGCGCGGCGATCGACGACTTCCTGAAACCCGACCGGGTCGTCATCGGGTCGGACTCGAAGCGCGCCGCCGAGGTCATGGAAGAGCTCTACGCACCGTTCGTGCGCACGGGCAATCCCATCCTGCACATGGACATTGCCTCGGCCGAGCTGACGAAGTACGCGGCCAACGCGATGCTCGCCACGCGGATCTCGTTCATGAACGAGATCGCGAACATCTGCATGAAGGTCGGCGCCAGCATCGACCACGTGCGCAAGGGCATCGGGTCGGACGCGCGCATCGGCTCGCGATTCCTCTTCGCGGGCGTCGGCTACGGCGGATCGTGCTTCCCGAAGGACGTGCAAGCCGTCGTGCGCACGGCGGCCGAGCTCGGATACGACTTCAAGATCCTGCAGGCCGTCGAGGCGGTCAACGAGAGGCAGAAGCACTTGCTCGTCGAGATGGTGCAGAAGCACTTCGGCAAGGACCTGAAGGGTCGGCGGTTCGCCGTGTGGGGCCTCGCGTTCAAGCCGAACACCGATGACATGCGCGAGGCGCCGGCCGTCGTCGTGATCGAGGGGTTGCTCGCGGCCGGTGCGCAGGTCACGGCGTACGACCCCGAAGCGATGGACGAGTGCAAGAAGCGCCATCTCGGTGACAAGATCGACTACGCGGAGGTGCCGATGGCGGCGCTCGACGGTGCGGATGCGTTGGTCCTCGTGACGGAATGGAACGAGTTCCGTCGGCCGGATTTCGAGGCGGTCAAGGCGGGGCTGAAGACTCCGGTCGTGTTCGACGGGAGGAACATCTACTCGCGGGCCACGCTCGAACGGCTCGGGTTCACGTACCACGGGATCGGTTGCTGATCGGGGAGCGCGGGTGCGGAGATGGGCTCCGCACCCGCGCGGAACCGGAGAACCACTGGACGTCGCTGCAGCACGACACGATGCGCTTCGGCAGTCTTTATTGCTCGCGCGGACGCGCTTCGGCTATGGCCCGCGCCAACTCTTCGATCGCGCGCATGTTCGACAGTGCGGCCCGCACGCGTTCACCGAGTCGCGACTCCTCCTGCGCCGCTTCCGCGAGCTTCTCGTTGGCGCGCGCCAGCACGCCGGCCGCTCCCTCGAGGTCGGCGCGCGCGATCAGCTCCTGCGCCCACTGATCGTGCGCCCGGATTCGATCGAGCGGATCGTCGGCCGAGTCCGCGACGCGCGTCCACGTCCGGATCGCGTCTGCGGAACGGCCCATGTCGGCGAGGGCGCGCGCGGTCCACAGCGACGCGTCGTCGCGCTGTCCGGGTCCGGCCGCCGCATCCGCGATGACGGCTTCGTAGGCGGAGAGTGCCTGCGGCAGCCGCTTCGCGCGTCGTTCCAAGTGGCCGAGTTCGAGCGCGCCGCGCACGCGCCACGGCGTGTCGGCTCCGCGCTCGCGCGCCACGCCGTATTCGGCCCGCGCGGACTCGATGTCGCCCGACTGGCGCAGGAGATCCGCACGGCGGAACGCGGCTTCGGCGCACGATCCGGCGTCGCCACCGAAGTGCTCACGAACGGCCCGGTACGCGTCCGCGGCGCGGATGCGGGCGACCTTGCGAGCCGGCTCCTCGACGCTGCGCAGTCCGCGACGCAACTCGTCGGCGAAATCGAGTTGAGCGCGCGCCGTCTCGAGCTTGGGCACGGACGACACGGCGTCCTTCGGAACGGGTTTCACGGCGTCGACCACGAGCACAGGCGGCGCGAGCGCGCTGACGTGCGGAAAAGATCCCGACGCGAGGGACAGGACACAGACGATCTCGAACCACATGGGACTATCCTCCGGGGCGGACTGGCGCCCCGTCCTCGGACCACGAGCCCGACCGCGTCCGAGCGCACGGCGCGCCACCGACGGATCGGGGTTCGAACACGACGCCGTCGATCGACGGCCAGTCGAGATCGGGATCGAGCGCGAAGCGCTGGATCAGCGCGCGCGTCAGGCGTCGGCGCGCGCGAAACACGCGGTGTTTCGAGGCCCGAACGCACGATCCCTCGCACACGGCACCCGCCTGCGCCTGCATGGCGCGGCCCATCGGCCCACGCGACAGGAGCCCGCGGTCGACCGCGTCCAGAGACGTGATCGCCGCGTCGAGGTGTTGGATCGCCGCGCGGCGCTCGACGGAAACTCCGGACAGCACGATCCAGGCGTCGTCCGTCGTCTCGCCGGGCACTTCCTCACGACCCTCGATCCCGAGCAGGAACTCGTCGTCGATCTCCGCGCGCGGCAAGCGGCGTTCACGACGCCGCCGATCGCGCAAGACGTTCAGCGCGATCCGCAGGATCCACGTGCGCAACCGCGTTGGATCGGCGAGATGTAGGCGGAATCGCGCCGCGCGGAGCAGCGTTTCCTGCGCCGTGTCCTCGATCTCCGCGTCGTCCCGCAAGAAGCGCCGCAAGTAGCCGACGACCAGGGGTCGCAGGTCGCAGAGTCCGTTCCAGCTCGTCGTGATCGTCTCGATTTCGTGCACGTCCTTCTCCTCGCGTGGTCAGCGAGGAGGAGACGTGCGAGCCGGCTTCCACGCCGATTCCACGACGTTCGCGGCGCGCTCCGCGAGGGGTGCCTCGGAGGACGGATCGGTGGTTCGGCGTCAACGGCCGCGCGCGCCGTTCGCCCAGGGCCGCGTATCTCGTTCGCGCAGCAACGTCGACGCCGACGATTCGCCGTTTCGGCGGACGACGGGAATTGCGCACGCGAGGCCGATCCCTCGGCCAGCAGGCGCGGAGCGATCAGTCGCGGACGAACTCGCGCACGACCATCGACCGTGCGAGCTCGTCCGCGCGCGCCTGCCCGCCCCACTGCGCCACGAGGTCGAGCGCGAACGCCATCGCCGTTCCCGCGCCTGGGCTGGTCGTCACGCCCCCATCGCGGACGACGGCGCGATCCTCGACCACGCGGACGCCCGTGAGCGCGGCGCGAACCGACGGAAATGCCGTGGCCTTGCGGCCGGCCAGGATCCCCGCGGCGTGGAGCACGATCGGTGCCGCGCAGATCGCGGCGACCGGTCGCTCGCTCGCCGCGAAGCTCCGCACCGCGTCGAGCACACGCGGATCCGCCGCGAGATTGCGCGTGCCCGGTTGACCGCCGGGCAGGACGAGCGTGTCGAACGCGCGCGCATCGATCGACGCCCAATCGATATCCGCCATCACCGTGATGCCGTGAGCGCCGCGCACGGGCCCGGGCACGAGCGCGGCCGTGGTCACGGTGAACTCCGCGCGCCGCAGGACGTCGACGATCGTCGCGAACTCGATCTCCTCGAAACCTTCGGCGAGGGGCACGAGCACGCGGAGAGAGGTCATGCGTGAATGGTCCGCGGATCCGCGCTCGGCCGCAAGATTGCTGTCCGGCGTGGCGCGCCCGGAGCAGCGAGTCGGGCCACGGTGGTCGGTCCGCCACGCTTTCCTCTCCGTCCTCGGGCGCTGGTGCTCTCCGAACCGCTCGCCTACCCTCGCAACATGCTCACGAACCTCGCGATCGCTCTCGGACTGGCTCAAGCGCCGAGTCCTGCGCCGGTCATCGATGTCGCGGCCATCCTCGATTCCCTCCGCGTCGAACACGACATGCCGGGCCTGGTGGCCGCGATCATCGACGTCGAAGGCGTCGTCGCGATCGGAGCGTGCGGTGTGCGCGAACGCGGCAACGCGGCGAAGCTCTTGATCACCGATCGCATGCACCTCGGTTCGTGCACGAAGTCGATGACGGCCACGCTCGCGGCGGTGCTCGTCGAGGCGAAGAAGCTGGCATTCGAGACGACGGTCGGCGAGTCGTTCGCGGACTGGAGCACGGATATCCACGCGGATTGGAAACCGGTCACGCTCGAACAACTTCTCACGCACCGCGCCGGCGCATCGGGTGACATCGAGCCGAAGCTGTGGGCTCGACTCTTCGAATCGAGCGATGCGCCGCGTGCCCAGCGCGAGCAACTCGCGCGCAGTGTCTTCGGGATGGCGCCCCAGTTCCCTCCCGGGACGAAGTTCGAGTACTCGAACGCCGGCATCGCGATCGCGGGCCTCATGCTGGAGCGCGCCGCAGGTCAGGATTTCGAAGCGCTGATGAGCGCGCAGCTCTTCGCGCCGCTCGGCATGCAGCGCGCCGGCTTCGGTCCGCCGGGAACGAAGGCGGGAATCGACGAGCCCCGCGGACATCGCTCGGACGGGAAGCCCGTCGGAATCGGACGCGGCGCCGACAATCCGCCCGCGATCGCGCCGGCGGGTCGCGTGCACGCTCCGCTCGAGGAATGGGGCAGCTACGCGGCGCTCCATCTGCGCGGCGAGAAAGACGGCGGACTCGGGATTACGCCCGCGACGTTCATACGCATGCACACGCCGCCGAACGACGGGCTCGATGCCTACGCGATGGGTTGGATGTCGCTGGAGCGAACATGGGGCGGGCGCGTCCTCACGCATTCGGGCTCGAACACGCTGTGGTTCTGCGTCGCGTGGCTCGCGCCCGAGAAGGGCTTCGGCGTGCTCGTGGCGACGAACCAGGGTGGTGAAGCGGCGACGAAGGCGGCGGATGCCGCCGCGGGAGCGCTGATCGGCGCGTGGACGAAACGCGGGGAAACACCACGATGACCGAGCGCGAGAAGGTGCTCGTCTCGGCTTGTCTCCTCGGGCGCGAGTGCCGCTACGACGCATGCGCGAACACGGACCGTCCGTTGATGGACGAACTCGTGTCGGCCGGACTCGAGCCCGTCGCGTTCTGCCCCGAGGAGCACGGAGGCCTCGGAACTCCCAGACCGCCCGCGTGGATCGAACGCGAATCCGCGGCCGCTGTGCTCGATGGTCGGGACCGCGTCGTCACGGATCGCGGCGTCGACGTGACCGCGGAGTTCGTGCACGGAGCCGAGGGCGCGCTCGATCTGTGCCGAGTCCACGTGATCACGCGTGCGTTCCTGAAGGCGCGATCGCCGTCGTGTGGTTCGTCCCAAACGCACGTCGCGCACGAACTCGTCGACGGTCGCGGCGTCACCGCTGAGCTGCTCCATCGTCACGGAGTGTCCGTGACTTCGGTCGAGGGTCGACGCGACTGAGGGCTCTCAGGGCCGCGCTGCGCGCGTCGATGCCGATTCGGCCGTTCGCTCGCGCGACGCGGCGATCTAGGTCACCGCCGGACAGCAGCGAAGACTCGAAACGCGTGGTAGTTTCAGCGTCCTTCCCCGCGCTCGCTTCCCGCGTCGCGACCCCGTTCCAGAGATTCACCTGGGCGCTTGCCCCCCCGTTCCCATGAGCGACTTCCGCTCGATCGTCGGCGTTCGTTCCCATCGTCTCGCGGCCTCGATGGCGCTGCTCGCCGGCGCGATCGTCTTTGCCGGCTGCGGCGGAGGCGGCAGTGGCAGCACGGCCCCGACCGCTCAAACCCTCACGGCGTCGTTCACGTTCACGAACGCGTCGGGGCCGCGCCCACTCGACGTCCAGTTCACGAACTCGAGCTCGGGTAATCCGACGACGTTCGCTTGGGACTTCGGTGACGGATCCACTTCGACCGAGCGCGATCCGAGCCATCGCTACGAAACGCCCGGCACGTTCACCGTGCGCCTCGAAGCGTCCGGCGCTCTGGGCGTCGATGACTTCGTCGCGACGAACGCAATCCGCGTCACCGCACCGCTGACGGATGCGAGCTTCGAGTCGCAACTCGCGGGATCCGCTCCGAACGGCGCGTTCGTTCCGTTTTACGGAGCCGGCGCAGCGAGCGGCATCCTCGTGCGCAGTGCGGCAACGGGCGCCGACGGCCCGATGCCCTCCGACGGATCGCTGTGGTGCGAGATCGGAGCGGACTCGACGAGCACCACGCTCCCGCCGAGTGAAGGAGCCGGCTCGACACCGCGCACGGGAGCGGGCTTCGCCGTGGAGTTCACGTTCCCCCAGGGACGCAGCGTGATCCAGCTCGACGCGCTGTTCCTCTCCGCGGAGCCCTTCGCGGCGACGGCGCGCAACGACTGGATGAGCATCGACCTCTCCAACGGCGCGTGGACGAAGAACGTGTTCCGCCGCGACACGTTCGCAGGGTTCGGTAGCGCATCGGACATCCACGTCGACCTTCTAACGACACCTCTCGAGCGCGTCACGGCGGATCTGGCCGAGCTCTTCGTCGGTTCCGATGTGACGACGCCGTTCGTACTCACCGTCCAAGTCGGGAACGGCGGCGACGGCACGGCACCGTCGCGCGGCTACGTCGACGCGGTTCGATTCGAGCTGCCGGGAGCGAGCGTGGGCGTGAACTTCACGGGTGCTCCCACGCTCGTCGAGGCGGGTCTGCCCGTGCAATTCGTTCAGCTCTCGAGCGGCGGTCCGACCACGTTCAGTTGGGACTTCGGCGACGGCACGGCGTCCTCGTTCGCGGCTCCGGCACACGTTTACGCGAATCCGGGCGTGTACGACGTGACGCTGCGCGCGGCGGCGGACTCTGCGGCCGGCGTCCTCGTGCGCCCGGACTACGTGACCGTGTTCGCGCCGAGTGGAGACGTCGACTTCTCGGCGTCGCCGAACCCGGCGGCGACCGGGACCGCGCTGACGTTCACGAACCTCTCGAACGGACCGTTCGTCGAATTCACGTGGAGCTTCGGTGACGGCGGCAGTCTCGTGCAGCCCGCGGGCAGTCCGACGGCCGTTCACACCTACACGTCCGCCGGCAACTACTCGGTGCGCCTGACCGGCCGGTTCGCGAACCAGACGACTGTCAGCCAATTCAAGCCGGACTACGCGCGCGTCCAGGATTCGCCTGCAATCCAGACGCAGCCACAAGGCCAGACCGTCGTCCTCGGGCAGCCCGCGACGTTCCAAGTCACGGCCACGGGCACGGCGCTGCACTACGAGTGGTTGCGACTCGGCGTCGTCGTCTCGGGAGCTCCCGACCTGCCCACGTACACGACGCATCCGACCACGGCGGCCGACGACGGCGTTCGCTACGGCGTGCGCGTGTTCAACGAAGTCGGGTCGGTGCAATCGAACTCGGCAACACTCGATCTCGTGACTGCGCCCGTGGTCACCATCCCTCCGCAGGCAGCGACCGTCGGCGCAGGGATGCCGGCCACGTTCAACGTCATCGCGAGCGGCATCGGCCTCTCGTATCAGTGGCAGCGCAACACCGTTCCGATTCCGGGAGCACCGAACTCGCCCTCGTACACGACGCCGAACACGACGCTCGCGGACAACGGCGCCGTGTATCGCGTGCGCGTTTCGAACGCAGCCGGGTCGACGACGAGCAACGGCGCGATCTTGACGGTGATCGGGCCGCCGGCGATCACGCAGCATCCGGCCAGCCTGTCCGTGAATGCGGGCCAGAATGCGCAGTTCACGGTGACCGCGACCGGTACCGGGCTCGCGTTCGAGTGGCAACGGAACGGTGTCACGATCCCGGGCGCGCCGAACGCCCCGACGTACGTGCTCGCCAATGTCACGGGGCCGGACAACGCCGCGATCTTCCGCGTGCGCGTCACGAACCTGGGTGGTTCCGTGACCAGCAACCCGGCGACGCTCACCGTCTTCACGACGCCGGCGATCACCCAGCACCCGGCCAATACGACCGTGAACGTGGGACAAGCGGCGACGTTCCAGGTGACGGCCACCGGCGGTGGTCTCGCGTACCAGTGGCAGCGGAACGGTGTGGCGATCCCGGGCGCGCCGAGCGCGGCTTCGTACACGACGGGAGCGACCGTCGCGGGTGACAACGGCGCGACGTATCGCGTGCGCGTCTCGAACGCGGCTGGTTTCGTCGTGAGCAACGAGGCGACGTTGACGGTGACGAATGCGCCGGTCATCACGGTCGATCCGGTCGACGTCAACGTCGCGGCCGGCACGTCGGCGACGTTCCTAGTCGTCGCCACGGGCACTGGGCTCAGCTACCGGTGGGAAGTCGACCTCGCGGGTGTGCCCGTCGCTTACGTGCCGATCCCCGGAGCCATGGCGACGAGCGTGCAGGTGATCACGGCGGCTTCCGACAACGGGAACCGCTATCGCTGTGTCGTGACGAACACGGCCGGGAGCGACACGAGTTCGGGTGCGCTTCTCACCGTCGTCTCGCAACCCGTGATCACCCAGAATCCGGCGAACGCGGCCGTCAATGTCGGTCAACCGGCGTCCTTCACGATCGCGGCGACGGGCGGCGGTCTGTCGTACGCGTGGCTGCGCAACGGAGCGGTGATCGCCGGGGCGCCTAACTCACCGTCCTACACGATCGGTGCGACGGTCGCGGGCGATCACGATGCGCACTTCTCGTGCCGCGTCACGAACCTCGCTGGAAACGCGACCAGCACGGAAGCGACGTTGACCGTCTACGCAGTACCGGTCATCACGCAGTCGCCCGCGAATCAGACGGTGAACGTGGGACAAACGGCCACGTTCTCGGTGATCGCGACTGGTGTCGGTCTCGCGTATCAATGGCAGAAGAACAGCGTCGCGATACCGGGTGCTCCGAACGCGCCGATGTACACGACTGCGGCGACCGTGGCGGGAGACAACGGTTCCACTTATCGCGTGCGAGTGTCGAATCCCGCAGGGAACTTGTTCAGCTCGTCCGCGACTCTCTCCGTCGTAGCGTCGCCGGTCATCACGGGCCAACCGACCGACCGCATCGTCGCGGCCGGCAGCAGCGTGTCGTTCATGGTCACGGCGACCGGGTTGAATCTCACCTACCAGTGGTTCCGCGACCTTCCGACCGCCGGCGACAACTTTACCTTGGTCGGTGGCGCGACTTCCGCCATGTACGGATTCACCGCGGGAGCGGGCGACAACGGGAATCGCTATCGCTGCACGGTCACGAACTCAGCTGGATTCATGACGAGCTCGGCGGCTTCGCTCACCGTGGTCGTGGCACCGGTGATCACGCTGAACCCGGTGAGCGTGCAGGTGAACGTAGGCCAAGCGGCCTCGTTCACGGTCGCGGCCACGGGCGGCGGCCTCACGTACCAGTGGCGCAGGAACGGATCACCGATTCAGGGCGCGCCGAACTCGCCCACGTATCCGATCACGGCGACGGTGGCCGGTGATCACGGCGCCCAGTTCGCTTGCCGCGTCTTCAATCTGGCCAACGAAGCGACCAGCACCGCGGCGCTGCTCACCGTCGTGACAGCACCGTCGATCACCCAGAATCCGTCGAACGTCTCGGTCGTGGCCGGGCAGACGGCGACGTTCCAGATCCAAGCCAGCGGTCTGAACCTCGCGTACCAGTGGCAAGTCGACTTGCCGACGGCCGGCGATGCTTTCAATCCCATCCAGGGAGAGACCGCGAGCAGCTATTCGTTCACTGCGGCATCCGGTGACGACGGCAAGCGCTACCGCTGCAGTGTCTCGAACACCGTCGGCACGATTCCGAGCAGCGCCGCTCTGCTGACGGTCGTGTTCGCACCGTCGATCACGCAGAACCCGTCGAACCAGACGGTGACCGCCCCGACGGCTGCGACGTTCCAAGTCGCCGCGATCGGAGGGTCGTTGTCCTACCAGTGGCGATTCGCGACCGCGGCAGCACCCTCCAGCTACGGCAACGTGAACGGAGCGACGAGCGCAATGCTGTCATTGAACCCGACGAACACCACGCAGACGGGCAATCGGTACCTGTGCCGAGTCACGAATGCGGCGGGTACGATCGACAGCAGCTTCGCGACGCTCACCGTGAACGGGCCGCCGACGTTCACGCTGAATCCGAGCGACCAGACGATCCTCGTGAATCAGAGCGCCACATTCCAAGCGCTCGCTGTAGGCCCGGGACCGATCACCTACCAATGGCGTAGGCGCGCGAACTCCACGAGCATTTGGCTAACCATGGATGGAGCGACGAGCAGTCAACTCATCTGGTCCAACGTCAATTCTCAGACGGAACCCGGCTTCAACGGCCACCAGTTCAGTTGTGTGGCCTCGAATAGTTTCGGTCCGACACCGAGCAGTACTGCCACTTTGTCGCTCACGCTCGAGTTCGATCGGCTCTACACGACGTTCGGCACCTTCGGGACGTGCACGGCTTGCCACAGCGCCGCCGGGCAGGCGACGAATGGCAATCTGAATCTCGGCACGGTGGCCACTGCGCTGTTCGACCTGAAAACCGAAGCCCTCCCGGTGACCTCGTGCGTTCCGAACGGACGACGTGTCCAACCCTTTTCCGCCACGAACAGCCAGCTCTACAAGCGCGTCTCGGGCACGACATGCGGGTCGCAGATGGGCACCGGTTCGTTCGGCACGCTGGAGGCGCTCCAGCGCAACCGGATCCAGTTTTGGATCGATCAGGGCGCAGCCGACTGAGCTACGACTTCCGAGATTCCTCGCGCCGCTCGATCGCCTGAGCGGGGGCGCGAACCTGCGTGGGAAGGCCGTGAGAAGATCGAGCTTGCGGGCCTTCAGGATCTCGTGGCGCGGCTTCGCACCTGCCACGAGCCCGTGATTCCCCTCACGGCTCGTGGCAGTCGACAGGTCATCGCGGATTCGTCGCCCACACCTCGAGCCCCGGACTGAACGCGCGGTCGTCCAGTTCGAGCAAACCGACGATCGCACGCGCGATGTCCTCGCTCGTGAGCTTGCTCGGATTCGGGTCCTTCCGCTTCGCGCGGCCGGCGTGCACGCCGAAGTCGTTCTGCACTTCGCTCGGATCGACTTGCATGACGCGCACGTTCGAGGTGCGCAGCTCGGCGCGCCAGCACTCGGTCAGCGCCGTCAGCGCGAACTTGGACGCACAGTAGGCGGATCCGCCGGCGAATCCGCGTCGCGCGGCGGTCGAGCCGACGTTGACGATCGTCCCGCGCTTCGCGGTCACGAATCGGCGCGCACAGGCGCGGCCCACGAGGAACGCACCCAGCGTGTTCGTCTCGAACGTGCGGCGGAAGTCTTCAGTGATCGTTTCGACGAGCGGAGCGAACGTGCCGAGACCGGCGTTGTTCACGAGCACGTCGAGGCCGCCCAGGCTCTGCGCTGCGTCCTCGACGAGCCGCTCGACGTCGTCCTCGCGCGAGACGTCGCAGCGGAAAGGGACGGCGCCGATCGCGAGCGCGGTTTCGCGGACGCGGGCCTCCGTGCGGCCGCAGATCGCGACCTTCGCACCGCGCTCGATGAGCAAGGCCGCCGTCGCTCGTCCGATGCCCGTCGCTCCACCCGTGATCAGTACTCGTGCGCCTTTCGTGTCCATGGCGCACACGCTACTCGATGGCACGGCGTGAACACGGCGCTCGAACAGGCTTGGTGGCGCTCACGAGCTTCCGCGGATGACGCTGCCCGCGATCAGCCATCACCTCGAGCTCGCCGGCCCGCGCTCGCGCCATCACGGAACCGTAGCCACGTCGACGGGCGTCGCACCGAGCACGCGCACGATCTCCTGCGGATCGAGCGCGATCAGGAATCCACGTCGACCGCCGTTCAGGTGAACGCGCGGCAGATCCAAGATCGTGCGTTCGACGTAGACCGGCATCGCGCGCTTCGTCCCGAACGCGCTCGTGCCGCCGACTTGGTATCCGGAGTGCTTGTCGGCGACTTCGGGCGCGCAGGGCTGCACGCTGCGTGCACCGATCTGTCGCGCGAGGCTCTTCGTGCTGACCTGGCAGTCGCCGTGCATGAGCACGATGATCGGCGCGCGCTCGTCATCCTCCATGATCAGCGTCTTGACGACCGTGTGTTCGTCGACGCCGAGCTCGCGCGCCGACACCGCGGTGCCGCCCTTTTCCTCGTAGCGATACGGGTGCTCCGTGTACGCGACGCCGTGGGCGCGCAACACGCGCTCGGCCTGGGTCACCATCGATGTGCGTGTGCTCGGATGCGCGCGGATTGGGAATTCGTCGAGAAATCAGGGGATGTCGCACCGCGGATGCGCGGCGAGAACCGGCGCGGGCCCGTCAGCTCGATCACTTCAAGCGCTCTCAGAGCGTGTGAAGCAATCACACGCTTTCGCGACGCGAAGCGTCGCCACATGATTCCGAGAGCCCGTAGACTCGATTTCTTCACGGGCAATCAGGGCAGCCAGCTGACTTCGAAGCCATTCGTCAGGTTGTAGGTCGCGGTCGAGCAGAACGGAGCCGCGTTGCGATACCACGCTTGGTAGTAGCGCACGTCCCCGCCGAGAGGCACGCCGCTCTGCAAGGACAAGAGCGGCGCGCCAGGAACTCCGAAGCCCCACGTCGCGAGGCCGTTCGCCGAGTGACGCGTCGCGAGTCGCACGATGTTGCCGCCGACGCAACGCAGCCCGTCGCCGAACACGGTTCCCGCGCCACCGTTCAGCTTCGAGGATCCGAAGAGGAAAGCGACCACCGTGTTCGCGGGCAACCCGCGCACGACGAGCGCGAGAGTGTCAGAGTTCGTCCGCGGTCGACCGGCGCCATCGAGGACTGCGCCGCCGGTCTCAGCGTTCGGACATCCGGCCTGCCAATCTCCGACGCCGCACGGACACGCGCTGGCCGTGCCATCGCCCGAGCAGAACGTGCTGCCCGTGGTGCAGCCGTCGACGAGGACGTCGTTCACGCTGTTCTGATCTAGACCTGCGAGGTCATCACCGGCGTACGAGAACGCGCAGCGATCACCCGCAGCCGAAATCGACACCGCGAACACGTCTTGTTGGGGCTGCGCGATCCCGTTCCCGGGAACGAAGAGCTCCGTCGTCCCCGCCGCGCGATCGCGGCGAAAAACGTCGCGTTTTCCGTTCCAATCGTTGGGAGCGAGGTCGGTCGCTGCGCTCGTGAACACGGCGAAGCGACCATCGGCGGAGAGGACCGGAGTGCCGGCACCTTCCGGGCTCTGCGCACCGATGGACGACACGTTGACGCGATCGATCGATCCGCTCGAGCGATCGAGGACGAAAGCATCGCCCGTTCCATTCGTGTCGCCCTGAACGAGGTTCTCGGCCGTGCTCGAGAAGCTCGCGAATCGCCCGTCGCTCGTCACAACGCCGAGGTCCGTCCAACCGTTCGGAACGCCGCCGCCAGGGCCGCTCACGAGGAGCGACGTCATCCCCGTCCAGCGATCGCGCACGAAAACGTCCATCGAAGCGTTCGTGTCACCGGCGACCAAGTTCGTCGCCATGCTCCCGAAGAACACGTAGCGGCCGTCAGCGGTGGCGAACGAGGCCAGTGTTCCCGAGCCGCTCATGTCGTCGCCCTCGATGCCCGCGGAGGAGACGCTGACGCGCTCGAGGGTCCCGAGGGTCCGGTCGAAGAAGAAGACGTCGCGCACGGCGTTCGTGTCGAGCGCGACCAAGTTGGTCGCCCAACTCACGAAGAGGACGTAACGCGATCCGCCGGCGAACGTCGCTCCGAACGAGGGTCCGTCACCTTGGACGCCGCCGGGACCATCGCTCACGCGCTCGATCGTGCCGGTCACTCGATCGCGCACGAACACGTCGAGCGCGCCGTTCACGTCGCCCGACACGAGGTTCGTGGCCGCCGTGTGGAACGCGACGAAGCGCCCATCGTCGGAGAGGACGGGGTACGCGCTCGACGCGTCGCTCTCGATGCCGCCGGGACCGAGGTTCACGCGCTCGATCGTGTCGGCGCGCAGGTCGGAGACGAAGACGTCTGCGACGCCGTTCGTGTCGCCCGGGACGAGGTTCGTCGCGGCGGAGACGAAGACGACGTAGCGACCATCGGGCGTGATCGACGCTTGCGTCGAAGCACCATCGCCTTCGACGCCGGACGCGTCGAGGCTCACGCGTTCGATGCCGCAGGTCTGCGCGAGCACGCTCGGAGCGAGCAGCGGCAGCAGGCAGAGGATCGTGCTCGTGCGCACGGCCCCGATCCTACGCCCTGCGGCCGACCACGACGACGTGGAACCCGAGGAGCGAGAGCCCCGGGATCGCGCACACGACCCGGTCGATCCCCAGGAAGCCACGCGTGATCCAGGCGTTCCCCGGGACGTACTTCAGGATGCCCAGATGGTCGGGAAAGCCCGCGAAAACGTAAGCCAGGAACCCGTACTTCTTCACGGTCGCGACCTCGAAGCCGGCCTTCTCGCACAGGAGGACGATCCCCTTCCGTGTGAAGCCCTGATCGCCCTCGTCGAAATGCGGGCTCTTCCTGTACAGGACGAACCGCGCGAACCGGATCAGCGGGTTGTCGTTGCACGGTTCGCTCATGACGAGCACGCCGCCGGGTCGCAGGGTGCGCCGACAGTTCGCCAAGAAACCGACGTGATCGCGCGTGTGGTGCAGGCTGCCTTTGCAGAACACGACGTCGAAAGCCCCGTCCTGGAACGGCAGCTTTTCGGCGTCGCCGGTGACGAGGCGCGCGCCGGGCACGTACTGTTCGCTGACGAGCAACATGTCGTGGCTGATGTCGAGCCCGACGGCTCCCGGGAGTTTCGCCGACAGCTCGGCCAGGAAGAACCCGGTTCCGCAGCCGATGTCGAGCACGGCGCGCGAGCCCTTCGGAGCGTGCCCGATCATCTCGGCGTGCCAGTCTTGCTGGAAAAGTCGCGAGAACTCGAACCCGTAGCGGTACGCGTAACGAGGCGCGAGCGCCTTGTGCAGGTCGATCTGAGCTTCTGCGTTCGACGTCGCCATGCGAAGCCCGGAAGTCTAACTCCTCCCCCCGGGGGAGATCTGCGACGCGTCGGTGATCAGGGCGCGAGATCGCGACCCTCGGGCGGTCCGCAAGGTGTGAAGTTCCTTCCGTGTGCGGTGCAGAAGCGCTCGGTCTCGCGGCGATTCAGCGCCGATCGAGGCATCCCGCTCGACCCGCGGCGCGATCACGATCCAGCGCGCGAACCGAGTCGGTCGAAGGAACCAGCACGAATCGCGGTCACCGGCGGCCGCCCCATCGGCACGGTCGCGCATCGCGCTAGGATCCCCGCCTGTGTTCAAGAGCGTCGGCAGCACATGGATCCTGAACGTGCTGCAAATCGCTTCCGTATTGGCGCTCTCGCCGTACGTGATCGCACGGCTCGGTGACGGGCCGAACGGCGTCTGGGTCACGATCGTCTCGTTCACCGGATTGATCGGACTGCTCATCCTCGGCATCCCGATGGCCACCGTGCGCTTCGTCGCCGAGGCCGTGGCCAAGAAGGATCAGCCCAAGAAGGACGCGGCCGTCTCGACGTGCCTAGCGATCTGCATCCTGCTCGGCGGGGCGGCGCTCGTCGTCGGCCTGATCCTCTGGTGGTTGTTCGACGCGCGCTACCTCACCGGCGAGCTGACCCTCGGGATGGACGCGTCCAGCATCCAAGGAGCGCGCATCGCGTTCGCGGTCGTCGTCGCACAGATCGCGCTCGGCTTCGCGATGCGCCTACCCCACGGGATCCTAGACGCCCACGGCGACTTCGTCGCGCGCAACGCCATCATGGCCGGCGAGATCGCGTTCCGCTCGGTCGCGACTTTCGCGGTGCTCGCGTGGAGCCCGACATTGCCCGCGCTCGCCGGCGTACTCATGGTCTCGTCACTCGTGGAGTTCGCGACGGCGATCCTGGTTCTGAAGCGCCGACATCCCGACGTGCGCTTCTCGCTCGCGGCCTACGATCGCACGCTCGTGCGGCGCATTTTGGCGTTCAGCGTGTGGGCCTTGCTGCTCAACGTCGGCGCGCTCCTCGCGTTCCGCCTCGATGCTCTCGTGATCGGCGCGTCCCTCCCGGCCGAAGCGGCGACGCAGTTCGACGTCGGAAACAAGTTCTTCGAACCCCTGACGAGCCTCGTCGTGGCGGTCTCGGCCGTCATCCTGCCGCACGCGACGAAGCTGCAGGCGACAGGCAGCGGGCACGAGTTGCGCGCGGACTTCTTGAAGTGGTCGAAGATCTGTCTCTCGCTCGCGTTGCTGGTCGGCCTCTACTTGTTGGTCCTCGGTCCGGCGTTCCTCGGCGCTTGGGTCGGCGAACGTTTCGTCGAACCCTCAGGCCCTGTTCTCCAAGTCTTGATGTTGTCGTTCCTCGTCTGGCTGCCCGTGCGCGGCGTGGCCATCGCGGTCCTCTTCGGACTCGGGAAACCACGCCCGGCGGCAGTGGGATTCTTGGTCATGGGTGCCGCGAATCTCGGCCTCAGCGTGATCCTCGTCGGGCCACTCGGCATCCTGGGCGTCGCGTTGGGCACCGCCGTTCCGAACGTCTTCTTCGCGATCTACGTGCTCGTCCTCGCTTGCCGCGAGGTCGGCGTCACGGCTCGTGAGTACGTCGCCTACGTGGTCACGCGGGCCGCGATCGGAGCGCTAGTTCCGTTCGGAGCGCTGATCCTCATCCGCCAACTGCTCGATCCCCGGGACATGCCGGCTCTTCTCGCCTCGGGCGTCCTCATGACGGCGATTTTCGCCGTCACGTGGCTCGTTTTCGTCTACCGCGACGATCCGTTCCTCGACGTGCGCGGTCTCCTCGCACGAACGCGAACGAACGGCTCGGGAGGAGTGCGTTGAGCACGCTTTCGTGGATCGCGGGAGGCGTGGCCGGGGCCATCGGGCTCGGTGTGTTGGCCGAGTTCGCCGCCCGCGCGCTGCTGACGCGCTACGGTCGCTACTACGTCTGGGCGCCCGGCTCGCGCGTGCGCCTCGAACTCGAGAGGAGCACGTTGCCGACGCTCGAGCCCGTGGCCACGCACGCGATCAACACCGCTGGCGAGCGCGGCGATGAACCGCCGGGCGGCGAGGGGACTTTCCGCGTGCTCATCGTCGGTGGCAGCGCAGCGGAGTGCTACTACCTCGATCAGCGCACTCAATGGCCGAGCGTGGTCCAAGACGCGCTTTCGAGGCCGGAAAACCTCGCGCGCCTCGGTGCACGCCGCGTCCACGTCGGGAACATCGCGCGCTCCCTCGTGACCGCGCGACACGTCGATCGAATCCTCGAACGCACGCTCGATCGCTATCCGCGGCTCGACGCGATCGTGTTCCTCGTCGGCGCCAGCGATGCCGTCACATGGATGGAGCACGGGATGCCGCAGACGATCGACGAAGGCCCGATCCCGGCGAGCCAGGTCTTCGCGCAACATCCGGAAGGTCCGTTCGCGTGGACGCCGAAGCGCGCCGCGCTGCGACGCATCGCTTCGGGCTTGAAACGCCGGGTTTTGAAGCCCGTCGATGTGAAGGAGCGCGCCGGCAAGCGACTCGCCGAGGTGCGCGCGATGCGGGCTGCCGCGACGACGCTGGTGCGCACGCCGCCCGACACGAAGGCGATGGTCGATCACTTCGAGAAGTGGTTCGAACGCTGTCTCGTGCGCGCCCGGAAAAAGGCGCCGCTCGTCCTCGCCGTGCGCCAGCCGTGGCTCGAGAAGTCGTTCACGGCCGAAGAGACGCAGTGGCTCTGGAGCTACGCCGTCGGTCGCCCCTATCACCAACGTTGCACCACGTACTTCACGCATGAAGCCGCGTGGCAAGTGCTACGCGCCGTGGACCGCCGCGCCTCCGAAGTCGCGACGCGCCTCGACATCCCTCAACTCGACCTGATGCCGCTGCTCCCGAAGGATTTCGACACTTGGTACGACGAGCAGCACCACACGCCCGCCGGTTGCCGCATCGTCGGCGAAGCCGTCGCGCGCGCGCTGCTCGGAGCACGAGTCACGCGGGACCGCACCGGTCGATGAAGGGACCAAGTCCGTCCATGAACTCATTTTCGCAGCGCGAGTACTGCGTGCGAGATCAGGCCGAGCGCGATGATGTGCACGAGTTGCACGGCGTGGAGACCGAGGCCGGTCGCCAGCGCGAGGTCGCGCGGGACACCGAGTATTCCGAACCCGAGGGTCCAGCCCAGTTCGAGCGTGCCGAAGTTCGCGAATGCGCTCACGGGGATGAGGCTCGTCAGGATCGCCAGGCTCGAACCGAACGTAGCCTCGGCCAGCGTCGTCGAAGCCGGCAGGCCGAGCGCGCGCGCGAGCACGGCGCAGAACAAGAAGATGACGAGCCAGATCGGGATCGACACGGCGGCAGCGCGCAGAAGCCGGCCTTCGCCGCCGGCTTCGCGCAAGGATCCCGCTAGCCCGTCGATCCGCGTCGCGAGCTTCGCACCGAATGCGGTGCGACTGAGCCCGACGCTTCGGATCGCACCACTCGCCCAGCGCGCGAGGAGATCGCTGCGCGCCGACAGCCAAGCGCCGAAGAATGCGGCGAATGCGAGACCGACACCGAGCGGAACGAACCAACCGATCGCGGGAAATGCGCCGGACGCGTGGATCGCGAAACACGCCAGCGAGAACCCGGCCGCGAGCACCGTCATGTCGAGCAGCCTCGAGACGACGAGCGCCGCGACGCCCGCCGCGGGGGGAACTCCGCACGAGCGGTTCGCGTACAGGACGAACGTGGCCTCGCCGATCTTCGCCGGGAGGACGAACGAGGCCAACGTGTGCGCGCCGGTGACCGCCAGCATCGGGATGGGTCGCACGCGCACGGCCCTCGGCATGAGGATCGCGAACCGCCACGCGCGGAGGACGTAGAGCGCGACGTGAAGGAGGAACGCCGGTAACCAAGTCGCGAACGAGAGGCGCGCGAGGGTGTCACCGACCTCACGCAGCTCCAGCCCGCTCCACCACAAGACGAGCGCCGTGATGCCCGCCGCGACGGCGACGGAGAGGAGGACACGGAAAGTCGTTTTCATCGAGGAATCGTGCACGAAAGCGACGCGCGCGGACCGCTGGGCGATACGCGACACGAGTGATGCGGATCGTCGCGATCCGTCACTCGAACTTCACGTGCGTTCCGCCGGAATCCCCGGCGAGCCACTCCAGGATGTTGAACTGCCCGCCCACCGCGATCGTGTTGATGACGATGCGGCGGTGCTCGTTCCAGGCGGCGATGTGCTCACGGATTTCGAGCGGTTCGACGACCTCGCCCATCGACGGTTCGCCATCGCTCATCACGAAGATCGTGTCGACCTCGGGATCCGTGAACGCGTCCTTCAACGAGTCGTAGAGATTCGTGCCGCCGCCGGCCTTGAGTTCCGCGACGTAGGCCAACGCCGCCGCGCGCTTCTCGTCGTTGCACGGCACGAGCGCGCCGTCGGTCCAACGTTCGACGCCCGACGAGAAGACGAGCAGGTTGAAGAACGCGCCCGGATCGAGGTTTTCGAGGCACTTCTTCAGCTCCTCGCGCGCGACCTCCATCCGCGTCCAACCGGCCTTGCCCTTGTAGTCGTTCGTGAGCTTCTCCTCCATCGAACCGGAGACGTCCACGATGAAGATCACACGACGGCTGATGATCTTGATGCCGAAGAACTCGCTCTTCACGCGCGTCGTCTGACGCAGGCGGAACTCTTCTTCGCCCGAGCGCACGCGGTCGAGGTCGACGTCCGATAGGAGCTGGAACTTGTCCTTGGCGCCCTTCCACCAGTTCGCCCAGGACTTCGCGTCCTCTTGGAACGGCTGACCCGTGAGCCGCCACAAGGCCTGCGCGAACTCGGATCGCAGGCGTCCCTCCTCCTTCTCCATGCGCGCGACGATGGCCGTCACGCCCTCGATCGTGCGCATTTTCTCGAGCGCTTCGAGCGCCGCGAGCCGCGTCGACCAGTCCGCGTCCTCGAGCGCGGCGACGAGCCGCTCCAGATGCGTCCGATCCGAAGTCTGCCCGAGCTGGGTCAAGGCCATGTTGCGCACTTCGGGATCGGTACTCTTCGACAGGGTGACGAGCTCATCGATCCAAGCCTTGTCCCCGACGCGAATGCGCGCCACAGCGTCGAGCGCCGCGCGACGGACCTCTTTCTCCTTCGATTTCTCGAACAGTTTCGTCAGCGCCGGCCCGGCCTCGGCCGAACCCCGCTCGCCGAGGATCTTCGCCGCGCCGGCCACGACCTCGGGCTCCTTGTCCGACAGCATCTTCAACAGAGCCTTGTCCACACGTTCATCCTGCATGGATCGAACGGCGTACATCTGGAAGAGCTTGTCGTTCGCCTTGCCCTTGCCCAGCTCGCTCAAGAGGAGCTTGTTGACCTCCGGATCCCTGAAGTCCGTGAGGATCTCGGCCAATCCACGGCGCAATTCGACGGGAGTGTCGTTCCGCAGCGCACGCTTGATGAACTCCGGCGCGGCCTTGGCGCCCTCGAGCCGCGCCACGATGCGCGCCGCGACGACGCGGTTCTCGGGCTGCTCCCCGTCGTTCTTCACGGCATCCCAAGCGAGTTCCAACGTCTTCGGGTCCCCGCGATCACCGAGTTCCTGCAGCGCGCTCTTCCTGATTTTCGCGAAGCCCTCCTTCGTGGCCGCGTCGGTGAGCTCCTCGATCGTGAGGCGCGGCGAGAGCGCGTCGAACGCGAGCAGTCGCATCGAGTTGAGGATGACGCCCGACCTGGGCTTGGCCTCTTCCTCGTCCTTTTCACCCTTTTTCGCGGCCTTTTTGACCTTCGGTTTGGCCTTGTCCTTGTCGCCGTCCTCTTCCTTCTTGGGCTTCCAGATCTTGCGGTACCACTCGTGATCGGCGTCGTTCGAGAGCCCGATGTGCGCCGCCAACGCACGTTCACGCACGGCGTCGTCGGCCGGCGACTTCACGATGAGCTCGAGCCAGTGCTTGCCCGACGTGGCGCACGATCCGAGGGACTCGACCGCCGCCGCGCGCAGCTCGGCCTCCTTGGACGCCGTCGCTTCGTCCGTGAGCCGCTGCATGGCCTTCTGCTCGCACTCGGTGACGCCGTCGAAGAGTCGCAGCGCGCGGATGACCTCGCGCTTCATGAACACCGTCTGCAGGGTGTCGTACGCCTCGATCAACGCGTCGAGCGCGCGCATCGTGCGCAACGCCCCGAGGTCCTTGATGACCTCTTCCTTCGTGCGGTCCCCGTCCGCCTTGATCTTCGCGACGAGCTCGGCCGTCTTGTCCGCGGTCTCCTGCGCGTCCTGACCGCGCATGCCCGCGGCACCGACGGCGCCGAGCGCGAGGAACAGGAGAGCGAGGGTCGGCACGACCGCGCGGACCGTCGATCGGCGGCCGGGATGAATGGTATTCGGCAAGAGTTTTGCTTCGCGGAGGGGACAGAAATGGGGAACCAGCCATGAGATCGGAATCCTCTTCCGTCGCAGTGTCAACTTCGAACGCGCTTGGGCCGATAGGTCTCGTCCCGCTCCCGCTCCCGTACTTCCACGGTTGGGACCGGCACCCCGTGCCCAGCTACCTGATCCCAAACCACGATCGTTCCGAGCCTTTGGACCCCGAATCGCGAGCGTTGTCGGCGGACCGCGCCCGCACGCTCCTCCGGCGGCTGCGCGATTTGAACCTGGTCGCGGGGCCCGTAGCTCTGTCGCGCGGCGTGTTCGTGTCGATCGCTGGGTGTCTGTCGCTCGACGGGCCGGCCGAAGCGGGTGTGCGCTATCTACTGCGTTTTGTAGACGGTTCCGAGCGCACGCTCGAGATCGGTTGGAACGGAGCGGGCCTCGTGTTCAGCGTCCTCGGGCCGGCGGCGTCGGATCTGCGGACGCTGCGCGTTCCGATCGGTTGTGACACGGACGGACGCGCGTGCGTGCCGGCGATCGGGGCGCGCGTGAGGCCGGATACGACGGATCGGCGCGAGCTCGAGCACTTCCTGCGCCGCGTGGTGCGCGCGGTCGCACGCTGAGGAAGAAGGGTCGGCGTTCGATCCGAGGATCAGCCTGAGGCGGGAGTTCGCTTGCGATGCGAGCATGTTCCGTGATGCAGGACCGCCCTGCACTCTTCGGCGCCGTGCTCGGCACGATTCAGGCCGAACTCGATTGGGAGCGCCTCGGTCGCACGTGCTGCGAGGGCGACGGGACCGACTTCGCTGGAGGTAGCGCACGATGCGAAAGTGCAGGAGGGCAGTCACGTGCGCGACGTCCTCATCGCGGATGTCGGGGCTCGATCGCGACGGGAAACTAGACGCGATCGTCTTCCTCGTCGGCGGCAGCGACGTCGTCACGTGGATGGAGCAGGGCACGCCCTCGAAGATCGACGAGTCCCCCATCCCCGCGAGTCAGGTGTTCGCGCAGCATCCCGAGGGCCCGTTCGGCTGGACGCCGAAGCAGGCCGCGCTGCGCCGCATCGCGTCGTCGGCGAAACGCCGCCTCCTGAAGCCGATGGATCAACGCGAGCGCGCCGGCAAGCGCCTCGCCGAAGTCCGCGCGTTGCGCGCGGCCGCGACGAAGCTCGTCACGAACGCTCCCGACGCGCGACCGATGCTCGACAACTTCGAGCACGGGTTCGAGAGCTGCCTCGTGCGCGCGCGCGCGAAGGCGCCGCTGGTGCTCGCCGTGCGACAACCGTGGCTCGAGAAGCAGTTCACCCCCGAGGAAGCACACTGGCTGTGGAGCTACGCCTTCGGCCGCCCGTATCACCAGAAGTGCACGACGTACTTCTCGCACGAAGCCGCGTGGTCCCTGCTGCGCACCGTGGATCCGCGCGCTGCGGACCTTTCACGACGGCTCGGCGTCGCGCAACTCGACCTGATGCCGCTGCTGCCCCGCCGATTTCGCGACGTGGTACGACGAGCAGCACCACACGCCGGCGGGCTGTCGGCTGGTCGGCGAAGCGGTCGCGCGCTCAGTCGTCGACGGGGTCGAGCGCGCTCGATCGAACGGGCGCCGCAGCACGTAGTTTCGCCGCCGCGCGCCGCTACTTCTTCTCGAACTCGGCGCGGATCGCGAGGTTGTCGAAGTCCGCGCCTTCGCCAGTTCCGCCCGCACGTCCGTCGCTGCCCAGCGTCGAGACCCTCGGGATCGGATTGCCCGGGCCCGGCGGTTCGTAGACGTAGGCGTTCTTCCACGGATCGAGCGGGAGCGTCGCGCCCTTCAGGTACACCTGCCCGTTCACGTCGGGGGTGATGAGCGGCTCGAGGCTATCCGGGTACCGACCCGAATTGTCGATCGCGTAGAACTCCAATGCCGACTCGATCGTGACGAGATCTGACTTCACCTTTCCCCGGCGCGCGATGGCGAGCTTCGTCAGCACGGGCTCACGCTCGTGCCCGGTATCCACGTGAACGGTCGGTGGGAGTGCGACCTCGGGAGCCTTCGCCGCGGGTTCGGGAGGCGCCGTGAGCTCGACGACGGGCACGGACTTCAGAGGCGGGGTCGCGGACTCGGAGGGTGAGACGGGCTCGTGCGTCGGAGTCGGGCTCGGCGCGAGCGTGGTCGTGTCCTGTCGACCGCACGCGGCGACGAGGAGGCTCGCCAAGAACGCGGAGGCGAGAGTCGAACGGTCGACGGTCATGGCGGGATCCTCGCGAACGGGGGAAGGTGGATCGAGATCGCCGGCGCGCCGGCACGCTGCGTCCGACGGAGTCTACGGGTTGCGTTGCGACGCGAGGAACGCGTGCGAGATCGGGCCGAGCGACACGAAGTGCACGAGCTGCACCGCGTGCGGGCCGAGGCCGGTCGCGAGCGCGAGGTCGTGCAGCACGCCCAGCGTCCCGAAGCCGAGCACCCAGCCGAGCTCGAGCGTGCCGAAGTTCGCGAACGCGCTGACGGGGATCAGGCTCGTCAGGATCGCGAGGCTCGAGCCGGGGATAGGAACTCCAAGCGGATGACCCCCAACAGAGGGTAGCGGTTCGGGCCGATTCCCCGTAGGTCTCGAGCCCACGGACGAGTGGATCCGGTCCCTCGGAGCCCCGTTTCGGTGCTGCGGGCAGCCTCGGGAGCCGCCTCGAGCCGGCCGGAGTCGCTGGGTTTGCGGCGCGGGGCACGGCGCCGCCACACCGCGCCTCTTTGGAGGTGCGCAGCTCGCTCGCGTCGCGGACTACCAGGCGAACTCGGGCTCGGGAGGCGCTCTGGCATGAGCGATCGCCGGAGCTGTGCTGGGCAGCTCGAGGTGGCCCTGGAATCCTGCGCACGACGAGACCGTCGGTGATCATGGCGATCAGCCTGCGCGCACCGCCGCAATCGGGACACGTGAGAACGTCGACGGCGAACACACGTCGCAGGAGCTCGGCCCAACGGGCACAACGTGCCCGAAAGCTTGAGCGTCTTCGCGCTGCCCTCCGAGCACCGCAGGATGCTCCGCACCACGAACGTCCTCGAGCGGCTGAACAAAGAGATCAAGCGTCGTACCCGCGTCGCGACGCTGTTTCACAACGAATCGTCTCTGCTTCGACTGGTCAGCGCCGTGCTGAACGAGGTCAGCGACGAAGGGGAATCTGGACGCGTCTCCCTCACCTTGCAAAACGGCTAACCCATCACGACGGCATTACAGAATGGATGTTGCTCAACCCGGGGGTTTCGCTTCTGATCACCGCCCTGTCGACCTCACCCATCCGAGGAGCAACCTCACCCATCCGAGGATGACGATGTCGACCTTTTCCAGCACTCGCGCACGGTTCGCCACGATCGTTTTGTTTTCTCTTCTCGCGTCAGTGCCGATCCGCAACGCCTTCGGGGATGCAAGTTGCGACACGCTGGCCGGACCGACGAGTTGTGGCACTCACAGCAACTGCACGTACAAGGTCTCGGTGGTGTGCGGGACTTTGTCGTGCATCGTGGACTACAAAGTCGTTTGCAATGGCGGTCGCTACACATGCGGCAAGACACAGTCGGTGTTGACTACCGATACCGATCCGGTTTGCCTCACATCCTGTCCGTGCAGTTGTTGCGTGAGTCCCGGCGCTGGTGCGTCATGGGGATCCGTCAGTGGCTGCAATTTTGATCACTCCTGCAGCTAGTCTTCTTCACACCCGAGGCGTTCTCATGAAGTTCCTTGTGCCTGCCTTCGCGTTGGTCGCGCTCTCGACCGCGGCCGTAGTTGGCTTCAATTCGAGCAGTTCCGCGTCCGCGGCTCCTCGCGCTGCGACGCCCGCACCGACCGTTTCCGTCGTTCGAACGAGTGACGACGCGCGTGAGATGTTCAGCTTCCGCATGCTCGCATTGGTGACGGATTCCGACCAAAGGGTGATCATCGTCGATGGCGCGGGTATCGATGCCAGAGGGTTTGTGAGTCATGAGTACGTTTACGCGAACGAGACGGCTGTCGAGGAGCAGTTCATCGCGGGTGGTCCGCGCCACCGGATGATCGTGCGCAGAAACGTACCGACGTGGACCCAGGTCCAGTCCGCTGACGATCTGACGGTCGTCGTCGAAGCGGTTCAGTAGACATGTCGTCGTGACCGCGTGCGTTCGCAACGCGCGGCGCGGTCACAGCCTCCGGATGCACACGGTCCGGTACCCACACGGGGTCG
>Ga0163151_10001171_pt1 | contig 44807 bp, 58 predicted proteins | sample OliLakLV19MP5IB2_FD_145596 | JGI IMG/M metagenome (GOLD analysis project Ga0163151, IMG submission 145596) | Freshwater microbial mat bacterial communities from Lake Vanda, McMurdo Dry Valleys, Antarctica - Oligotrophic Lake LV.19.MP5.IB-2 | ecosystem: Environmental > Aquatic > Freshwater >...
CTTGGTTCCGATTCACCAAAAAATTCACTGTTGGGGAACTGATAAATACGGTACCGCTTTGTTCTGTCACATCCCATGACGGATCGAATTTGAGTGAAATTTTCCAGCCCGGGAAGGTCGCGACCGCACGTGCCACAAGACCAGAAGGACCCTTTTCTGTGGTACCAGGAGCAGTTGTAGATGCTTCGGAGATACTAGTTGGTATTTCCTCTTCCGGAAGAACTGTTACGGGAGCAGGGTTGTGCATCACAAGATACGCAACGAATCCGATAATGACGACGCTAGCGACAATAAGTGGTACGTATTTCTTCATGGGCGAAAGTATACTACGCACCGCCTCGAGAGGCTACGGGAGCTGGAACTTCCCTCTTTTTAGAATAATGAATCCTTCCTTAGTGAGCTTTCCAAGTGCGGTGCGGAGCTGGACACGACGCTTCGGCAGAAGTGCCAGAAGAGACGCGGTTTCTTTAGGTCCACGCGCGAGTTCCTTGAGCAGGGCTCCGCGCGCTTCGCGCGCGGAGCCCGCAAACTTCGTCTGCTTGGTATACCCTTTCGCACGCGCATTTATACGCACGCCCGAACGTTTAAGATGTGCGCCGTAATCCATAAGTGCCCCGTACCATTCCCGTGCCCTTCCATTTGGGAGAGTCCTTTCCAACACACAAATGATGTCTCTATCATCTACGTGCGCAACATCGGTAAAGAAATGATACGTAATCACCGTACGAATATTGGTCTCTATAAAAATAACGTCCTGGTTATACGCAAACGCACTCACTGCTCCTGCGGTATAGGGTCCAACACCCGGTAGTGTCTCAAGATCTTTGGGCGTCTTTGGAAAAACACCATCATACTCACGGGCAACGACTTTTGCTGTCTCGTATAACATCTTTGCACGACGATTGTAACCGAGACCTTGCCAAAGGCGCAGTACCTTCCCGAGCGGAGAGCGTGCAAGCGCATACACATCAGGAAACGCAGTGAGCCATGCGGTGAAATACGGAATGACCCGTTCCACTTGTGTTTGCTGGAGCATTATTTCGGAGACAAGAATGCTATACGGGTCGCGTGTCTTTCGCCACGCGAGCGTATGCCTCCCGTGCGCTTTGTGATAGTTCCAAACGGTATTCCGAAATGTCCGTATCTTCGCAGGAGTTAATCGACTGGCATTCATGCGCCTATCCTATGCTCTCGAAATAAAAAGGAAAGCGCTCCCACAGCCCCCAATCAATTTCGTATGTTCAAGTACAATGATTCCAGGCGAGACGGAGATACGCGTTGGGTTCCATTATTTACTTTACTCTCCGAATCACGAAGGTCAACTACTTTGCCTTGGGCCAGCGGTGGATAGCGGGTGGCCATATTTTACTCAGAGGATGTTCAGCACAATCATGCGGGCGGGCGGGACAGACGTACCGACCGTACAAAACAAAGCCGTTATTTACATACTTCCAATCCTTTTTAGGAATAAGTGCCTCTAACTCTTTCGATATTTTGGTGAGGTCAGTTTTGCTCGATAAATCAAACCGTAAGGCAAACCGTCTGACGTGCGTATCGGTTGGGATGCCTTCCCATATATCGTACAGTTCCCCCAAGACAACGTGCGCCGTCTTGTACGCAATACCAGGAAGTTGTACCAGCTCTGCTTCAGTTTTTGGAACTCTTCCTTTGAACTTCGTAGCAATCATTTTTGCGGAAGCAATGATGTGCTTCGCTTTATTTCGATGAAACGAAACTGAAGAAATCTCTGTATCGAACGTCGCGTACTTCGCCTCAGCAAAATCCTGTATGCTGACATACTTTTTCCAGAGCGTGGTAGTCACCTTATTCACCTGCTTATCCGTCGTTTGCGCCGAAAGCATGACGGCAGCAACCAACTGAAACGGCGTACGATACGTAAGTTCTGTTTTTTGATTTGGGTATGCTCGCTTGAGGTACGCAACTATCTTGCGAGCACGAGCGACACGTTCTTCTTGTGAAGAAGCCACGTCTTACAAGTCATCAGTGTCCCGACCGAATGCGAATCGATACCCGGACGCCGTGATGGCACCTGCACTTGCTGCGGAAAGCACACTAAGCACCACAACACCGAGTACTGGCACGAGAGCGATAAAGGAGAGTACGAGCATGCCAAGCAACGTACTGCGCCAGGTAACGCGTTCTTTCTTTAAAATAAATCGACCGATAAGTGCGCCCGCGAGTATGCCTGACGTAAGGAACGAAAGGAGTAACAAAAGAAGGTATGCCGCTCCTATAAGAAGCGCGATACCGAAACCGACAAACGAAAGGGCGAGGAAAAAACCTAGCATGGGTGCGGCAACGATGATACCGAATCCGAGCAACGTAAGTAAGACAAATTTGCGAGGCGAACGACGAAGCACGCGTGTGGCAACATCATTTACAAATATCGGGAACAGCCCGGCAATGAGTGCAGCAGCAAGCATGCCAGAAAGAATGCGCACCACGAGAAAGAGTCCGGCACCTGCAACAGCAAACGTCTGAGCCTCTTCTTTAGTCGGCAAGAATGAGGCAGAACCGGTATACGCCACGTCTCCAAGTATCACTGCGCTTTCTGCAATGTCCGCCTGTTGTGGCGCGTCATATTCAAGTGAGCCGGTTATATGCGTACCTGGAAGCAGAGTCAACCGGTCGGACGCGAATACCTCAACATTTCCGGAGAACTCACCGCCAAGCGTCACATTCGAACCATAAATAGCAACGGGGCCGTCAGCACCACCAACCACACTGACATCAATACCGAACGCGCGCACTTCACCACCCTTTCCGGTAATACGTACTGCGCCTCCGGCAACAAACACATCACCAGTAACATTTCCTTTCACACCAATACGTGCTCCAAACGCGCGCAAGTCTCCTCCCACCGGACCATCTGCTTCAATAGTGCCTCCTGCAAGAAGCGCGTCTCCGCTCACTGGCGCAAGTAAAATAACATCGGTTGCAAGTGCAGAAACATCTCCCGTGATTGGTGCAGTGATGCGCACATTGGCTCCCGCAAGATATGCGTTGCCCGACGATGCTTCAGATAAAGTGAGTGCGTCATCCGCAGCAACCGTAGCGGCACCAGCGCTTAGTGGAATGAACACAAGGAGTGCGAGTGTGAGGATTGTGCGATTCATGACGGGACAGTGTTTCCTTCAGGCACCAGGAGAAGTGCGCGGCGCTCTTTTGCAAAAAAGAGCCACGAAAGTCCGAGGAGAGCGAAGGAAATGACGGCTGATGCCATGCAGTAGATACAAAGTGCTTTGATAAGAAAGAATTGAATCAGCAGGAATACGACGGACGCGGAAGCACCGAGCGCATTGATAATGAGTAAGTAAAACGGAACAATCTTAAGTCGGAGAGTGAGAGCCGCCACAGACAGTACCAGTACGAGCGCATAGAACAAGACACCATAGACACCGAGCGGAATACCGAACAGATGTGCGTACGGGCTTTGCGCAACGGTATTACATCCGTCCAGTACCCCAATACCGCAAACAAGAGGCGTGTCTGTCGCAGCGCTCTCCGCAAGGTACCAGGAATCAGCGAGTCCGAGGAACGAAAGCCCGAGAATAAGCACAATAAGGGTGGCGCGTCTCATGTATATACCTATCGTAACGCGAGAGTGAAATACCAGCAATTGCTGAAAATCACGGTGATATACTTGGTATATGGAACCCATCCACGCAAACGAAGATGAGTGGAAGAATACATTGACCCCTGAGGAGTACGAAGTGCTTCGTGAACAAGGGACTGAGGCACCTTTTTCAGGTAAATATTTAGACAACAAAGACGCTGGCGTATATCGCTGTAAAGCCTGTAGCACGGTACTTTTTACCTCTGATCAGAAATTCGATTCTGGCACTGGGTGGCCTTCGTTCACCGACCCTGCCGTTGCAGAAAATGTGGGCACCCGCCCTGATGACACGTACGGCATGCACCGCACCGAAGTATTCTGCAAAAAATGCGACGGGCACTTAGGGCATGTTTTTAACGACGGACCAAAAGAAACAGGTGGCAAACGATACTGCATAAATTCCGTGTGCTTGGCGTTTGAAAAAGAAGGCGAAACAAAATGAAAGAAGTAGCCGTATTTGGTGGTGGGTGTTTTTGGTGCACCGAAGCGGTGTTCAACATGCTCAAAGGTGTTTCTTTGGTAGAGTCAGGCTACGCAGGTGGTAGCAAAGAAGATGCGACGTACGAACGCGTATCAAGTGGTACCACTGGACACGTTGAAGTTGTACGCGTTGAATATGATCCAACGCTCGTTCCCTACCGCACACTCCTGACCATTTTCTTTGCGTCTCACGATGCAACACAAGTTGATGGACAAGGAAACGATATCGGCACACAGTACCGCTCAGTGGTGTTCACCACGACTCCTGCCCAAGCGGAAGAAGCAAGAGCATTTATCGATGAACTCGACGCGTCAGATCGTAACGGCGATCCTATCGTCACTACGGTGGAGCCGTTAGTCGAATTCTTCCCTGCTGAGGACTACCACAAAGAGTATTATGCGAAGAACCAAAGTCGCGGATACTGCCAAGTTATCATCGCTCCAAAACTTCAGAAAGTTCAAAAAGAATACGCCGAACTATTGAAAGATATTCCAACTACCTAGAGCTTACTTCGAAACCTCCTACTCACGGAAACAAATAGGATGGGCACGAGCACCGCAGGGATTGCATGCCCCGTTCCCGAGGACGCGCAGGGCACATCCTGTTTGTTTCCGGACGTTTATGAACAAAATAGCAGTAAGCAACTTTTCAACTGTACCGGTAGTTCTAGTGACTAGAGGGAAAGATCTTCACAGACAAGCATGGAGACACTTGTGTCTCGTCGCTCGGAAACGTGCGATTTATCATCCTTACGAACAACCTTATGCCCCTACTTGGCGCTATAGGAATCGGGGTGCTCATTCTCGTCTTGAAATCTCTTTCCCCCACCGTTCTTCATCAGGGAGAAGCAACCGTCATTGCGCTACTGCACACTATTGAAGTTGCCGCATCCGCTGCAACTGATATAACCGCAAGCGTTCACGAAGCAGGAACTTCTTCCTTCTTCACTCCGCCCATTCTGCCACGCGCACCTGACATTCGCCCCTGATTCCTAACAAAAACGCCGGACGATTTTTCGTCCGGCGCTTGTGTTACTTCTTTGCTTTTGCTTTCTTTTTTACTACCTTTTGCTTTGACGCAGGAGCTTTTGCTACCACATGCTTTTGCATTACTTCCGTAAGTTCGGACGCACGCTGTGACTTTTCCATAGAAGCGACAAGCTTTTCCAAGGTCGCGTTCATGGTATCGAGTTTACGCGCAAGGTCGTCAATGCGACCGTCTGGGCGCGCAGCTTGAGGAGCGAATTCGCGACGAGGCGCGAAACTCTTTTTCTCAAAGCGTCCCTGTGGAGCACGGGAATCTCGAGAATCTTCTGGTTTGAAACAGTCACGACAATACACCGGCTTCATGCCGTTTGGCTTAAACGGAACCTGCGTCATTTTGTGACAGCTCGCGCATTCAGCATCAAACATCTCTTTGGGGCCACCAAAATCGCGTCCACCACGGTCACCTCCACGAAATGGAGGGCGTGAACCGAAGTCCTTGCGAGCGCTATGCGTAAAATGATTGTTTTTCTTGTAGTCAGCCATGGGTAGTGATTAGTATATTCATTATATCACACCCTCTAAAAAAATCAATGTTTGGTCAGGTCCCGAACTGATTGGTGCCCTCCGCTTCACGTCGATCAATAGGTTCTTCATCAAGACCAAAATAGTGCCCTAGCTCATGCCAGAGAGTTTCGCGAACAACTTGTTTCATCATCTTACGAAAATCACTCGTGTTGGTATCAGTCTGTTCCATCGCTTCATCAATTATAGGAAGACGATAGAGCGTAATTGTGTCAGGGAGCGTTGCACCAACTCCATACCCTGAACCACGTGCTGTTGCGGGGATACCTTGGTACAAACCAAGTAATGTTTCGCCTTCATGTAACCTCTCCGACTGTCGCACGTCTTCAGATGGCTCATCTTCAACCAGGAGTGCGACGTTCTGCAGACCCGCCTTCCATTTCTCGGGTACCGCTTCCCACGCTTCAAGTGCGACTGCTCTAAATTCTGCATCTTGCATCACCCATTTCTATCACACATCTACTGTCTATTCTCTCTATACCTCTCTGTTCCACCTCAGTGTGCTTAATGTTGTCCGGCCGGACAAAGTTAAGCACACGGATATACGTGCGGTATACTCTGGCGATATGATTCCGTTTCTCTCTGAGATGAATTTGCCGGATATGATTGGAGCGGTTGGATATCTTGGTATATTCGCTATTGTTTTCGTTGAATCTGGTATACCCATCGGAGTATTCCTCCCCCTTCCTGGTGACACGCTTTTATTCACCGCAGGATTACTTGTTTCTACATCGGTGTTCAAACTTACACCTCTACTTCTCACCGTTATTAGTGCCGCGATACTTGGCGACAGTGCTGGCTACTGGCTTGGAAAGAAATTCGGGCCGAAGATTTTCACTCGTGAACACGGCATCTTCCTCAACAAAGCACATCTTGTTCGTGCCGAACGGTTCTTTGAAAAGTATGGTCGTGGCGCATTAGTATTCGCGCGGTTTCTTCCATTCTTTCGTACCATTATCCCAATTTCTGCAGGTGTAGGTTCCATGCACTACGCCACTTTTCTGGCATACAACGTCACCGGGGCTATTCTTTGGGGCGCAGGTGTAACCGCGCTCGGGTACTTCCTCGGCAGTGTCATTCCAAATATTGATCTGTATCTCTTCCCTATTCTCCTTCTTATTCTCTGTATTTCTGGCTTCCCTATGGTGCGCACCTTCCTCAAGATGCGAAAGGAATCAAAAGACGAGGTGGTTCCCTTATAAAAAGAAAAAACGCCCTCATTTGAGAGCGTTTTTTCTTTACCTTTCTATTTCGCGAGCTCTGCGTCAATAAGTCCCGCAATTCGCTCGTACGGCTGCGCACCCGAAAGTGCGTTCGTACCGATAATCATGCTTGGGGTTCCTGAGATACCGAATGAAGCACCTTCTGCGCGGTCTGCCTCGATAGCTGTCTGGTACTCCGCTTTCTTATCAGTCATAAGCTTCGTCACACGGTCGACATCAATACCACCGAGTTCCGTAGTCATTTCCTGGATACTTGCGAGGTCACCAAAACCACCATGCTCTTCATCCTGATGTTCTGCCATCGCGACATACCATTCGTAGAATCGTTCTGGATACGCATCCCATACGCCACGTCCAAAGAGTGCTGCCGTGTCTGAGTCTGGACCGAGGAATTGGAAGTCTTTCAAGATAACGCGCAACTTGCCCGTTACGACATAATTCGTATACAACTCACCCATCGTTTCAAGCTCAAAACGCTTACAGAACGGACACTGGTAGTCGTACCAAACTGCGATAACCACGGGCGCATTCTTATCGCCTATAGAGGGGCTATTTTCAGTTTTTACATCATTGATGTCGACAGTTGCCGGGTCACCAGCAACCGGCGCAGTCTTGTCGCCGTGACCAAAAACAAATGCGCCACCGATAATAAGTGCTCCCGCCAAGACCGCAAGCGGTGTTCCGTACTTGTCCATAAATGCACCTCCTTCTTTTGTTGGTTCCATGCGTTTCTATGTATATGACTGCTAGTGGGAACTAGTATACCGCACTCCCGCAAGGGGTCACTATGAGGCAAATTACTGATTTTCAGACCCGTCCTGACCAGGATTTTCACCTCCACTGCCGTTAATATTGAGCTCAAATCCAGATCCCTGTTCGCTTTGCGTTGGTGTCTTTTGGGAAGTGAAATACCAGACACCAAATCCCACAAGAAGGACCAGGATGGTAACGACTACGATGTTGGTAAATGAGGAAGTGTTCATAGCAGGAGGTATGTGTGGTTATTTTTAGTTTTTCTTCGCGGTCTTCTTCGCAGTTTTCTTTGCTACTGTCTTCTTTTTACCGAGTGTCTCGTTGCGCAATCGACGCCAATTCTTTTTCAATTCCGAGACTGCTTCTGATAGCTGTTTCGGGTCTACACCACTTTGTTTTGCATAGGAATTCGCGACACGGTCAACCGCATCATGCATAACGTCTTCACCAAGCCCTTCGAGTCGTTTTGCTTCGCGCGCCACATCACGCTTCAAATCATGTGCCCACTTGACCGCGGTCTTGCGATGTTGCGTTGCGTGTTTTGCGCCATAAAAATAATAACCGGCTGCAGCTGCAGCACCTGCGGCGAGTACGCCAGCCGCGATAGCACCTGCAGGTACATCTTGGTGCTTTGTTTTTTTGGTTTGTGCCATCGTGTAGATAATTAAGAGCGGCGTTTACGACCGGGTGCAACAATATGCGCGGCGGCCTTACCTGCCGTGTGTATAAATGAGATAAGCTCTCCAGCTTCCCTTCGCGCAACCAGTCGCACGTCATCGATGTCCTCCTTAATAGCACCCACTTCCGTTTGGATCGTCGTACCGAGTCGGTCGAGCATGCGCGCGACACGAATAGCGTAGAAGAGAAACACGGCAGTGAGCATTGTGAGAACAACAACGGCAAGCGTCGCGATAAGAAAAAATACATCCATCTTCAGAAAGTCATCCATAGAGCGGTGGGCTGGTTAGCGAAAAAGACTGCATATACAGTCTTTTTCTTCACACACTCTACAACTATTAGTATGACGCGGGGATGAAGGTGAGCGCCTTGCCGGTCTTTCCTGCGCGACCAGTACGACCAATGCGGTGCGTATAGTCCTCGTAGGTTCCTGGCAAATCGAAGTTAATCACGTGAGAAACGCCACTGATGTCGAGACCACGTGCTGCTACGTCAGTTGCAACGAGAACACGAACATGGTCACGTTTGAACAAGAGCAGTGCCTTCTGGCGCTTGCCATGAGTTTTGTCGCCGTGAATAGATTCGGCTGGAATGTTCGCGCGACTCAAGTCCTTTGAAAGACGTTCAACGCCATGCTTCGTGCGACCAAAGACAAGAACTTTGTCCATGCTTGCATCTGCTTTCAAAAGCTCAATAAGCACATCGAGCTTATGCTCGTTTGGACCAACGCGGACAACATCCTGGTCGATAGTGCGCGCAGTGTCGCGTGTCTTTACCGAGATACGCGCCGGGTCATGCAAGAAAGCACCAATGAGTTGTTCGATATCACGCGAGAGTGTCGCGGAGAAGAACAACGTGTGGCGGTCTTTCGGCATTTTTCCGAGAATGGCACGCATGTCGTCGATAAAGCCCATGTCGAGCATACGGTCCGCTTCGTCGAGAACAACCGTACCGAAGTCGTTGAAACGAATTTCACGACGTTCTTCAAGGTCCTTCAAACGTCCTGGAGTACCGATGACGAACGAGGGAGATTTACGGAGCACACGAATTTGTGGTTCGATGCCTGCGCCTCCAACACATACCACCGCATTAATTTGGAGCTGTTTTGCAAAGCCCCAGAATTCTTGCTCGATTTGAATAGCAAGTTCACGTGTTGGTACCATCACGAGTACGCGATGCTGTTCACCCAAGGCACGCATCTTGAGTACCTTGTCGATGAGCGGAATAAGGAAGGTTGCTGTTTTACCCGTACCGGTATTTGCAAGTCCGACGATGTCACGGCCAGTAAGTACTTCTGGAATTGCTTTGTCCTGAATAGGGGTCGGATGGGTGTAACCCTTCTCAATAATGTTTTTCTTCAGACGTTCGTCTACCGGAAAATCGGAAAACGCGTGCACAGGTACGAAGACATCTTCAGGCTCAGTTTTCACTGCCTTATTGATGAGTTTTGAGAGGTCGATAGCCATCTCCTGGACATTGCGACGTCCACCGCCACGTGGTCCGCCACGACTTGGTCCACGACTGTAGCCACCTTGGCCACCGCCACGATTATAGCCACCTGTAGATGCACCATCACGGCGCGGCCCAGGACGAGATGCACCGCCACCACGGCGCGCGAATTTCGCGTACCCTGGACGGTCCGCAAGGTCATTGCGGGAATTTTTACGCACAATATACGTTGTAGTCATTTGATGAAAGAAAACGGCACGGAAACCGAGGCGCCAGAGTAAAGGCAACCGTCTCGAGAGTTTCTGGAGGGGTGGGGTTTCCTGACTGCTCTACCCTCAAGGTCTTGAGTTCTCAAGACGAAAAACCAGAAGAAACGATTAACCGAAGTATAGCAGGAACCGCGCTAAATTGCAAGGGCCCGCAAGACGAATCGTCTTGCGGGCCCTTTTCAGGAGCACAGAACCTACACGCCCGTGATCGGCTTCTTTCCTTGGATAATACGCACCAGCATCATTATGATAGCGGCAAGAAGAAGGATATGTATGAAGCCTCCGAGGGTATAGCTGGTCACGAGACCCAGACCCCAAAGAACAAGTAAGAGCACGGCAATGGTGAGGAGCATGATGAAGTAGCGTTATCTTGTAACTGTATCTATATACGCCACCGTAGGTGAAGGGCGAATGAATACGTGATTATATTTCCTTTGAAAGCGTCCGTTCCGTCTTCTCAATCGAACCGAACAGTGCCCCGCTACCGACATACCAGAGAAGATGGAGGATAATCGCGTAGTAGATACCGCCTGGTACCAGAAGTAAAATGAACGGAAGAATAAACCCGCTCGCAGTGGCGCATGCGGTGAAATACGTCGCCCACACAGGTGGCATAGAGAGGAACAAGTGCGTATGGAGAAGCGCAAATGCGAGCGCAAACAGCGGGACCAGTGTCTCAAATGGAACACCGAGCGTGGTGAGCATGAGCGCAAGTATGCCAAGCGCTGTTTGCTGAAAGACGACATCTCCTGTTTTCGACAAGAGATATCGTTCGTCAATCGCAAGAAACGATTGATTTGGATACAGCTTCGCAAGACGACTCGCAACCATACCCGCTTCCTTCATGTGTCGATACGCCCACGGATTAAGCACAAATAATACGAACAAAAAGAACACCGGAGTCAAAATCGTACTCGGGTTGTACAGCACAAAAGCATACGGAAAAAATATTGCCCCAATAGCACCGGTCATCACCATAAAATACACAAACGTCAGTACCGGGTTTTTGACGAACGAAAGATGGAGCTTGCGATCGATAACGTAGACAAACCCGAGACGATTTACTACAACGAGTGCCAGGAGTATCGCGATTTCTATAGAGAGCGTCATATCAGCATAGTACCCCACGCACACCCACGGCCACTATGATAGGCGAAGGAAACAAAAATGAGTCCTCTCATTCTTGTGCTCCGCAGAGACGAATCATATCAGTGCAAGTAACTGACATGACATATCATAGTGACTGTGCTCCAAGCGAATCGGAGTGTTCGCGAGCGACCGGAGCAATTGCAAGCCTCGTTTGCGAGGACGCGCAGTGAACACTCCGATGAGCGTTATCGTTTTGCTTTCGCGCGCTCCGTCTCGCTCAAATATTGTTTGCGTAGACGTACTGACTGCGGTGTTATCTCCAGGTACTCGTCTTCCTGCATAAGCTCAAGACCGCGCTCAATGGTGAGTAGAATTGGCGGGAAGAGGTTAATGGCTTCATCGTTTCCGGATGAACGAACGTTCGACTGATTCTTTGCCTTCGTTGGATTCACCATCATCTCCTCACCCTTTGAGGTATTCCCCACCACCATACCTTCATATACCTCCGTTGCTGGGTTGATGTAGAGCACACCGCGTTCCTGGAGGTACCAGAGCGCATAGCCGAGTGACTTACCGCTGGTCATTGAAATCATAGAGCCAACCTGACGCTTCTTAATTTCACCAGCATACGGCTTGAAGCCGGTAACGCGAGAAGACAAAATACCTTCACCTTTCGTGTCGATAACAAAAATATTTTTGTAACCCAAGAGTCCACGTGTTGGACCTTCGAGTGTGAGACGCACCGTGTTGTCGGTCTGCACGAGATTCTGCAAGACGAATGCGCGCGTACCAAGCTTTTCAATGATAGCTCCTTGGAATTCTGAAGGTGTGTCGATTATGACTTCCTCAAACGGTTCCATCTTCACACCATTCTCTTCACGGATGATGACCTGTGGCTGAGATACCTGCATTTCGTAGCCTGCGCGACGCATGTTCTCAAGCAAAATAGCAATGTGGAGTTCGCCACGGCCAGAAATTTTGAAAGCTTCAGGCGACGCGAAATCAACTTTAAGACCAACGTTCACCTGGAGCTCGCGCTCAAGATAGTCGCGCAACTGACGACTCGTTACAAACTTTCCTTCCTTACCAGCAAATGGTGAGTTGTTCACCAAGAAGTTAACGGTGATAGTTGGTTCATCAATAGCGATAGCCGGAAGTGGTTCGGCTTCTGGGTCAGTCGTGACCGTTTCGCCAATATAAATTTCAGGAAGTCCGGCGATAAGTACGATGTCGCCCGCTTCTGCTTGCTCAGTTTCAACACGCTCAAGTCCTTTGAACGTAAAAATCTTTGTGAGCTTGCCTGAGCGAGTGGTGCCGTCTGCATTCTTTTCAAGAACATTCTCCCCCGGTTTAACCACCCCTTCGTAGATGCGTGTGATAGCGAGGCGTCCAAGGAAGTTGTCGTACGCGAGATTAAACGCCTGAAGCTTCAAGGGCTTCGCAGCAAGTTCTGCTGAAGACGCAACCGGTACGTGTTCCAGGATGACATCAAGGAGTGGTGAGAGGTCTGTGCGCTCATCATCAAGTTTACGCATTGCAACTCCCTCGCGACCAATCGCGTAGACCACGGGAAAATCTGCTTGCGCATCGTTTGCGCCAAGCTCAAAGAAAAGTTCAAGCACCTGCTCTTCTGCGCGTGCTGGGTCAGCCGCTGGCTTATCAATTTTATTAAGAACGACAATCGGCTTAAGTCCGAGCTCAAGAGACTTCTTAAGTACAAAACGGGTCTGTGGCATCGGACCTTCCTGGGCATCCACAATAAGGAGCACGCAGTCGATAGAACGGAGTACGCGCTCAACCTCAGAGCCGAAGTCGGCGTGGCCTGGAGTATCGACGATATTAATCTTTGTTCCCTTGTATTCAACCGACGCGTTCTTGGAATAAATGGTGATGCCACGCTCTTTTTCAAGCGTGTTGGAGTCCATGGAGGTTCCTTCAGGAGAGGCACCAGTTTGTTTGAGGATAGCGTCAGTCAACGTCGTCTTTCCGTGGTCGACGTGCGCGATGATGGCGATGTTGCGGATATCCATAGAATTCTCGAAGTAAATAAAGAGAGGCCTCTCGGCCCATTACTAGCAGAGTAACCTTATATATAAGGAGCGTCAATATCTACCGCAGGTAACGGTCGATATTCGCCTTATGTCCTGCGTACGTTGCCGAGCAATGAATACGGCCATGCTCGTGAAGATAATACAAGCAGGACGTAGGTTCAGGATGGAGCGCCGCTTCTATAGAAGAGAGCGCAGGAGACGCAATGGGTTCTGGTGGTAGGCCGGCATATATATAGGTATTGAACGGTGACTCTACGTACTTGTCCTCGGACGAGGGTGCGTGCCACCATCCTTCCTCAGCATTCCCCGTTATGTATTGCAGTGTCGCATCAACCTGCAGAGGCATGTTGCGTTTCAAACGATTGGTAAGAATTCCTGCAATCAACGGTTTGTCGTTCTTACTTGCTTCGCGCTCAATAATGGAAGCGAACGTAACAACCTCTGCCCACGAACGTCCTTGCTCAGCTGCTTCCGAAGCATAGGGCGCATAAATATCTTCAAATTTCGAACGCAAGCGTCCTGCCACGCGTCCTGGTTCAAGGTCGGAGGGGATAAGATACGTACCCGAATAATACGCACCCTCTGGTAAGTCAGGGGAAATAGAACGCTCAGCAAGAAATTCTTCTACTCCACGTTCGTCCCATCCAAAGGCTTCCTTAAAGAGTTCAGCTATTTCCTCTTTTCGTAATCCCTGCGGTACTTCAATCCATGAGAGATACGGTGCTTGTGCGAGTGCACGAAGTATCGTCCACGCATCCATAGAAGGAGCAATACGATACGCACCTGGACGAAGCTGGACCTCTGCATCTGTTAGCCACACAGCAAGCGACAATGCCCAATCATGTTTTGCAAGACCTTCTCGTTCGAGCGCATGTGCAACATCAGCAAGTGATTGATCTGGCTCAACAATGGTATCGCGCGGTGTACTATCACGCGCGTTCTTTGGTCCAAACGAAAACGAATATGCGAGCGTGAGTACTATGAGCAGTACTGCGAAATATGCGCCGTAACGAACACTCACGCGCGCCATGAGCGTATACCATCCTAACGCAGATTGATTACCTTTTCTTGATTGCATGCTCTCCGAAGTATAAACTGCAACGAACGCATACGTCTGAGCATAACCCAACGAAAGTGGATAAAATAAGTACTTGTGCTATAATTCGCTTCCTGTATGACAACTCACCCCTTGGTTAACCATATGCGCGCTATTGCGCGCATTATCGGACATCGCGCCCTTCGCCTGTGGCGCACCTTTCGTTCCCTTCGTCCTCTTATACAGGGCGCCATTGTGCTTGCTGTGATTGTCGCCTTTTTTGTAATTGGTACGGCGCTCGCAGGTGCTAAGAAAGAACAGACACCGCCAGCGGTACGCAGCGTAACGCTTCAAACACTTTCTGCTCTTGCTGGCGCACAAGCATCAAGTACGGTCTTGGGTTCAGTACGCTCCGTTACTGAAGCCGAACTGCTTGCGCAAGCAGGCGGTACCGTAACAAGTGTTACCGTCAGTATCGGTCAATCGGTTGGTGCAGGTTCTGTCATTGCTGAACTTGAGAACAGCGCACAACGCGCAGCCGTTCTTCAAGCAGAAGGTGCCTATGATGCAGCAGTCGCTTCGCGCGCATCGGTTTCACCGCTTGATTCAAAGACTGCCGCATTTAACAAATATCGTGATGCATTCACGGTACTTGATACAACACTGCAAAATAGCGTTGACACCTTCTTTGGTGCGCAAACACCAGCGGGTCCTAATCTCCTTATCAATCCTGCCGACTCCAATCCCACAACACTTTCTCGCGCTCGTGCTGAACTCGGTCGCACTATGCATGCCTGGAGTGAAAAACTTTCATCCGCTACCACACGCGATCCAGAAACATATTTAGCAGAAGCTGAAGCAGACGCCTACGCATTTCAAACCTTCCTTGAAAGTCTTGCGGTAGCAGCAAACAAAAATGATTCACGCGCAACAACCACTCAGCTCGCCTCCCTCGCAAGTGCACGCGCAAGCGTTTCAGCAACACTTGCATCACTCGCAAATGCAAAAGTGGCATATCGTAGTGGTTCAACATCCTCTACGGCATCCGTTGATGCTGGCGTGAAGTCTGCGCTCGGTAACTTGCGCTACGCACAATCAAATCTTGAAAAGACGGTCGTGCGTGCACCAATAGCAGGAACCGTTAACTTCCTCCCCATCCGTGTCGGCGAGTACGTCACGCCACTTTCACATGTTGCAACGGTTGCACAAAACGGCGCACTCGAAGTTGTCGCGTTTGTTTCTGAAGATACCCGCACGGCACTCACCATTGGTACCAAGGTCACCGTTAATACAAGTGACGGCATCATCACCTCAATTGCACCAGCACTTGATCCTGTCACTAAACAAATTGAAATACACGTTGCAGTTACCTCAGGTAGTACGCTCGTCAACGGACAATCAGTACACATCGGACTACCAGAAGGTGTCGTACCCGAAGTAGCAACGACCTCTGAAACAACTACCGGTATTCGTCTTCTCCCGCTTACTTCCGTAAAACTATCTGCTGGTTCGCGTATTTTGTTTATGGTTCAAGACGGCCGCCTCGTCGCCATCCCCGTTGAGATTGCTGACGTACGTGGTGATCGACTTGAAGTTATTACCAACCTGCCAGATGACGCACGCATCGTCACCGATGCGCGTGGCTTGTCCGCCGGACAGGCAGTGAACATCATTTCGCAATGACGCGATTCTGGAGCTTCTTCATAGACCGTCACCATTTTACGATCTTTTTGATGATCGTTTTGTTCCTTGCGGGCGTATACGCCATGATTGCGCTTCCGAAGGAAGCGACTCCTGATATTGCAATACCACTTGGCATTGTTTCCACTGCACTTCCCGGTGCGTCCGCAAGTGATGTTGAACGTTTAGTCACCGATAAAATTGAAGACGCCGTACTTGGTGTGGAAAATGTTTCGAAAGTTACCTCATCGTCCGGCACCGGTTTCTCTTCTGTCTCAGTAGAATTTTCTGCATCCGCTGATATCGATAAGTCGATTCAGTTGTTAAAAGATGCGGTAGACAAAGCACGACCAAATCTCCCTGATGAAGCAACCGACCCCGTCGTGTCCGATGTGAACTTTGCTGATCAGCCAATTCTTATTCTTGCTATCTCAGGTAATCTTGCGCCAGCGGAGTTGACCGCTCTCGGACAAGCAACGCGTGACGAAATAGAGCGCGTTCCTGGTGTCTCATCCGTTTCTCTTTCGGGCGTACGTGCACGCGAAGTACAAGTGATTGTTCGCCAAACGAAACTGCAAGAATACGGACTTTCGCTTTCCCAAGTAACCAGTGCCATTGCACAAGCAGGTGTTGGGTCGCCTGCAGGCTCCATCACCGTTGATGGCGTGAATTACGCAGTGCGTTTTGAAGCAGGTGTCGAAAGCACGGTTGATATCGCAACGGTCGCGGTCCCAGGCCCAGGTGGTGTCACGTTACATGTGTCCGATGTTGCTGAGGTTATTGATGGACTTGAAGATCCGTCGTCTTTCTCGCGCGTATCGGTTGCAGGAAATCCCGCTGATCCATCCTTGACGCTCTCTGTTTCAAAAAGCCGTGGTGGCAACATCGTGGCAACTGCCAATACCGTAAAGAATAAACTTGAAGAACTTCAAGATGGTGGGATTCTTGCCGGTACTAATTTTGTCATTTCCTACGACGCAGCAAAAGAAGTGAACAAGAGTCTCACCGAGCTTACGCGCGCAGGTCTTGAAACCATCGTACTGGTACTCATTGTGCTTTTACTTACTCTTGGGTGGCGCGAAGCATTAGTTGCGGCTGCATCCATTCCTCTCTCGTTCCTCATCGCCTTCATTGGATTACTTGCCGCAGGCAACACACTGAACAATGTTTCGTTGTTCTCGCTCATTCTTGCTATCGGAATTCTTGTGGATTCCGGTATCGTGGTGGTTGAAGCGTTCCATACCCGTCTACGCCTTTTGAACGACAAGCGCGCTGCTGCTGTCGCCGCACTTCGTGAGTATGCGTGGCCACTTATTGCTGGGACCTTTACGACCATCGTCGTCTTCATTCCCCTCTTTTTCCTTTCTGGCATCGTTGGAAAATTCCTTGCGTCCATACCGTTCACCGTCATCTTCGTACTGCTCGCAAGCATCTTTGTCGCGCTTGGATTTGTTCCACTCCTTTCAGTCATGTTCGTCAAAGCAGGACACTCCCGTGCTGAGGAACGTCAGGAGCGTTGGAATAACGCAGCACAAAAATGGTATCGCGCCTTCTTGGAGAAAATGCTTGCTGACCGAAAGGGCCAGATGCGTTTCATCTGGATGATGGTCGGATTATTTGTACTTGCACTCGCGCTTCCTGCTACCGGTATTTTGAAATCAGTATTCTTCCCAAGCGAAGGCACCGATTTCGTCTACATCGAAGTTGAACGTCCTCAAGGCACCGCGCTCGTCGAAACCGATGTCGCGGTACGCGAAGTGGAAGAACTATTATATGGAGACAAGAGCATTGCATCGTTCGTTACCGTGGTTGGTTCAGGAAGTTCATTCGCTGGCTCTCTCGACGGAAGCGCGGGGAGCGGTTCTCAAATAGCAAATATTACCGTAAACCTTACCGAGTCCCACAAGGAAACCAGCAATGAATTTTCCGAGCGTATACGTAAGGAACTTTCCGTTATCACCTCCGCAGTCATAACAGTTGGAGAACCAGCAAATGGTCCTCCCGCATCTGCTCCTGTGTCCGTCACCTTCTCGGGTGATGATTTGAACGAGCTTACAAAAACTGCCGAGCGCGCGTCTCAAGTGCTTGCAGACATTCCAGGCATCGTAAATATTAATGCATCCACAAAAACCGCAAGCGCCGAGTTCGTCGTTGCGGTTGATGGCGCTAAGGCCGCTGATGCCGGTGTCTCCGCGCTTGCGGTCGCTGATACTCTTCGCACCGCATTGTTTAGTACCAAAGCCACTTCCATTCGCACCGGGGCCGACGATATTGAGGTACGTATAAAACTTGATGTGAATCAGGCATACACTGACCCATCTGAAACAACTCGCGCAAACATCGACGCGGTTCGCTCGCTCATCATACGAGGAACAAAAGGTCCCGTACCACTTTCAACCGTGGCGACTATAACGTATGAACCGGCACAGACGGCCATTAGTCATGAGGCAGGACATCGCATCACTACCGTTACCGCAGAAGTGGGACCTGGCGCAAATGCCATTGAAGCAGGTGCCGAGTTTACGCGACGCTTTACCACCGACCTTCTTGGCGAAGGAGTCACGATGAAAACCGGCGGTGCTTCAGAAGATGTTGCGCAATCCTTCACTGAATTAATCCTCGCACTTGTTGCAGGAGCAGCGCTTATGCTTTCGATATTGATACTCGAGTTCAACTCATTCCGTCAGTCATTCTATCTTCTCCTTCTTATTCCACTGTCTCTAGTAGGCGTGCATGTTGGTCTAGTTATAACCAATCAGCCACTTTCCATGACTTCAATGCTCGGCGTTATCGCACTTGCAGGAGTCATCATTAACCACGCAATTATCTTGATGGACTCGGTAGCGAGAATTCATAAAGAACAAACCCATCTTTCGCTCAAGGAGGTGGTCATAGAAGCGGCAGCATCACGACTACGCCCTATCCTTCTCACGACGATTGTGACGGTGGTCGCCATGATACCGCTTACGCTTGCTTCACCATTCTGGGCGCCACTCGCGTTTGCCATTATGTTCGGGCTCGCGTTCTCGCTCCTCCTCACACTAGTGCTCGTTCCCGTGATGTACCATCGCTGGCCTGGCTCTCATATTCTCGCTAAGTACGCTAAGTAAAAAAGCGCCGTCTCCAAGACGGCGCTTTTTTACGGGCACTTATTTTACGTTCGGCAGACGATCACGTAACCGGAACTCCAACCGTGCAGGGGCTTCTGGTTCTTCTTCCGTATCTTCTTCGATCGTTGTTGTCGCTTCAGTGGCGAGCATCATCATCGACACCGCACTCTTCGCCTTAGCTGCTACCGGAACCGCACTTGTCGGTCGTACCGTACCACCAAATGTAACTACTACCTCCTGATTACTATCGTCACCAATATTTTGCGCGGAGGTCAAAAGTGTAAGTGCTCTATATGCACGCGTATCAATAGTTTTATAGGTAGCAATCGCTGTTCGATATTCTTCTCGAGCAAGGACAGCGTTGTTCTCAGTTAGTTCACTCGAAAGACGTTCCATTTCTGCGATAAATTCACTACTGGTTTCTTCAGGTATACCGTCCTTCGCGAGACGATTATGTAACGCGGCAAGGCGATTTTCTGCACTTTCCTTCGCAAGACGCGCTGCAACACGAATAGTTGCATCGTCATCGTTTAAATCTTCGTCAGGACCAACCGCGTCCGTCGTTGCGCGCACCGCACGAGAGAGTGACGTGAGCGTTACATGTTCTCCGTTTGTGAAATTTTCTGCTTGTGCGTCTAGAAGTTCTGCATGTGCATTCATGGCAGAGCGAATACGAGCACGAATGGAAAATGCAGCGTTTGTATCACCTTCAGTCGCAAGAATAGTTGCTGATGTATTTGCATCCTGTATTGAACCAGTCACCGCAAGTACCGCCGCCTCGGATGTTTCATCCGTGAGCGTACCGCGCGCAGCAAGCACTTCTACTTCTCGGAGTCGCTCCTCTGCATGACGCACCTGCGTTTCGGCTTTTGCTTCCCTGTTCCTTGAGGCCAAGAGCTCAACACGCTCATTCACCGCAAGCTTTACCGGATACAGCACATCACCAGGAAGGGCGGATGACGCTGCAAACGAAACACTTCCCGTCGACACCATCAAAAGTAGTACGAGCGCAGCGAGTGGAAATGGACGAGCAATATACAAAAACCATGGTGATGGAACAGGGTGCGTATATATAGGAGCGGTATCCGTTAACGCTTCCAATTGTGTGCGCATAGAGGCACGCTCACCTTCCGTTAGGGAGTATTCAGGCTCATTCTTTACGTGTATGAAAGGGTTGTTGTTCATGGCAGGTCAGTTCGAAGAGTCACGCGCACTTTCTCTAATCCTCGCTTGAGCCTCACGGAAATCGTGTTGGGTCGCTCGTTAAGCATGTCAGCAATGTCTCCGATACCATATCCCTCAACAAGATGCAGGAGGAGGACTTCGGTATACGGAGCTGGAAGTGCGCGCACCGCTTCAAGGGCAATACGTGCATCGCTCCGCTCCACCGCTTCTGAAGCAACCGGTATTTGTGTGAGCACTCCTTCTGGAAGGTCGCGCTCAAGTACCGGTTTCTTGCGCTTGTAGTAATCCTTTATGAGATTACGAGCGACCGTAAAGAGAAACGCGCGTAGATTATCTATAGGTTCCCCGCCCTTAGAGAGTCGCTCCCAGACGCGCACGTACGCTTCTTGGGCGAGGTCTTTTGCCTCGTCACGAGAACTGACCTTACCAAGACACATACGGAACACGACATCAGCGTATTCATCATGAAGTGCGAGGAACTCCTCTTTTCGGTTCGCCTGCATAGGTAGACGATTAATCATCAACTATATTACTCAATTTGTGAAGCCGACAAACGCCCCGTGAGGGGCGTTTGTCGGCTTCACCCTACGTGGTTCTTTTGTTAGCGATTGAACTTTGCCTTAACATTCGCCCAGAAATCGATGACACGGTGCCAAGGACGCTCGCCATCCTGCGCCTTCAAGGCAACGCCGGTTACTGAAGATGCGACAAACGTATCGCCGTCATACACACCCGTAATGCGTACCTTTGTGCCTTCAGAAAGGTCACCTAGGTCACTGTCTTCCGTACCAATTTGAATGTCGGTATCGCTGTTCACCTCAACCGTTACGCTACGAGCACCACTCATAACGACGAACGAAGAACTATTCACTTCCGTCACTTCGCCAGAAAGATGGGTACGGTCACCGTCTGTTGCAGGAGCAGTCCAACTGCGCACAATATCAGCCGCAACTGAAAGTGAGCCGTTCAACATACCTGAGAAACTGATGACATCTCCTTCCTCAATATCTGCACGTACGGCGCTCTTACCGCCAGCGTTTACATAATTAGTGTCGCCGTCGGTTTCCACCGTCCAGGTAAGTGATGTTCCAGACCATATAGTCTTAGCTGTTATGTGATCAGCGGAAACTGAGGTAACTTCTGCGCCACGCACAAGTGCCTTACCTTCGGCACCAATAGCGACGCTCGCTTCATTACCAAAGGAAATAAGACTGCGCTTCTGGTCTTCCTTAGCAAAAGCTGGTGTCGCCGTCATAAGGAGGACGAATGCTAGTGCTACGGGGTACGCGAATAGTGTTCGTAATTTCATAGAGATAGAGCAAAGGTTAAGTCAATAATCCTGACAGTATCTAAGACGAGTAGGTGGTCTCAATGTGACGCGTAAGGAATCTAGCGTGAGAACACCCGCAAATCAACAATGTGCAGCATACGTTCTATACGCGAACGACTTCCTTCCGTGCACGCGAGACAGAAACAAGTATCCATATGTCCATGGTTGTTTGTCATGTTCACATACTGCACGGAAGGTAGTGAAACGTGTATGAAGACCCACAACTAAACCAGAGCCGTACCGGCTCTGGTTTAGTTGAGGCTACTCACGTTGTCGGAGGTCTGACCTTAGGTTTTATCTATCGTAGGTGTACCTGCGCCCGCAGCACTTGAATTTGGATCGTGCGTAGGCACCACCTCATCCTCATTCTCCGTTTCATCTTTCTTCAGGTCATCATCCATAGGAAGTACGTTATTAGAAATACTGCACGAATAGTTCGACCGAAAAAAGCATACCGAACGTACCATGAACAAGACGTTAAGCAGTCTTACTTAGCTTACGAGACCACCCACCAAAACCCCCACAACAATAGCCAGGCCACCAACCAGTCCCATGCGCACCATGCCCGGAAGTCTGCGCGTATGTGAAATACCGGTACTTATGTAACCAAGTAACAGGAGTGCGCCGAGCGAAAGTATGATGGACGTAGCAAATGCGACACTACTTGGAAGAAAGAGGTACGGTGCAAGTGGTATGAAACCTGACGCAAAGTAAGAAAGAAACATGATGAGTCCAGCGACGTACGTCTTTCGAGAAGTCTTCGTGCGCCGTGTCTCATATTCTTCAACCGAAGCTTCAGAAAGAAAATTTCCCGCTGCCATTGAAATCGCCTCAACAAAAATAAGCACCACGCCCGTGATAAAAATCTCCCTCGAAGAAAGTCCTGCAATCGCTATGCCTGAGAGAAGTCCGACCGTTGACACTAAGCTGTCTTCAACACCAAAAATAAAACTACGCAAATAGGCCGCCCGCTCAGGGGTATGCGAAAGCATTGCCTTAATCCTAGCATCCAGGCACGAGGCACCGGTTTGCTATACTGGCTCCATGGAAGAAACTCCTCCCCAGCCAGTAACACAAGAAGGTGGCGCGTTTGCGTTCATTGGCTTGCTGGTGATAATCGTACTTATCGCACTTGGTGCGTATGTTGCGGTAGAAAAACGAAACACCGCATCCTACACTCCTCCTGCTGAATCCGAACAATCTTCCGTTGAAGCAACGACGACGCTCGAAACCGAGGTTCTACCGTAAGAGTACAAACGAGGACAGCACGGTGCGATACGCTTCAACGGTATCGTCAGTAGGAGCAAGTGCTGTTACTGCTACCGCAACAATAGCGGTCGGTGTTTCAAACGCGGTCGTCTCACCGTTATACAATCCTGACCAACGATAGGTCACCGCCTCAAGTCCTGCTGATGACGTTGTCGCGTATTCCTGATTCCCCAGTTTGAAATTTGATTGGCCTGAACCTGTGACCCACGCAACCAGTGACTGGTTATCGAGATTATTTTGATACACATCAACGGTTACGGAAACTGGACCTTCACTGTTTTTACGTGGTGTCGCATCTTTTGCAGACACAAGAGTGATGGTGTAGTGACCCCGCTCAGCATCCCCTACTTCCGCTTCGGTCATCACAAAGGTTTCTGGATACGAAAACGCAATGCCCTGTTCTGCATTTTCGTAGTGCTTCACTGCGCCTCCTGCAGGAGCCTTAGCAACCAGGAAGTACCCAAGACCAATAACCGCTCCGAGTGCGACAATCGCGATGATATATTTCATGACCCGAGTATACCAAATCCATTAGAGACAAAGAAAGGTGGTGGGTAATGCTACTATTTCTGTATGAACTACCTCTATTGGATAGTGAACCAGTTCAGTTTTGGCGCCGGAAGCACGTCAGTGCTTGAGTACCGCGCATGGTACGACGCGCTCGTTAAACCGTTTTTTGCACCAGCGCCAGAAATATTCGGCATTGCTTGGGGTATCATCTATCCCTTGTTAGCAATCGCATTTATCTGGTCACTCTGGCTCTACGCAAAAAAGCGTGTGCCTGGTGCATTCATCGGACTGTTTGCGCTCAACATCGCACTGAACCTAACCTTCACACCAACGCTCATTGTCACCAAAGACAACACCCTTATCTCGCTCCACATCATCCTCGTTCTCGGCACGCTTACGTGGCTTATACAAAGCGCATGGCGCCGTTCAAAAATTGTCTTTGTGTTATTACTTCCCTATCTTGCGTGGGGCGCGTACGCTACCGTACTCCAACTTTTTCTCACCGCACTTAACTAGCCGAGCTCCAGTACTTCGTCGATACGAATTTGTTCAACAAACTCAGGTACGTGAGAAACAAGTATCATCGCGCCCTGGTACTGGTCCAGTGCTTTTGCAATAACCGGTAGGTGGCGGAAGTTAATGTGGTTCGTTGGCTCATCGAGAATAAGGAGCCCTGGGGAAAGGAGTACGAGCTGTGCGAACGCAACGAGCCCCTTTTGTCCTTCTGAAAGCGTTCCTACTTTGCTCTGCATCGTATTCGCAAGCAATAAGAAGCCAGCCGCAACAGCGCGCAGGCGTTCTTCGTCACGCTTTTTCATAACGGAGTCCAATGCTTGATACACCGTATGGTCAAAGTTAAGTGTTGAGAAGTCTTGGCGGTGTAGCCCAACCGTAACACCAGCTCCAATTATTGCGCCTTCTTCCGTACCGCGCGCGAGTGATTCTAGAAGTGTCGACTTACCAATGCCGTTGGGCCCCGCAAGGCGCAGGTGCATGTTCTTTTTTAAACTCACGGTTACCTTCTTCTTTGTTGGCTTGTGGTTCTTAATCACTTTCACTTCGGACAAAGCGAGAAGTACACCAGTCAGTTCTGGCTGAGAAGGTATGGTGAACGGACGAATTGTTTTATCTTCTTTACGCACGTCCACTTTCTCTTCTTCCATCTCCTCAACTTTCGTGCGCATTTTCTTTGCAACGACGCGCATCTTACCGCCCTTCTGTGCAAAGAAGTTCATCTTGTCTTTATTTTCCTGAATCTCTTTCGCAAGCTGTGCGTTCTTTCGGTTTTCACGTTCAATACGAGCCGCGATGTCTGTCTGCACATCGTTATACGTGCCATCGTACTGCTCTACGTTTCTCGTATGGATATCAAGGTAGAGAACGCCATCGGTAAACGAATTTAAAAATTCTGCATCATGAGAAATAACCACGAACGTCTTCGGGTAGTGTTTGAGGAAATCCGTTAAGTGTTCAATGCCGTCATGGTCAAGGTTGTTGGTCGGCTCATCAAGCAGAAGGAGGTCAGGGTCTTGAATAAGCGCACTCGCAAGCAACAGGCGCGCTTGCTGACCACCAGAGAATGACCGAATGATACGGTCCAAAGGTGCAGAAAAATGCACCACCTCAAGCGCGTTTTTTATTTTCGGCTCAATGTCATACACCTTCGAGGGAAAGAAGCTCTCGAAGAACGCCAGCACGGTCATATCCATCTTCTCGCGCGGAATAACCTGTGAAGAAAGCGCGATGGTCGTACCATTACGTATGAGTATCTTCCCGCTTTCAGGCTCGTTCTTTCCGGTAATCAAGGAAAGAATGGTCGACTTCCCCGCGCCGTTCTGACCCATAATGGCTATCTTTCTGCCCTCACGTAGCGCAAAGGTCGCCTCATCGAGGATTGGACGATTAGCACCATATTCGAAGCTAACCGCTTCGAAGCGGACGAGTGAATCTTCGCGAGCCATACAATTATTCCTACCTTAGCAAAAAACCCAGATATTCTCCACCCATGGGCAGTGAGCGAAATACCGGTATTTCACCTAGAACGATTATCCGAAGGTAAATGCGTAGAACCGAACACCAGGGGATGCACGCAGTTCAAGTACATGGTCACCAAGTGTTGCGTTTTTGATGAGGCGATACAGACGGCTCGTACCAACCTGGGCACTTCCAGAAACAACATCTAGACCCGCTTCACTTGAGACGAGTTTTCCGTCCTGCCAGACCTGTATCTTTCCTGCGTCTTCCGCGCTCGCAACCAGATATACCTCCTTCGCGAAATACCGGTATTTCGCCACAGCGTCCTCTTTCGCCTCCGCATACTCAGAACGCATATCCCACGTTCCGCCAAGATAGAGACGATTCGTTATTCCTTCTGCAGGAAGCTCATACGTCAACACCCCCGTCTCTCCCTGCTTTCCGTTTGCAAGATATTCATTACGGAGCGCACCAAAGTACGTTTCTGGACTTCCCGTAATACCCGGACCGTCCGAGTCATTCGTCGTCACACTTCCAAGGGAGGCGTCTACCGCAAGTCTCTGGGCCCGTTCCTTGAGCGCCGTACGTATTGCATCTTCTGTTTCTTTATACGCACCCTCACCAATGTGGTCATACACTACGTATCCATCTATATCGATGAGGTACTTGCGTGGCCAGTACTGATTCTTATACGCGCCCCACGTTTGATACTGATTATCAAGCACGACAGGATACGTGATGCCTTCACTCGCGAGCGCTTCTTCCACATTTGCTTTCACTTTTTCGAATGCAAACTCTGGGGTGTGTATGCCAATGATGACGAGACCATCTTTTTCATACGTCTCGTACCACGTCTTCAGATACGGGAGCGTGCGCTGACAATTAATACAGCTATACGTCCAGAAATCGATAAGTACCACTTTCTTTCCTTTAAACTGAGCAATCGTAATCGGTTCACCATTTGTATTAAGGTACGCGTCCGGGGTGACGAGTTCTGGTGCTTTCGGATACTTCGCGGACTTTTCTACAAACGTAAGGAAACTTGCAGGAGTTGCCGTAGTATCCGTTCCCGATATGTCTCCTTGAGTTGCCTCCGTATCCGTTTGTTCTGGTTGCAACCCGCTTGAGTTCGAATCTTCGTTTGATTGTAGTAGACGCTGTTCTATTTGCGTCACATCGAAAAATCCACTTTCGATAATTGCCGTCTCTATTTTCTTTTCAATACCAAAGACAATAAGAAGACCGAGCACAATAAACAAGGCGCCGAGCGTACGCTTAAACCAGCCCTTAGGATTTGCGAGTGACTCCAGACGCCCTACGAGACGCTCACCAAGAAGTGCAAATGCAAGGAGCACCAGCGAGAGGCCGAGCACGTACGCAAGTAGATATACCGTACCGAGCAGGAAGGATGCGGGAAGTACTGACGCAAGAATAACGAAGTAGGTTGGAGAACACGTTGAGAAGACCGGACCAAGTGCCGCACCAACGAGTGCGTCTCCCCATAAGTTTTTCTTTTGATAGCCCGAACCAACCGCTTTGTTCGAAGCGGAAGAAAGTTTTGCCATGCCAGGAATACGCTCCCAAAGACCTGGAAAGAAAAGCGTGACGCCAAACAGAACGAGAATGCCTCCAGAAAGATACGTCCACACTTCAGGCGGTATCGCGATAAACGCAGTCGTTGCTTTTAGTAAGTACGTGAATGCAATGACGGAAAGCGCGAGTGAGCCCACGACCACATATGGTGTGTACCGACTACGTCCTGCCGCCGCACTTCCAACCACCACCGGCAACAGTGGAAGTATGCAGGGCGCAAGCACCGTGAGCGCACCTGCAGCAAATGCGATAAAGAAAAACGTCATAGGTGCTTAACGTACTTCTCCAGCAAGCGCCGTAAGTGTCGGGCTACCCGTCCACTTCGCTATAAGATTCCCTTCTGCATCCACCTGCACGAGCGTGTGTTGCGTTGTTACGCCATACTTTTGTTTAAGTGCCGTGGAGTGATCGTAATCAACATCAAGAATGGTAAGTCCCTCAGGAATACTTGAGATATTCGCTTTAATATCGGCATCAAGTGTCCGACACGTTGGACACCATGAGGCACGGAAAAACAAAACTACGTTGCCTGAGTTTGCGAGCGCAAGTTTGTCGGCTGAGTATGCTTCGTACGTTCCGGACTTCATCATCGCGCCGTCTGCATCCATCATGGCATCCGTATCCTTCATAGAGTCATCAGTCATCGCAGTGTCTTTTTCCTGCATAGCTGGCTCCATTGAGTCGTGCGGACGAAGAAATGCCCCAACGATGATAATAAGGACAAGTACTGCGCCACCAATATAGAAAAATTTCATAGTCATATGATTATGCGTAATACCTATAGTGTATCCACTACGGAGGATATGTAAAGTGTACTTTACATATCCCTGGGGACAACTAGGAGTTCTTTTCTGCGCGCATGCGCGCCACTATTTTCCCGACAATCATCACCGCGAGTGCGCCCGCTATCCAAGGGTCAACGTGATGCGCGAAGCCCTGAACGATAAGGGCAAGCGTTAGCACGGCGAGTCCGGCGAGGTAGCCAGCGCGTCCAGACTGAAGTCGATGCATCGCTTCGCGTTCATCACGTACCTGTTCTTTCAACACAAAGCCCGCAAACAGTACGACAAGTGCAGATGCGAGCACGATGCAGAGCATAGCGACTGGTGGTGGCATCAGTAGCATGAACGGGTCGAGCAAAAGTACGAGGAGTACCACCAGCACGAGCGCGACACCTATCTGAAGTGCATTATTTTTCATGAGATAAGGAAAAGATAGCATCCACAGGCGTGTTGAACACCTTCGCTATTTTAAGGGCAAGCAGAACTGACGGCGTGTAGTTCCCTTTTTCAATAGCAATAATCGTTTGACGCGACACATCGACGCGCTCAGCGAATGCTTCTTGGGTCATACCGCTTTCGAGGCGAAATTTCTGAACTGTGTTTTTTACCGTACGAGTCACAATAGAGTAAGGATAACGCCGAGTGGAAATGTGTCAAACTAACTTGACATTTCGATTGAATGCTAATGAATCGTCTTTTTCTTTAGAAACCGAGCAAGTATTTTCTTCGGCGCATCACCGGCCTTCGCTGTTACGGCAAGCACATAGACCGTATCGTTCCTCACATTATTTTCGTCTCGATCAATCGCAACAACTTCATATAACGGCTCTTGCATAAAAACTCCAGAAAAACGCTCTTGGACTCCTGGTTCATCTTCATCAAGTAGCACCTTATTACCTGGTTCAAAATGCTTTGCAGGAATTTCATTTTGGATGGAGGGGTGTTCAGGACTCATATCCCTACTATACCAAATAGAAGTTCATGCTAGAATCGCACACAGAAAGGAGCTCCCCATGGATTCTACGTTCGGTCTCGTTGTTCGCCTTCCTCACCTTCCTCCGAAGGAGGAGAAGAAACAGCCGTCTGCGCCTGAAGAATCGTCAGTTGAATGTCCGAATCATCTGCATCGGCACGACAACTACGAACCACGTCCACGTATGGACGGCGGTCCGTAGCGCCGTTACATCATTCGGACAGACATCAGTCGCCGACCTCTCACGAGGTCGGCGATTTTTCTTGTGTAGGAGAGGGGGATAGCGAAACTTGTGTTTCGTACCATTACTTAAATGGTACGCTCCGCACAACAAACAAAACTCTTCGATGTTCCGGCGACACTCCCATCGGGGTTTGTGTATCGTCCAGATTTCCTCACACGAGGTGAGGAAGCCGAACTCATCGGTTACATCGAAGATTTACCGCTCAGGTATTCCATGAATAAAGAAGGGCGTGTTGCGAAAAGGCGCATCATGCATTTCGGATGGAGTTACGACTTTGACGCCGGGAAATTAATTCCAGGTCCTGCGCTTCCCTCCTGGCTCACGCTGTGTGCACGCAAAATAGCAAAGTGGCTCGATATACCGGCACACTGTGTCGTTGAAGCACTCATCACTGAATATCCAGAAGGTTCCGCTATTGGATGGCACCGCGACAACGAAAGCTTCGATAGCATTGTTGGTATTTCGCTTGGGAGTTGGTGTCGCTTGCGTTTACGTCCTCTGCGCTCGCGTATAAAGCGCGAGCGCATGGGTACGGATGTTATTGGGCTCGATATAGAACCAAGAAGTGCGTATCTCATGCAAAACGATTCGCGCTGGCTCTGTCAGCATTCCATTCCTCCCGTCACCGCGCTTCGCTACTCCATAACTTTCCGCACGCTTCCGAAATAGTTCAGTCACGAGACATACGTGACAATATAGATATATATGGCATAGTGGCAACACGCTTTCTCGAAAGGAGGAATCGATAAAGTTCAAATTCCGCGACGGAAGCCAGCTCCATACTGGAGCAGATATGGAGGACTTCTACCAAAAAGATGGGTTTGCACATTACCTCGGTTGCGTGCCACTCGTCACACGAAATGTCTTTGATTGCATGGAGACGCTCGAGCACAGACACTACAAGCCGGGCACTCCGGAAAATGCAAAGTTCGTTCTCGCCATGCAGGTCTGGTTCGGAAACACATGGGTCATTGCGAGTATTCCAGAACAAGACCAACCGTGGATGAAAACGGCAGCCGCAGTCTCTGGACTGAAAGTACTCAACTCTATACCTGCAGTGAAAACGGGGACGGGCATTGTCCGCTTCCCCATCGATGCAAAGCTGGTCTTTATGCTCCAGAACAAATGACACAGTACGACTTTCGCCGCGGTATGCACCGCGGCGTTTTTCTTTGCCTGCTTCCTGCTGGGAGAAAACTGGTATAGAGTGCGCGCATGGAGCAAGACTTCCCCATGCGTATTAATAAGTACCTCGCCCACAAGGGCTATTCCACGCGCCGAGGCGCAGACGAACTCATTGAGAAAAAGAAGGTGTTCATAAATGGAAAAATCGCCAAGCTTGGTGACAAAATTCGCGAGACTGATGAAGTAGAAGTACGCGGTGGGAAGAAAGCCTCTTCGTACCGGTATTTCGCGTATCACAAACCAGTCGGGGTTATTACCCATTCGCCAGGTGAAGACGAGGAGGATATTCGCGAGCGCGTTGAAGACATTCCAGAATTAAAAGGCACTTTCCCTATCGGGCGCCTTGATAAGGCATCAAGTGGGCTCATCATTCTCACGGATGACGGTCGCGTCACCGACCGTCTCTTGAATCCGGAATACGAGCATGAAAAGCAGTACGTCGTGAAAACGCGTGAGAAACTGCGCGACAGTTTCAAAGCAAATATGGAAGCCGGTGTCCTTATTGAGGACTATCACACCAAGCCGTGTAAAGTACGCAAAATTGCCGAGAATGTTTTTGATATCACCTTGATTGAAGGCAAGAAACATCAAATCCGCCGTATGGTGGTCGCGCTCTACAACGAAGTGGTTTCTCTAAAGCGCACCCGCGTCATGAATATAGAACTTGAAAAAATGGCACCTGGAGAATTCCGAGCAATAAAAGGCGCTGAGCTAGAAGAATTTCTCTCCGACCTCGGTCTCCCTGCCACTTCCTAAATACCGGTATTTCTTAACTTCCCTTGAATTTTTTCTGCAAGATTTTCAAGAGAAGTTATACGAAGAAGTGGCATAGCTGCTCCAGCCAAAATTCTCTCAACTTCCTGATCACGTTCTTGACGATCTGTGCGCTGATGACTCCAATCGTCTAATTCAATTGCAAGCACGGGTCGAAGAGTTTGCTTGTCGCAAAGAACAAAATCGACTGACTTTTGATTAATATGTTTAACTGCTCCAATCCAACTCTGACCTTTTCATTCACGATTTCAGCGGTCTGTGCTGAGTACTTCACGAGCGGGTCGCGCAAAAGCACATGTGCTTTCGAGCGATACATGGGGCCTTGCGCCGGAGCGAGCACTTCGTACGAATCAAGATCAGTGATGCGATGCACCTTGTCCGACCCTGGCCGATACCCGTAGATTTCACCGGTATTCGTGTCACCGATGTAGGCCGCGAGTACTTCGCCTTCAAACACAAGCGCCACCATAGTGGAGACGCCGTGCGATTGACGGCGGACGTATGCTTTCGTTCCATCGAGCGGGTCTACGGTAAAGTAGGCACCGTTTTTCGAAGAAATAACGAGGCCGTCTTCTTCGGCAACAACGCCGAATTCCGGGAAACATTCCTCAAAGGCGCGCAAATAGATTTCTTGCGCCTTCTTGTCGGCCGACGTAAAAACGTCATCCATGTTTCCGCTGTAACTCTCTTTGACCGTTGACTCAAACACGAGACGTTCGCGCTTGATTGCGGACATGGCACGCCGGACCGTTTCTTTGAGAATCCGCCCGACCGCGTGGCCGTTCAAACTCCCGAAAACCAGTTCCTGACTCATGAGCTTTCCTTTCTATGTGCTACGGGTCTAAAATCGATATTGCGTAAAAAAATAGACCCTGTCAATAGAGTCTCATTCCTTAGAAAAACACCGGCCCAGAAGGGCCGGTGTTTTTGCTTACATTGCTGCGTCTTCTGCAGGTGCGTCGGTAGCAGGTGCTGCTTCCTCCGTCACTGCTGGCGCTGCTGCTGGGTCCATTGCTGGGTCCATAGGAGCTGCTGCCGGGTTGTTGTTCTCATCCATGATGATTATGCGTTAGCGGGCTAGCAAAACCGACCTATCCCACAATGATACACGACATTTGTCTAGGTGCAATAGCCAAAGACCCTTTTATTTACTTGTTATTTTCACTTTTTTACCGAAAAAACACCCTTAGAGCCCTGCAAGAGCACATAGTCACCCGAAATACCGGTATTTCGAACATTGTAGGAGTTCTGAAGAACATTGACTTTATACCAGAAAAATTTCATTATGAACCCGCCCCAAATGAAAGGGTATGTACAAGGAGTCCTTCAATGGATGACGAACCTGCCGACGCCTTCGCCCGGACGCGCAAACGCGCTTCAGGGTTCAGCGTTTCGAAACTGCTCAACTTCCTCGGCTACGTCTCCGCGCCGTTGTTCGCGTTTGAAAACGGCGTCTTGATTTTCGGTCCCTGGGAGTTCGACACTCCTGAGAAACAATCTGGCATTCTTTCGTTCTACCTGATGTCAGTGCTCGCCTTCATCGGTCTTCAGGTCCTGCTGGCGCTCTTCACGACTACGGGCAGAAATATGACGAAGGAGCACGTGCTCCTGATGGATGTCGCGGTCTCGGCCACACTGTTCATCGTGCCGGTCGTTGCGATTGCTCTCGGAATTGCTCGAGCATTCGTGCCTATAGAATTGGACTTTCTTTTCATTGCGTCCGTCACGGTCATTGGTGTCATCGACACCTTCGGACTTACGGCGCTTATGTTCCGTGGCAACCGCCGCGGTTCGGAATTCACGCGCGAAGGATAATCGCGTTCGAATGGAGAGAAATCGTAACGGCACACCCCTCGGGTGTGCCGTCTCTTTTTATGCGATGTGTGACTTCCTACCGGAGAACTTTTTCATCAACATAAATCCGAGTGTAGCAAGCACTGCAGAAAACACCGTTCCCCATGCCATGTCGACTACTGTCACCAAAAGTGGCCAGTTCCAAAGCGTTGCTTGATTTGTCAGGTCATACGTACCGTACGCAAGGAATCCGAGCGCACCTCCCAGCAAAGCAGTCTGGCGAATATTCTTACTTCGCATACCAGGAAGTATCGCGAACAAAAACAAACCCGCGACGTACATAAGATAGAACGCAATGCCGGCTGACCACACGACATTTGCACCCATAAGGTGGCCGATGTTGGCGGTATAGAAGTTCGACATAATGACTCCAATCCATAAAAGGTCACCGAGGAGCATTGCGACAACAACCGCCACGTACGGAATAAGGAGAGATTTCATATCCTAAGTATAGCGTAGCGAAACGGGCCGCCCTTCGGGCGACCCGTTTCGCTGTCACCGTAACTGAATTATTTTTTCGAGACGTGTGCGTGAGCCGCGACGATTGCCTCAAGTGCGCGAGCGCGCGCTTGAGAATTATCAGAGGCTGATGCGTTTGCCGAGAAATCTGCAGACGCGAGTAATTCTGTCTGCACACTCGACGCAACATTACCGAGTCCAGTAACCAAGAAACTCCACCACGGCATATGCGTCTTAATGGTGATGGTACTTTCGTCATCATGCGTTACTTTCGTTTCTGAACGAATATCTAACGCGAAGATGCCGAGGAAACGACCCGGATGCCAGTACGCAACAGACACTTGCTTCGAGCTGGAGTCAGCGTCTTCAATATTACTGTCGGTGAGAAGAATGGTGTTCTCATACGCATTCAAATCAGCGTTAGTTATTACGTCCGCAGAGGAACGAATTTCAACACCGAGCGCATTTTTCGGTACACCAGTTTCTTCGCGCAATTGCACAGGACTTGAAGTGGTAGCTCCCGCTTTCACGCCTGTCGTCGCGTCCACTGAAGCTCCATTACCGACACCTGCGGACGCACCACCTCCCACTTCTACCTGTGCACCCACTTGGGCGTGCACTGTAGGCGCGATGAATGCGCTCATAAGCACGAGCACAAATACGGTCTTAAAAATGGTCATACGCTAATTGTTTTTACAGTAAATAACAGGGCTATTCCCCTATTCTACCGCGTCTTTCATGAAGCCAAAATGAGGACGCAAAACGGGCCGCCCGAAGGGCGGCCCGTTTGCTTCGAACCTACTAACTACGCGTGTTTGTGCATCTTTGCATCAAACGAGTACTTCCCTGGTCCAGTAATCATTACTGAAACCACAGAAGCAAGGATGAGCAACATGAACTCGAATCCGCCCGTGCCGAGGAAGAATTCATTTCCAATATGCACCACAAAGAGTGCGGTGAGTGCGACAATAATCAGCACCTTTGCAGCCCAATGCGTGAACAAGCCCAAGATAAGAAGGATACCGCCACCGAGCTCTGCAGCGATGAGGAGGAAGGCGAATACTCCCGCCATCGGAAAGCCGAGTGCAGTTAACATACCTTCCGTTCCGCCAAGTCCCATAACCGAGAGTTTCTGCCAACCGTGCATTGCAAACACAAGACCAACTGCAACGCGCAAAATAAGTGGTGCGAATGCATTCCACTTACCTGCACAATTACACATAAGCATGTTCTTCATGGTAGTCGTTTCCTGACGTTATGAGTACCTCCTTAGTATACCGCCCCTACGAACCCCAGAATCTTAAATGTCTTCGTGCTTGCGGTGAAGGTGTGGAATACGCGGGATAAGCACGGCGACCACTCCAGCAATTATCGCCACCCCATAGAACCCAAACCCGATAGCCATACCCACAGCAGCGGCAACCCATAACGACGCGGCAGTAGTGAGATTGCGTACGTTTCCTCCTTCTTTAAGAATAAGTCCTGCGCCAAGGAAACCGATACCGGTCACTACCTGTGCTGCGATGCGTGAGGTTGATGTTGGGTCCACCATGCTTGAGAGAAACGTGAAAAGCATGGAACCAATTACGACGAGCGAGTGTGTGCTGATACCTGCGTCTTTTCCGCGACTCTCGCGCTCTGCACCCATAATAAAACCGAGCACAATACTAATAGCGAGCGCAATCAGAAACTGATATTCCGTTTGTCCCATGAATGAAAACATCATGTGCGTAATCGTAGCACGCACTTACTCCACTCGAATTGAGAACGGTGCGGTAATAACTTCACCAGCGCGCTTGAACTGCGCGAACACCGTGTAATCACCCGCGCTTGGAAACACCGTGTGCGCTTCAACAATGGGACCGAATCGTGGTGGAGGTGGCGTGTGATTGTGCACCGTTGTTGCTGATGCTTTTGGAATGGGCGTACCTGGAAGATGTACTTCCCCATGCGCATGCACAAATTCTGAGAAATCATCTTTTACGAGAGCAATATGCATCGCGGCTGCAAGGTACGGTTCCAAGTCAGTCACATCCTTACCGTCTTTTTGTACGCGCCACATTAAATTCGCTGGCTGACCTGCCGTCGGGAACCCTGCAGTGAGTGTGATGTCGTATCCACCATACGTTCCGCGAAGTGGAAATATTTCTGGCTTGGAATCAAGGTGCGGTAGCCCTGTAACCGTCACGCGGAATTGTTCAGAACGCGAGGAAAGACCGTCAGCGTAATCTATGCCTACCAAGTATTCTCCTGCTTTCGGAAAGGTAAACGGCATCGTAAACGACGCGTCACGAACGGTACTAGAGGTAAGCGGTGCATCGTCATCAGGATGGACATGGAAGAACTCTTTCATATCTGAACTCACCACAATGACGTGAACAAAGCGTTCATGCTCAACCGAAAGACGCGCCGGACTTCCGTCTTCGTGCTTCATCGAAAAAGTGAAGGTTGTCGGAACATTCGCTACGGGCGTGTCCCCTGCTGAAAAATCAACATGCGACGGACTCGGCGCTTTTAAATACCGGTATTCGCGAACATCAGGAAGATGATAGGAACCACCAAGCGCCATACACCCTTCCTGAGGGATTTGCGCAACCGGACGACCGTCACGAGACGGAAGCATTAAATGCCACGCGTTACCGTCCGCAACACATTCTTGCTTGTACCGATTTCCAAACATAAGCGCAAGCGCGCCATCAATCTGACTCGCAACAAGGAGCGCAAGCGCGATACCTGCAAGCGTACGTAAAACAGAACCACGCTCGATACCTTCCCATTCTTCTTTGGATGCAAGGCGTAGTAATACAACTGCGTACCCAATTGATGCGAGCGCGAGCGCGAGCATCACAACCCCAAACGCATCGAACGAACGATTACCCTCATCAGTACTCCCTTCTAACTCAGCGCGCGATACTACGAAGGTGACGCGTGCATCATAGCCACTTTCCTGCGCGACACTGATGAATACCTGATGCGCACTATCGCCCGCAAGTAGTGAGAGCGGAAACTCGTACCCGCCGACAAATCGCTCAGTTGCATGGAGCGCAGTCCCACCTTCTGCATCGGCGTCCAACAAAATAACGGGTGCTCCTGTAATCGCTTTTGAAAACGTAATGAGTGCTGTGCCATCTTCATACGGCGCATGCGCAAGTTCGACGCGCATGCCGTTACTCATCTGTGAAAGCGCGGTACCGTGCGCACCCACAAGAGGCGGTGAAGTAATGATCATCAGTGATGAAAAGAAGACGACCAAGAGCGCGGCGCCGAATTCTGAAGCAAGTGTGTACCGCAGGAACCGACGAATAAACTCTGGACGAAGTCGATTACCAATGACGTGATACGAAAGAAGTGCCACCGCAAGCACTGCACTTGCTAGAAGCGGTAAGAAACGTTCGCCCCACAAACTTGCCGAAAAATTCTCTGGTGCTTTCAAATGGAGCCAGACAATGTACATCGCGGTTGGTCCAACCAGCGCAAGAAGTGCCGTGAGCACGCGGAACCCGCGTCCAATAAGTGCTGGAAGATGTTCGCGAAGCGCGCGCATGAGCAAGAGCCCCAGAAGACCTGCCAAAAGTCCTGCGGATAAATCCTTACCAATGAGGTGGAGGAAATTAACGGCGACCCCAATTTCTGGATGAAATGGGTTTGCAGTTGCGTGACTGACAATGGCACGGAAATATGAAAATACTGCGAGTACTATGACGAGCAACCCTTCGCTCACGGTGATGTGTGAGGCGAGCATAATTGCACGACGCCGAACAAAAAACAGCAGAGCGAATACCATCACGGCTCCAGCACGAATAACCGTAGCTGAACCAGAGACGGTTGCAAGATACAACGGAAGCGCGTCTTTAAACGCAAGCGAGTTAAGGGTTGCGAGTTCGGAAGATTTTAAGAGTACGTGTGCGAGCGCCCCGATGAGTGCGAGTGTGATACCGAGGAGTGCAAGAACTATATGGACGCGAGACACCGCACGGCGCGCGTCGTTGTTCATGAGTCTAATACCGGGACGAATGACAAACGCGAACAAGACGAGTACCCCTAACAGAAACGAGTTACCCGTAAGCTCTATCGCAATAGCAATTGCTTCTGGAACTGCAGAAAGTTGCACCACTTCAACCTGCTGTACCACCTCACTCCCTACTCCTGCAGTGTCGCCAATAAAATACGTAAACCCACCCTTAGTGAAGTGACCGTCGTCCGATGAGACTACGCTCCACGTTACAAAAAACGTGCCGTGTGGTGCGCTCGCTACCGGAATAAAAAGAATGTGCGCATCCTCTGTACTAACGAGCGCATTCCCTTCTTGAAGCTCTGCGCCCGCTTCATCTTTTACCACAATACGACTAGCGCCCGGTTCAATGCGTTCAGAGAAACGAATACGAACTTCTTGTGGAGCTTCGGTTACCGTTTCGGATGATGCTGGTGCGTATGCAACGGGAGACGCATGCGCAGAAACCGACACGGGTACTACCGCGACCATGAGTGCTACCAAGAGGAAGAATCGTTTCATGTGCTGTTCAAGCGTAAGTGCTTGGGCCGAAGCCCCTTTAAAAGAGGCTCCGAGTAAGCGCTTATGCTTTCTTGCGACTTGCGTAACCCACGCCAACGAGCGCGACTACTGAAAGCGCGAGCGCAACGGTTGCCATGCCGTTTGCACCTCCACTTTTTTCGTCGAGAGAACGTATATCAGCGGATGCTTCTGGGAAGCCCATACCTGCTTTCTCTACCGGACACGTGAACGCACCTTCTTTCGAAACATGCGTGACCTTGTCTGAGAGTTTCACTTCCGTTGTATCTTCAGCACCTTCCGTATGTCCTGCTGGATTACACGAGAACAGGAGATCAACGGGTGTGTCGTCAATGGTACCGAAGATACGGTACGAGAGCGTCGTTGCAACTGTTGGGAAAAACGGCGCCTTGTAGCCACCCTCTTTACCGTACACCGGCGAAAGGTCGAGCGTCTTCTTTTGTGTACCCGCAATGAGTTCAACTTGAAGTGTTTCTTCAAGTCCTGCAACTGGCGCGCCTGACAATTCCATATCGCCATCATCCATCATGCGCATGACGGCGGGACCACGACTCACGGTGAGATCAACACCCGATTTATCATCAACAACAAGTGGTTCGTTCAACGAACCAATGACAAAGAAATATTCTTTTCCATTAATACGGAAGGTATCTTGTTCGTGTGCGCTCGCTGATAGTGGTGCGATAATAAGCGCCGCAAGCGGCAACAATGCCAAAAACTTTTTCATAGTGGAACATACGATTAGTTAGATAATGCGCACGAATGCGAATTATCCGAACCGCCTATAGGGGAGAATACCGCGACGAAGTGGCGCAAGTGACGGCGCACGCGCACGAAGCATGACTGCTGGAATGAACGGGAGGAGTAGTGTTGAGAAAATGAGAGCGACAACGACCGCAGTAAATATTGGTGTAGCGGGAACGATATCACCAAGTGTCTTGTCTTCATGACGGAGCGCTGAGTGGAGGAGATTTGCAACCGCATCATTCTTTGAGTGCTGGTGCGGAAGCATGCCGTGTACGAGCGGGCCCCACAAAACGACCATTGCAAGCACGAGCGCAAGGAACACGATAGTAGGTTGCATGACACGCGCCCAGGTCTTCATATCTTGCATGGTAGCATGCGAGATTTTATGCAACCCAGCACACCCGTAGCATGTTGTAGTATAAGGAACAGCAGAAGGAGTATGTCCATGAACGTGGATACTGGTTCTTTAAGTGCCCAAATCCTCGTGAGCGAGCATCAAGGAATACCGGTATTTACGTTCGAAAACTTCATGCTCGAACGGATACCCGAATACCTGTTCGCTCCAGGTTCGAAAAACAACAAACCCGTCGAAGCCAGTGCGTATCGTCCCGGATACAGCACCATGCTCTGGGACGACGACGTTACAGCACTTCGTGCGTACTGCAAAACCGTTCGTCGTGTTGAGCAGTAAGTATGAAAAGCGTCCGCAGCCCTTGCTGCGGACGTCTTCCTTTTTCTACTAGTTCGAGAACGGTACGCTTTTTATAATACTGACCGCAAGCGCATCGACATCATACGTTCCCTGTTCTGTCTTACAGGCGCTTCGGTTTGGCTCATCGTAATTCTCACACTGCACGAAGCGCAACGTGAACGTAGTACGGAGCACGGCATCCTTTTGGTTTGTTTTGTACTCGTACGTTATATAGGTACTTCCAGCGGCACCCTCACCGCTTCGCGTAACGCAATACGAACGACCATCAATACTTCGTTCTTCAGTAGGTAATGCGGGTGTGCTACTCGAAGTACTATCGATTGCACATTCGTATTCACCTTGAAGAATTTCAACGCGCGGAGGCCACTCTGCTGAACGTACGTACTGAGTTCCCAGTGCTTCTGGATACGCAAACGACATCCCCTGGTCGTTTGTAGCACGTGTCCACCCGGCAGGTATTTCTGGTTCTATCGTGACCAGTGCGGGTTCATATATACGGTGGAATAACGTAACGCCAGCATAGACACCGCATACGACCGCTAACAGCAAAACTATCTTGAGTACGAGGTGATTTTTTTTCATAAAAGAGTACTCATTCTAGTATATCGCGTTCAAAACGACCCCGTCTCCTACCCATATACCCCCTTGCATTACTGTGCTAGGATGTCCTTATATCAAATCGCAGTGCTGGGTACTCGGCGAGTGTCGACTTCTTGGTTTCAGCCTCCTGCACTTGATGTTATCAAGTGCTTAATCATAACCACGAATATATGCAGGAAGGAATCATCGCCGGTCTCACCGACAAGGGTTTCGGCTTCATCAAGATCGAGGGTGCTGCGAAGGACTTGTTCTTCCACTCCAACGAACTCATTGATGTTGCCTTCGACTCTCTTCAGAAGGGAGACAAGGTTTCGTTTGAGGTTGGCGAAGGACCGAAAGGCCCTCACGCAACTCAGGTTCGCAAGATTGGCTAAATAAGCGCCGAAAGGCACTTTTAGTTCGCTCGACCGTCAGCCTTCGGCTGACGGTTTTGCGTTTGTATCAGTGCGAGTTTCTGTGCACGCGAATACTTCTTAATTTCTGCTTCTCGTTTTGATGCACTACTCCTGTTTGCGTGCGGTTCTTGATATACCAAACGTAGTGCCTTGTGCGCACGTGTGTAGTGTCCTCCCTCCCCTGCCTGGTGTTCCGTGAAGCGTCGAATTACATCCGTAGTAATACCGGTATACAAACTGTTGTCCGCGCACTCCAAAAGATATACGAAGTAGCTTGCGTTTACGTTCTTCATATACTCTCTGGTATCGGCACTGCTATAGGTACGTTCCATGAACCCGAAAGCAATTCCGGACGTGGTTCATAAAAACGAATGGTGTAACTCCATCCAGCTTCAATAGGAAGGCAGTTCGGTACGTCTGACTCGCATTCACCAAACTGAATAGTTATTGAACCGTTACGGTTCTGAAATGCCGTCTGACTCTGTATAGCATACGCACTCTGCGTATTAGTAATAAAATACCCGTCAGGACCATATACGGTGACTGACCAAAACGCATCAACCGGAACATCCTGTAGCGTGAGCTGATACGGCACTACTCCAGTATTCTCTTTCGGATACATATATACGTACATTGCTGAAGTACTCGGGAGCCCTCCCCAGCCTATCGCGGTACCAATCTTGTGCTTCAACTCGTCCGTCTCTCCTTGTGAACCAAACATGTTCGTTGAGTCAGTAAACGAGTCTGCTTGTGCAACAAACTCATGACGTACCTGTACAAGAGACGCCTCATCCCATGAGGGGATAGCGAAGGTTCCTCTATTTTTTTGTTCAACCGTAATCGCGTCTTGAAGAGCGTGCGCTTCTGTAAGATCTTTTTGGTCGAGTGCATTCACGGCGATACGAATATTTAGGAATACATACCGCGTACCAACCATTTCTCGCGAAAGCTCGTATCTTCCTGATTCTGTAAAAACACGCACCGTATCATGATCTTCTGATATAACCTGAAGCGAGATATACCGTCCTTTCGATTCTGGAAGTACCACTGTAACTACTCCTGCATCGAGATCAAAGACGCCAGACGAGTACAGCGTGTCGCGGTTCGGTCGCACAATTCCCTGCGCCTCTGTATCCACTATGGTGCGCGTGTGTAGTAGTTGTCCGAAACCTCCTTTAGTAACTGAGTACGCGAACTGCGTATCTGTTTCAGCACGAACATACGAATCAGGAGTAACGATTCTGGTCGCTTCCTCATGGTGGTTCCGATAGTGCACAAGAACACCGCTCACCACGCCTCCAAGCACACCAATAACGAGTGCTCCAATGAGAACGTACCACCCACGTGGCCCGTCTGTGCGATTTTTTACTACTCTATCCAAGACTATCGTTTCGTATGATCCGTTCATCATGCTTTCCTGAGACATATTCATGCTCGGCGCAAACCCCTCAATAAGGGTGTTCTCAAGCTGTATGGTTGCTCCGTACCCTGAATCGAGGATAAGCGTTTCAATCTTTTTGTCATACCCGGTAAGGATGAGAATACCCACGAGGATGATAAGCACTCCGAAGATTTGTTTCAGTCTCCCAGCGGTATGCATGTGTGCTGCTACTTTGTTAATGAGTTGCTGTCCAAAGTACGCGATGAGTAGAAGCGACGCTGCAAGACCGAGCACGAACCCGAAGAGATACACCAATCCTTCTGCAAGCGTTGCGGGCAGAACTGTCGCAATAATGAAGAGGTAGGTCGGCGAACAGGTTGTGAAGACCGGGCCGAGTGCTGCACCGATTGCAATATCGCCTGCATGACTTTTCTTCTGGTACCCCGTTCCAACCGCCTTGTTACTTACAAGACTAAGTTTATTTACGAACGGAATCCTGGCCCAGAAAGAAGGAAACACAATCGCGATACCGACCAGAATAAGAATCGCGCCAGAGAACCAACTCCAGAATATATGCGGAATATCAATTAGGAGCGTTGATGCCTTCAGAAGAAGGGTGAAGACTATAACCGAGACTGATAGCGAACCAATGACCACCAGCGCGCGTCTTGAGATGCGTCTTTCTCCCGCTTCTGAAGCACCTATCACCACCGGAAGAAGCGGCAGTATGCATGGCGCAAGCACCGTGAACACTCCTGCCAGGATTGATATGCCGAAGAAGATCATTCCTACTGAACGTTACCTACCAGACTTACAAGCGTTGGGCTGCCGCTCCACTTCTTTATCAGATTTCCCTGAGCATCAACCTGCACGAAGGTGTGTTGGTAGGTAACGCCATACTTCTTTTTAAGATCGGTTGAGTTGTCGTAGTCAACCTCAAGAATAGTGAGGCTTTCTGGAATAGCCTTCCGATTAGACTTGATATCCCTATCAACAGCTACACAACTAGGGCACCAGCTCGCCTTGAAGAAAAGTACGACATCCTTTGTTGCAGATGCCATGGCTATTTTCGATGCGCTGTACGCCTCGTATGAACCAGACTTCATCATTGTCTCCTCATCTTTCTTCATTGTGACGTCACCTCCTTCCTCCATCGCTTTCTTTTCCATCTCAGCCTTCTCATCGGCCATTATCTTTTCCTGCGCCATCATGGCTTTCTGATTTGACGCACTGTTTACTGAGTAGATGCCAATCCCTCCCGCAAGCACGACTACAGCGACGATTCCTATGATTACATTCTGATTCATACCTATGGTGTTATCCCTACTTGGGGTACTAATAAGGTAAGTATAAATAAACAACATCAGATGTAAAGTGTACTTTACATCTGATGTGTGGAGAACGTCCGACTGTCTCTATAAACGACTATCGCTGTAGATCCTTGTGACAAGCTTTGAGAGCACCATTGCCACGAGAACAATCACGAGCCAAACATCTACCGCATCCTGAAAAGACTGAACGACGATACCTATTGTAAGAAGAGCGGAGCCTGTAAGAAAGGCGACTCTTCCTGAAAGCATTCTATGTTTGTCATCTCTCTCATCCTGAACCTTTTCTCGGAGAATGAAGATCGCAAAGAATGCAAAGGCAACCAAGGTAATGCCGAGCATAAGCATGTGCATCATATTTGGCATCCAGAAATGGAAGGGGTTCAAAAGAAACACCGTCAGCACTACAAGTACCAGTGACGTAACGACCTCTATTTTTAGATTATTTTGCATACGATATTTTGAATAGCGTCTCCACCGGTACTTTGAAAAAGCCAGCTATTTTCAGGGCTAGTAAAATTGATGGCGTGTAGTTTCCCTTCTCCAGGGCAATGATAGTCTGGCGACTGACATTTACTCTGGAAGCAAGTTCTTCTTGGGTTACACTCATCTGTGTTCTGTATGTACTTACTTCATTCTCTATCGTTCCCTGCATACGTTTGATTATAGATGAACACTAGTTGGTAGTAAAGCTAGCTTTACATACCGGAACACGGGTTTCTGCGTCAGAAAACCAAGTATTCAAGGCCTTTTAAAACGAGCTGCGGGCATTAGACGAAGTTAGAACCGTCCTTCTGGAGGGAAAATCGGAGTTTCTCTACAAAATCCTTCCTGAACTACTTGCTGCTGCCTAACGCGGGCTTGCAGCTTTTTTGCATTTCCGTGCGTCAGAAGACCGAGGTACGACTGAACGCTCTGCTCGTTCCCTTCCATCTGCTCGACACGCCGCAGCATCCGCCGCTTGCTCGTAGTTCGTAAAACGCGATGGTCTGGGAAATGAACCCAGCCGAGGAAATCAACGCCTGAAACGAACGTGGATATAGAGACCTTATCGGGATGCAGCGAAAGGTGTAGGTCGTCGCGTAGAAATGCCTCCACGCGCGGGAGCAGTGCCTCGAGCTGCGCCTTATCCGCGGAAAGGAGTACGAAGTCGTCGGCATAGCGAATGTATGCCTTTACCTTGAGTGAGTGCTTCACAAACTGGTCAAACTCGTTCATATAGATATTCACCAAGAGCTGCGAGGTGAGATTACCGAGCGGAAGTCCTACACCTTCCTCTTTTACGTGGAAGCTGCCGATTATCTCCGAAAGAAGCCAGAGAATACTCTTGTCGGGGATGCGCGTCTCGAGAATGCGGACGAGACGACGCTGGTCAATAGACGCAAAGAACTTACGCACGTCGCACTTGAGCACCCAGACCGTTTGCGTGTGATTGCGCGAGACGCGGTACGAGAGAGCGCGGAAGCGGTCGAGCGCTTTGTGGCTTCCCTTGTTCTTACGGCACGAGTACGAACCCGCAATGAAGGTCTTATCGAAAAATGGATACAGCAAGCGATAGAGCGCGTGATGGAGCAGGCGGTCGCGGACGCTTGCTTTATGGATGCTGCGCGGTTTCGGGTCGGAGATGTTGAACGCCTCGTAATCGGAATGGCAGTAGGTCTTCTCGCGTAAATCCCTGTGAAGCGCAAGGACGTTATCCATCAGGCGAAGCTCGAACTCCTGTACGTCTTTCCGTTTTCGCTTACCGCGCACGAACTCACGCCACGCTTCGAGGAGATTATCGAGCGAGATGATATTCTCGTAGGTATGAGTGAGTTTGATGGCCATAAATCTACCCCCCCCACGACTTCTGCCTCTTTTGCAGAGCGTGAAAGCAGCGTACCTTCAGTGGTACGAGTTTTATCAAGTCCTACCCAAACTCCATAGGCATTCACTCGGTCAGCGTATTGATACATTG
>Ga0163151_10001174_pt1 | contig 44747 bp, 70 predicted proteins | sample OliLakLV19MP5IB2_FD_145596 | JGI IMG/M metagenome (GOLD analysis project Ga0163151, IMG submission 145596) | Freshwater microbial mat bacterial communities from Lake Vanda, McMurdo Dry Valleys, Antarctica - Oligotrophic Lake LV.19.MP5.IB-2 | ecosystem: Environmental > Aquatic > Freshwater >...
TTATAATGATTCAGATTCAACTTTGTCTATTGAAAAAGTTTTTCATGTTTTCAAAATATCAGGAATAACTTATAGTTATATTGAAGAAAATAACTCTTTCAGAGCTGCCTCGACTACCACACCATCTTTACAGGGGAACACCGCCACGTATCTAGAGAGTAATTACGATGTTTTTATTAAGCAGATGATTCGTCTACACCGGCTGAAGTTTATTCATTAAAAATGAATCTATATAATAAATCTATGGAGTCAATAGTACTTAAAGTAGATGCGGATGGAACTAAATGGTGGTATCTAAACGGTAATTTTCATCGAGAAGATGGACCAGCTATTGAGCTGGCTAATGGTGAAAAACGCTGGTATCTGAACGGCAAACGTCATCGAGAAGACGGACCGGCTATTGAATATTCCAATGGCGCTAAATGCTGGTATCTAAACGGTAAACGTCTTAATTGTTCAGATAATCAAGAGTTTCTTCGTATCGTAAAAATAATAGCAATTTGGTAAATGTTCTACCGGTCTAGGACAATTAATCTTCCAGATCTATAACCGGGCCTTTCGGGCAAATCTAACCCAGCCCCAATAACCCGATACGACGGGCTCCAGAGACCTTCGGTCCGGATTAAGCTCGTTTGGCTCGTCGAAACTTTCTTGCAGAAAGGCGCCGGTTGTCATATTCTTCTTAACAAGACGGTGTTTTTGTATTTACGTTGGTGGCCCGAACTTCGATTTATCTCATCCATTCCACGGCTCACCTATCTGTAGTTTGACTCTGGATTAAGAATCTCTTATCCTGAAAGGTAAGTCAATAGTTTTATTGTAGGTCAGCCGCAATATTTTATCATGGCTCAGGTCGTAGAGACTCAGGCGTAGAGAGAATTAAAATAAAATGTTTTTATCTATCTCAATTACCAGTGCCCCCCGAAGGGAATCTAACTAATTACAAAAGTTTTATTGAGAAATCTTCTAAATTATTGAATTCAATATTATTATAATTATTGCGATAAAAATAATTTAATATGAATATATTTAACCGCTGGAAATGGGAACCTGGTAGACAGTACGTTCCGGGCTCTGGACCAAAATATGAAAAAATGCTCCTATTCAGAGGATCGTTCTGGGATACGTATCTCCTACGCTATCCTGTGGGAGCCGGAATCCCGTTTCATACGGACCCCGTGGTGATGGATGGCCTGACAAAGAAACATTTTAGACTAAACATCATCCTGTCTGGACAAACAGATGTCACGGAATATAAATTTACCGGCCTGGAAAAACCTCTAAAGTTGTCTTGGTGGAGGTTTGTACTGTTTCGACCAGACCTTATACCGCATCGAGTGAAACCCGTAACTTCATCCAGATCCGTCCTCTCGATCGGATGGATCGCTTAATCCGCTATTATTGATTTACCGAATTTCGTTACGATAAGAAAGAAACGACAAATGTTCAAACCCGGTGAAATAGCTCGTGTCAATGGATCTGGCGAGATCGTTACGATTTTGCCCGAGACATCTTGTTTATCAGGATCAAATATTCATAAATGGCCCGTCATGACGTCCGGAGGAATATTTAATGAAACGGATCTCACTCCAGCTCACCTGACGGTCCTGGCTACCGCGAATGCACGAGATTTATCATCTGAAGCTTTTCGTGAATATATGCATTCGGCAAACCAGGTAAAAGTTACCGGAATGCCATCTGTTCTTCTAGAAAAACTTAAGAAAATATTGGGAAAAGCCTCTCTCGATTACAATGGTCATTGGAAGGATGGCTCGGCATTACGAAGCTCCGAGGATAAATCATTTAATGTTTTGAAGAAATTATTCATTGGTCCGAGATCCATGGAGACGGAAGATGCTGAGGATTTAATATGTGCGATCGATGCCACGATGCCTTTGGATCGTTGGGTCGGGATTGACTTGACAGCAAGTCTAACCATGACCCTCGGAGCCTGTACTTACTGTGGCGAAAACCAATTCAACGCCGAAACAAATGGCTCAGTCGTTCGGATTGTAGGGAAAGCATGTGAATTTTCGACAGGCATGCCTCTAACGGAATTCGAATTGAATGTTCCGAGCGGCAAACTCGTAATCGCGAATGACCTCAGAAAAATCTTCCCCATTGCGGAAGATGAGGGCCCGAATATCAATACTTTGATTGGTTGCCGAAAAACAGCCCTCATGTATGCAGGGAATGGTTTAGCCAGTGCCTTCGTCGGTAACTCTTCCCCAGGTGTGTATAAATGTGGAAATGATTTTAAGATCGCCAATCCTCCAGAAAACGAGATCTGGAACGGTACCCAATATACCAGGATCGTTCCGACTCCAAAATTCAAAGGCAAGGCAGTAGCACAGATTTGCACGGATCTTTGGTGGTATTGTATCTGCGACGAAGCAGAATTTAAACGCCGTTGCAAATACTTTAAGCAAAAAACTAGCAATCTAAATATTCAAACGATCAACGTTAAACCGGGCGTTTATCGCTTCCTTCACGATGAAGAAGCTGTCAAAAAAACTGGCCCGGAAGAAATAATATATACACGTTTCCAATGGGTCGGAGAACCTCATCCGGTTAAAGATTTCCTGGCTTATTATAAAGAAGTTAATGTCAATGCTCATGCTTATGTCGTGGCCACGGTAGATCGTTGGCCAACACTTTACGGAGACACGGTTCCGTGGTCCGGTATGACGCCAGAACAAAAACTTAATTCATGGCAAAAAGTTGCGAATGACATCTTCTGTGTGATCGGCGGAGGAATTGACTGGCACGAAAAGGGCTTTCCTCAAGCTAAAGTTGACCCGGATGTGCTGGATACGGATCCTCCGGAATTTAGATCACAATTCAATTGGTACCCTTTCTCAAAACCATACGGAGGATTGTTCGAACCAAAAACCCTATCTGGATCATTTGCCAGGTTGGCTTTCCGTGTTCTGGAATCTATCATTTCTTTCGGAAATGTAGTCCGGGATGGAGAACATTCTCGCGAAGTTCCGTACGTTAGACAACGTATGATGGTCTCGGTGAATCGATACCGCGAATTAGCAGCACTGTATCCCGAATCAGCTGATCCGAAATACAGGGCTTGGCTGGACCAAGAAGACCGGGCTGAATCGTGGGTCAGGAACTTTCCCCTGGGTCCAGTTTTTACCGAAAAACATCGCCTGAACATCCTTCGACAAAGATGGATCCCGGAAGATGCGTACGCGATTGCCTTTGATGCACGTAATTTGGAAAAAGGTAATTTTGCATGGCATCCAAAAAATGGAGGATCCTGGGCCGGTAAAAAGGATGCTCAGAGATATGCTGTCATGGCTTGGGAAGATAACGAACAACCTGCCGAACATAATTGCTTCTGGAACATCCACGCAACCAATACGTCGGTTCCGCTGTATTGTGTGGCGAGAGTTGTCAAGGTAGGAGAGGTCTCGCATACCGGAGATACGTTGGTCGAAATTACATTTGATTACGGAACTCCTTGGATGCTTTCTCCAAAAAGAAAAGCCGTAGCGGAATTTAAAGAAAAAGACGCAATTAATGTTCTGACGAAAAAAGAATATCATGCATTGCTTCCCCAAGCTATCGAATTTTTCAAAAAATCATAAAAACCCAGCCTCGCGGAAAATAAATAATAAAACATGGATATTTGGATTCCTTTGCATATTTCTATAAACAATATGATTAGCTTATTTTGAAAAACTGACTTTCAGTATTATTAATAATAATAATATTATGATCTTTTGTCATTGTAACGAACTGTTGCGACCGACGTGGAAACCGTGCCAGGGTAAACCAGACTTGTTTCACTGTTATGCTGTAGACCATTATACGGAAGTAAAAATTTTTAAATCCGAAATAATAAGCTATGCTTTATATTTTGGTAAAGATATGATAAAATCTCATAAACACAATCAAATGCCCATTGCTTCTTTGCTTATTGGCGGAGAATCTAATAAACATAATCAAATGTCCTTTGCTTCTTTGCTTATTGGCGGAGAATATTTATATCTTAAATTATGGATTCCTTTGAGTATTTCTCTCAATCGAATCAACCTGCACGAAACAATTAATTCCTTTAAAAGAATTCATAATATATCATGATGGTCCCTTCGGTTCTGGTCCCTTCGGTTCTGGTCCCTTCGGTTCTGGTCCCTTCGGTTCTGGTCCCTTCGATTTTGCTTTGTTTTGCGGCCAAGAAATGGTCAGAAAACCTGGCCATAAAATTGATCAAATCTACGTTTGTAAGAACCGTAAGATATTATCATCTGATAGCCAGGATTCATAATAACATGATTATTCGGTACAGATTTGAATCAAAATGTCAAGATTCATCTGCTGTCATGTGGTTAAGATCAAAATCCGTTCCTGCGGAAACGCTTTATTATAACGATCTATAGAACGAAACAAGGTGCATCCGCGGATGGCACGAAATATTGGTATCAGGATAACAATCTTCATAGAACTGATGGACCGGCACATTGTCCGTATAATGGCACGAAACGTTGGTGCCGGAATGGCAAAAGAATAAATTGTTCCGATAATGAAGATTTTATCCGTCTCGTACGCATGATTGCATGATTGCATTATTGCATTTTTATAAACCGTAAACAAAATACCTAAACCCTGCCAGATTATAAGGAAAGTTCCGATGGAATTCATAGAGATCTCATGATATCTTTGAAGATTCGGCTGCTATTTCGAATGAACCTGTAAAATTATCCGTCGTGATAAATATCGGTGCCAGAATAACTTTCTCATAGAACGGTTGGCTAGGCTGAACCATTTGCTAATAATGATGAATTTCACGATATCGTAGCCTGATCAGAGAAAATCGCCCGAATATTAAAAGCTAATCGGTTTACGTCGGTATTACTCAAATCTTCTCCATTCACTGCTTCCACAGGCTATCCAGAATTCCTTAACTCTAAACTACCTTAACATAAATGGATATCTAATCAATTGTTCCGAAATCAAGAATTCATCGTAAACCAGATCGCTTATTAATTATACCGATCCCTCCAGATCTGTTCAAATTGAACCCAATAGTCCAGAATCAAAACAGCGCTCCTAGAAAAAGGTTCCGATCGATCTGATATCGATCATGTTACTTTTTTCAATTTTCTATCAATATTTACATTGAATTTGACGTGAACTTTTTATTTTGGAATTCCCCGAGAAATTAAGCAATAAATTAATCAAAACCAGTCAAACCAGACTTTCCTACAATTATACCGAATTAATCATAATTTTACAATAGATTTTACAATAGATTTTACAATTATTTTCTATATCAGGATCACACGATCTAACAAATTTCATATGAATAAATAACCCGGAATAAATAACAAATATACATAACAACTGTAAATTTACCATAAATAGAAAAGCCTAAATAAGATTAGCCCGGTAAATCATAAATAAATCTTTCCTAAAGAATAAAGGATAAAGGATAAAGAATAAAGAATATGACGGATTCTGAACATTAAAATCTAGCCAGATGAGTGAGCCGGAAGAATAATAGACAGGATGATGATCATGATAGTGGTAGTAGTTAAAGAGTAAAATAAATAATATATACGATAGAATAATAAAAGCCGCAATGTAAAGATAAGTATTATTATTATTATAGGATCTCCTGGATCGTTTCATTTCTATAATATCATGAGGATATTATTTTGCCTCACCCAGCATCCTCAGGCTCTTCACTCCTCTAGCCTCCTAAACCGTAACTGTAGTAACGGTCGTAATGATATTGAAGAAGTGAGTGAGTGAGTGAGTGAGTGAGTGAGTGAGTGAGTGAATCAGCAATAATACCACTGTTACGACTGTTTCTCCTCTAGCATCGCATCCCAGCATCATTCTTCCATTCCGGCCACTTCTACTCTCCTCCAGAACTTTTAACTATCTTTAAGTACCTCCGGCATCATTTCAGTATCCCTTCAACTCCTCCGGCATCACTTCCGTAACTGCCTCTGGCATCATTTCAGCTTCAGCTCCTCCAGCAGTAGCAGTAGTAGCAGTAGCAGTAGTAGCAGTAGTAGCAGTAGTAGTAGTGGTAGTGGTAGTGGTAGTGGTAGTGGTAGTGGTAGTGGTAGTGGTACCGCTTTCAGCTCCAGCCGTGCCTCCACCTCCAGCAGTACCTTTTTCAGTGCCTCCAGCAGTACCTCTGGCACCTCTAGCTTCATTATCCCCTCAGTTTCAACTCCTCCGGCAGTACCTCTTTCAGTATCCATCAGCTCCTCCGGCACCGCTCTATCCAGGCCGCTTCTCTTTCAACTCCTCCGGCAGTACCTCTTTCAGTACCTCTCAGTACCTCTCAGTATCTCTCAGTATCTCTTTCAGTATCCCTTCAGCTCCTTCAGCTCCTTCAGCTCCTTCAGCTCCTCCGGCATCGCTCTATCCAGGCCGCGCCGGGGCGCGGCCCGCCTGGCAATCCCCGCCCCTTACCTTCCCCACAACTCCCTAACCCCTTGATATCCCTTACTTATTCGGCATACCTAATTAGGTAACCCTCCTCCCCCCCTTTACCTAATCATTACCTATACTTATCAATCATTCGTTACTTACTATGCACTCAAAACATTATCATTGATAACTCTTTCAGTATCATCGTATAGATCCTATTGATAACTCTTTCAGTATCATCGTATAGATCCTATTGATAAAGGCGATCCTGATAAGTCAAGCCCGATTGTATTCTTTCCCCCCGAAAGTAATCGGGCCTATTGCGTCAGAACATAACCCGTAGGATGAGAGACGAAACTTCGTCTCTCACGGATCGTTGAAAAACTAAGGGCATGACCTATCGCGACGGTTCGTGAGAACCGTTCCGCCATGAAGTCACGCGTCATCCGATAGGGCGACGCGCTAGTCTTACCGCGCCGTGTTCCGGTCCCTAGATGGATCGGCCGAGCTATGGGAGGCTGTACCTTAGTCAATGATCCACGGTAATCGGGTGTCTACCTCGCGCGAGCGATAAGCACCTTTTACCACTGGTCTTTTAAAACTGAATAGCTGGCAAGGGGGTTATAGCCCCCTATGGTTTGACTACCAAAGTTAGTCCCGAAAGGGATATGCAAAGTTAGTAACTAAACGCGTACTAAGCGCCATGTCGGAAACCTTGGTTTCCGGTTGTGGGATGCCCGTTATAGCGATCGTCAAAACGATTGCACGGGCCGTGTAGTAAAGGGCGGTGCGGTCTAACACTAGTGCGGTCTACTCTTATCTAGAGAAGATCGGTATTCTATGCGGAAAAGCAGGGCAAGGTTTTTCCGGGGATACGTAGTATAGTTGATCCATAACTAACGCCAGCGGGGAACGTGCTTAGTGCGCGGTCAATCGTCATCAGGAACGATAGATCGTAACCTATTCACGATACCTAATTACCGATCAAGGTAAAAGGCGCGGATCTTCTCATGACGGAAGTCGCCCGACGATCCAAGGATCGTGACAAGGGGGAAGATCGTTAGCCTTAGCGGATACGTTCGTATCCAAAAAACTTGATCGTGTAACGGAGTATCGTGAATAAGGGAAAACTAACTCACCTTTCCAAGCTGTATCCAAGTTAGTAATTATCTCTTTACACGGGATAATCCTAACTTGGATACAGTAACGTATCTGATAAAGGAGCGGTTGAGAATGAGGACGCGGGGAAAACCTGTATCCTCATTCTCTCGTATCCTAAACATTCTTCGATAGAGTGTTTAGGATACGAACAATCAAACGATCGGAGAATCATGTTAGTGACGAGTAGAATCGGAAAAAGCGGGATGATCGTAGGATCCAGGGTCGCCCTGGATCTTCATTACGTCGCCTCTAGCTCAGCGGATTGCGCGCGCACCGTCGCGCGCGCTCTAAAAAAGGTAAGGAAGGCGCTGCGCAAGGTCGATCAGATCAAGGCAAAGGCAGAGGGATAAGTAAAACGGGGGCCAGTGCCCCCGTGAGAGAATGAAAGCTCGGGATATTCCCGAGCAATGGCTTTTTCTCGCCTCATCGAAGATTGATCTTGCGCCTAGGACAGTTATAGGTCAGGATTGTTTTTCGATGAGGCGGGACAAGGGTAGGGGAATGATTCTCCTACTTTTATCGGCCCGTCGAGATCCCTGCAATAATGTAGGGGTTTCATTCGCTCAATAGAGGTAATCATGAATAAGATCAATTCCGCACGCGCCGCGTTTCTTTCGGTCATGGGCTCGGCTTTCGATGTTCTGGCACTCCGATTCGATTCGCTCTCCGAGGGAGAGCGCGTCACGCGCGAGGTTCTCGTGGGTCTGACGTCCGGGCGGGGGATCACGACCAATGAGCAGGGAGAGACGGTGGAAACCGTCAATCCCCTCGATATCACTCGGGAGGCTATCAGGGCGTATCACTCTGGGGTATCGACCCTCACGGTAATTAGGGCAGGGCGTGACGCCGGTGTATACCGTGGCACGCCCCTGCCCAAGGCCGAGCTTACCGTCGAGGAAAAGAAGGCGGCCGCCAAGCTCGGTCGCGAGAAGGCCGCGGCAAAGGATGCCGCGGCATCGGCCGCGGCAGTCAATTCCGCGCGGCTCGACGCCGCGCGGTCCATGGTCGTGGCCCTCGCCGCGACGAAGCAATCGTCGGACCAGATCCGCGCGATTCTTGCCTCGGCCGGGATGCCCGTCCCGAGCGACTTCGCTGAGCTTTTTTCGCCGGGGGCTTCCCAGGCGGCCGCCCCGCCCGCGAGCGAGGCGAGCAAGCCGAAGAGCAAGAGCAAGTGAGAGCAAGTGAGAGCAAGTGAGTGAATGATCGGCCCGGCGAAACCCGGGCCGATCATTCCCTCGGCACGTAAAGCCCTGGATAGGTTCGCCTATCCGGGGTTTTTCTTTTTCTAAACGCTCGGGCATGGATCCATGCCCAAAGGGATCTAATTAGATTCTTTTGGATATGGATCGATTCCTCGAACAATATTGTTCCGTCCGTCCATCTATCCATAACCGGCGAGATCCCTACAATGATGTAGGGGTTTCATTCTGTAATCCTCAATACCTAATAGGTAGAGGGTAGCTCATGAATACGAAGTCTCATGATAATATGAGCGGCCCGGTCAGCGCATTCGTGCGCGAGTACTCGGCGAAGCTCTCCGATGACGACGACCGCCGATCGTTTGCTTTCGAGACAGGTCAGTACCTCCTCTCTGGTACGGCAGGATCCGAGGCGCTTAAACAACGTCGCCGATACAGGATTCTCGACTGGACGTCGCGCGAGGCGGCGCCATTATGGTTTAGAGCTTGTGGCTTTGAGGACCACGCACTAACGTGCGAAAGACTCGCGCCGATCGTAGATGAGGCCAGCTCGCGTGCGCGATGGACCGCCGTGAACGTCATCCGAGACGAGCTATGGGCGCTGCGCAACGCACACCATGGCGCGCTGCGCGCAAGCTTCGTGGGGGCTTTCATCCGCGAGATTGAGGTCGCTTCCACCACCACCTATGACCGCGACGACCGCGACGAGGCGATCATCGCGATCGCTAACAGCATAGACAACATCCTCGGCGCGGTCGCCGGTGTCGCCGCCGCTTCCGACCTCACCGTCATCGCCTACTCGGCCGCCGCGAACGCCTCATCCGCGTTCGCCACGAACGTTGCCTTCTCCGACCTCGCCGCCGCCGATCGCGTCGCCTCCGACCTGATCTCCGCTGTAGAGGCGTGCGAATATATCGCCCGAGCCGCGGACTTCGCCGCCAGCGCCGCGATCGCCGGTGTCGCCGCCGCGTACGCGGCCGCGGACGAGGATAATGATATCCCCATCGCCATCACCTCCAGGCGTTGGCACGACCTATACACCGCGCTCTGCGCGGCGATCCGAGACACGTCCTACCGGACGGTTCGGGAGCGGTTCCAGGCCCGATCGCGAATCTACAGGGTGTCCACCTGCCGTGGCGACGTGCGGGCGGAAGTGCAGACCAGCGCCGTAGCGCTAGTCCGCGAGCTTTGCTCGATGAGCGAATGACGACGATTCGTGTGATTCGGCGCGGCTGACCGGAGATCCCTACAATGATGTAGGGGTTTCATTCTGTAATCCTCAATATCTAAGGTGACTGGATCACGGCGCGAGGAAAAGATGAATAAAAAAGTTATTATTCTTTTGGAGATCAGCGGTAGCGGTAAATCTACGTTTGCTCGGGATTATCCGGAGTGCAAACTTTTTTCGGCGGATCAGTTCTTCCTCAAGGAGGGTCAATATAAATTTGATCCTTCAAAGCTTGGTCAGGCGCGAGCAGATTGTTTTTTTCGATTCATCGAATTTATCAGATCCGACGATCCTGTTCTGGCGATCGTGGATAATACGACAGTGGAAGAGATTTTCCCATATATGTTGGGAAGTCAGGCGTACGGATACGAGGCAGAGATCGTCACGATTAGATCCCTTCGGGCATGGATCAGATCCGTGTCCACGCTTCCGCGAACCAATTGCCGTGCGGGGAAAAGATGAATAAAAAAGTTATTATTCTTTCGGGGATCAGCGGTAGCGGTAAATCTACGTTTGCTGCTCGGGATTATCCGGGGTTCAAACTTTTTTCGGCGGATCATTTCTTCCTCAAGGAGGGTCAATATAAATTTGATCCTTCAAAGCTTGGTCATGCGCACGCGGATTGTTTTTTTAAATTCATCGAATTTATCCGATCCGACAATACTGCTCTGGCTCTGGTGGATAATACCAATACGACAGTGGAAGAAATTTCCCCATATATGTTGGGAAGCCAGGCGTACGGATACGAGGCAGAGATCGTCACGATTAGTTGTGACGTCGAGACTGCGGCGGCGCGCAACACCCACGGAGTACCGCCGAGCGCGGTATGGAACCAATATAATCGACTACGGAACCGTAAGCTTCCGCCGTGGTGGAAGCATTCCACTATTACTTCCGGGCGTGACTGACGGTTCTCAACTTCCGGGCGTGACTGACGGTTCTCACGAACCGTCCGTTCGTACGTGCAACGGCATTTCATGCTATCCTGGTCTTTTTCTGGGAAAAGGGAAAGCTCAAGGCCAGACCTTCCCCACGAAAGGAAAAGACACTCGGTACCTGGACTATGGTTTATAGCCCGGTATCGGAAGCGTGGACACGGATCTGATCCATGTCCGAAAGTTTACAAAAAGAAGGATCCAACATGGAACCGCGATTCTATACGAAGTCTGGGCTATTGACTCGATACGCGTTTTCATGCGGATATGTGGAAGAGAAAGCTGGTCTTTTTCTTGACCGTCGCCACGGCACATATCATGTGGTAGGATGGTTGGAATCCCCCGATTCTCAACCTATTCGGGTATGGGGAAGCTTTGATACCGTGACCGAGGCGCGCAGATTCATGCGCAATCCTCTGAATCATAAACCTTCTCGTTCCGGTTCCGTAACGATCTCAGAAAAAAACTGATAGCCGTTTCCACTCACGAGGATGCGATACTACGCATCTTAGTCCAGAGCCGAACCATGGGTCGTTTTTTTTCTAAAAATCAATTCTGGCCCGGCACATTCCGGCACATAAAAACATCGAGAAAATAAAGGGTTCTGGAAGGATTCCAGGCTGAATTTACATTCAGGCACAATTCGGCACAATTCGTAGATAGTTCCTTGAAAGGGTAAAAAGAGGAAAAGATGGCATATACAGCGGCACAAAAAAAGGCTTGGTGGGCAAAGAAGAAAGCTGGGAATCAGACAACTGATGTTCCGGCTCCTTCTCAGAAGAAGGAAGTCAGGCGTCTGGCTAATCCCTCTATTCAACAGACTGCTATCTTCTCGGAGGTTGCCTCAGGCCAGGGAAACCTGGTGATTCAGGCACGCGCGGGTTCGGGAAAGACGACTGCACTGGTTGAGGCAACCTTTTATGTTCCGGCTGGCAAAACAATTGCTGCCGTGGCATTCAATAAGAAGATTGCGCATGAATTGAAGGATAGACTCCCGGATGCGGTTGAGTCTGGAACCTGCCATTCTTTCGGATATCGAGCCGTGCGGCGACGTTTCAAGGTCGGTGCGCCGGATAATTATAAGGTTCCGAATATCATTCGCAGCCTCATTGGGGATGAGAGCGAGAAGGCAGAGCTTGTGGATCAGCTTGACCAAACGGTCAAGTTTTGCAAGCTTTTGCTTGTCAGTATCACTGATTCTGAGCAGGTTCATCAGATCACTGATGAATACGGAATTGAAACGGAGCATGAGTATCTTGGGTTTAGCTCGGATGCTTTCGTTATCATGGCTCTGGAGGTTCATAAGTTGAGCGCCGAGCGTACGGATGTCATTGATTTCAATGATATGCTGTTCTTTCCTTGGTATCACAAGATCAAGATGGATCAGTTTGATTGTGTGTTTGGGGACGAGTCTCAGGACTGGAATAAGGCGCAAAGGGAATTGGTCAAGAACATGGTAAAGCCCAATGGAAGGCTTATCTGTTTCCTTGATCCTCGTCAGGCAATCTATTCCTGGGCGGGCGCGGATGCGCGGGCGGTTCAACTTTTGATTGAGGAAACCAAGTCAAAGGTTCTTCCGCTCAGCATTACATACAGGTGTCCTAAGTCTGTCGTGAAGTTGATTCACGATAATATCCCTGGCCTGGAAGATTTCCAGGCTCATGAAACTGCGCCCGAGGGATCCGTGCAGGATTGTGGGTTTGAGGATATGATCAATGGAGCCGGACCGGGAGACTTCATTCTTTCTCGGGCCAATGCTCCTTTGATGGGAATTGCCATGCGTTTCTTGAAAGAGGGACGTGGGTGCAATATCCAGGGACGGGATATCGGGACGAGCTTCCTCGCCTTTATTCGTCGGAGTAAGGCTAAGGACATGGATAAGTTTATTACTTATCTGGAGAATTGGCGCGATCGAGAGACGGAGAGGGTAAACAAGAAGAAGAATAAGAGTGAGAAGGCAATCGAGACGATTGAGGATCGTTATGATTGTTTTCATGCTTTGGCGTCCGGATGTAATAATCTGGATGATATGAGGCGTAAGATTGAGGGGATGTTTAGTGATAATGATGAAGGGAACATTATTACGCTGAGCAGCGTGCATCGTGGGAAAGGTCACGAGCGCAAAAGGGTATGGATTCTCATGCCTACGTTGAAGGCTGGGAAATCCGAGGAAGAGGACAATATTTACTATGTCGGGATGACCAGGACTCATGCAAAGCATGATGACCCGAATAGCGGAAAGCTCTTTCTTGTCCAATCATTGAAGTCGGAGCAGGAAGGCTGAGCATAAAGGAAGGGATATGGTTAGGCCCGGAACCCTGGCCATTATCCCTTCCTTTATAATCCATAAACAAAGGATTTATAAAAATGAGCAATAATAAGTGGACCGGTTCTGCTCATTCTGAATCTCAAGCCTATTATGAAAGTTTTTGTCGTGGCGATTGGGCAGATCCGAATCCTGACATTTGCCGATGCCATGGATACGGATGGACTCTTTCCGAACTAGATACGTGGCATAGTTGCCGCCATCATAACACCGGCCAATCTAATTTGCCTTGTGAAGAATTGGAAAGTTACATTGCTCCGGAAATTATCCAGCCGGACTCTTCACGGCTAAACTTACCCGAAGATATCTATCCAGATAATATTCCAGATAATATTCCGTTCTAAACAAACCTTATAATCATCGGCGCAGAATTGGTTATTCCGATTGGTTGAGGTTCGATTCCTCATCTGCGCCCAAAAGTGAAAAACATAAAGGAATCGAGACGATTCAGCAGTCCAATGCATTGCTTTTCGAGCACGGGTCAATCAGTGATAGGGAGATATGCGCGGCATATGAAAGTTCAATGGAAAAGGTTGCTAACCTGGCTTATAAGCTAACTGATATCCAGTGTCGGGATTCTGTATCTAATGATACCGCGATGAATCTTTTGTTCTGGATACGCGAGAATATCATCTATCGTGAGGATAGCTCGGTCATTCCCAGTCCTCCCGGATATACCGTACATTCTCGGAATCCAGAAGGTAAAAAGAATATCCAGGCATTTATGAATTCATGGGAAAAGCTCGGGAGAATCCCGAGCCATGGATAACCTGACGCTCAATGGAAAACCCGAACAATTCTTTATAAACGATCTGAATCTATGCTACTAATAACGATTCAAGCCATCGGCATGATTCTGCTAATAAATGTATTTTTTACATATGCGGATCATGCTTCTCGACGCCGATAAACGGTTTCAGGTTCTAAACGAGGACCTGATCGCCATCAGGAGATCAAAAAAATGAATAATGAATCTGAATCGTCAGGCTCGGTTGATCTCCAGAAGATCATGGATCGGATCCGAAAGCTTCAGGCTCTCGCAACCTCCACTAATGTCCACGAGGCGGCGAATGCCGCGGCTAAGGCATCTGCCCTGTTGGATCAATACCGTTTGAGTCAGGCTGATATCAATCTTTCCGGCACAACCGTTGAGACGCAGAGAAAGCCTGACGTTACGAGCGTCAATGAGGTTTATCAGGCTGGCAGGATTATTCCGTGGAAGGTTCGACTGTTGGGTGTTCTGGCGAGTCATTATTCTTGCCGGGTTATTCATTGGAAGGGACACCGAACCAACAATTATACGCTTGTTGGAGTGGTGGAGGATGTGGATATCGTGAGGTTTATGTTTACCTGGCTCCTTCTGGATGTGCAGAATATCTGCAATCTGGAAATGAAGGGTCGGGGACATGTGGCCTGTTTTAGTTATTGTGAGGGTGCCGTATCTGGAATCGCTACACAACTTTCTCGTCAGCGAGAAATCATGCGTACGGAAGCTGTCAAGTCAGGACAATCCATGGCTTTGATGGTTCTGGATCAGAGGCAAACCTACGTGGATCAGGAGAAGAACCGTATCATCGCGCCGTATGCTGGGCGGAGTAAGGCTTTGCCTGCGAGCAAGTCACGGTTTGATGCCTGGGCCTTTCAGCGGGGACAGGTCACGGGAGAGAATCTTCACCTTGGAAAGAAGCTCCGAGCCTGAAGCTCCGAGCCTAAAGCTCCGAGTAGGATTGTCAGGGGATGAAATTAGTGAGTGTCATGAACAGAAAGTATGTCTAATGACAAAGTCCCGCACGCAACAACCCTGTTACGACCAAACGGTCTTCTATCCTCATGGCGGACATCACGCTTTGCTCCGCTGGTATACCGATGATGATCGTGGTCATATCATTCTCGCGAAATCTTCCAGACCCGATCCCCTATCCGTCACCACTACCTTTAAAGCTGTCCTGAACCGATATCCAGGAGCCAAAATAACAGATTATCAAAAAATTGATATCTTGGCCCCTTCAGATTTATTGCAAAATCTATCTAGAAAAGCCCGATATAATGATGCCCTGAATAATTTTCATTTAAAAGTTATCGATAAATTATCCGAAATAATAGACTCCGTGGCAACGCTCCCGGGACCTTTCAGTATTTGCCAAGAATATAAACCTCCTAAGAGCCTGCACCTTGATGATTGGGTCTTAAAGGAACATTTCCAATGCTCTGCTTGCATTAATCGGATCCGTACCGATATCTCGCGTAAAGAAACGTTTGAACGTTATTTCGATGCCTGGAATGTACTGTTCCCACAAAACAACCAAACAACATCAAAAAATCTCAGGATTCCTAGCCGAGCCCCGAAAGCATCGGATTCTCAACCCCTCTGGTATGCTCGGGCTAACTTTGGTCACCATGAATCAGGCGTGGAACTTAAACTTAACAATTTCGCCGAACCCTTCATCTCAGATAATGTCCTGTTTTATTACAGCTTTATATCTAATCTAGACCAGTCTGGATTAAACCGTATCTCGAAAATTCATTCTGAATTATTGAGATCTAACCTTGAATCACAAAAAACTATTCAGATTAATAAATCTAAACTGGAAAAAGAAAAACTGGCCGCGGAACTGATTAAATTCTTCAATAAAAAGAAGAATAGAAGGACCTGAATATGAAAAAGAAATTTTCTGTCACGGCTACCGTCACCGTAACAGGATGGGTAGAGATTCAGGCGGAGGACTTGGAAGGTGCAGAAGCAATCGCTGCCCGGATGATTGAAGAAGGAATTGATATCAATTCTTTGCAAGATCCCGATCTGGACTCAGAGGTGCTTGATATCATCCCCACGGGATGCGGTCACGAGCGCAATTCTTTGCAAGATCCCGATCTGGACTCAGAGGTGATTGATATCATCCCCAGTCTCGCTTGGACGGGCGCGCTCGATGCGATGTACTCAGATGAGGACATCCGGACGCCAGAGCGTGGCTCCGGTATGTTTAAAAAAGCATGACCTGAAGTTGGTGAAGAAAAAAGTACCGTTGCCACAAAAGAAAGAAAGAATCGGTCAAATGAAGCGCATTGAATTGTCGATCAGTGTTGATTATGTTCCGGGGTGGGATGCGTATCAGGGAATTCGAGAGTATATTCAGAATGCCATAGATGCTCAGCAAGAGCTCGGAGCGACCATGACCGTGGATTGGCATAACGATACCCTTAGAATCGAGAACGAGGGAGTCGTACTGGACCGGGATATGTTGCTCTTGGGACATTCTACCAAGCGTGATAATCGTGAGCTTCGCGGCTTCTACGGAGAAGGTGCGAAGATCGGAGCTTTGGCCCTTTTGAGGGCTGGACACCCCATAAAGATTCGGAACGGTACAGAGGTTTGGGAGCCGGTAATCGAGCGATCTGATCGATTCAATGCTGATGTTCTGGTGTTCAAGATTCATGAGGGGCGGAAGGCAGAGAATCGTGTACGTGTGGAGATCCAGAACATTACCAAGGAAGCTTGGCATAAGATGTTCTGGTGTTTCCTATTCCTGAATAAGGATTATCTGGAGTCTGATCAACAGGTCAAGACTTATGATGGCAGGCTTTTGATGGCACCGGAGTATGCTGGCAAGATTTTCGTGAAGGGGATTTTTGTCCAGAACAATCCTGATTATCGGTACGGCTATGATCTTTTCCATACGGAATTGGATCGTGACCGTAAGATGGTGGAATCGAATGATCTGAAGTATCGGGTTCGTAAGATTTGGGAGGAGGCGATTTCGTCTCGTCCTGATCTGACGGTTCCGTTTTTCAAGATGTTTGATGAGCAGGTTGCTGATGTATCGGGCATTGACAAGTATAATGCTGGATATGTTGGGGATGATCTGGTCAAGACCATGGCCGAGCAGTTTGAAACGCGGTATGGTGTCGGAGCGATCCCGGTGCTGAATATGGAGCAGAGCCGAGAAATCGAGCATTTTGGAAAGCGAGGGATTGTTGTTTCGGCGGGACTTGAAGCTCTTTTGAGCCGAAAACTTGGGGGATTCGAGAAGGTCAGGGAATCCCTACGCAGCAGCACGGTCAAGCGTTATGGTTGGTCGGATCTAGATAGTTCTGAGAGAACGGTACTTGAGCAGGCATGTCAGATGTTTGGGAAGACTGGTTATAAGCTGGGATTGCCTAATATTGTAGATTTTGCTCGGGATGATCTGGAGGGGCTATATATTTCTGAGAATGGGGAATCCAGCATTGAGATAAGCCGGAAGCATCTGAAGGACCGGAACAAGGTATTGCAGATTATGGTACATGAAGCTGCGCACCATATTAGCAAGGCAAGTGATGGTACGAAGGATCACGTTGCGACGATTGAGGATTTCTGGATGAAGATCGTTAGTTCCGTATGGGCATGATAGATATGGATCTTTGATATCAAAGAATTTTGCGGGGGTCATCATGACATTGACCGAGGCGCTTTCCACCATAGAGATCACTTACAAGTTACGTCATACGGGATGGAAGGCGTTCGCCACGCGTGGCCCGATATTGGACTCCAACCGTTGGTGTGTGATCCTCACATTCGAGGGGCGTACCTACAGTACGACATACATGACTAGAATGTCCGTATCTGGCATTCGGCAATCACTTCCTAGTAAGATTAGTGTACTCTCTTGCCTCTTTACGGAAGGGGCAGGGGCAGACGATGCATCTTTCGCGGCATACGAAGCCTCGCGAAAGACGCGCGACGCGCTAACAACCCTATTCGGTGCCGAGCTGTACAACGTTTTATCTAGCGCTACGCGCTAATCCGCGAAAGGCGACCATGCCCACATTGACCGAGGCGCTTTCCACCCTAGAGATCACTTATAATATACGTGAGATACTGGCGCCGCTAGAGATCGGTTTCGCAGCGCAGGCGCGCGGGGATGCGTGGCAGAGCACCATGTGGGAAGTGATATTCACATTCGAGGGCAGAAGCTACCGAACGCACTACCGCATGGGAATATCTGACATGCCACGTATGGTCGAAGTGCTAGACGGTCTGCTTTCTGCAACATCGGGCATAGAGTGGAGATCGTTCGATCGGCGCACGATAGTTTTTCGTAAAGCTCAGCCCCGAAGAACCCTAGTAACCATAAGTACAATAAGAACATTCTGAAAGATCCTTGGAAGCTTGGGAAAAACATCAACCGTGATATGGAGTCAACATGGTACGTTATTTTGTTGTGGAGTCACCTGATACGGTGGCTGAGGTAGATTTTATCAGCGAGGGAATCAGTCTTATGATCACTCGCACCCATGATAAGCTACATGTTCTTATGAAGAAGTCGCATGGTAAAGGTTCATCTTCGTGGGATATTCATGAAGTTGAATTTGATTGCCTGAGCGGCACGACATAAGAACGACAGGCTTCATACGGGACTTTGATATATATAGTCCCGTATGAAGTCTAAAATAGATAGATACTGCGAAACTTGGGACCTTAGCTCAGCCGGTAGAGCAAGTGTCTTTTAAACTCAAGGTCGCGGGTTCGATCCCCGCAGGTCCCACTTGAATCAAAATGAAAATCATACATATTTCCGACACACACGGAAGCTTCCCTGCAATTCCGGAATCTAAGGATTCCGAATCTAAGGATTTCCAATCTGAAGAATCTTTAATTGTTCATTCAGGGGATATGCAGCCCAATTCTCCTACATTGTGGGGGGTCTCAGGACTCCGGGCACCTTCGATTGAAGCTGAGGTAGAGTTTCAGGAGAAATGGATGCGGCAACGTATCCAGAAGTTTGCAGATTGGATCGGCCAGCATACCTTTATGTATTGCCCTGGCAATCATGACTATTATGATCCCGTGCCATTGATGCAGCGTGCCGGAATCAAGGCAATTTCTATTGATCAGAAGTGGGAGAATCATTCTGATTATTTATTTTACGGGTTTCCATATGTTCCGCAGGATTGTTTTCCATGGAATTACGCGGTACCGAACCAAGAGATGTCCGGTAGACTTGATACATTGGCGAGTCAATGGAATGAAAAGACGGTAAAAGAGATAGGATCGGGGATAGTTTTGGTGGCGCATTGTCCTCCGGCCGGGGTAATGGATATGTGTCCTCGGCAAATCAAGAGATTCGGTAATAGTAATCTGAATGATTTTTTGAACTACAAGATTACGGTTCAGCCGAAGTTTTTGTTATGCGGGCATATTCACGGGGCCGGGGGGATTCAGAAATATTCTGAGAATTTCGGTCCTCTAGTGAGTCAAGCCGCGACCATCGTCAATACGATAGATGTCTATGGAAAAAGTTAAATCAAAATGACTGTTTTATTTGCTGTATTTGTGGGTGGAGTTTTAACTTGGGAGGTAAAGGCACGGAATCCTGACGAGGCATTGAAGAAAGCGATGGCTAAATATCCTGGGCGAGATATTATTATTGCGACGAAGAATGACAAATCTAAGCTAAATTAGATTAGGACCGATGATCAACATTGGCAATGGTTATGGTTGAATTGAATCAGCGTTCTAATGTTGCGTCTTTTTGAAGGGTAAATAAAATGGCAGATCGCGGTGCGTCGGGTATTGAGCAAGATTTAGAGACAATAATCAACATTGCCAATGGTTATAAGAAGCGTCTGTTTCGTATTGAGCAAGATTTGGCTCAGATTAAGAATCTGGTTAATGAAGCCAGAATGGCCGTGGAGAATGAGAATGGAATTGATCGGGCCGAGCAAAAGCTGCATGAAATCGGCAAGATTCTTGGAATGTGGGAATGACATTCAATAGCGACGAAGTGCGGGCAAAGCTAAGATCCTGGGGATTGCCCGAAGCCCCCCAGGGGAATATCATTCATGTTCGATGCGACATGGGGCGCCAGAACTATTATGTGCTGGTGGCTCCGAATGTTTGGTATTGGTATGATGATCGGGCCGGGCAGTGGATCGAAGCCCCGATGGGACCTTTCTGAGCCAACGTGTTAGCGTAATTATTCCAAGGTCTCAGCACGCATGCCGCGCTACGCGGGCGTTCGCAATGACCGCGACCAGTGATGGAATGTGGGAATGACATTCAATAGTGTTATGGGATATAATTATTCCGACGAAGTGCGGGCAAAGCTAAAATCCTGGGGATTGCCCGAAGCCCCACCGGGGAATATCATTCATATTCGATTCAACATGAGTCTCCAGAGATATTATGTGCTTGTGACTAATGTTTGGTATTGGTGTGATGAGCGGGCCGGGCAGTGGATCGAAGCCCCGATGGGACCTTTATGTGATTAGGGCGTTCCCCAGGCATCAATTCTAACGGTAATCGGGCCGGTACTTCCGGTTTTTACCCTAAGCCAAATCATCGAAACTGGGCGATTATTGAATGTCAGGGCAGCGCTGGCAGGTTTGGTACTGTCAAGCTCCCCATGAACAACCTGACCATTGAAACTATATTCTACGGTTCCCGCGCCTTCATTCTGCATAATGACGGTTTGGGTGGGAAAAGTAATGATGGTATCGGGTTGTTGGCCCGAAACTGAGCTTCCGCCGAATGTAGTCGCCGAGACTGCGATTTTCTTATGGAAGTTAAAGTCTTTACCGTTAGTTTTATAGCCGATTCCTGGGAAAGTATTGGTCATGATGACCGTATGCCAGATTATTCAGCAATTCTGGAGAATTAAATATGTTCAATCAAAAGACCTTTGGTCCCGGAGATCGCGTGATGACTCCGGTGGGACCCGGAACGGTTGTTTATGTGCGGAACAATCCTCCGACTTTTGCTGAAGTTGACGTGTATAGTATCTGTTTGGATTCGAGAAAGGCAGAGTCTGAGAAGCCTCCGTTTCCGTCATACCGAGGAACCGTATTCAAAGCCGAGCACGTTTCGGCGCTGTGAATCTGGTTCAGCGTGGAATGAATTGGATATTACTTTGTCAGGATCCAAAAGATCCGCATCGTATCTCCGACGATCCCAGAATTCTGGAATGTAGAAATTGTATTCTTTATCGCAAGTTCTGATGAACCAGTTCTGATGAACCAGTTCTGATGAACCAGTTTTTTCTGTCGATTCTATGTCGTTGGAATGCGCAGCAGCCTGGAGTATGGTTTTACGGGCCGATAGATTCGGTCTAATTACAGGAGGGCTAACATGGGAAAGTTGATTGTTCTGGCGTGTGCAGTCATGGGTGCGGTTTTTTGTTTGCCGCGGTTCTTTCCATTCCTAACCAATACAGCATTCATGGCCGGGCAGTATCCGGTTAGTTATGGTATTATCGTGGTGGCGTCGGTATTCGTTCTGGGCATGGGATTGAAAGCAGCCTGAGATATCAGCCCTGTGCCAGAGATATCAGCCCTGTGCCAGTTTAGTTGGGGTGATTTATGACGGATAAAGAAAAAATCCTGGCTATTGTAGAGACGATGGATAATTGGGACCTCGATACCCTTATTTCTTGGGCTCGGGATGTACGTGAGGAAATGTTATCTCGATGCACTAGTGAAGAAATTAACCAAACATACATCACTGAATTGCCCTGGAATTTCCCAATCCTGAGGATGCCAGGTTTACATTGAAGGTTCTGAAAGATCCTTGGAAGCTTGGGAAAAACATCAACCGTGATATGGAATCAACAGTTCCACGAGGAAAGAAGTAAACAATAAATGGATTGTCCTCATATTCATACTAAGCCTGAAGTCTGCGATCAGACGTTAGGCGTCCTGTGTAGTGACTGTAACGTTATTATTGCGGTGTGTTGGAGGGACGATCACATTTCGGAGTCAATGTGGAATCTCGCCGTAGCATCATCTTCTTGCGAAGGCTTTTCGGTTTGCGAGAATAATCGAGACAACTTCTGCGCACTCTGCGGGAAACAGTTCTGATGAACCAAAGCAGGAATTGAGGGGATGAAGTCACTATTATACAATTATCATAGAGATCGGCACGAATCTGCCTGGTGTGAGAAGCACCGTTTTTCATATCTGGCGGATGAATGTTGTGATTACTGTGTTCGAGAGAAGGCCAGAATCAATAATAACAAGACACACAGGATAAACCTGAGGTGATGAATGAAAAATAGAAATGCGTATGTTTTGCCCATGACCCTTCGTCATAAGCGGCAGGTTTTCGATCATGTGACGGAGCCCCGTGGAGGCACGCGGAATGAATCTCGCGAGCTTTTGGACCAAAGCTCTCAGGAGGAGGCCGGAACCGAATGTCTCAGCGACGCCAGCGATAGCGTGGAGCTAACTTTGACGCGATCAGAGATCAGTTGCCTCGGGGCGGCCCTCAGTTGTCACGAGGATAACGTTCCGGTTTGGCAGGAAAGCGATGAAATCAGGGCAGCTGAATTGAAGATGATTGAGAAGATTCGTAATAAGCTAGACCGGGCTATCTAGCGCAGAGCGATAACCCACGAAAGGATGGCGTCTGAATGCCTGATCCGTCTACCCTAGAAGCCTGCGAACGTTGCTCCCAAGAGATTCGGTACGATTGCGATTGCTGCGCCGCCTGCGATAGCATCGCGGAAGATTGCGATTGCTGCGCCGCCTGCGATAGCATCGCGGAAGATTGCGATTGCTGCGAGCGGTGCGGGAACACGGCGCACACCTGCGATTGTTGTGGCGAGTGCGAGAATTGCTCGGACGAGTGCACATGTTGCGAGAATTGCAAGAAGGCAAGCTGTGGTTGCTTCGAGTGTCACGAATGTGACATTACCCACAGGTCGTATTCCCTTTGCGATTGGTGCACGAATACATGCACGTTATGTTGCCCAGGACATCCATGAGGATAGTGTCGAACATGTAGCAGCAGCGCGAGGCCCGTAAACTTTACCATCGGCACGTAAGTTTTAATGGTGAAAACACATATGTCCACCCGGTTCCGGCGTTGTGCGTGACATCCGCGTTTATCCATACTGATAATTGGTATCCAGAACCAACTTTGAAATATTGTTTTTGTGGAGTCGTAGGAGTGAATGTCATGTATGAAGTCGTGGCGATGAGCGAGGCTACGTTTCCCGGAGTCACCGTAATAGCTGAGGCTTGAAAAAATGGTGGCAGAATACCGTAGGTAACTCTTGCATCCATAAATGCTTCGCCGGTATATCCGCCAAAAGTTATATTGATTTGTCCGCCACCTCCACCACCTACGAAGGTACTGCTGATCGTGGCATTGATTATATTCATCCCTAATTTAGCTTCAACAATATTTATTCCTTGTGGTAAGAACCTTTCCAAGGAAAAAGTTTTTTGATATCCAAACCTAGCCGATCCTGGTTTATTTACGAAATAAGTATTTATTTCATTAGTAGAGATGATAGTATATCCGTACGAAGTATCGAGCGTCGTAACGTTTCCTAATCCACTCGATGGAACAGATGGCTCTTCATTCCTTACCGGAATATAAAAATATTTAGTTTGATTCTTATTTCGTTCATATATACTATCACTATCGATACTAATTCCTTTCACTAGATCCAAATCAGAGCTACCGTTGCAGGTAAATTGATCGAATGAATTATCCGTAACGAAACATTTATCGGTAGTCGTGCCGAAGGTAATGTAAGAATTTACTTGACTGGTATATCTGAAGAATCTATTGTTCGTGATGATATGTTGTAAAAGAGTCGTTCCGTCTCCGTTTGACAGCTCCACCATATTAAAAAGGTTATTATTCTGAATTCCTGAGATAAAGTTATCGCGAATGATTGAATCTGCGGCACAGTTAATCAGACCAATATAAAGATAATTGGTTGTGGTGGTACCGTCGGAGCTGATTCCGGGAGAGAAAGTATTATTCTCTATAATAACTTGAGCGGTAGTTGTCATGACTGCTGATTAAATGTAAAAATATGCGTCTCTAAATGTCAGGCTATTATTCTCTAGACCGGATTCTAATTACATTGACGGTCAGATCGACCCGTGATACCATTGGATCCCTGTCATGAATATCGGACATATTCTATTTAACATATTCTGTATATTTATAAAAAACAAAGGATACGATAAATGAATATCGGACATATTCTGACGATTGTCGCGGACAGGTTCGCCCAGGATAGCGCTACGGAAGCGGCAAAGAATGTCTCCAAGCCTGCATTTCCGGCGAATTTCAATCGAACGCAGCGAGTTCTGGCGCATATGATGCGGGAGGATACCGGAGCCAGCATTCTTGACTCTGGAGGAGCGTACGGGCGTTCATGGCAGCGGAATCTTTCAGTTCCGTTCTGGCAGAAGCCATGTGCCACGGTATCTTTCGATACGTACGACTGTACCATTGGAAAGAACGCCGGAAAGGTAATGCTCGAACCGTACGTGACGATTGATTTGTTTCATTTTCTTTCTCAGAAGCTTGATTATGATCGCTCGCTGACGCGGCAATTCCGTAAGTTTCGCGCCCTCCCGGAGAATCGGGATGCCGAGTTGATCCAGAGTTTTCCCGCGTGGATTGCAAAGAAGCGCGGTGCTGATCCAGGCCGTGAGATTTACATCGAAAATACTTATAACTGCGATAATTTTCTATCACAAGGAATTCAGTTTTCAGTATTTAAAATGGATTCAGAGCAGTATTGTATTCTTCAGATTCACGGAGGATGCGATTACCGTGGCGGATATACGGCACCGCAGGTATTTAGCATGAGTCATGAGTGGTCAATTACTGATTATTATCGTGCCGTGATATCGCCAGACTGTACCGAAGTCCAGGCTATTCAGGAAGCTCTGAAGGCCAGTATGGAGCGGCAAGCTCTGGAAAAGGAAATGCGAGCGGAGATTCTTTTCTACGGGGAAGATGTATATTGGGAGGTCGGTGCAAACGATGATCATGGCGAGGGTTGCAGGTCCCTTGATTCCTATCCTGTGCTGAAGATCGAGGATCGGAGTGGATGGGTGAAAGGTTCGGTTTGCATTCTGCCGGATCGATCGGCGCTTTGTCCTGAGACCGGAGCCAAGCTCCAGGCTTTTTCACGATAATCTAAATCAGAGCGATTAGCCCGTCACTCACAATTGACTGGGCTAATCGTTCAGAACTACGGTATAGGGATTGATAGGAGGTTATGAATATTTAAGTAATAGCGTGCTAATGATTCTGAACTGGCCCAGGTGGCGGAATAGGCAGACGCGGCGGACTTTGGAAATGGAGTGCGTGCAGGGAAACCTGCAATGTAGAATCGCTCAAATTCGGTGAAACCCTAACCCATGGAATTTTCCATGATACGGCAACGCCGAGCCAAGATTTAATCGAAAGATTAAATAAGGTGTAGAGACTAGACGGGCGAGACCTAAATCCGAACGATTCTCTAATGTAAACGTTCCGATATGGTCAAGGCATAGTCCAGACCTACAAACGATGAATGAATAAGTTATTCATCGCGCTTAGGAAACTAAGTATAGGTAAGAAAATCCGTAGCTCGAAAGAGAATGAGGGTTCAAGTCCCTCCCTGGGCACAACCGTTTCAAATTCAAACATTCATTTATATTAGAGGTAATCAATATGCGAAAACAAACGGCGGAGATGGCGGTGGAGGCCCTGAACCTCGCGTTCGGCGATTGTGGCCAAACAGCGTGCGCGGCGCTGCTCGCTGATCAGTGGTATGTGATCACGTCTAATGCTGGCGAGGACTGCGCGTACGCGTACGAGCCTGATGATGTGCCTGTGCGAATAGATGTGCCTGTGCGAGTAGGCAAAAAATGGGACTATATCGAATGGTTCAATAACACGTCGCCGGTCGTGGACCGAGACGTAGCGATCGAGGCATATCGGGACTATGGCATTATCCTCGGCAGCTTGGAGGGCGATCGGATCCTGACTGACGAGGACCGTCGTGTTTTAGAGTGGCGCGGGAAGTTGGACGAGTAATAACCAATCGTCCCGATAACAAATTATAGGATAGATTAATGAATCATACAGAACGTTGCCAATGGGTGGATAATGATGAGGGGCTATATCAGTGGATGTGCATGTCTGGTATGACCAAACATAAGTTCATCCGGGCGAACTCGAACGAGATTGACAGGATTATTGAGGAAATGGTTAGCGGGAAGAAACGTCGACATTATCTTGTTTACGGATAAACAATTGATAGTCGAGACGACTATGAGTCATCAAGATGATGTAGATTTGAAATTTTATTATCCTGGAGGAAAGTTTAAACATGAGCCAGTACACCTTCTCGAATTCTTTATTGGGAATGCATGTAACTAATATCCGAGGAAACAGTTACAAGATCGTTGCGGTTTGGCTTCCCCAGGACGAAAGCACCCACTACCGGACTCCCCGGCCGTACGCCCCCTCCCCCCCCAGAATCTCGTGTTTGGGAATGGGCCAGTATGGAGAGACTTGCATTATATTGCTTCCGGATCCAGATTGGGCGCTCGTTACCGATAAACCATAGAAATTATCTAATTATGAAGGGGTCAAAATAATGAAGCCTTATTGTCATGCCAAAAACTCTGCACGCAAGCATGCTGGCGTGCCTGAGGATTATATGGAGATTCATAATTTCTTTGACTCCAGCAAGGCTTCTATCCCGGATATGCGTCACCGGGCCATTCTGCATAGTTCATTCGGAATCTTTATTCTGGAAAAGGTATTTGGATGCACCATTACCAACAGTGATGGAAAGAAGGTTTCGGTCAGGGATATCGGAGAGGATCATGTTCTGGAGGATCTGGGATTCATCCCAACGGTTGAGAAGTGGCTTGAGAACCTTCCGATTGCCGATTGGATGGTTGGTTCTCGCCGGGATGAGATTCGAGTGAGCAAGCTATCTGTTTCGTTAACTACGGAACAATTCAATACTCTTCAAACTCAAGGTAAGGTCTGAATGACTACAGAAGCGTTTATCTTGATGTATCGTGATTTTGAATATGATGATAATTATCATATGGCTCATGATGGAGGACATGCGCATTCTATCTTCCTTAATAAGGAAGAAGCCGATACTGTTTGCCGCGAAATGAATCGGAAGCAGCTTATTAAGTTATTTGGTAATGGAGAGATTGCCGGTTATATCAATTTTGATAATCATGATGATACTGAGCTACTGAACGTGATGTCAAAATATTGTGACGGTGATATTAAAGCGTGGCTGTCTAATCACAGGATATCTTTGGATTTTCACGGAACTTACGAGGAATCTTTTAAGCTTTTCGAGATGCTTGGAATTAATAATTTTTATTATGTTGTTAAGTGCACAATCGTTCATCCGTTGTCTTGAGTGATATTCTCGTGCTTCCTGGTGTTCCACGGGTGGGAGGTTATAAAGAATGAAGCATTGATTGAAACTGATCATCAGAATGACGGTGCTGCTAATATGATCCGAACGGTTGCGAGGAAAGTTGAGGAAATCAACACCGGAACCGTATCGGGTAAGATAGCACGGGTCTGACCTTTGAAGCAGAGGATTGAACAATGAAGCAGCGTATCAATATTGACCGACTTCTAAAGTTAGCAGGATTCTTGGATGAGCTTCCTCATAAGAATTTCACATTCAATAGTTGGGTGGGTTTTGGTTTCAACGGCAAACTTGATCTTTCGTGCGGCACGACTGCCTGTGCATTAGGATGGGCCACAACCATTCCTGAGTTTCGCGGCGCTGGCCTTTGTCTAGTTACGGTCCAGCTGAAAGACGGGGGAGGTTTTTCTTTTCCAGCACTCGATACAGCGGTAATTGTTGATGATGGCAGTGTATTTAAGTACACGGCCGAAGCTACTGAAAAAGTCTTTGGTCTGAACGAAACTGAAACTGAGCTTCTTTTTATCGGGGATAACGTTCCGGTTACTCCGAGTGACGACGGTCATTACGAATATGATGAATACGGAGGAGCCCATTGGATTCACGATAAGGCTGATCATAAAACCATCAGATCGCTAACAGCGTCGACGCCATTATCTCCAAAGGAAGTCGCGAAGCATATCCGTAATTTCTGTTCCCAGGTAATTGACGGAACTATCAGGTATTGAGAACCTGAGGCCGCGCCGGGGCGGCCTGCCAAGAAAGGATATTGTGATGAATAACGAACATGACGATGAGTTTTTGATTGACGGTGTAGGTTTTGCGGATCCGGGAGGTAATTCGGCACTCCGAGCCGCCACACCATCCAATCCCAGAAATCTTCCCTGTCCTACCTGTAAGGCTCCGAGCCGTTTGACATCCGCAGACAGGCGTGCAGGGTATCAATGTGATACCTGCGCTGACCGGGATGAAGGTGGTTTCGGATACTGAGCCACTAAGCCACTGAGCCACTAAATGGCTAAATGGAGTTAGATTGATGCCCAAGATTTCTCAGGCAGACATAAATAAAAAACTTACTCGACTGGCCCATACTTGGTGTAGAATCCGGACATGCAAGAAATGCCTACTCCCGTACAATCAGGGGTACGTGTGTGAGTGCGGGCATGATAACACTTATGAATACTGCCATGATTGTGAAGTAGAGTATAATAAATGGGACGACGAAATTAAAGAATATAATCGTCATTTCTGCATTAAGTTTAAAACTATTACCTGAAAGGATCAGATTATGGAATTTATTGTTTGATCAGTAAGGTGGATTTGGATCGGCTGGAGAAGATGGTATGATGTCTGAATATTGCAAAAATAAAAAACTTACTCGACTGGCCCATAAATCCTGGATCCGATCTTCTCCAGCTAACGCATGGTATCTTGATGGTGAACTTCATAGAGAAGATGGCCCGGCCGTTGAAATGTATAATGGCACTAAAATATGGTATCGGAATGGTGAGCTTCATAGAGAAGATGGACCAGCTATTGAGTTTGATAATGGTATTAAAAAATGGTTTCTCGATGGAGACGAGATAGAATATTCTGATCATGAAGAATTTCTTCGTATCGTAAAAACGAGAGCTATTTCATAAATAATGTTACCCGTAAGTTTAAACCATTGCTCTGTATTACCTGAAAGGATCAGATTATGGGAATTTATTGTTTGATCAGTAAGGTGGATTTGGATCGGCTGGAGAAGATCGGATCCAGGCTATATACGGAAAATCGTCTGAATGGCGATGAGATGCGGGATATCGCGCAGACGTTATCAGCGACGGTACGGATCTGTCGGGCGCTAGAGGTGCCGGAAGATCATAAGATGTTCGATTCTCCGGCAAAGCCCAGGGATTGGACTCCTGACCCCGATCGCAGACATGATGCGCTTCGGAATGAAGATTAATCTAACCTAAACCCAGGTAATTAAAATATTGATAGCTGGCAAATATTGGTTTCACGATGGTCCAGCCGTTGAAATGTATAATGGCACTAAAATATGGTATCTCAATGGCAAGCTTCATAGAGAAGATGGTCCAGCTTGCGAATATGCCGATGGCGATAAACATTGGTATCTCAATGGCAATCTTCATAGAGAAGATGGACCTGCTTGCGAATATACCAATGGTAGCAAATATTGGTATCTGAATAGTCAACTTCATAGAGAAGATGGCCCGGCCGTTGAAATGTATAATGGCACTAAAATATGGTTTCTAAATGGGAATCTTCATAGAGAAGATGGTCCTGTTTTTGAATTTGCTAATGGTAATAAAAGATGGTTTCTCGATGGAAACGAAATAAAATGTTCTAATAATGAAGAATTTCTTCGTCTCGTAAAAACGAGAGTTATTTCATAACCATTGCTCTGTCGAAACAATAGCTCGCCCGGGAGTCTATCATGACTGAATACAAACATTGTGGCGGTTGTGGCGGTTGTGGATATGAACGATTGATCGGCGAGGATGGTTCGGAAGCGATTATGCCGTGTCGATGTAATGGATCTCTCATGTCGACTCTTCCCGCCCCTACTGGATTATTGACGGGGGAACCTCCGGCTCAAGAAAATGAGCCAGCTATCTGTTTCGTTAACTACGGAACAATTCCTGAATGACTACAGAATCGAACGCAGCGCCCATGACCTCATCGCCATTCAGACGATTACGAAGAAACCAGTCAGAATTAGCAGAAATAAAACAACAAATGAAAAATAAAACAACAAATGAAAATGCTTTATTTGTTTTAATAGAGAACATTCCAAGACCTCTTCCAAAGATTATTTGGGCCGCGGCGGTAAATCTGTCAGGACTTTTCTGCTTGGTTCCGATGAAATGTTCATTATTACCGAATCTCTTGTTTGATCCTAAAGCTTTTTATAGTTGTGATAAAGATTTTGTTTTAGACGCACTTGGACTTTACAAAAATGACGGATATATTGCATATGCTTCTGTAAACAAAGAAGATGTTCAGAATTGGATTCTGGGTGCCAGATGTACTTTAACGATGATCCATAGTTGGTCACGATATGGCGATATGAATAAACTGGACATTATGAAGTAAACTAAAATGAAAATTCAAGAATTTGATTATAGGGATAAAGATATTTTCTTTATTTCTGACCAGCATTTCAATCATAAAAACATCATAAACTACTGTAGCAGGCCATTTGATAACGTTCAGCAGATGAACGAAGAAATGGTTTTTAGATTCTGTGATGTTCTGGATCTTCATTTTGAATCAAGACCAGGGTTTCTGACCAGGACTGAAGGTCTCAGGACCAAAGGTCTCAGTTCTGAAGGTCTCAGTTCTGAAGGTTTCAGTTCTGAAGGTTTCAGTTCTGAAGGTCTCAGTTCTGAAACTCTGAGCGTTGATGTTTGGCATGTTGGTGATTTCTCGCTTAGCGAGAATATGATTGATGAGATCATGCCGAGGCTTCAAGTGTCGAGCGGGTTCATCAACCATTACTTAGTAATGGGAAATCACGATGCCTGCCATCCTTGTAATAAGAAAAATGCTTCTGCACTACAGCATTACAGTAAATATTTCAAAGGAATCTACGAAAAAGTAATTCTGATGCTTCCAGAACCTCTCGGCAGGACGCTCGTGTGTCACATGCCTATGATCAATCCGGGAGACCGGGATGCCAGATATCCACAATACAGGCCCACGCCAGCTGATATGCAGGATTGCAAATGGCTAATTCATGGTCATGTCCATGAAAAGTGGAAGCGTCGAGACAACATGATTAATGTTGGAGTGGATCAGTGGGATTTCTACCCGATCCATGTAGAAAAGCTAAATAGCCAACTTTCTGGTAATTATGGAATCGGTAGTCTTGATATCGACTGGACCGGGAAACCGTCTAAACAGCACCTATGAAGGCATTTTGCGACTACTGTAAATGTAGTGATTGTCTGAACGGCGCACCCAGATTAAGCCATGCCCGAACAACATCCGGGAAGTGGATCTGTGATCTATGCTATACATACGAAGTATGTCAGACCTTTCCTGATAGAAAGGGTAAAGGGCCGTGTAATGGGCCTTGTCATCACCGGCCCATTCTGGATGGTTCATGGAAACCATATAAGAGGAAATGATTTATGAAATACCAGATTTGTTTTGGTCTCATGATTTTCCCGGCGGGATCGTCCGTTGAGGATGTAGGCGTGGGATCGGAAAGCACCAAGGAAGGTTGGTTGCGCCAAGCGAGGAAACTGCCATACTCTATATATGAAGACGCAAGAACCAGAGACCGAGACCCAGGAGTCCACCCGCACGCGCCCCCCCAAAGGGGTACCGGGGCGGAAGCCTCTCGTAGTGGGGGGCCCTTGGGGGCCTCTCACAAACGCGTCGGGAGGCATGGCCGCACTCGCGTACGACCTAGGCGTCTCCGTCTCCACCGTCACACGATGGGTGGACGGGACCACATCGCCTTCAACGATGGCTCAGACGGTGATCAGGCTCCGCTGCGCGGTCCTGAAGGTGGCCACGCCTCCGATGCAAGCTCGTCGCTCGTCTTCCAGGTGAGCGCGGTCGGATACCAATAGGGTGCCATCCGCTCGAACATGGGATATGGGGGAAGACGGTCCTGATTACCTTTCACCGATGGGCGACAAGTCCAAGAGAAGAGGAAGATACGGAATGACGAACCAAAACGATCATGACGAAAATGATGATTTGGAAATCCTGACTCCTGAGCAAGAGGCTCAGGAAGCGAAGGATATTTAACTTGAGGCAAAACGGGATCGAGCGCTGCAAGCTCCTATAGGTAAAGCGGAGACGGTCCGCACCCAAACGGAAAAAGACATTCTGCTCGGCGCCGAGCAGAAGGTTCACCGTGAAGTAGGCCACTTCAGGGACCGGTGGGGATACCAGCCGCCCATAAAGCGGAGATTCCGGGCCATTCCTCGCCTTTATTCATCGGAGTAAGGCTAAGGAACTGCCCCGGTAGGAGCTTTCAGCGTTCGATCCTGGGGATCGTAGAGTCCTGAATCAGAAGGCCGGTCAAATGTTGCATCTATCTTCTAATTACGGTGTCAATCCATCTATTGATTGTTGTTTCGTTTGCGGCAAGGATACTGGATTGGTTTTGTTCGGCCGGGTTCCGGCCAGTAAAGCTGAAAAGTTTTTTGGTAAAAATGGCCGCGAATCAAAGGATGGCGAAGTCGAAGCACCATTAAAGGTAGTTTCGAGTAAAGTTCCATGCGATGAGTGTAAAGACCTCATGACAAATGGAATTATTTTGATTTCGGTGGATGAAAAGTTATCAACTGATAAACAAAATCCATACCGTACTGGTGGTTGGGTAGTTGTAAAGGAACTTTATATTAAAAGGATCATTACAACAACTAATAAGGAAATTTTAGAAAATATCTTAAACACAAGAATCGCTTTTATTCCTGATGAGGTGTGGGATGCGTTAGGATTACCTCGCGTTCCGTAACTAAACGCCCGCAAGCTAAACAAAGTCTTCATGGTTACGTCTTTGTTCTCACGAACCGGCTATGAGGCAACCGCTATCTTTGGAGCAAGATACCAGAATCTTTAAGACAGGCTATTAGCAAAATCAAACCTAAGAAGAATGAAAAGCCATGACCGATCGGTATATTGAAATTGATTCTTCACAATTTGAAACATTCCTATCTGATAAGGGATTCGTAAAATCGGTCCAGCATCACGAAGTTGTTTTTACACGCCAACACAAAAACAATCCAAATATTCACATTAGAGTTTTTACTTCAATCAGAGCTGGTCAGGACCAAAAATCTCAGGATACGGCTCGGGCCAGAGGAACCGATGCGATCCGAATCGCAGCGTTCTTCGATAATGGGGAACGGTCATTTGGCGTCTATAAAGGACCAAGAGTGTACCGGACCGGAAGCCAAGAGAAAGTCCACGAACGTACTCTAGAGAGAATGCGCGAGGCATATCAAAGGTGTACCGATTGGATTAAAAATAACCAAAATGGAAAAGGATAATTATGAAAGAAAAAGAAAATGCGGAAAAGGCAGCTGTTGCGTTGCAACGTGCTTTTGGTGATACCAGTACAGCTTACGCGATGTTACTCAATGGTACCTGGTACGTTGTTACGAGTGGTACCGGCGAAGGTTGCTCGTTCGCCTATGATCCAGAAGATATGGATATCGAGTCCTTAGACAATCCTGATTGGAACTATTCTGAATGGTGTTCTAGAGTCATGCCAGTCGAAGACCGCGATATTGCTGTCGCGGCCTACATGGCAGATAACGTTTATCTTGGTCATACTGGTAGTTGTGAAACCATTCTTACGGCCAAGGAATGTAACTTGCTCGATATTGCCGGACAAGTTACTTGCAATAAGAATATGGTCGTTCCGGAGAATGGTCTCGATGGATAAGGTATCCGACCATTATCCCGATAATCAGGCCTGGGAGTCTCGTTATTAACAGAAACAAGGATTTGAAGTATGTTACCTGCAACGATTTGCAAGTTGGCCGAGATCCATATTAAAGATTTCCAGCATAAAATCCAGCTTGGAGAAGCCGGGTCTAAAGGTATCAGATTAGGCGAATGCTATCATTACCTTTCTATTTGGCAAAACGTTCTAGCTAAAGGTGGCCTTGATCTTGAGCCAGATGAATTGGCAGAAATACGTGATGCTGAAATGTGTGGTGAATATGATGATGTGATCGGCACACCATAATTAGTCGGGAGATCACTTAGGACAGCGACATTTCCATCTTCTTAAACCTTTGTTAATACAACTATCTGGATCATTTGCAACTTCTTTACTAGTTCTTTTCTTTTTCATTCCGCAATGCCTGGCACAAAATGCCCTTTGTCTTGGAGAACCGACTGGCGAATGTTTCGTGCCAACACATTTAGCTGCATTTGTATCGGCATTATTCGTATCTGAATGAGAAACTTTATAATTCATACAACAATGAACATCAGTACATTTTTTACAGCCAGAAGATGCTATTTTAATTTTCTGTGATCTTACATATCCTAAAATTTTATTTACGTTATTTCTTGCAATAGCAAGTTGCTCATCTGCCCATTGTGGCAAATCATCATTGGAATTCATAATGTTAAGTAGTTCTGAAGAGTCAGCAATAATATTTTTCAAATTGCTATAAGCCATATAGGATACCGGCTCAACGCCTTTATGTTCTTCAACAACTACATCAGGGTTAACCTTTAGTTTATCTTCAAACTCTTGCGCTAACCTTAATAACTCCTTTGAATTCATAAAAAGATGGTTTATTATTGCCAAACAAAATTTTAAGTGAGCTATTCCTGATAATAATGAGTGAGTGAGTGAGTGAAATGCTGGGAGATATGAATGGGAATGCGTGCTGGAAGACAAGACAACAAGTTCCTATTTGATGGACTTGATCTGATTGGAATTTGTTTTGGTTATGATTGGTGTGCCGAGCACGAATGGGGAATTAAAAAGCTTCAATCGAGTTTCGGAACCAATTTAGATAAATTTGGAATCGATCGTAGAATCATCACCATTACTCCCGATACTCTTTCATTTGAAGAGGTTAAGGAGAAAATTAGAGATCGTGACTCAGGTAAGTTAAAAAATATTAACCTGAAGGGTATTTATTTCATTCCAGACAATTATCGGAATAATCCGATCTCATTAAGAGATTACAGTTATGTAGATTTGTATACTGCTTGGTGCGAAGATAGTTTCGCGGCTTTTTCGCATTTAAAAGATGTCCAGGATAAGTTGGCTCTTCTGTATGACGCATTTGTACAAAAAGATATCGTGATGTGGCAGGGCGGTAAGGCAAACCCATTCGCCGGGTCCGGTCTTTGTTTTGCCGTGGCGAGTCGTCTCCCGGAATCTGTCAAAACATCTTGGCTACGATACGATAGATAACAGTTGTAAATATAATCCGCCTGCTCTTGGTGCCGGACATACCCTTATAGGTAAGGAGGTTTGATATGGTGATGCTGGCGAAAGATTATGATGTTTTTACCACCGATCCTACGGGATATTGGATTTCTGAGAAGATGGATGGTATCAGGGGTATCTGGACCGGAGAGAAACTCATCACGAGAAATCAAAATGTTATTCCGGCGCCATCTTGGTTTACAGATTCTCTTCCGAGGGGATTTAAATTAGATGGGGAATTGTTTATTGATCGGAATCATCGTTTGCAACAAGTAGCCTCGATCGTTGCTTCGATTCGAGATAAAGGTTGGAAGCACATTAATTTTATGGTTTTTGATATTCCGGAACCAAAAGGTGGTACGTTTGAAATCAGGCAATCTGTCCTCAAGACTGCCGTTAAACATATCAATAAACCGTATATTAAAACAGTTCAACAGATCAAATGTACTGGTCGAGGACATTTGGATCAGGCATTTAGACTGATTGTGGAGGCCGGAGGAGAGGGTTTAATGCTCCGAAAGTCTAATTCACCGTATGAATCAAGACGATCTCCGTATCTTTTGAAATACAAAAAGTTTGAAATGGCTGAGGCGATCGTGCTACAGTACGAAGAGGGCGAAGGAAAGAATGTAGGGAAGATGGGGGCGCTGTGGTGTCGTTCCGTACATGACTCCTCCTCTTCTACTGTTGGACCGAATCACTCCCTAAAATTCAAGGTCGGGACAGGATTTACGGATCAAGAGCGAAACAATCCTCCGCCAATCGGAAGTATAATTACTTATCAATACCAGCGATTGACTGAGAGCGGAAAGCCTTTTCACCCATCTTTTATTTGCATCAGAAATGATTCATAATGGAAGGAAAAGATAAAATATTAACTGCATGGATTCAATATCAATATAATATGATTCCATCAGTTTGTTTCTCAAGATATGATTTAAACTCGCAATTTTGTTGCGGAATAATGATCAACATATCAAGAAACTAACCTATCAGCTATTTTATAATTGTTTTCAAACGTAACCGGAGGGTTTTGCCCATGAGTGCTCGCGCGGTCGGTACGGTCACGGTTTCTTTCGGTCTCCTTACGATTCCGGTCAAGATTTATCTTGCGGCTTCGTCGGAGAATTTTTCATTCAACATGCTTACTCCCGATGGAAACCGAGTTAAGCAGAAGCTTGTGGATTCTGTTTCTGGAGATGAGATCGAGCGTTCTGCTTGTCTGAAGGCTCTCGAATACGAGAAGGGCAAGTATATTACGTTTACGGATGGAGAACTTTCTCTTTTCGGAGTCGAAAAAAATACGGCTCTTGAACTTTCTGAATTCGTCGATAATAAGTATTTCGATCCGATTCAGATCGAAAAGACCTATTATATCGCACCTGATAAGGGTGCCGAGCGGTCTTTTCTCCTCTTGACCAGGACAATGGAACGGCTTGGAAAGGTCGCGATCGGAAAGTGGCAGACTCGTGGTCGTGACAATCTAGTTATGATCCGGCCCGATCTGACGGGGAAACTCGTCATGCATCAGCTTTTCTTTGCCAATGAAATCCGGGCCTATGAATATCAGTTCAGCGCCAAATCTGAGCCAAATGAGAAGGAGATTGAATTGGCGTGTCGCTTGGTGAATAGTCTGGCCAGTCCTGACTTTAACGCAAGCAATTATAATGATCAATATGCGGAGAGGATCCGTGCCGCGATTGATTCCAAGTTGAGTGGCGGACTTGGTGTTGAGCAGCAGGTTGCGGTGGCTCCGAGTCCTGTGATTGATCTGGCAGCGTTGCTTGAGCGTAGTTTGGCTGCCGTTCCGGCTCGACCTGCCGTGATGGATATTCCGAATGTAACGGATCCTCCGGTTAAGGGTAAGAAGTCGAAAAAAGTGAATTCAGTCTATGAATGACGAGGTGCGATTGTTAGAAATACCAATCCAAATGACTTGGGATTCGTTACGTTGGACTCTACGAGAACATCAGTATTTTAGGAAAACACAAATAATAATAGAATGTCTTCCAGTACACAAAGATGAAACGCCGCGCCCCTGGCACCCGTGCCCCGCGTCCTGGAACGCGCCGCCAGGCAATTATAAAGTCTATTCGGCATATATAGACGGTTCGTGCCGTTCCGGTCGTAATACCGGGGAAGTAACGATCCCGGATAATCTTCCTAATTTCATTAAATCAAAATTAATTTCAATTTTTGAACGATATAAAAGATTATCCGTACTACTATGAATAATAGAAGAATCAATTTATTTTGATTTTGAATGAAATAAATGGAAAATATCATGATAGATATTTTACCGGATCCAGTACATGAAACGGAGCACCCCTGAACCCCATTCTGTCAGCACTGAACCCGTAGGATTACGATCATGACGAAGAAAGATTACATTAAGCGATTCGTGGAATGGTTCCGAAATGATAATCCCTTATCTCGCGAGGATATTATCATGATAGATATTTTACCGGATCCAGTATATATTGAACTGGATGGTAAAAGATGGGTCATTCTAAAATCAAATTTTAGCGGACTCATTGTATATAAAACGAATGGAATGAACATTGAACCGATAGATAATTATAGCTCAGTTCTAGTTTCATTTTCAAATAATGAACTTACTTTTGTGTATAATTTAAACAAAAACCCAGGAAGTTGGACGAGTATGGATTCAAAGGAGTTATTAAGGTTGGATTCAAAGGAGTTATTAAGGTTAGCGCAAGAGGTTAATGATTTGCCACAATCCTCCAGCATAAAAGATCAACTGCCTAGACCTGTCATCGACACCATCGACTCTCTTTTTAAGAGATATCAGAATTTATCTTCTTTAAGATAATATCCCTCGCGCGATCTGGATCATGTTTATATGAGAAAGTGAGAAAGTGTCATGAATCTCGCCAAAGAAGTCAGGCATGCGGGCAAGTCGGTCAAGGTCCTCTATGACGAGGATCCTATCAATCCTCGTAAGGATTGGGACAATGTAACCGTGATGGTTCATTGGCACCGAAGGTACGAGCTTGGAGACAAGCGGATCGAAAGTTGCGGCAAGGATGAGTTGATTGCCAAGTGTCAGGAAGAGGGGGACCCTATCCTCGCTATCCTTCCACTGTACCTATTAGACCATTCGGGTCTGAGTGTCAGCACGGGTAGCTTCTCCTGTATGTTCGACTCTGGCCACGTGGGATGGGTATACATTAACAAGTCCAAGGCAGAGGAGATGATGGGCATGACAGCTAACTGGGAGGAAGTAATCAAAGGTGATGTCAAGACCTACGATGACTACCTGACCGGACAAGTGTTCGGGTATGTAGTTGAGGGTAGGGATGGTAATATTCTGGAGTCCGTGTGGGGTTTCGTGGGCGACCTGGAGTATTGCCTCTCCGAAGGTAAGAAGACTGCCGAAGAGTGCGAGGATCCTGCCGATGTGCGGGATGCCGAGGAGCTGGCGGGTCGGGTTACCTACGCGAGTGTCGTATGATGAAGATTCGATGGCAGTATTACACTGATGATCAGCATGATCCGTTAGTCAGGATCAGTCTTAACCGATCCTTTCGTCTCTCACGGATCGTTCATTCCGGAAATGCCGAGCCCATAGAAACGATTGGGGAGTTTTTGATCCGCCGCTGTGGCCCGAGCCAGACCTGACGTCTAAAGTTTATTAGAGATGACTTCTAAAGAAGAAAAGGATGCATCGTAGGGCTGCTCGGCTTGAGAATTTCGATACAACGTATTTTCCAATTGATAATAATAAGATAATTTTTATTCATTACTTTATAACTAGACAGCCACTATTAATAGGCGATACTTATATTTCTGTACAAGCGAGCCCACAACATTACTGCCAGCCAAAAGAATCATTAGGATTCATTCACGAATATGAATCTGTAGAAATGATGATTGGTAATGGTTTACATCCGTCAGCATTAGGATGCCCTAAAGAATTTGACAAACCTTGGTATAAAGATTCTGTCGGATCATTCGTTCCGATCAAAATTTGTTTCAAAATAATTTCTATTATTTATGAAAATAAAAAGTCAGAAATTTTGCCGGACCAAAAAGAAAGAATTGATTTAGTTATGCGGTACGTTAAATATATGGTTCTGGCATAATGCACGTTCTGACTGAGCCGCAAATCAAAGCTTTAAAAAGATTGTCTGTTTTGACAGAAGGAAATACCAGGAAAGCTATTTCCATATATAGTTCTGAACTAAATATTCTCTTCGTAACATCTTCGGCTCTGGTTCGTTTCGGATACGCGGAACGGTTCTCACGAACCATAACTAAAAAAGGTCTCAAGGTATCTAAATAAATGTCGCCCTATCGAATCAATTCAGGCTATGATCGTAGGCATGACAAAAGGCCACCACGAACATTCCGTGGAAGGATCAAAAGTTTCATTCGATTCTGCACCGTTGTATTGTACGGAAACTTTAAATCAAGGTATCCAGTCGTATGTCCTTGTGGTAAACGTTCTTGGGATCCTCGTGGTCCTTTCTCATGCTCGAAGGAAATGCATAGATTATCTGCATCATATAGATGTGGGAATCGTCACGATATAAGAGGGCGCTTGATAGGCATGTGAAAGCTACGATTTGTTTTGAGCAGGAAATCGATAATTTCTGGATTGATCTGGTGAAGAAAGAAGCCGATCTATTCATGACTAATTATCTGGGCTATTGGGCCGGGGTGTTGAACGAGACGCCCAATTAGGATGGCTTGTTTACGAGGACTGCGATAAGCTTCACGATCACCGCTCAGAACCACAGCGAGATCAGGCGATCCAAGCGTGGCGTGGTGGTGCGATACTTCCGTATACGATCTTGTAATTCAAGCAGCTCTTTTCAATGGCGAGATTCGATACAGTTGATCATGATTCAAGAGGATTATCTTGAACGTTACAACGACACCGAATGATTCTGAAACAATACCAGGAATCAAGACTGCCACGATAATTTCAAAGTTCCCAAAAACCCTCACACGAGGAACCGTAGCATCGAAACTATTTGAGCGGAATATTCAGATTTTAGAAGAGTTTGCTCCATCTAAGATCCGAAATTCGACGAAGTTCAGATCAGACTTAGTATTTTTGATGCACGAAATGGTGAGTCATTCCGACTATTATCGGATCCGTACCCTGGCTGATAAACAGGGCAAACGACTCATCCTACTATCACGTAAAGCGTCTACTTGGGATAAGGAACTAGATATGGCCGCGCCGAAAGCTGTTTCCGATAAGAACGTTCCGGAGCTTGTTAATAAATACATAGCTCTTAAAAACCAGGGAAAATCGAACGAAGAGATAGTTGAAAAGCTATGTCATTTCTGGTCCGGCGGAACAATTTCAATAAATGGATTTAGTCTCTACATGCGGAGCCTTATAATCCGTAATCGGGTTCCGGGCGAGCTAAAAGAGAAGCTCATCGATGCTCTCAAACGAACCGGCAATAACCGTGTCGAAGTTGATCCGAAGGCATTCCTCCAACATATCAACGGTGCTGCTCAGGTTAGAGCAGTTTCTAAAAACGAAACAGCCGTATTGACAAATGGTGGCTTCCCAAAGGTTACGATTCCTCCGGCGATCACATCGGGTCATTCCAACGAGAGTGAGGTTCAGGAGTTGGCTCAACTATATGCTGAAGAGAATACCAAGTTAAAGACAGAGATCACTTCATTGAAGGAGAAGGTTTCTGTTTTAGAGAAGCAATTAGCAGAAAAGAAGACGGAAAAAACTCCAGCGCTACAGATATTGCGGCTCAGAGCAGCCGTGAAGGCTTTGGAATTACATTTTGGAAACGCCGCAACAACGTTGCTGGAAATTGAAAAGGACCTGTAAAAATGTTGGTTATCTGCGTCAGCTACGAGCATTCCCGATTCATTGATGTTCCGCTTCCGATTGAGGAAGCCGCGATCGTTAGCGATTTCGATGCATTGGTTGATTTCATTCACGAGACCCAATGCATCGATATCTCCGAGATCGACGAAATGATCGTCATCGATAACAATAAGGTTGTATCTCGTTTCGATAGCTCTGATGGTCTGGGAGACCCGGGGTTTGAAGACGAAGATGAGGAGTCTCGGGAAGATAACAACTGATCCGAAACCCTTTCAATCAGGGCAGCCAGGTTAATATCTGAGCTGCCCTTTTCTGGATCAGATGATTAATCTACTTGGTAACTGGACTACTTTTGGTAAGTTTCGACTATGGCTTACCAAGCCCGTATTTATTACCAATCCAGAATTTCCATATTATGAATTAATGTTGTTACGAAAAGACGACATTTCGATATATTACGTTGATATTAATAATGATTTAAATTTCCAGAAAAGGTTTAAATTTCCACCCAATCCGCAAAAGGAAGGAGAGCTTCCTGATTCTCCCGATGGAATTTATCGTAAAGAGTACGAGGTTTATGCTGTAAGGAAGGGGTTTCAACAACCTCTTTGGTATCTGCACTTCAGTACCGTTGATTGTATTATTGTTAAAAGATTGAACGAACTTTTATGATAGTTATGTTGGCTATATTTTTTATTATATCTTTAATATTAAATATTATATTTATGTTTACAATTAATTCCTTTAAATTGCAGATAAATCATTTAAATGAAAATTTGGTAGATTTGAAACAGATTCTGGCTGGAGTATCCGTTACTATTATTGATTCGAAAGATTCTAAATTACCTCAATCCTCATCTTATAGAAGAGGATACGTTACAGCTGAAGATCTTTCTACAGAACGAGAGTTTGTTAAGAACATTAAATTTAAGAAATGATTTAGTATCGTAATATCAAAGATCGTCAATTCTTTGGTTTGGGAGATGCCGTGCAGGAATATAGCGATAGACTTGTAAATCTTCTTCCAAAGAATACGCCGGTTTACATTGCCCAGCATTTGGAAGGAGCTACTTATATTCGTGATACGGATGCCGGGAAATTACGCGATCTACCTAGATTCTCATTATCTGTTGGAGCAAAGGCAGGAAATGTAAGTTTTGCGAATGTACTGCATGAGGTAGGACATTTTATTGATATTGACGATCGAAGGATACTTCAACCTAGCTGGGGCAGTATGTGAGTTGAAGCGAAAATCAGAAATATTGATTCGCCGTGTAAAACGTCACAAACGAGAAACCAGGTAGAATTACTAATGTTTAGTATCATCATGATGACTTGCGGATATATTGAATCAGCACAAACAAGTTGGCTGATATTCGGTACTGAATATTTTGAGAATCCAGGATTCGAGACCCGTGGCAAAGCCATTACGGAATTAGCCACGGATCTGTACTACAAATACCAAGATGAAATTCAAAATTTAACATCTCTGAAACTTAATAATGGATGCTGCGACTTTCAGATTAAAAATCATCCAGAATCAATATTCTGTTCTGTTTGCGGAACGATCTTAGATAAAGGTTCATTTGATCCAGATGGGTTTATGTCTTACGTAACTGGACTACACAAGGCTGATTGTAACGATTATGGCGCACAATCAGAAGTAAATGATAGAGACCTTGTTTGGTGGCCTTGGTTAAATATCGCTGAGTTATCGAAAAATTCTACAGATAATACAATCTATATTGTAGAGAATGCAGAGAAAGTTTTACTGGCAGCATTATTGGATAACAAGCCGGAATTGATTCAAGAAGAATCGATTAGGAAAGAATATTCAGTCCGTTTTGACTGGAATGAATTTAAACAAAATATACAAGTAGATTACGATTTCGGTAGAGCCGCGTGGACGCCTGACTTCCTTCTTCTGAGAAGGAGCCGGAACAGGTAGGACATTTTATTGATATTGACGATCGAAGGATACTTCAACCTAGCTGGGGCGCCCGGCAAGTAGTTAGTTTGGTAAACGGCCCCATCGTCTAGCGGTCAGGACAACGGCTTTTCACGTCGTTTACATGAGTTCGAATCTCATTGGGGTCACGAGGGAAGGATGGGTTCGAATCCCTTTCCTTCCGCAACTTAATATAGCAACTATTTTTAGTAACTAATAATAGCTGCCGCTGCCAGTCGTGTTGAGTAACCCAAAGAAAAAGAGCGTCATGAAGACAATCCATCTTAAAGAACTGAATCTAGTTTTAGATAAACTGGATAAAGTTATCGCTACCGCTCCAGAACATATCAGCGCCAGAAATCGTCACATCTTCATTTCTTCATTGGAAGAAATCAATGAATTGGTGAATCGTGCAGAAAGTCTTCACAAGTGGGGACAGGGATTGATCGCAGAAGATCTTTTGAAGGAAGCTTTTAAGCAAGCTTGCGATCTAGAAAAGATGTATATGAATTGAATTATTAAGAGGCAACTGTTAGCAGGTTAGTAACAATATGATCGTTACAACCGTAACTGGTCCTAATCCCGCCCACGCCGCCCCCTGTAAGGCTTATTATGTTAACGGTTTACTTCATCGTGACCATGGTCCGGCCATTGAATGGTCCAACGGAACAAAAGAATGGTACAGATTTGGAAGACCTCACCGGGAAGATGGCCCGGCTATTGAGCTAGCACCTGGAGAACAGAGATATGATGATTCTTCAGTTTATTGGTTAAACGGAGAGAAAGTCGAATGTAAAGATAACGAGGAGTTTAAAAGAATCGTTAATTTGATAGCATTGATGTGAAACAGGATGGCAAGACATACCTGGAAAACTGATAATCTAGTTTGGCGTTGTTCTGAATGTGGTGCATTTATCTATTCTGTTACCGAGCCTCTGATTGAAAATTCAGAAGTATTCTATGGTAAATACATTAAAAACGGATACATTCAAGATTTTTAAAAGTAAAAGCAAAATACTTGCCGATTGTTCTGAAGAACAAATTAGACGTAAGTATAAATGTATCTGGTAAAGAATGTGGCTGATGCTAGCTGATCGGGGCAAAGATGGAATCAACAGATCTGCGTCAATTCTTTTCAAGATTCGCCCTCAATCCTCATGATGATGAGAACTTTATTCAAGAAAATCTTTATGTTCAGATGATCCGTGAGGCGGAGAAACATGGAGAGAAATTCCTTGATTTTGTAAAGAGATCTGTCCATCATGCAGACGGTAGGTATTTCATTAAGTTTCCATCATGGAAATATCTTGAGGGATCATATCGTCGTGGCCCAACCGTCAAACCGATCAAGAATCCAGATTATATCGAAGATAACGTCACAGATGAATCAGATCCGGATGATTGTTCATCTGATGAAGATCAGGACGACGATTATGAAGAAGATGATTGTTTTTCTGACGGAAGTCTTTAATTTTTAATCATAGATATGATTGTTCATCTGATGAAGATCAGGACGATTATGAAGAAGATGATTGTTTTTCTGACGGAAGTCTTTAATTTTTAATCATAGATATGATTGTTTTTAGCCAGCCACATAAAGCG